>Ga0123355_10004812_pt1 | contig 19649 bp, 14 predicted proteins | sample TergutEmb28metaG_3_FD_89872 | JGI IMG/M metagenome (GOLD analysis project Ga0123355, IMG submission 89872) | Embiratermes neotenicus P1 segment gut microbial communities from Petit-Saut dam, French Guiana - Emb289 P1 | ecosystem: Host-associated > Arthropoda: Insects > Digestive system > Gut ...
GGCCACAAACTTCTGTATGAACGAAATGCAATCCGCTGCTGATTCTCTTCAGAAGGAAGTGAGTCAGTTGCTTAGTATACACATACAAGGGTCAAAAGATTTACAGGATGCCTAGAAACTGCTGTTCATGACGTGCATGTGTACATAATTGGATAAAGTGGCCGGAGCTCGCATCTGAACACAAAACATTATATAATGTGGAGATAACGTGTAGCGCTATAATTCTAAGCCTGTGCGTGACTGTGTGGAGCATTTAAATGGCCGCAGCGCACCCATTTGGTGCGTTCGTAGGTTGCGGAATTAAAAGGATCGGGTGCGTTCGTCAGATAAAGGTTAATGTTGAACTGACTAAACTGTATTTGGTGATGCTATGTTTTTTACATGGTGAAATGCAACAGTCGTGCTCTTTATTGTGCTTGTACCGTCCCTTACATTTCTCTCTCCCTGATGATGACCCATTCTAAGCTGAAACATGGCAGAGAAAATATAATATAAAATGATATGTTTTAGTATCCAATAATTATATTTAATTGGTTTCTAATAAATAATGCAATTCTGAATTTTGCTATGAATTTGTGTGAGCCGATGTTAATGGGGTGGGGACAGAGGTTGGTATGGTAGGAGGCTGCATTACCAAGGGTCATGCTACACGGTTCCCTCAGCAATCACCATGTAGCTGCTGCATGTGGTGGTGTAGTTATTGTATGTTTCTGTGGTGTTGCCTGTCTGTAAGAGGTAGTAGTCTGTTCTTATGAATGTGACTGCAGTGCTGCACAAATCTATAGCACAGATGAAGTATACACTGAAGAGTTAATAATGAACTGTCCACTTATCTGAGAGCTGAGTCTCTTCACTGTTTATGCATAATTGCAGCTACGATTCAGCCTGAAGTGGGTGAGGTAACATTGTAGGAAATTGGCAGTTTTGCAGTCAAAATTATTTTATGTATACGAATACTTACTAAGTATTTATAAGAATAAATATTATCATTCACTTAATAATTTTACAAACAGTATTTTGACTTACATAGAACTATGTCGGGTGTAAATGCTGCATGCTCAGTATACAATATCAGTGGTGTTCAGTGACCACAAAGGCTGCTTCAGTCGTTTTCAACTGGTCTTTCACAACAGATGCCCAGTGTTCCTTCACATGTTTTGGAACTTTAAGCCTTTTCCTCTTTTTCTTATTTGTTGTTCCTGTTTCCTTCCACACAGTAGTTTTTTTCTTCTTCTTCTTGCAAGACAGTGGATTGGGACCACCCTTTTTTCTCTTCTTCGTCTTTTCTTCCTCTGGCTCAGCCACACCAAATTTTTTCTCTTTTAGGTCATTAAGCGTATCCTTATCAATTTTACTCACCACAAACCTGAAATAATGTTTTTAAATATAGTAAATTAAACTACAAATAGCTGCTTAGCAAAGGTGCTATACAGTTACATTTTAACATCACAACAATCAAGCCTTAAATGCTGAGATGGCTCCCAAGATTCCAAGTTGCCATTACATGCTTCGCATGGAGCCCTCCCGACTTAAATTTAGTAGTAACCAATTTCATGTTTTGTATACATGTAAAATAACCACTGCCACTGGGTAACAACCCAATTGCAGTAAATTATTATTATCATCATCAGGGTTAGATTTTTGTGGCATATTAAGAAATCGTGTTTCACCTGGCCAGTTAAAATGAAAAAGCTATATGCACATGCTCTGTAATACAATAACTGTATTTACTCCTGTAACTGATGCACAGCCTTACTTAAAATTGTCTGAAAACTGTGGTGCCAAAAATAGGTTGGTACTATTTTGGATATAATTTGACATGTTACATTGCAAATGGGGAAAATTATTGCTGCAGAGTAGTAAGAAAGAGCACAGCTTACAATAATCTTGGCAAAGTTTTAGAACAATCATTTTGAAACCTAGTTTATGTAGTTTAGTGGAGGTATGTAAAATATGCATGGATATATATATATATATGTGTGTGTGTGTGTGTGTGTGTGGTAAACAATTTCTTGGGGGCAGGGAAAGGGGATATAAGCAGTCTCTGTTGATAAAGACTTTTTAAACTTAAAAATGTAGCTACAAGATGTCACAACATACTGCTGTTGTAGGGGAGGTGAAGGTAATTTTCTAATCCATCCCACAGCCAACTGTTCTGTAATAACTCAAAGGTACAGGTCCATGAAACGACTACTTGGAAGTTAAATGTATGTTCAGATGCTACAGAAAACTTCCTGAGGATGGTCAATGCCTGTTCTCAGCATGTCTACAGAAACCCCAATCAAGGTTCTATTGTGTCACATTCTTAAAACAATCCACCTACTCATACATTGGTTCTCTTCGCCACTAAAATTAATAACATAAGCATTATTCTTAGAGTATCTTATAAATAGTTCAATACAATGCCTAAAACTAATGACAACAAATTAAACAAATTACAGGACAGCCCAAGGCTGGGTTGGTATGTAATATTGTCAAAATAAATGAAATTGTTAAAAGACAATGAAACAGACTGTATGCCCACCATTATAGGTTACTGTTACACAAATAAGATTAGTAACCATCAACCATTTCTTTTCTCCACGTGTATCCTGGACTTATGATTCTTTTACATATGGGTGATGCCATCTGTTATTTGTTTTGTAGTATAAAGTAAGTCACTGATTATTACACTCAGCAGGAAGAAATTAACCCTTTCGCTGGCAGCTGGTGTATTTAAATTTCACCTGTACTCAGGCAGGCCTCTTAAAGTATGTAAGTCTACAATGACACAGTATAAATTCATTGTTTTTACATCAATGCAACTAATAATTCAAGACAGTTCTTTACAATAAATATTAGGGGCTATGTCTGCAATCATATGAATTTTGCGTACCTGTTCAGTAATTTTTATTCGTGTGATATTTGCCAAAACACAGTTGTGCAAGGTGCCACACTGCAAGTTGAGCACACAAAACTGGTTTCTTTTCTTTGTTTGTGTGCTGAACAAACTCTATGCCTTCCTGATGCCACTCCTTTCTTGTTTTCACTTGGCAGAACATGAAACATTTTACATTTGTTGAATCCACCAAGTAGATTGCCAGCTTGATCCTTCACCAGCTGTTACCTGCATGCTGGTCATGTCCATGCTGTTGATGTCAAGGTTAATGACTCATCACCTGCACTATCTTTTCCATCTTTTCTCTTGTCATGCTCTGTCATTTCCTGAACACAGTCAAGTATGAAGTCCTTGAAAGCGTAGCCTTTGCCCTTTTGCTTTTGGTTTGTGGTGTGTTTTTTGAACACGAAACTGTTTAGGGTAGCCATGTGTAGATAAAAGGACACAAATTTCTTAGTTCATTCCACAGTTTTCCTGCAGCATGGGTAAATCAGTCCCATTACAGGCCTGGACAGGCCCAGAGGGTTCTTAAGAAGTTAAGGTTCCCAGATTTCGTGACAACGGCACAGGAAGGTGGTAAGGTTGTCAGCCTTACGCACCGGCCATCTTTACCCCCAGGAAACACACCTGGTACTCATTTCTGTTAGAGGCTGAGTCAACCCCAGGGCCATAGTGTGATCGGAAGGATTTTATGTCAATGAAAAATCCACTGACACCAGCTGGGGTCGAACCAGCGACCTTCCAATTTGTAACACAGCACCTTAACCACTGTGCTATCGCGGTCCCCCCTGCAGCATGGGTAATATTGAAAAATTTGGTATGCCCTGTCCATGATTACATAAATCTTTTATTGTCTTGAATTATTTCCAGCTTCTTCATTGTTTCACCCTTCTAGTTCTTCTTTTGTGTCTTCACACACTTTGCTGTTGAAATAAGCTTTATGTTCCAGTTTTCTCACCATACATGTACCAGAACTTGGCCTTTATGACAGTAAGTGAACTCTGCTTTCTTCAGATGTTTTACTTTTTTCTTCATTTCCTTAGGAACTCCTCTGTCTAGATACATTGCACCACAGATGTATTTGTTTTTTTTCCAACAGCATTTCACTCAGTTCAACAATGTTACAGTAACTGTTCTGGTACAAGCGGTATACTTTATTGAGCAGCTGTGCACCCAGAAGTTATAAAACCAGATTTTTAATGGGTTGTAATTTGCCAGTATACACTGCCATATTATAAAGGGTTATTCAAAATGATTGTTGGGGTCATACACAATACACTCCAGATGCAACCCCACGTGATTTCTTTCTATGGGGTTATGTCAAGGATCAGGTTTATGTTCCTCCTCTTCCCGCAAGTATCCCAGAACTGAAGGTACGAATCGGAACTGCCATTGAAACCATCACCACTGACATGCTACAAACAGTTTGGAATGAACTCGATTATCGTGTTGATGTTTGTAGAATCACAAAGGGTGCACATATAGAACACCTGTAAGATATGTAACAAAACCTTGGAGTGTTGTTCAATTAAATAAAAAAAATACATATACTATATCAAGTGTACTGTGTATGACAAGTTGTTAAAACCCAGAAAATCAGTTTGAATAACCCTGTATATATAGCCACTATTGCATTCAGAAACCAGGTAGGCTTTGACACTATACCTGTCTGGTTTATCGGGCACATATACTTTGAAAATGAGCTGGCCCTTCGACACATTCATTCCCTCACCTACTGAAACTTGTTTTTCTAGAACATAATCTGTTGGAATTTGCTTACAAGGGAATTTAGGACTGGTCACACTTTATATAATCTGTCCTCACAATCAGTTAGCCTTGCTTCATTGTCAGTAAAATGAAGGAATTTAGAAATCTGTTAAAAATGATGGACAGCCATTTTTGACCATAGCATGGGGGTACAGAAAAAGAGCTCAGTGGACCAGTAGTCTACTATTTCTGGTCACCTGTCTATTCCTGTCATGAATAATGTTCAAAGATATGTCTACATTTCATTTTTGTGACACCTAATTGCGGTCTTGAGAGTGTGCAGACAGCCCAACTGTACTGAGGTACTGATGTGCATACCAGTTTTTTTCTACTGCAAATAAATTTATTAGGCCATCATCCAAAAAACTTTTAGCCACAAAAATGGAATGTCCTTAACTGGCAAAGGAATTCTGCCTTTGCAATCACTTGTACATGGAACAATTTGTAGAGAAATATCACAAGACCATGAAATGGTTGTGGCTGATGTGGCAGACATGTTTGGAATTTCATCACTTCCAGACTGATCACTCTGTTTACTTACATTATCTGAGTTCTCTATTTTGTTCATCCACTTCAGCAATCATCACTTCATCTTCACCACACTCATCTGCACAAATTTCATGTACAACACTTTCATGTTCATCAGCTTGATATGTCCCCCTTTCTTACAAGAAGTCATGTTAAGCACTTCCTACTTGGATGGTGAATATTGCAACACTATGCCTTACTTCTTATGATAACTTCAGCCAACTAATACTAAAAGAAGTTTAGTAGGGTAATGAATAGCCTCTTTCATATACAGCTATGAATTACCTATGTTGCATTAGCAAGTTGCAGGAGCAGTACAAGTGCAGCAGAACAAAAATAGTTACTAAAACAGCTGATACAAAGAATTCATTATATCACTTGTTATTCTAAATATGTATATCAAGGCACCTGATTAAACAAAAATTTCATGTTGAAGAAGAGACCCTGGTCGATGCATAGTCATCATATGTTCCGTCATTGCGGGTCAGGAGATAGTACACTAAGCACATGAACAGAAATGGAACAATATGTCACTGCCAGCAAAAGAGTTAAATAAGCATAGCTGGCATGAGTGAGTAATTTCAAATAACTGAGAAGAATATGTGAACATAAGAAAAAGGACGTAATAATGGAGTAATTTATATGGGGTTCATTATAATTATACTGCACCTTCTACTAGGGTGAATAATGCCAAGGATGTGATGGACTGGACAATCGTAGCATAAGATGCGTACAAAATTTAGCTGCCAAACCTCAAGGACAGGCAAGATTTTGTGAACTTAGGAATAGATTTTAGGATTTAAATGAATGTTGCAAAAATGGAATGTGACATAGCTCAGGAAAGGGCCTAATGGTGAGCCTTCTTGCAGGTAATAATGCAACTATCAGCTTTTCAATTTACTTACTGTTTACTTATTGATGATGTCAGTACCCCTGCCTACATAGTGTCAAAGACTTGGATAATGAATTGGAAAGGTGTGTGAGGAAGCAGTTGAGACATAATTGAAGGCATTAGCCTGGCACTTGTCTGCAGGGACTACGGAAAACCACAGAGATGTCAATCAGAATAGTTAGTATACCACCCAAGGTTCAAAGTAGGTGTGTTTTGAACACAATTCGTTAAGTCCTACCGTCTCAGCCAGCTTGCTCAGCATCTACTATGCAGTAAAACCCCTGGCCCCTGAAGTTCTTCCATTAGTAAAATAACAATATGAGCTCTGACAAAAATAAATGCAGAAATTATTTTAGTGGATATGCTTGAATGTTTTTACTAACTTTTCATTACTATTAATCCTAGCCATACGGGAACTTGCTGCTGAGGGTTGTTCCAGTGTTGGTGCTTTCTGGTGCAGATATAGGAGTGGAGTTCCTGGAATTCTTCGTGCAACTGCCTGGAGTTCTTTGTCCTGTGTTGCAATAATATACCTGAAATAATGGAGAGTCCTTAAAATGTTGCTTCATTTCCAGCAAATTTTGCACATTAAAACCATCTTGTAAGCATACCTGTTTGGATTATTAACTCCCAACATAGATTCCAAGCAGACAGACCCAGGTACGGGCTTATCATTGTGGCCACATCTGTGGGTAGCAAACTGCTTGATAATCACCAGTGCTCCATAAACATTATGACCTGTATAAATGACAAAAATTTTTAAGTCATATGTAAATCTTCATAATGAAAAATGCCATAACAAACACACAAATCTATCTAAGATTGTAGTTTTCTGGGATATATCACCATGTAGTTTGGGAGATAGGTATCAATGTTTTGAGCAACCTGCTGTCTCCATGTTCATGTAAAAAAACAATGTCACAATCCAGAAGACACTAATCTTCATAGTTACTACCACAAGAATGTCAAATCATACCTAAATTTGCAGTTTCTTGTATCGCACATTGTGTTGTCAATATTTTTACATCTCCATCCAGGTATTTGGGTGTATGTTCTCTAATATTAAATTTATTCTGCAAGGAAAAAAATCCAAAGCTTAAATTTAATTTGTTCTGTTTTTCACCTCACTGTTCAGGGTTGGTTTGTGAGATTAAAACTTAGCTGTACTAGTTATTTGTGACTCACCATATAAAGTATATAAAATCTGAACTGAAATAGCAAACTTAAACTAGAGTTTATAATTTTAAGGCATAGCATCTCGTTATGTTTTCTCTATTAATTAAATAATGTAATAAAACATAATCTAACAAAACTTTTTATTAAATATTTTAGAATTTACAGCTTTCATCTATATGTTTCGGCTTTTTAGAGCCATCTTCAGGCTGTATCTAGGAGGGTGTGTGTGTGTATATATATATACACACACACAGTAGGGTCTCGTTTTACAATGGGGTTACGTTCTTGAATATTTGGTCGTAAATCAAATCGTCATAAAACGATTACTATTTAAATGGTTGAGATGGGTTCATGGGCCAAACAAATCAGTCAAATAATTTTAAAATTTACAATACTTCTTTACATCGAAACAATTTAATTATTTGGGATGCGAACTGAGTTTAGCCGGTGCACCAGATTTCAAGGAATATGCGACACTATCAGAAAACCCACACAGATACCCAAATGAAATTTTATAAAGTTGTAGCTAGACGATCACTGCTCTATGGCAGTGAAACATGGGTAACCACGAAGAGAGACATGACTCGCCTAGAAGCTGCAGAGATGCGCTTTCTAAGAAGTGTTACAGGATACACAAGACTGGATAAAATAAGAAGCAAAGTCATAAAAAAATAACTAGAGATCTCTGGAATACAAGACGTGAGATTCAAACACAAACAAAACTGGATCAACCACCTTGAAAGAATTGACAACACCAGACTCCCGAATTACGTCCTCAACTACAAACCTCAAGGAAGAACAGATTGTGGATGCCCCAGGAAATGAGGGCAATGTGTCGATGCCAGAACAGATCAAACGACAATCCATGGAGGAAGATGATGATGATGATGACTTCTTTACATTATGACATACAATTTTAGTTTAAAGAATTAGGTATATAGAAAACTAGACAGGTAATTGAAAAAAATATCAATCAATCATTTTTTATTTTGCTGAAGAAGGCCAAGGCTGTGGTTCAGAAGACGTTAAGAAAGAATTTAATGTCAACTGTTTTGATTGTTTCTTCTTTTCTTGCAGAATTTCATAATAAGGGTGTAGCATGGCGCTTATGCCCCTTTTTACTGTAGAGCTGCATTCCCAGTTAAGGCTGATATCACATAACTTTCAGCTGTCATATCTATAGTGGAAAGATTATCAGTAAGGCCCTTCTTCTGCACTGCTTTGGTTCCACGATCCTCCATCTTCATCTTCCTTCTGCTGCTCAGTCAATTGTTGGGTGAAGTCGTAAAGTTCTTCATTGGAGAGTGACTGGGAGTGACTTTCTAAAATGTCAGTGATGCCCACAGGATCGACATTAACAAGACCATTGTCCTCTGCTATTTCACCTATCTCTTTGATCAGCATATTCAGATTATACAATTTGTACCATAATTCTCGTTGCTAGGCCACATTAGCACGTTTCTTGCCAGTTTCCATTTTTCTGATCATTTTATTCTCTAAAACTACAGTCTTCCTTGTTCTTTTCACTCCTTTTTGCAAAAGAGGACAATCTGTCTTTTGATGGATGTCACGGGTGGAAAAATCACAATGAACTTAAAAGAACTGCACTGAAATAAAAAAAAAAAAATATGCACACTGGAAAAGAGCTAGAAGTGCACTAAGTAGAGAAAGGATGCTTGAGTTGCAACAGTGCTGCACCACAAGTCGGGAGTGCTTAGTCCGACTCGACTAGGGTTGTACAAGTGAATAGTCGTAAAACAAACCGTTGTAAAACGAGACCCTGTTGTATACATATGTATATATTTTGCAATGCCAAAAAAGACTAGATCTCATTTACAATAAGTTGTTAAAATATGAAATACAATAAAACATAAGGCCAGAAATACATAAAATCTTTAAAATCTATACAATATGATATACATATATTATTCCTCTTTACACTGTTATTTGTCTTAAGTTCTGTTAATTATTGTTTCATGGTGCCTTGGTGTGGAAGTTATCATTGGCAGGGGAATTAGCCCAGGCTTTAATCATGGTGGCCAGAGCTGTACTGGTAAAATACATGACCATTTCTACAGCTTACTCTGTGAAAACTGATTATATTATGATGATGATGGCATTAAAAAAGTAAAGGCTTTATATATCCATTACACATGTCCACCATTTTACTATTTAAACCTTAATATGCATGAGTGAAATTACATCATTTGAGAAAAACATATTGTATCTGTAAATTTTCGGATATCATATACCATTTATCCGCACTAAAAATGCCTATATTGGCACAATACATCTCCTTACATCAATGAGCTTGAAGAAGCCTGTTTACTGCGTTTTAATGTTCCAGTTTCATTAGACCATGCTGTTATCATATTGGTAGTCTGTTTGTTCTGTAATTTGCAATTTCCTACAAATTACTTACACATTTTTATGTCTGGGAACATAATAGTACCTAAAAGGATACCAAGCTTCAACCCAAGCCACCCAGTTACCTGTAGAGCAGCGTAACAGAATGTTCCATCCAGTAATACTTGATAAGGTTGTCGGAACCCATAGTTGTTGCAGAAGAAACTTAGGTATCTGTGCACTTTCCTTCGCCTCGATATTTTCATTTTGATGAAGACCAAGGATCATACATAACCTAAAGGTGCATACCAAATTCCCTTACTGTCTCCACGACACTGACATTTTTCATTTTGTGAGGCACTGCACTGAAGAATGCTTCTCCTAAAGTACGTGTAAGCTATAGGTTATTTTATTGCGTCTTCATACCGGCATACATTAAAAACACGCTCGTAAATTAACTAGCGAGCTTAACCAGAAACTGAACAGATTACTACTTCACCGTCCGACTTTACTACAACCGTATCGCAACCATCGAAACTGTACCAACCACGTGCATTGTATAGAAAATCTGTGCCCCCGTGCAATGGTTAGTGCACAGATCATTAGTGCAATCCGTGGGCATGGGACCGTCAGATGATGATCTGTGTTTCAAATGTTGCCTGCATCGTCGAATGGCGTGTTGCGTGTGTAGGTGTTTGTTGTACCCTCAAACGAATTGTAATCACGAACCTAATTTCTTCGCGTAATGTGTCTTCTGACAACGTGAAGATGTTCACGGTGTAGAATGTCATGATGATGAATTCTTAGGTATAGCAAAGTAACCATGTGAAAATAAGTAACATAACCTCGGCGTCATCTTGCAGTACTTGTATATATATATGGAAGAAATGAAGTCAGGAGCATGTGGCATACTGAGTTATGCCAACAAACGTATCTTAGCTCCAATGGTAAGAGTGGGGACGTTACCCATGCGACTGTTGGCGCTTGATTATGGAGCGGATATTGTGTACTGTGAAGAACTAATAGACTGGAAGTTGCTGAGATCAGTAAGAAGAGAAAATGGCAAGTACAATATGCATTATACTTTTATAATGTTATGTGACTTATGTAAGTTGATGTGTGAATGTTTTGGAATCATATGTTACTTGTAATTCCATTAAGTGAGTGGTTTGCTGTAAAAACGTACAAATGAATTAACTTTTTAATTACTATTTTTCGTGTTTAAAGTTTTAGGACCCATTATCTCTGTATGCAATTAGTATAGCTCTTTATCTGTACTACCTGGCATTTAGTAGATTATTGCTTTCGGTGGATCGTAATTAGTATTCTAAATCACTGTCGTTTTTGAACTTATATTAAGGTGTTCAAAATAATGTATATTGCCTGTTAAAATGTATGTGAGGAGTGTTTCTGTGATTTTATTTCCCAGTCCCTTACTGTAAAACATTATGGGATCAATCAAGTGTCTTGCATTAGCCTATGTGATTCTGGAAGTGTGATTTATTTGTGAGAAATCACATACTTCACACTTTCATATAGCAATTTCCCTGTGTGTTACACGGTTTGTTTTTGCATGCCTTCTGTTACCTTGACAGGAATAAGCTGGCTGGTGCCTGTTGTGTTGTGCATTCATGTAATTATACTTCAAGAAAGCCTGTTATTTGATTATGAGGGAGCTTGTGATAATGTTGCATTGAGTTGGATATACCCATGTGATTAGTTGGTAGCGACCCAACACGGTGATGTTTTATTGCCATTGCCTTTCAACTTTGCTCTAGAATTTAGCATTAGGAAGACTCAAGAAAGCCAGGAGGGATTAAAATTGAATGAGACACATCAACTTGATGCCAATACTGATGTTAGTTTATTGGGCAAAAACGTAAATACAGACTATAAAGAAAGGCACAGAATGTTTATCAGTCACCATTAAGATGATTGGTGTGGAAGTAAATACAGACAAAACTAAGCATATGTTCATGTCTTAAATTAAATGCAGAATAAAGCTGGCTTTGAATTGCTATGAAATAGTAATAAGCTCAGATATTTTGGCCTGACACTCACAAATGACAGCAGCATGCAAGAAGAAATTAGGTGCAGATTAAATGCAAGGAATGACTGCTACCATTTAGTCCAGAATTTTTTGGTTTCCATCTTATCATCCAAGATTAAAATGCACAGAACTATAAAGTTGCCTCTTCTATATGTGTATCAATGGTTGTCTCTCACTTTGAGAGAAGGGCATATGTTTGTTCAATTGTGAGGTGCTGAAGAAGTTCTTGGGTCTAAGAGGGCAGAAGTGACAGGATGCTGGAGAAAATTGCATGATGAGGAGCTTCTAGTCAAATATAATTTGTGTTATCAGATCAAGGCAGTTGAGATGGTCGGGGCTTGGGGTGAAGAGAAATGTGTACAGGATTTTAGATGGAAAACCTGTAGGAAGGACACCACTTGATAGACCTAGGCATAGAAGGTAGGATAATATTAAAATTAATCTTAGAGAAATAGGATGGGCATTTTGGACTGGATTTGTCTCAGGGTAGAGATCAGTGATGGGCTGTTGTGGACACGGTACAGGTTCCATAAAATGCAGGCAGTATCTTGACTGTGAGGAGCTGTAGGGTCATTTTTTTTATCTGACCCATATTGTTGGCCACATACCACTGATATTCCAGTTTGCTGTGACTGCGTGTACATGCATTTCAGTTCAATGTATTGTGGTTAATATAAGGTGTTTACTGACCATATTTAAAGAAGGTGCCAGGAAGTTGTAGGCCAGTGCATTGCAGGTGATATTTGGTTATTACTGTTTTTAAAGGAGGTGCTGTAAATGGCTTTCTCTGGCTCACAGACACACATCAAATTTAAGAAACTTGTTGTTTATTGGCCATCAAAGTTCTACTGGTGGAAATGAATCATGAATTCTTTTTCAAATCAGCTTCTTTGCAAGGGTTGTTACTAATATATGCTTTATAATTATAACATGTCCCATAGTTAATGATGACACGCATTCGGATATGGCAAATGGGGAGGCCACAATACTCTGCTTGTAATTCCAACACCAAACACACTTGTAAAGAAGCATTTACATGTGAGTTGTAGCAATGTTCTTTTGGAGGTGTTGGGAGGGGGTATACACATTCTCTTCTTATCAGATAGGTGTCCAGACATTGGTATCAGAATGATTGTAACATGTTGATATGAATTTGTGGTTTCAGAAAAATAATGGACCCAGTAATCCATTTTGCTCTCGTAGTACACTATCCATCAACCATATCACTCCACAAGTAAGAGTGCTGAGCAGGAGGCTCAGGTCTGCTAATATGATATCTCTTCACATCCCGGCCTCTGTTTGGGTTAGGGACAGTTTGTGCATGTCAATTAATGTAACTTCTCCAACCTTTTCATACTGATTGGCTCAGGTCATCTTATCTGCAGTTTGGTATTCACTAGTTTCACTTCATATACTTTTTATTTACTTCATTCTGTATGTAATGTCTGTTCCACTACATACTCAGTCACTAGATATGAAACTTACCCTCTTCTCGGTCTTAGTCACCTTGTTAGAACTTACCCCAAATGCACTGGAAATAATCTACTTTGTCCTTAATGTATAATATTTTGATTCAGCTTTTATCTTGTCTGTTCACACTTAGTGATGAGCAGAATACTTGCTAGTTGTTGGTGCAGGGTGGAAGAGGGAAGCTGTTAAGGGCGGAAATATTGCTCGTGCACCACCAAGCATGTTCTTTCCATTTCAGACATATCCAGTGACTGAAGCTATGATTGTACACTGAGCAGATTGTATGTTTTTTTTTTAAGTTGTATAATGCTTCATGGCCATTGAGGTGATCATAGCAGACAGTGCTGTACCAACTGCAGCTGCGTACAGTGTTAGGGAGTTCATTTAGCAGGTTACCTGTTTGGTCCCAGCAACAGTAGTCGCCAGGTTGTGACTGCAACCCAAAACTCTGCTGGTCATACATCTGTGTTTTGGTAGACTTTAAACAGAGGTTGAAAGAATGGGTTCATGGGTCTCAGCAGCAATTGTGACTGATGTACTGTCAAGTGGCATTCTTACAACCACATGCCACAATTTTTCCAAAAACCTCACATTCATGAGGAGTAATCACTGCATTGGCATAACTTCACTTGACCACTTGCCTCGTTCATATGTTAGAGTCCAAGGCTTGCACAATCCATGACATTGCAGTGTTCTTAAAATCCTATTTGTTATTATAACTCAGCTTGTCTGCTTCTTTCTCCTCTTTTGTTAATTTTTATGTATTAGCTGTTTTGAATTTAATATACCGAGCCCTTGTTTTTTGCCATAGTTGGATTTCTGAACAAGTCAGTATAAATCAGAAGGATATAAATAAAAAATTATGTTCCCATCAGAAATAAGGGGTTAGCATAGTAGAATGCAGCCAACCAAAGGACATTAACCAAAAATGAGGAGCCCAAGTTAGAGTGGTGTAAATTTGTATGCAGCATTAAAGTAAAAAGGTGTAAAACAAACAGGCATAAAACAAAGTTTGAGTGTGTAAGATTTTGGGTCTGCAAATACATATTTTTATAATTAAAATCTGTTCATCAATAATTTTCTTTCAGAAGTCCTGGGTACTGTTGACTATATAGATAAGTCAGATGGGACTGTTGTTTTCCGAACGTGCCAACGTGAAAAGAGGCATGTTGTGTTTCAAATAGGGACTTGTGATCCTGAAAGAGCCTTGAAAGTAGCAAAACTTGTGTAAGTACTTTAAGTAGGCATTAATATAACATAACTGCATAATAGTATACATATTTTCTGTAGTCTTTGTGAAGACACAGCAAAGAATACTGTCTTTAGGAATGTGATACTGTCTGGCTTGGTAGAAAATTACTGGCAATGCAGAGGAACCTGATGCAGTGGGGTATAAATTCAACAACCCTGAAGACAGAAGCAGAAGGTTCCTCCGAAGCATTAGTGCTTATACTTGTCTTCAAGAATACCTGTGTTGCATTGCATACGACAGTGTTATTCATTGCATTCCTTAGTTCCTGAGTACAGGGCAGTCGGAGACTAACATCTTCTGAGCTGTGATGCTACATAGTATGTACATTTCAGAGCACCTTGCTGCTTCCATCAGGTAGGTCTACCCTCTATTAGAGGTGGCATCATCCTCTGAAAAATCACTACTCTTCTACCAGACTAAATGGTATCACATTCCATCAAATCAATCATTATAGGTACTGCTGTAAGAACCCAAAATCTCACTACCGATAGCTATTTGACTGCTGTGTGGTAAGACACAGCCTTAACCTTGAATGATCATTGTGTCAGATTCTGCCTGATGGTAGTGTTACTGCAGTAACATGATGGAGTGAACGGTATTGGCCCTCTTACAGTATCTGCCTGTATATATCTCAGAATTAAATGTTTCTGCATTTTACACAACTCCCATAATTTTTCTTAGACTTAGCTATGAAGAGAGTATTGACCAATTGATTGTAAAGTTGTTCAGTAGTGGTGTGGCGTATGTACATTGTAGCTTTAAGTGAAATTGGAAGGATATAAATGGTGAGTAGGTGAAGATTTGTAAGTAGGAGAATGTGTCTTAATTGGAAGATACATTTACCTGGCAAGACTGAGGAGCACCATGAAAAGCCTGTTTCAGGATAACAGTAAGGTAAGGGGTTACCTAGTCAGCACAACACATTTGTGAGGAATGTAATGCAGGTATGTGGACTACAAGTTTCAGCTTTCTCTTAAAGCCATTAGCAGACGAAATGTTACATACATACCAAATAGGCTCAGCTACAGCTACGGTGTTACATGTGAGAAAGTTTGAGATTTTAGCCATTAAATTGTACATTTATTTGTATTATTAAAATGTGTATTACAGTGAATTAACTTCCTTGTAGGATAGTTTGAGAGTTTTGCTAGAGTGTCTTCATTAGTAAAGCTTATCCATATATAATGATGGCTGATTATTAATAATACAGGTAAAGGTCACCCCCTTACATGCCATTGCAGGCACAGTGGGGAGGCAAAGGTATAGCTCCAACCCATTTGCAGCCTCGGCAGTAGAATGAGGTGGGTGGTCAGCACCATACCGCAGCCACTTTACGCCCGGGAAACACCCGTTACGCATTGTACAGGAGGGTAGTTGGGCCTCAGGGCTGGTCTGGGTGGGCACAGAAACCTTGCTGCCAAGGTGATTTGATTCCTGGACCCTCCAGCCCATAGTGAGTTGCCATACCGATCACTTAACCCAGTCACATGTTAGTAAGAATACTGGTTACTATTTTTTATGTGTGTGAATGACTTCATGAAGAATTATAACTTGGTTAAGATATTATTGAAACATTAAATTTTAAATTGCGTTACAGAAGAATTTGTGTGTAAGTCATTGCTAGGGTTTTTTTTGTTGCTGCTTGGATTGAGATTCTCAGTTTTTGTTTTCATTTATGTTAATCCTTGTATGACATTAGCTGGCGGCTCATCAGCGATTTGAACTGTTGACGTTCCAGAATTGCTAAACGAACTGAATGCAGAAGAAATGGTACAAGATTTGAGGTCCTCCCATTGGTGCTGCTGAAAATTTCCACGTTTTGGGATATGTAACTTTGTACATTGGGATGTAAAAATGTTTTAGAGGGTGCAGGATCCTCTAAAATTATGGTACCTCTATACTATAATCTACATGACATATCTCAGAAGAGATGGTGTTGAAAAGTGAAGAGGATTGTATGCTCTTTTAATAATTTTATTTCATTTTACAGTAAAATTGATTTTACTTTCAGAATATACCTCATATTATTCTGTCATATGCTTTCGACTTATTTCTGTCACTGTTTTCTTAATTTTGTTAGGGAGAATGACGTTGCTGGTATTGATGTCAACATGGGGTGCCCGAAGGAATTTTCTGTGAAGGGTGGAATGGGATCAGCACTTCTCACTCAGCCAGAAAAAGCTAAAGAAATTCTCAGAACTCTGGTAGAAGGTGTAAAGATTCCTGTTACATGCAAAATCCGTATCCTTCCTAATCTAGAGAGTACAGTGGAACTGTGTAGGCATCTGGCAAACTGTGGCATAGCAGCTATAGCTGTGCATGGACGTACAAAGGACGAACGACCTCGCCACATGAACCACAATGATTTTATCAGAGCAGTGGCTCAAAATGTTCATATTCCAGTCATAGCCAAGTAAGTGGACTACTATCGCCACCACCACCAACAACAAATATTCTGATGTGATTGTATTAACATTAGTCATTGGCACATCAGCTGTGAAAGTTGTGTTATGAACATTATAGATATAGGAATGCTTGTATACTTAAGGTTACTTCTGGTACTTGAATTTTTAAAGATTAATTGAAAAATTTCATTGGGGGCAAGAGGTTTTTCCCTTCTCCAGAATGTCCATCCTTCCTCTGGGGCCCACCCGGCCACCTTTCCAATGGGTACCCGGGATCTTACATGAATGAATGAGGCTGGCGTGTGATGTTAACCACTCACCTCAATCTGATGACAAGGTTAAGAATGAGTAGAGCTCTACTTTTCTTCTTTTCTTGTGCCTCTGCTCTGCAAGAAGAATAAGCACCTCCCTAGTTACTATCCTCTATCCATCCCTATCTTGCACTGCTTGTCTCCGGTTACAAATTGCCATCTCTCTTCTGTCATTCTCTGCATCATCTTTCCATCCCTCCTTGGGTTTCACCTTAGTTTGTTTTTGGTGTAAGTTGGTTTGGTATATTTTTTTTGGTGTTTCATCCATCATCCATCCACTGTAGATGTCTCTTGCATCTGAGGTGTTGGAGTATAATAGAGGTACCAATCTTGATGTCCTTGTATTATTGATCTCTCCTCCTCCTCCTCTTTTTTTTTTATTTTTTTTATTTTTTTATTTAGTGTTTGAAAGTTATGACCTTCTCAAAAACATCTTTCCATTTCCCTCGATCCTGGATGCAGGTTTTCCAATTTTTAACCTTCATTTGGCAAATGTCCTGTTTGACGTTATCCTTCCAACTGTACTTGGGTCTTTCTTGTGATCTTTTGGTTAGAACGGTCTCTACTTTTACGCCCCCTAAATCTCTTCATGGCATGAATATCCAAAGCTTTACTTTTTTTTAATCCTTTAATGTGAAGGGAGGATTGATTGTATTAAAGTTTTGGCAAAAGAATAAACTTTTAAGTATCAAAAAGAGCTGTATTGATTTTGATTTTGTAATCTAATCAGTATTTGTTAATTCTGTAAGCAGCTGACTTTGTCAGACAGTGTACCAAGTGCACAGAATGTTACTGTTGGATGCTGCCCTAAACATGCCCCTTTGTAACATTTTGTAACATGCTAGTTTTTGGTTGCAAGGGATTGTTTTCCTCTTATCCACACTTTTTTGAGTGTGAGTGCTTGTTCAACATATATACAGTTCATGTATATACAGAGGCCATCTTCTTTGTACATGGCTTTGCTTTTATTGTTTAACTACTATTTTGGTCCTTCAAATCGCAATGTAGCCGCTGACAGCCAGAGTTATTGTTGTTTTAAGTGCTGATTCCTGCACTGGAGTGAGATAGTGTTTTCCCTTTTGTGGTGGAAGCGTTACATTTAATGGGAAAGGATTTTCCCATTTAGCCAATAAAGGTTAATGAAGGAGGTACATTTATAACACACCAGTGCAAATGAGCTACTAAAACCTTCTTAAAAACACTTCTTTTGATAATATGTGTGTTACAGTCTACAAGGGGTGGGCCTTAAGTTACCTAATATGCAAAATGCAAACAAGTAATATTTTTAATTGCAGTGGAGGATCAAAGGAGATAGAAAAGTATGAGGACATTGCGAAGTTCTGTGAAGAGACAGGTTGCTCCAGCGTGATGTTGGCACGAGCTGCACAGTGGAATTGTTCTATATTTCGTCCAGAGGGTTTGCTTCCCCTGGATGATGTAATAACTGCATATCTACGTTATGCAGTTGATTATGACAATGCTCCAGCCAATAGCAAATACTGTATACAGAGTATGCTGCGGGAGCTCCAGGAGACACCACGGGGCAAGAAATTTCTGGAGGCCCAAACCCTGCAACAAATGTGGTATGGCATATATTACAATTATGTAGAACAGTACTTCATCACATAATTTATGTTGTCATGTTGTGAAGTTAAAGAAACAGAATATTTCCATGTCTCTCACACATTCCTTTTTTGTGTTTGAAAGGCTGCAGTGGAACAGTTTTGTCACCACAATCTGAAAAGAATAAAAAATAAGCAGATGGTTAGAGGACTATATTTGGCATGATTTTGTAAGACTCTTCCTCTATCTGTAGTGCACCATTGCAGGCATTCAGCATTATGTTCCAGAAGAAAGTGCTGTCAGTAGATACTGCTGTGAAATTTCAGATCTGATAAAGACAAACTGGAAAACATGTACATGGTCGGAAAATAAAGTTCGCGAACTCATCGCGGTAAAAGTGCTACATACCTCATTGCTGAATACCACCCTGTTCACCTTCAAAGTACTCCCCTTGGGAAGCTATGCACCGATGCCAGCGCCTAATCCACCCTTCAAAACAATTTTGGAACTGGTTTTGTGGAATGGCCTTCAGAGCTGCTATTGTGTTACTCCTGATGTCATCAGTGTCATCAAAATGCCTTCCTCGCAATATTTCCTTTATCTTTGGGAGCAGAAAAAAGTCATTCCACTAACATCTCTCTGATTTCATTTCCACTCTTTCCAAGTTTAACAAGAAATTTAATGTTCGTTCACTGCTGTAATTCAAGCTCGGACATTCTCGTGGTGGCACACCAAAACACACGCAGACAGTAATAGATGCCACTCAGAAAGAGACTGCCATAGATCAACAACAACACAGCTGTGAAACGCTGATATGTCATTGTCATCAAACCATATGAAGGCTTTTGTCCAGTGCTGCCACGGCAAGCACACGGTGGCGAGTTCGCGAACTTAACCCTTTCCCCGTTCAATTTAAATCGCTAGTGCCTGGGCAGAAGAGCCGAGTTTTTTCACGGGACATTTAAATTTACGTACTATACCAGAAACAGGTCTCCCCTCCAGGGGAAAAAA
>Ga0123355_10004813_pt1 | contig 19648 bp, 18 predicted proteins | sample TergutEmb28metaG_3_FD_89872 | JGI IMG/M metagenome (GOLD analysis project Ga0123355, IMG submission 89872) | Embiratermes neotenicus P1 segment gut microbial communities from Petit-Saut dam, French Guiana - Emb289 P1 | ecosystem: Host-associated > Arthropoda: Insects > Digestive system > Gut ...
AACATGTTTCGGGCCACCTTGTGCCCATCTTCAGGAGCTGACGACTTAGTGGTATTTTTTCACATGTGGTGTAGTGCCGTGGCTGTGTAGGCAGTCAGATCCGGTTGGCTGGTTGTGTGTCCACTGGGAAGTAGGTAGCATGTGCTACGTACTTCCCAATGACATGTACATGACTTGAGGACGTATGGTGGAGTGGAGATATAGCTCCTCTCTTCATAACCTCAGCAGTAGGTGGAAGGGAATGATAAGCTCAAATCACCTGCCAATTTACCTGCAGGATAAGCACCTGTGCCATAATACATGTATTAATGTAGAAGTTCCTCTAGATCTAGACAGTTTCTTTTGTTAATGACTAATTTTCATGCAGGAGGATTTGACGGTAAAGGACACTGAAGAAATTCTGGAAGATTTGAAGAATGACAAAGTACCCAGAGCAGGGCCCAGGTATGATATTCCTTTCTCATTTACTGTTCAAAAGTAAAAAAAAAAAAAAAAAAGTTAATGAAGTTCCTAGGGTTAACCTGTTTCCCACCTCTTTGTGTTGCAGGTCCTTCTCTACCATATTTCCATACATTCCCCACTAGTTGTTTGGTTATTCTATCCACAACAATGTTAGTAGTGGTAACCATATTATAACTTCACTAGTGACAAGCTCTTGGACTGGTTAACCTAGTACATATGGGGCTGGAAGGGAACACAACAGTAGGTGCACAATAAGCATTTTTATCCTCACCACCTGTTGCACTTCATTGTTTGTCCTTAGTATCGCCTGTGATCACAAATGTTACTGAAATGTTTTAGTATTCTCCACATGTCAGATATCCATGCATGTGATGATGTGTGCATTACAATGCAATTTTTGTGGAATAAATGGTGATAAAATATGAATATCAGATTTTAAATTATGTTTTATTTCTTGTCTAACTTCACATATGGTAACTGTTGTGGTATACATGCGAGGAAATGAACAAAATAAGGCCATATGGTATTAACTACTGTTTCATATTGGTAGTGCTGTTATTTATAGTACAAAAATGCACGTACTTCCTATCACAATGGATACTCATAAAGCACTGAAGATCATGGACACAAAATGTTGGTACCATTCTGGTCTATAGAGTCTGTACCTTGTGCAGAATTTTACTCTTATAAAGGGTAAAAAATTTGTTGCAGTTAAATGCCAACAAAATCTATGTCATTTTGATTCAAGGTGTTCTTAGCAATGAATGACTGAGGTCTTGTGACATGGTACACCACGTAATCCGTTAGATAGATAACCAATATTCTGTAATGTCATTTTGTTGCAGAAATGGCCGTTTTGCATCTGAACCAGTAGGTGGACTGACTAGTCTAAAGGGGGAACCACCAGGACCTGGATTTGGTGTGAGATCAGACTTGTAATAAAAGAAATGTGTCCATGTTAGTAAAATAATTTTCACGAAACATTGATGTACTTCGTTTTTCATATGGCATTCAGTTAAAAGTTTGAGCAAGTTATTGTACTTGCTCAACAGTATAATCCATCAATACAGACTGCTCATAGAAACAACTTGTTTCTCTTATTTATTTTTCAGGAATCTGTATGACATTGTTGTTCATTTCAACCTATGTGATGTGTGGCTGCCTGTCAAAGTGACTGTCATAAATGCATTCTATTTCCAGTAGCCTCATACCTCAAATAATGAGAATGTGCTGTGGCTACATGAACAGATTGAATATGTCCTATTAATGGGGCAGCACATGTGCATGGTTCAGCTGGCATTACATTGCATTTTTTTTAATGATACCTGCCACCTTCACCCCAAATTATAATCTTCCCTCCACCTACACAGTAGCATGAGATTTGATATCCCTGTTCCCAAATTCTGAGCGTTAAGGATATCATTGAAAACAGTGCTATATAAGGAATTTGTACTTAGTTATGATACAGCACAAAAATTTAGAAATTTGGAAATGTCATGATTCGTTCTTTTTACCTATTGATAGCTGAGGTTAAATGAAGAATTCAAAGATGAGCACAAAATGCAGTAAACATGGAGAAAATGAGAAATGCTACACATTGTTTGGAAATTTTCCAGAGAGCAAATGAATGTGAATATGTAAATGTGTATGTGTGATAATATTAAAGCCATGTTTGGGCAAATAGGATAAGTTGCTGTGCTCAGGATTGAACTAGAAAAATGACTAATCCACGTCACTCTGCCTACCATTACTGCAGTATCCATGTCTGGGCTGGACACTGATTTCCAAGAGCTTCCTTTGCTTGTAAGTGAACCATGCAGTCTCATTACTCATCACACTGCCTGACGTAAAAAAACGTAAAAAAGAGACAGTGTTATAAACTGTAGATATAAATTCCATCTCCATACAACTGATCACACTTGAAGCCTTCCTTGCACACAGGTATAATTCATTTATTTACTTTACACAAGATGTGTATAGCAGTTCATTAATACAGTGTTCCCATAGATTTTCTGCTTCTGCCATACAGAATAACTTGCAGTTTGTGTCTGTTATTCTAAGTTGTTCCTGAATCCCATTTCTGTTTGTTATTGCTGTTCCCAGATGTGTAGAAGTCTGAAATATTTTCAAATAATTGCTTAGATAAAATTATGTCTTTTTTTGAGATATTTACCTTTTGTTTGAGCTTTACTTATGTGAAGAGGAATTTCTTTGCTAACCTATAAAGTATTGTTTATTATTTTATTGGTATTTGTATTCTTATCCTGCCGGTTAATGACTATGTCTGCATATATCTATCTGATATAGTCTAATTTCAGATCTTCCTGACACAGTTAAAGTGCAGTGGGAATTTAATGCCCCCTTGCTTTGGTTCACTGTGAATTAGAAATGCATCAGATCACAATTTGTGTATATGAATTCTGTTAGAAATTTCCTTCATTGCAATGTTATACACAGTGCAATCCATAAGTTTCAGGACTGATTTTTTTTTTAAATAACAGAACTAGAGCAATCTATTGGCCAACCCACTAACTAAGTACTATCAACCAACATTCTGTCACACACCGAGTTTCATTTGTTTATCTCTGACAACGTAGGAGTTATAACTTGTCTTGTAAAGCCAAAAAAATGTTACAACCGTTTATCACCCACCCCACCCCATACTCTCCAGATTTATCTCCTCCAGACTATTTTCTGTTCCCCAAGTGGAAAGTGAAGTTAAAAGGACTCCAATCTACAGATGTTGCTTAGATCCAAAAAACCATAACTGATGAATTAAAGAAGGTCCAGAAAGAGGAATTTTTGGCAGCTTTTCAGAAATTGTACACCCATGCAAAAGCCTGTACATATGCCAGTGGAGTTTGTTTTGAATTAAAAAAAAAAAAGTATGTGTTTTTGATTTTTAAAAAAATCAGTCCTGAAACTTTTGGACCACACTGTGTATATACGTATGTAGTTCAAGAATTTTAACTACCAGTTCACACTTTCAGTTCTTGATTGCGAAGTTTTCATTGACCTACTTCACAGGATAGAAAAGCATCTGTAAAATCTACTGGCCCAAGTTAGCTTCCATGATACTCTTTCAGTCTTTTGAATTCTTTGGTACAAATATGGACATATCAGAACAGAATGAGCATCTGTTATGAGGGAAGCCAAGGCAAACCTGAAAGGACTGTAGTACTAAAGAAGAAGAAGAAGAATAGGGCTAAGTCAGTGACTTTTAGCACTACCCTGGCTCAGTAGTAAAACAAAGTCCCTGTCCACACCAAGCAGGTGTATGGTGAAGGTGAGGTATAGTAGTTACACTCATTTTTCACCTTGGCAGTGGGTGTATTGAGTGGTTAGCCTTACGCCACCGCCATTTTATCTGCAGGGAGGAGCGTCTAGTACCCATTGATTAAGAAGGCTGGGTGGGTTGCAAAGTCAGTCCAGATGCTTTGGAGAAAACTTCAGCCACTGCTGTAGGTATAAAGCCATGATTCCTAGACTGTTGAGCCTATAGCCCCATAGCCTAGTCCACAGATTACAGTATCTGCACTGACACCACATCCAGCACCTATATGTACAGTGGTCCTTCTGGAATCCAGATGCCCGGTTGGTCTGGATAGTTTTGGGCCAACTCTAGCCCACTATTTCAATTGACATTATTATTCCAGTATGTAACTATTATTATTTATGTACTGTTATGTACAGTATTTCTGCTCTGAAAAATATTACTTTTACAATAAGTGATGATTTTTTGTATGTTACTTGCAACTTGGAGTTTCGGTTCAGTATTTGGCTTCCCAGGTAATCGGGATGACCCCTCCCCACATATAGTCCAGATGAACAACTTATAAATTTCCAGCATACGTGTTTCATAAGGATATGTAAATGACTTATGTACTTATGTTTATTGGACCATGCATCATCTTGATAGTTGAATAAAGAGAGACCAGCTAGATGTCACTTGCTTTATTATTTCATTATTTAATGCTCAACATGTTTCGGATGTATGCGGGCTGAAGCTTCAGCCCGCATATGGATACCAAACCACCACAGCCAAACCACAACGTAACACCAACACACATCGAACCAGAGCAATACAACCCATGAAATAACTCAACAAATAAGTTGCATGCTGCTGAGGATGGATGTTTTAACATCCGAAACATGTTGAGCATTAAATAATGAAATAATAAGGCAAGTGACATCAAGTTGGTCTCTCTTTATTCAACAGACTTATGTACTAATGTGAGATTTTTTAATGAAGGCAAGAGTTCCACCAATTTGGAGGTTGGATGGGCACCAGAACCGGTATGGACACAGTGGTAAAGAGGTAATTCACTATCCTTGCCATGAATCAAAACCCAGGCAGTATCCAGTCACTATACAGACAGCACTACCCAAATTTACCTAATGATCAAACCACATTTGCCAGCCAGAAGCCACTCACTATTCTGACTGAGCTACCTGTCTTCATACCGTATTCCAGCTCTGTCGTCCAGCCCATATTTAATCATTACACTGGCTAAACTATGACCACCTTGCCTCTTATCATCAAATCCCAGTTCTTCCGGTCATATGTAGACAGTCATTACACTGACTGACCTACCCAACTTATTTTTGGTGTTCAACAAGAAGGGCAATTACATATAAGCTTGATATTGAGACACGTTCATGTAACCATTGTTACCATGGAAAAACAATAAATATTTCAGATTCTGAGTCTGTGTCTGTAGGCTTAGTTATCCAGCATGCAATGCCCAAGTGCCATATTGTCACCTGTGGCCCTTCCGGCTCTACTGTATGTTTTCACATCATCTCATAAATGACACAATTTTCAGGGAAATGTTGAGCATCAAGTGGGTGTTTTGATTTTCTCTGCAACTTTTGTCCGAAATGTTCTTCAGTCTAAGAATAATTCAGTGATATAAAAAGGTAAAGTGATCCCGCAGGCCTGGTGTGGCCCAGAGGGTGGGTAGAGGTATAGCTCTACTCTTCCATGACTGCGGCACCAGAAGGGGGTGAGTGGTCAGCAGTACGCCCCAGCCGCACTTTACCCTGGGGAAAGACCCGGTACCCATTTTACAGGAGTCTGGTTGGGCCCCAGGACTGGTCTGTATGGCCGGAAAATCTCGTCCCCCACCGGGATTCGATCCCGGACCGTCCAGCCTGTAGTCAGTCACTATACTGACTGAGCTACCCGGCCCACAATAATTCAGTGATATATTGTCATAAATGTACAAGCGTCTTCATGCAAGTACCCCTTTTTCTTGTCAGATTTTAATCAAACTTGGATTTTCTCAACAGATTTTCGAAAAATACTCAAATATCAAATTTTAATGAAAATCCGTGGTGTGGGAGCCGAATCATTCCATGCAGACAGACAGACAGACAGATATGACACAGTAAATAGTCGCTTTTCGCAATTTTGCGAACGAGCCTAATAAAGAGTACCTCACATAACCAAGCCCTGGGCTTCAGGGCAGTAACCTCCCACTACTTAGTGGGCTAACCAGGCTCTGTTTCGACAGACACATCCTGTCACATGACATGTAAATTGTTTGCCCATGGTGCCCATCACTATTTCTGGGCACAGAACAGCACGGCAGTGCACAATGTCACCAACCATTTAATTCATGTGCTGTGATTTGAGGACACCTTGAACAGAGTTTGGAAAATTTTTTGCATAAAATAACCTCTTATACTTTGAAATTATTTTTAGGAAATCTGTGCATAAAATCCCTTAATTGTGCACTCCCATATCTTGTGTATGTTGTGATGAACTGAATAATCTGTACCCATCACTGAAATTATTACGTGAGAATGATGAGATTAACAGATAGCGGAATGTACTAAAGCCGCAGACAGGGCTCTGTAGTATTTCATATAACATCACATAATAAACATTTACATCCTCATCAAAAAACTTTCAGTGTGTGTGTAGGTGAAGGCAAGCAATTATTCATGAATATTTGATGTTGCTCAACATCGATCGTGCTATAGATTTAAACATTGATTTAATATAATTATTCATTTGGAAGAAAGTAAAAATAAAATGCAATTCCTTGTTGCTCGGAAGTGTTGGAAACAATAAATGTGACCGAATCCATGCTAGAAGCTGTGCATCCTTATGGTTTGCCTGTCAAAGATTGGTGTTTTGCGTTGAATTGGAAAGCCAAGAAGAACAAAGATCTCATCATATCATTTATTTTCATTCCATGGATCTGTACAGGATTACAAAATCCATATGGATGTGGAAATAGTCATATTTGCTTAAGAAGTCTAGAAGTGAAGTCAACATAAAAGTGTGCAATAATTTTAGGTACTAGGTCTAGTACAATATTTGAGGTTGGAGCATAATATAAATTATTTTAATATAAAAGTAAATAAACAAAACAATTTACTACATCACTTCATACAGACAAAGATTGGTACATTCATGTAGTTGTGTTACATACACAAACAGATCTAAGATACAGATTAGTAGATAAAGGAAAACGGAACATATGTGCATATCGACTTCATGTGCTAAACTTTAAAATACTAATCCAAATCATATGTAAATACGTATATTTAACTTTTTTGAAGTTCAAAATATTCACCCAGAGAGTAAAACGAATTTTCATATAAACATTTCTGTAAAACCAATTTAAATTTCTTGGGTTTATCAGGCTCTATTTTTATAACATAGGAAGTTTATTAAACACCTTTTCAACTACATAGTACACTCCCTTCTGATATTTAGTCAAATTCACAGAAAGTTGGTGAAAATTTGCATGTTGCTTAGTGTCAATGTGATATACCTCAGAATTTACTAGAAATTGATTCTGATTTCTTATAAACAAAGGAGAGAAAGAATGTATTGGGAAGAGAATGTTGTAAGATTTCTTAATTAAAAAACAGTTTTCTTCAAGAATCACTACTTCCACAACCGATCATGATTCTTATAATCTTTCGAAACCTGAAAATCTTTATACTGTCCGTGGAGTGCCCCCAGAATAATAGACCATAGGTCATTGCAGAGTGGAAGTAGGAATAGTAAATCATTTTCAGAGTATTTATTGATATATTTATTTATTTATTTACGATTCAATGAGAGACATCGGTGTTATGGTAAGTGTTACAGATAATGACATTTTGGCTAAAGCTTAGCATTTTGAATAAACGTTTTCTTCCCTTGCCCCGGGTAGGATCACAATGAATCTTGAAATCTCACTGCTATTGGATCCATTGACTATCACCCCCATATGATACATCAGTGAATATGGGATACGGTGGAACGGCAGATGACAGGGAATTGTCAATACCAAAGTGCTTGGGAAACGACGCGTCCAAGCAAATACAACATTTTAAGTGAAATTTCAAATTACAAATTCAAGAATTTATAATTCTCGCCGAAAACAGGAGGAAACAATTTTCCCGCTCGAACAGGTTAGCGTTATTTATACACCCCAGAAGCTTCTGATTGGTTCCCCGAAATATACTGGCTATTCTGTGTTTCTGTCAGAGTCCGTCTATCCCATAGGATCGGGCGTCAGTCTGTGTGTTTACAGTTTCGGTGTGTAGGAGAAATTACGCGCTTAAATAAAAATGAGGCGTTTGTCCATGAAATCGAAGAAGGGAAAGGCCACAGATCATACAAAGGCTGACACCATTGACAATGGGAGTGATGTGAAAGACGCTACTAGTGACGCCGAATCTGCGGTTAGTGAGGATGCCAAAGTCAGTTCGCCACCGAAAAACAAACGCGGTAAAAGGAGAGGAAATAATGCAGGTGTGGAGGATGGTGGCACAGAAACAAAGAAGATGCGAAATGTTACCTCTGAAGAAGGAACTGAAGATACAAAATATGAGGTAAGTAAATTTGTTTGAATGTGCTGAGGGTACTGTAGTGTACCGTAGATCGTATCGTTCTATCGACACAGCCACTAAAAGCTCGCGTCATTCAATGGTTATGGAACGCATATGTAGGGGATGATTGTTACTGATATGTTATTGGAAATGCATGCTGTTATGTAATATAATACATTTCTGCTTCCGACCACCAATATTAATGCCCTGTGTTGCAGCATTTTCATTCTCAAAATCACATAAAAATTTGCACCAGATCCACTTTCGATGCACACGGTATTTAACAGTTTTGTCACTCAGGGAGTGTAAATTTTTGAATGAGGGAAAATTTGTATTCATGTTGAAGATCACCTACCATGCTCATTCCATCTTGTTACAGTAATATCACATTATAAGGCAGTTTTCCTATAATGTGGCATATTTGTCAACTGTTAATTTTTAAGGGGCATGATACATTCACTGAATTTATTTTTGTTACATTCCTATAGAAATGTCGTAGTCTTTTATTGTCATACATCGTGGGTTTTAATAGACAGAATAAAATATTGTCATATTATATTCTAATATTTGACACCATTCATCTGTAATTTTAGTGTTTAGTTTTCACTGAGAGTCATTTGCAGTATATCAGGGCCGATTTGTAATACAAATGAGTAATTAACTTTTTCAGCGAAATTTTATGTGCTTTCTGTGCTGCGCGTGTGATGAAGTGCAATGTTTATGTGTTAATGACTTTCTTTTTCGTTTTTCAGAATGAAACATGTTGTGCAAGTAAAAAATGTCTTAATGATGTGAATATTCATTTTTGGGGGATAAATAATTGCTAATAGTAAAATACCTGTCGTAAAGTGTTTTGAACTTCAACAGAAATAATTTTTGAACATATTCAATTGTATGTATCAGGGCTCAACAATTAGTGACCTTCAGGTTAACCTTAACACCTAGAACATTTGTAGTGGTGTCTAGTATTTTTGAGAGTAATTATTTTTTGTTCATGTTTGCATTTGCAAACAGAACTGCTCATTTATGACAGCTGACAGTCTGACCACCAAAATCTTTGTTCAGTAGTCACTTGGTGCTCATATATATTTTGGCAAATGGTTCATGTTCATCTCATCTGCAGTGATGTTAGGTGGTATGGGCTTTGACATCTGTAATGATTAGAAGGTGCAGTAGACTGTGGGAAAAATGTTGGTCTAACATCTATTCCAAAGAAGAATTTACTGTGCCATTTTATATATATATATATATATATATGTAAGTAGAAGAAAACAGAGAGTGGTTGGCCCTGTGACAGTTATTGGCATCTTCTAATTCTTTCGCATTGTAATAAGGTTTTCAGCCATAATGGCACCATCTCTGAGTGATACTCAGATTCATGGATGTTTGGTCTTTCATGTGGTACCTAAGTTAACAACCAGAAGAACTTTGTTTAGCATCACGGCTGCTTGAAATCAGATGTTGTTAATGGCAAGAGCAAAGAAACGAAGAGAAACAAACAGTCACACATTTGATCTTGGCAAAAGTGTGGCCACACATACAGGACCTGAAAGCAGGCTTAACGATTAATGTATTTCTCCCATCCAAGAAATTTTGCAATGGCCAAGCACATCAGAAAGAAAGTTTAAGGGAAACACAGAAAAGATGCCATTTGTAATAACGGAGAGGATAGAAAGCCTGATTTCAAGACAAAGAAAACAAAAAAAAAAGAACTTGCTAAACTGGAAAGAAAGGAGAGAGAGAAAAAACAAGTGAAAAAGGACACAGCATGTAAATCTGGTATTGAAAAAACCAGTGATAAAAGGGGAATATATTTTAACTGCACTAAGATTGTAGTATTGACAGACACAGCATGCTCATTATTCAACAAATGTGTTTCACATCATCATAAAATGCACATACATGAAGAAAAAAAAGATTACTCTGTATGCCACATGTATTCAGTAAGGAGACGGCTCTTCTGACATGGCTGCGGATGACAGTGAATAGCCATAACATCCTTAATTATGTTACTGTAGTGTGCACCAATAACTGTACAGCTTGGTGGCAGTAACTATATTTATATGCATGCCAATTACTGTGTTTTTCAGAATTTTTTATGTAACTTTTTTCTTAATTAAATATGTGTTTGAGTAAATTTCAAAATTATGTCTTTATAATCCTTCAGTGTCCCTGGTGTAATTCCATTGTCAAAATATTTCATAACGTCACGGTATATACAATAATAAACGAAGAAAGGAAGGTGTCCTAATGGTGCCAAGCACTGTATGTTTTCCCTTATGTGTTGTGAAATTTGGAACTGCCATAGTGCAGTCGGTATTGTGACTAGACTTGGTCTGGATGACTGAAGAATTGCTCGGTTTATGGCAGGGGTTGGAGATTTTTCTCTGCTGTAACACATCTGCACTGGCCCTGGGGTGCACCCACCCCCTGTTCAGTGGGTACTAGTGGCTCTTCCTCTGGGGGTAAAGTAGCTGCAGCATGGGGCTGACCACTTACCAGCATCTAGTGCTGAGGTTAGGAATGAATGGGACTATACCACCATTCTCATATACGCTGTCATGGCATGCAGTGTGACAACATTGCTTTACTTCCTTTATCTGTGAAATTTTGAGAGTGTGTACAATCCGTGCTACTAAAAGCCAAATTTGATGAGTGCATTTGTAAAAGTAGGTCATTCTGGGATGCGGATTTCACATGTTGGGCCTAGGCATGACTCTTTTACTTGCCAGGGTGTCTGGGAAATTTTGACAGTCCTGGCCTAGAAAATTGTTGCAAATAAAAGTGTTGAAAAGGGCATTTTATGTGCTAATAGTGACAGCAACTGTGATGGTCTTTGACCATGTTGTCTCCTGGTAGACACTGTGATGCTGTGTTCTGTTCATAGGTGGAGAGCATTGAGGACACGAGACAAAGAAGTGGGAAAACCCAGTTCAGGATCCGCTGGAAGGGTTATGGTCCTGATAAAGACACATGGGAAAACGAGGAAGATCTCAGCTGTCCGAATATTATTAAGGCCTTCCAAGAGAAGAACAAGAATGAGAGCAAAGCAAAGAAACGTGCCGGGAAATCAGGTGACAGTTCAGTCTCCAAAAAGACTAAGACTGAAGCAGGGGAAGGTAATGTAGAAGAAGAAGAAGAGGAGGAGGAGGAGGAGGAGGAGGATGATTCTAAGGAATATGAGGTGAGTATTCAATAAGAGGGAAGGTTCGATGGTGTGTGTGTTCAGAGCTTCATCGCGTTTTTCACAACATGCACTCCAACAATTTACAACATATCTTCTGGTAATATTTCTTGAGTATTTTTCTCGTATTGTATGCCATATTTAGGACCTTCTTTGGATTCTCCATTTTGTCACACTCATTATCATAATTTCTTCTGACCTTCTACTTGAAACCTGTGAGTTTGTTGTGTAACACTGCCATTTCAGTTTATTGATCACCATCATTTCAGAAGTCCTTTCCTGTTTAATGTGACAAGGTTTGGTCTTCTGTGCAGGTGGACAAAGTGATGGAGGTTCATTTCAAGAAAAATGGCGTCCGTGAATTTCTCATTCACTGGAAGGGCTTCTCACATAAGGATGATACTTGGGAACCAGAAAAGAACCTCAGCTGCCCAGACCTTATCGAGAAGTTCATGGCCAAGGTTGACAAGGCAAGGAACTGTAAATGTTGTTGAAAATGAATGATCCTTCCTTCATTCACAACACCTAGGTTTCTCTCAATGGTGTTGTCTTCTGTCGTGCGACACAATGGGCATTCTGGTAGCAGTGTACCAACATTTCATAGGAACCTGCTGCTTCCATCATCGGGGATTTAACTTGATGTAATTTGCTGTGATGGTGCAGACAGGAGGTGTCTCTGAAATGTCAGTACCAGTACACTTTCATGGGACTTCATGGTATTGCATCTCAGAAGACAGTATTCGTTATGTAGATACAGTTTGTAAGGAGACATTTCAACAGTGTTCTTTAGCTTCTGGGAAAATGGTAACTGGTATATATGTGGGAGACCTTAGTAGGTTCAAATCTTGGCTTAGATACTGACATACTGAATAGAAATTTATTGTGGTTTTTTCAGTACAGACATACCTAAGAATAAGCCATGACTGTTTCCTTTCACATCCTTCAAGGTCATTGTTTGCAAATCATTCTTTTATTCATTTAGCACTACATGGTCAGAATTGACAGTGTTGTGAAATGAACCGTGAATAAGTAATCCTCCCCTGCCTGAACTGCACATATGGCATTAGTTCCTTTCTGTAATATGCAAGGGTTGTTAAAAAACCTTGCACTACTTTTTTTGTCTTTAAAACTAGACATACTGCCACCAAAAATAAAAATAGTTTGTACTTGTAAATTTAAAGTTTCACAAATTTGACATTCTGGTGACCTTGCATCGTGATAAATTCTAGTGGTAAAGCCATCTAGCTGCACTAATTTCTCAAATTTATTTTTGGAATAAAACTCTTATGTGTTTCAGACAGTTCCTGTGTCCATCATCAGGAGTTTTTCACTGTTCACACAGTAATAGTATATGTCATACATGTTTGCTGACAGTGAGCAAGCTGTCAGCAAACCTGTATGACATATACCATTGCTGTGTGTGCAGTGAAAAACTCCTGATGATGGACAGAGGAACTGTCTGAAACACGTAGAGTCTTATTCCAAAATAAATTTGAGAAATTAGTGCATCTAGTTGGTTTTATTATAAGAATTAAATTTTCACCTATTTTTTTCCATTGTAGGATTATTCTGCAAATGTGTAACATGACGTATAATAGTTGTAAAATAAAAGCACAGTGAACCCACTGTGAACAGAAAACCAGAAACAGAAAATGGAATAAGAAGTTGGGGGTTGGAATTGAGTACCACATGCACTCTGAATTGCAGACTTGAACATTTCAGCTTGAATTCATATTTTGATTTTTGAATGCTGCACTTACAGTGACAACATAATGAAGTTGAATTTGTTAAAAGTGTAATAAATAAAAGATTTTATGAGGTTAATATGAATGTTTGAGCATTGGCTATACAGTATGCATAAAATGCTTGGAATTTTGTGTGTGTGTGGGTCTCCATTTCCGTAATTGATCACTGAAGTAACTGGTGGATTCAGTTGAAGTTCAGTATAACTTTGATTGCACCAGTAAATTACATTCGCATCAACCATACGGATACAGGCAGAGTAAGCGTCTGCAATGTCCGATTTTTATTCAGCCTACACATTATTTGTCTAGAAGATTATTAAGTGTATGTTTCATTATTTGAAGTACTTTTGTGATGTGAGTGTACAGGCAGGTCTTGTTGTATGTTGTGTATAAGCAGACTTCGCATAGGAAGTTTGTTATGAATTCGGTGCCAGTGTTATCGCTGGAGCAGTATGAGTCATGAATGCAACAATAGTTGAGCTTTGGTAGCCGTGTGAACTGGTTCGTCCGCAGTGACGCAAGCAATGAGCAAACATTTTATTGCAACTGGAAGTGAATGTTAGTAGTTTTCCATGTACCCACAATCCAATGTTTGAATCAAATACAGTCTACTTTATTCATCTTTCTACATTTGTGCAATTGGTGATAATGCTGATGGAATTAAAGAAATTGCTAAGTGTTTAGATAACATTAAATGCTAACAACCTGAAACAGGGAGTGTTTTTTGTGTAGCAAGACTACCACTGTCGTATTGAAATGAACCGTAACAAAAACTGTGGATGTAGGTCTCTTACATTTTTATTGCATTAGAAATAAATAAATACATTATATAAAAATGTATGTGTATTTTGTAGAAATGTATATATACTGTGTATACAGTACATATATACTCCAAGAGGTCCATGTCCAGTTGTGGTATAGTCATGCACTGTATAGGGTGAGTTGTCAATCATCAAACCTCCAGGAAATGCACTGTTTTAAATGGGAATTTTGAATTCAATTTGCGCGGCTTTTTCAGGAACGTAGCCCTGGCGTAAAACGACACCCACCTCTATAATGTAATTCAAAGGCAAAAAAGTCCTGGCTTTATGCAGCTTGATATGTCTAGTGCAATTGGCATTTATAAGAGTAGATTTCTAAATGAACACAAGAACTGCGGAGGTAGCAAAAATAGTGAAGTACATCCTAATAGTCTTCTTGTTTGTGTGGGACTGAATGTACCTCCCTACAGGAAGGATTCTATGGATGTGGAAGAGCACTTGTGGAAAACTAAACATGTATGGCTACAAATGTATACATCTTCTATAAAATTCACTAGTGAAATTCTTGAAATATTTCAGTGGCATTATTTTTGGGAAACCATGATCATTGACAATTTAATATGTACAACAAAGGTATTTGGTATACAGGCCAAGTCATCTGGTGCTCGAGAATTGAGGGCAAATCCACAACACACAGATCGGTTCACCCTGAATATGACTCAGGTTGGACGGCGCCTCAGCCGAAGGAATCGAGAGAAGCAGCGGTAAGTGGTGAATTGAACAGGCACATGGATTGTAAACCTGTATGTGATCTAACATCCTGTCACCTGTCCTGTGTGTATCATTCTTGACCAAGTCCTTCCTTCTTCCCCACGAGATGCAAGGTTTTTTATTTCCCTTGAAGCCAGCTGTAATGTTAGTGGCAAAAAAAAAGTATTGAACAAGAAATGTTAAAAAATGGGGCTTCAGATTTGTATGGACATCTGGAATATTAGCAGATTGGAAGTGGCATGTGTGAGTATGAAATGTGAAGTATTTCTTTTCTGGTTTTTAATCTGTCGATTTGTCATACTTTGTACGTTAGTTTATGTTTCTGTGTCTTCAAATACATGCGTGGTTTATACTTCGGATTTTGCGGCCTGTGTGTGTGTGTGTGTGCGCGCGCGCGCTTTAGCCATTTAGCCATGTTGTATGTTAAAGCAGTTCCAGTATCTCAGTTTACACAGCAGTTGCAGTTTGAGGGATGAATGTGAATGTGAAAGAGGAAGTGGAGGTTTGCAGTCTGCATGAAGGTGATGCGAGGCGGTACAAAGGGACCATGTAATTAGGATGAATAAAAGTGGCACTGCAAAATGGCATTTCCACAGCGGTGTTGTTGAAACTTTAAGGCATTCCATGTGTAATGCTGAGTCACTGGTTTTGTAGTTCCTAACATTTCACATGGGTGATGAAAGCACTGTACTCCATTTTGAAACCTCTGGAAATTCACACCTAATGACATAATGCATCTCAGATAACCTGAGTCTTCAAAAGTGTGGCTTCACCTCTTCAACCTGTCTTCATAAATGAATATTCCCATCACCATTAGATCAAACCGCATTGTACATCCACACTGTTACACCCAATGCAAAATCTGCAAATCAGTCTATTCCCTCCACCCCACATTCACTCTGTATATGGTGACTGCATTGTAAGCCAAATCCAACCACATTGAACCCAGAAATCCCAAGTTTCGTATCTCATTTACATTGTTTTCGTGGTGGGTGGTTGCTAGTGTTTCAGAAGACCATATTGCCTTCATGTTCAAGGTACAGATGAAGATGGAGGTGATAGCTTCCTGCACAGTGTTGGTAATCACCAATCAGGCTGCACATTGTGATAGCCCAGCACACCATAATCTAAACTGTAACAGCCATGAAAACCTAAGAGATCATATTGAATTGTTTTATGTTTACTTCTGCATATTGAAATGTGGAATGTGCCTTTGAAAAGTGCATTAGTACAAATGTGGGAAGTATGTTGTCTGTATGACTTTTAAGGAACAAATTAACATGGGTTATTAAGGGCCCACTGTATAGGTGGATATGTGATAAAATTATCTAAGTATTTGTTAGCATTTCATGCTTTTTGTCACAGGTACAGATTTGTGTGCTGCATTATTCAGTTGCTATGCAACGGTCAGGCAGTTAGAGTAGTAAGCATTAGGCCTTGTAGTACGAGGGTTAAATGTGGATTTATTTTAAGATGTATGCCCTTTTTAAAATGTGTTTGCATTGTGTTCCCTGCAGTGCAACATATCATGGTTACATGTGAATGCTGCTGGTTTCATGAACACTGGACGACCAACACTTCAAAGCGACAGAAAATATCATTTTGAACTGTGTCACTGCGACTTCACAAGAGAAGTTTTGTTTGTACATTAATACACATTTTGTAGCAAATGGGAAATGAAGAAACTATAATTGTGCAGTTGGTATAACCAGTAGATAACACTGAGGATGTTTTCTAGAGCCAAGTTTGTTGGTGCTGTGTGTTGTAGGTCATGCATATTCTTCTACAGATTAATTTTTTTAAGATTACTTAGAAATATTTTACTTTTACTGTGTGATGTCTTGTTACTTATTTCAGAAACTATGTAAATTGAAGAGTATAAAGTTATTTCATTCTTGCATTTTTATGGACAGGAACAACTTCACCTGCTTGAGGATATAACAGGTATTTTACAAGCCTTCATATAGCTATATTTTAGGATCCTCAGAAATGTATGTGTTAAATTTTGTCCATTTGCTTTACATACAACAGTAATTTTTATGTATTGGTTAAGAAGAATATGCTACAAGAGATGGCACACAGAATCTGAGCATGTGACTGACACATCACTAGGCTATTTTCCTCTTCCCCTATTAGATTGTTATTCACATTCCATATGCACCCAAGCAACTTTCAGAATTACATGGAACACTACTTCCTCTATCTGTTTCCTTAGATATTTCACTTTCTTTCCATACCCATCTAAAAATCATTTTTCTCACCACTTATCCTCAGTTCTGAACCTGCTGCTTCAGCTGCTTTTCCATTGTTTCCTCTTTTCTTTGATGCCGTTGGCTTACGACTCAGTACACTAGTGTTCTGTGAAGCTGTGTTTCGTAGTTCCCAGGTGGACTGATTTCTGACTGGAGAAGAACAGGTGTACCTACAAGCAGGCCATTCACCCTTTCACAGGACGACCTGCAGGGCATTTGATACTTGCTCTAAGTCACTTCCCAAGCAATACTAATAAACAAGCTGCTCTTCATTCTTAACATTGCAAGCACGTCCGCTGGCTTGCCACATGAAGTTCTTATTATGTATAATGGGCAGCAATTTGGACATTATTTGTATGTACAGATGCGCAAGTTGAGCGTGTGCACTTACGTCATGAATAACGGCTGATGTCATTTTGCTGAGTGCACCTGCAGATTATTCTGTGTCTTGGCTTGCTCAGATTTTGTGCTTCTGCTTGACCATGTTTGCTAGTTTTATTTATTACATGCCATTAATAGCCTTCTTTTGCAGCCCTAATTTAAATTCTGAGCTCCTTCACATTCTGTGTGGCATGTAATTCTGGCGCCAGAGGGTTAAGCAGCTTGTTGAATGCTTTCTGTAACTGATATTTCAAGTGATGCAAAAAAGTGAAAACATTTTTTTGAGACTGTATCCAATTCACAAAGTTATTATTTAATTGCATTATTTCTCTGTGCGTACTATTTTTCCTAGAAGACCAGTAAGCTCTTTATGTTTTATATATATATATAAATAGATATATATATGTATGAGGGGCAGTCAGAAAGTAAAGCCTCTGTGATATCTCACAAGTGTGTGCTATGGAAGTGGAGTTTGCCATTGTGTACAGCATGGTAACTATAGTGGTTCACATTTTATTAAGTTAAAATTGATGATTTGTTGTCGAAGAACATCAAAAAGCAAGGAGTTTTTAACACAGGCAACTAAAACTCTTATCAGCATTCACTGGCAGTTATTTGCTATTATGGTGCAGATAATGTGAACATAAGTACTGTGTATCATTGGATGAGAAAGTAAAGGGACAAAGCTATCCCATTACAGGCACATAGGGCTCCAGGAGTGTATAAAAACAAAGTACACATTCTAAACTACATTTTGTGGTTTATTCTTATAATAAAACCAATTAGGTGCATTGATTTCTCAAAGTTATTTTTGGAATAAAACTCTGCATGTTCTGGACAGTTCCTCTGTCCATCATCAGGAGTTTTTCACTGTACACACAGCAATGGTATATGTCATACATCTTGCGAGCAGGATCAGGATGGAACGATTCCATCCTGATCCTGTTCGCAAGCTGTCAGCAAACCTGTATGACACATACCATTGCTGTGTGTACAGTGAAAAACTCCTGATGATGGACAGAGGAACTGTCCGAAACACGTAGAGTTTTATTCCAAAAATAAATTCGAGAAATTAGTGCATCTAGTTGGTTTTATTATAAGAATTTTTCATGATGCACGGTCACCTGAATGCCAAATTTTGTGATTTGTTTAATTTCAGTAACTTGTTCGGGAGTAGAGAGATAAACATGGAAGCATTACTTTCTGAACATTTTTTATAGATACAAGCATATAAACAGGCTATGTTGTCTTAGACGTATGATGTGTAAAAAACTATTTTTTTTTTTTGGTACAGGCGCACATTTGATATATAAAGTACAAATAACAGCTCTTGTAGTACTGTTAGTTGAAATTCACTTTTGTTTATATATTATTAATCTAGTACACTATGACATATGTAATTGAAGCAATGTATATGAGATTTCAAGTTTTTGTCTTTACCAAAATTGATGTGTTATCTTTTAGAAACAAGAAATACTTGAATAATTTTCAAGTAAATATTTCTAATGTCCCTGAAAGTCTTGAGTTTTCATTATTTGGTTAATTTTAATACTAAGGTTTATGCAAATAAAAGGAGTAGAATCATTTCAGAAGTTTTTAGTGTATCATTATTGAAGATTCATGTCTGCTGCAATGTGTCACTTTGTTATTGGGTGAGGAGTTCCAACATTTTGAACAGACTACCATGCCTCAAAATGTGGGGGTTTTCTTGTCCAGTGACCCTGTGTCGCTTTCCACACAACTCGTATCCTCAGCATCACTGTTGGGAGAACCTCATCCCACACTTTCCATTATTACCACCATAGTTATCATCCTTCTGATTCTTCTTACTATTAGTAGTAGTAGTAGTAGTAGTGTGAGCCAGGGTAGCATAGTCAGTACAGTAACTTGCTAGAAGCCAGACTGTCTGGGGATCAAATCCTGGTGAGGGTGAGACTTTCTGCACCCATCCAGACTGGCCCTGGACCCACCTAGCCTCCTGTATATTGAGTGCCAGGTTTCTTTCCCAAGGGTAAAGCAGCTGGGGCATGGCATTGATTCCCCCCCCTGCTGGAGGGAGGTAGCTGCACAAAAAATATGACCAGTACCAGAGGCTGTAGTTACAGTTTTGTGTATCCGTATGCAGGCCTCAGTCTGCATACGGATACCACACCACCACAGCCAAACCACAACGTAACACCAACACACATCTAACCAGAGCAATACAACCCATGAAATAACTCAACAAATAAGTCGCAAGCTCCTGAGGATGGATGT
>Ga0123355_10004814_pt1 | contig 19647 bp, 16 predicted proteins | sample TergutEmb28metaG_3_FD_89872 | JGI IMG/M metagenome (GOLD analysis project Ga0123355, IMG submission 89872) | Embiratermes neotenicus P1 segment gut microbial communities from Petit-Saut dam, French Guiana - Emb289 P1 | ecosystem: Host-associated > Arthropoda: Insects > Digestive system > Gut ...
GTAGACCCCATCCCCTTCAACTTGCTGTTCGAACGCTTCCTTAACCCGGAGCGTATCTCCATGCCCGACTTCGATATAGACTTCTGCTACGAACGCCGCCAGGAAGTTATAGAATACGTGGTACAAAAATACGGCGCGGACCACGTCGCCCAAATAATCACCTTTGGAAAAATGAAGGCCAAAGCCGTAACCCGCGACGTTGGCCGCGCGCTTGGCATCCCCTACGGCGACGTGGACAAAATCGCAAAAATGATTCCAAACGACCTTGGCATAACCCTGAAAAAAGCCCTGGAGATGAGCGCGGAACTAAAGCAAGCCTACGACATAGACCCCGCCACCAAAGAGCTAATAGACATGAGCCTGCGGCTGGAAGGCCTGCCGCGCCACGCGTCCACTCACGCGGCGGGTGTAGTAATAGCCGACCAACCCGTAAACGAATACGTGCCGCTTAACACCAACGACGGTGTTGTAACCACACAATTCCCAATGGGTACGGTGGAGGAACTTGGCCTGCTTAAAATGGACTTTTTAGGACTGCGTACCCTAACGGTAATCCGCCTGGCCGCGGAAGAAATAAAGCGCAGCCGGGGCGTAGAAATAGACCTGTACAATTGGGACTACAACGACAAAAAAGTATACGAAATGATATCCCAAGGCAAAACCGCCGGCGTTTTCCAAATAGAGGGCAGCGGCATGACTTCCTTTATGAAGGAACTTCAGCCGGAAAGCCTTGAAGACCTGACCGCGGGTATATCATTGTACCGCCCGGGGCCGATGGATTTTATCCCCGACTATATCAAGGGCAAGCGCAACTCCGCAAAAGTAAAATATATGCACAAGTCGCTGGAACCGATATTAAAAGCCACCTACGGCTGCATAGTTTACCAAGAGCAGGTAATGCAAATAGTCCGCGACCTGGCCGGCTACAGCCTGGGCAGAAGCGACCTGATACGCCGCGCAATGAGTAAAAAGCAAGCCGATGTAATGGAACACGAACGCCAATGTTTTATCTACGGCATCCCCGCGCAAAACGTACCCGGCTGTGTAAAAAACGGAATCCCCGAATCCGCCGCAAAAAAAATATTCGATGCTATGACGGCCTTTGCCGCGTACGCGTTCAACAAGTCCCACGGTGCGGCGTATTCGTATATCACATACCAAACCGCATGGCTGCGCTATTACTATCCCGTAGAATTTATGGCGGCAACCATGACAACCTTCATCGACAGCAGCGCGAAAATAGCAGGCTACATTTACGATTGTAAAAAAATGGGTATAAACCTATTGCCCCCGGATGTGAATGATGGCTTTGCGGAATTCAGCGTTTCCGATACAAGTATCCGCTTCGCCCTGTCAGGCATAAAAAACGTGGGCCGTGCCACAGTAGACAATCTTGTAAAGGAACGCGAAAAAAACGGAAAGTTCAAAAGCCTCACCGATTTTACAACCAGAATGTCTGCCTACGATATCAATAAACGTTGTCTGGAAAGTCTAATCCGCGCGGGCGCGTTCGATTCTCTCGGCGGCAAGCGTTCCCAGTACGTCGCTACATTTGCCCAACTAATGGACGGGCAAGCTCAAGCAAAAAAAAGTACTCTCGCAGGTCAGCTTTCCCTATTCGACATGGACGAAAGCCCCGTGGAACAACCCATCGGCGACAATCTTCCTAACATAAAAGAATTCCCAAAACGCCTACTGCTGTTTGACGAAAAAGAACTGATGGGCATGTACCTAAGCGGCCACCCCTTGGCAGAATACGAAGCAGGCCTGCGCCGTTACAGCAACTTAACCAGCCTGGACTTTGCAGAGTCGGACGAATTTTCCGAAATAGAAACCCCAAAAATAAAAGACGGCGACAGCGTAAAATACGGCGGCATGATAACCGCCAAAAACGTAAAATACACCAAGGCCGAAAACAAAGCTTTCTGTTTCTTAACGGTAGAGGATATGTATGGTGTGGTGGAAGTTATCGTTTTTTCAAAAATGTACGAGAGGGTAGGCCCGCGCCTGCAAGTGGACCAAGTAATAGTAGTGCAAGGCCGCGTAAGTATGCGCGAAGACGAAGCCACAAAAATAGTAGCCGCAGAAGTGTTATTCTACGAAGATGCAATGTACGACATGCCGGGCGAAACCGCCCCTTTGCCCTCTGGCACAAGTATCACGGCTCCGCAAAGCAAACCCCAGCAAACCTTCTGGATAAAAGTACCCGCAGAAAAAACCGTTTCGCTAAAAAGCATAACCGATATACTATCCGCCCACCCCGGCGCAATCCCCGTTATAATATACCACGAAGCACAGAACAAAAAAATCCAAGCGCGCCGAGAATTTTGGGTTACGCCCGGCATTACCCTGATAAACGACCTCGAAAGCCTGCTGGGCATAGGCGCGGTTAAATTGACGGATTGAAATATTGGACAGACACGCCCACACCATGTATAATCCCCTCTAACGCGAAAGGCAAGTCCATAAAACAGATGGTGATACATATGGGCAACCTCAAACTAAAAACCCGCAGCGAAATAATTTTCCTGTTGCTGGCACTGCCCAGTTTACTTGGTATGCTAACTTTTTTCCTTGTGCCGTTTGGTTTTTCGCTTTTTCTGGCGGTTATGGACAATCCTGTGGGGCGCAACTTTGTCGGACTGCGTAACTTCGCGGGTACCATCGGCAACGAGGCCTTTAGGCTTGGACTGCGAAATACCCTTGTGTTTATGGGGATTAGCGTTCCCATTAATATGATTTTTCCGCTATTGATTGCAATGGCACTAAAAAACATGCCGCGGCGCGAGCTTTTTGGCCTGTTTTTTTTATTACCTTTGGTTGTGCCTTCGGGCAGTATGGTGCGTTTTTGGCATAGCATTTTTGGGATAAACGGAGTTTTGAACAGTATGTTTTTTGCTAGTCCTATCAACTGGCTTAACACAGACCACGCGCCTATGGTCATTTTGCTAATTTTCATATGGAAAAACGCGGGCTTTAACGTGGTGCTGTTTCAAGCGGGACTTAACCTAATCCCGCGCGACTATTACGAATGCGCCGTTATCGAGGGCGCGGGACGATGGCGGTTGTTTCGCAGCGTTACGCTGGTGTATCTTGTACCGACGATATTTATGGTACTGCTTATGTCCATTTTGGCAACTTTCCGGTCATTCCGCGAAATTTATTTGCTGTCGGGCGCGCATCCGCACAGGAGCATATACATGCTGCAGCATTTCATGAACAACATGTTCGTGTCACTCAATTATCAGCGGTTGGCACCGGCGGCGTTTATATTGGCGTCTGGGATTGTGGTGGTTATGCTTGGTGTGTTTTGGGTGCAAAGGCGGGTGATAAGTCATGATTAGCGCAAGAACCCTTCGAAAACTGCCCGCCATTTTTATTATGGCCGTTCTTGCGGCTGCTTTCTTGTTGCCGGTCTTCGTTATTTTCACAAACTCTTTTATGGGTAGTTTTGAAATTGGTACCCGTTACACACATATTGTGCGCCCGGGTAATATGCTATACGCCGAAAACAATACAATCCATTTTGTACGCATGACACTGATACCCGACTTTGCCACGATAAGGCAGTACACATCACTGCTGCTTGGGCATCCGGAGTTCTTAGGGCGGTTTTGGAATTCCGCTGCTTTGGTTGCTCCCATTATAATCGGGCAGCTCATAATTTCCGCCCCGGCTGCTTACGCATTTGAAATGTCAAGCTATCGACGCAAAGAAGCTGTGTACTTCATTTACATAGTCGTAATGCTTATGCCGCTGCATGTGGTGCTGGTACCCAACTTTCTTATGGCGGGCATGATGGGAATACAGGAATCGCGCCTTGCCATTATCCTGCCGGGTATGGTAAATCCCTTTGGGGTTTTCATAATGCGGCAGTTCCTGCGGGGGCTGCCACGGGACTACATAGAGGCCGCCCAAATGGACGGCGCGGGGCATATCCGTGTGGTTGCGCTGATAGTTGCGCCGCTGTTCAAACCAGCATTTGCCGCACTTATTATGCTAACCTTTGTGGATAGCTGGAACATGGTAGAGCAACCGCGGATATTCCTTGACGCGCTGCGTGAGCCGCTTTCGGTCTATCTTGCGCATATGGCAATGTTTAGTCCTCATTTGATATTTGCGGCTTCGTTTTTGTATCTGCTGCCGCCTGTGCTGGTGTTTTTGTACGGGCAGGATAATATGGTTGAGGGGATTCAGCTTTCGGGGATAAAATAAGGGGATGATATATGTGGATAACTCAAAAGGCTTGGCAATTAAACTCGCCTCGGGCTTCATAGGGGTGCTGCTTTTTCTCACGTTTTTTTCAAATACGCTAATTTCGCTTAACCTGCCGGGGGTCGTTGTTAGCGAGCCTACTCACGGCGGCGTTTCCGCAACTTTCCGCGGCTCTGGCAAAGTGGAATTCGCCGAAGTTTTCACATTATTTGCAGAAGACAGCGGCCGCATTAATTTTGCCGTACGACCGGGCGACCGCGTTAGCTACGGCAGCGTTCTTTTTACCATAGAAACTGACCGCGAATACCTGATTGACCGTATGGAAGACGAGCAAAGCCGCTTGGATGCAACCTTGATAAACCTTGCGCGCACCCAAGGTGACTTGGAATTTGAACAGTCACGCCTGCGTTCGGCGCGGGCTAATGTTAACCAGCTGCCCGCCACAACCATTCACCCACCCGACATCACCCGCTTCGAATACGAAGCACGGCGGCTTCAAGCCGCAATTGAACAAGCGGAAGATGAACATCAAACAAATATCGTACTATTTAATGAGGGCATTATCTCTCAAACGCAACTAAACGACTCTGTCCGCAGGATAGACCAATTGCGCGAAAGCTACGCCCGCAACGCCGAGGAAATGGAAGTAATTTTACAGCGTCATGCCGACACTGTCTCCGACGCGGAAGAAGCCCGTCGCCTGGCAAGACAGCAACAGCAGCAAGCTCATAACGCAGAACTTGAGTCCATAAGGCATCGCATAAGCAATCTTGAGCATTCTGTCAGGCTGCTGGAAAATGAAGAAGCCGACAGACGCCGCAGCGTACAGCGGCTGTACGACCAAATAGAAAAAGACGGCGTCATGACCGTATACGCAGAGAGCCATATAGCTGTGCGAGAAATACCTGCCGGACTTGAAAGCGGCATGATGGTACAACGTAATCAGATTATCATGCGCTATGCTAACCCCGACAGCTACAGGTTTATAATAACGGCATACTTTCCCGAACGCATGGGTTCGTTGCCGTTTAGTACGATGATATTACATCAAACCCGAGTAAGCATCAACATTCCTGCCATTGGCGAGTACGGTATATCGGGGCAGGTTCTGCGAAGCACACCGGGCGGCGGGCATTTGCAGAAAGAAATCGCTTTCACAACTGCCAGGCGCATAAGAGGCAGCGACCTGAGAGGCGGCGAAACAGCAGAAGTTATATTCGAACAGATTTTAGGCGAGGCACCGGAATTGGTTTTGCCAAACTCTGCCATACGTCGGGATGGCATGGGCCGTTATTTTATGTATGTGATACGTGAACCAAACACGCTGCTTGGCTACAGTTACATTGCGCAGCAGGGGCGCGGTATGTTTGTACACGAAGGCGACAGATACTCTACTTTCCTCGTAGGGGAGATTGAAGGCCCCATCATTATCAGAAGCGACAGACCATTTGCGCATGGTAGTCGTGTTAGGGTGGTTGGAGATGAGTAGGATTCCTTCTTTTGCATGGGCGGATAATAGACTTCATGGGCGGCTTTGCAGAAATCGCTACGGGTCGTTCATTACGCTGTGCTTTCTGCTTGCTTTAATGCTCTTATCCGCTTGCACCACAACTCCGCCGCAAGACGAACCTTTCTCATGGCCACCTCCCGAAGAAGATCCCTTCTACAGAGAAACCCTGACCATAGCGGTATTCAACCTGGCCGGGCGCATAGAAGGTTTTGCGGAAAGGTTCGAACGTATGCACCCGGGTACTTCCATCGAAGTTATGGAATTCGAATGCATCGACAGTGCGCGTGAGCAAATTTCCTTAGAAACAATGGCAGGCAATCCCCCAAATCTGGTTGCCGGTTATCTTGTAGACTATCTTAACCCAATGGCCGCCGCAAATTTTATTGACTGGCTGCCCATCATGTACGCCGACCCATACTTTAACGAAGACGACTGGTTCATGGGTGTCTTCGACGCGCTAACTCATAATGGCCGTCTTTTGGGTTTTCCCGTTTCTTACGACCTGTCCGTTGGCAATAGTTTCTATTTGGTCAACAGCACAGTCCCGGGGCTGGCGCAAGAATTCGCAGGGCGGCAAACCGTATCTACAAACGATTTGATAGAAATTTCCGAAAGGTTCGAAACCGGTATGTACATGGACCGCAATTTTGACGTATTGCAGGCCGTGATAGACAATATCGACAATTTCTTAGACTTCGAAACGCGCCGCGTACAGTTCGACAACCCGGAATTTATAAACCTAATCACCAACGCGCGGCAGCTTACAAGCCCCAGCCGACATTTTGGTGAAGTGCAGTTTTTCAACTGGATCGAAACAGGCAACCGCCAGGCCGTGGCAGACATGTCTCGCAGGTATCTATTCCGTAGGTTTAGCACAATGGATTTTGACAATTTTGGCGTGTTCGAAGAGGAAATGCTGTTTATAAACCCGCTGCCATACACAAACGATATGGGCGAATTACTAATTTGGCCGGACTTGACCTTTGCCCTGTCTTCCAATACAACCCATGTACAGCAGGCTATGGCCATGGAATTTTTGAGATTTTTGCTGATACCACCCACCGGTGCCATGAACGACCCCGACGTGTTTGTCCATCATCGATTGTTTATGACACATAGCGCGGCACTTGCTTCGCCAGCCAGGACAAGTGCGGAAGTCGTGTTCCCTCATGCGTTTGTGTGGCATGTGAGTGCCTTTCATGTCTTAGACGGCTGGCGAATGGCTGGCGAAGGCTGGCCAGAGGCAATTGACACGATGGTGCGTTACACTACCATGGCAAGCGAAATGCCCATGCGCGACACCCGCTATGCACCGGCGTTTGTGCGGGATATTGTTTTTGATATACTGTATCAATTTCATTACGATTTGATAACGGCAGAGCAGGCGGCGCATAGCTTGCAAAACCGCATCACGCTTATAATTATGGAGATGGGATAGGCAGGGTGGTTGGAGATGAATAGGATACTTATTTTCCGCGGCATTTGCGTTGCCGTTGTTGTGGCATCCATTGTCACTATTTTTTGGACAGCCTCCATTGCCGGGCGATACGCACATCCAAACGTAATTACAGTACTGCCCGTCATGAATGACCGCAGTTTCTTGTTCCGGCACGACCAGATATGGGCAGTATCGCCGGATTTTAACGGCCGTATAGAAATGGAACACCGCGGCAACCGACAAGTTTTTGCCGGTTCGCGGTTAGCATTTGCCAATGTTTACATCGTGGGGCAATATTATTTCGATGTTGCGTTTTTGCCGTTTGCAAGCGGCAGCGCGTGGACTCATGATGATACGGGCAGCATAATAGTTGACGAATCCTTGGCGTGGGCATTGTTCGGCGGCATGGATGTAGTTGGTTTGTTTGTGCGTATAGATGATAGTTACTACCAAATATCAGGCGTTGTGCGTGACACAGGGCAGACTTTGGGACATATCGACGGCTTTGCATGGATGCCACTCGAACAGCACGATGAGTTCGCAATCCTGCACTTCCTGCCGGATTATTACAACCGATTGCAATCACCCTTGGAAGTGATGCATATATTAGAACTTTTAAGCCGCCGTGTTGCTAACTATATCATCGTGGATGTTAACGTATACATGAACTCGATTGCCCTGCGCGGGCAGTTACTGCTGTCCGTGGCGGGTATTGTTTTCATTTTTGTTATGATGCACTTTGCTTACCGAATTTTCGACTATGGTAAGCAAAGCGGCAAACAGGCAAAGCAATGGGACAATTCTACTATCCGTTCGAGCAATAGCACCACCCCACTATCCCGGTGGGTTTGGATATTATGTATCACCGCCGCATGTATCCTGGTGTTCGCGCTTATCGCGCCCTACATGGCCATAGACCTCTGGATTCCGTCCTTCTACCCCGATGGCTGGCGCGGCTATGCGCGAATGTTCTTTAACCATGAACTTACCATACCACGGCAGTACTTGCCAAGCCACTTAGCCATCCTCGACCATTTGAACACACGTGCCAATTGGGCCTTTGGCATAGGAGCAGTTGGAATAGCGGGGACATTGATTACGAACAAAAATTAGTCTACAATATAGCCTCTGTAGGATTCCGGCGTATGTTGTTTGGGCTAGCCACGCCCGGTAGAAAGATTGTCGCGTCCACGTACAGTATTGTTGTTATTACGGGGAAGAGCGGTTCTTACATCGACGTATGCTCACTGGGCCCGTGCAAACAGCCAAATGCAAACGCCCGCAAGAAAGATTGTCGATGCCGCTGTACTTTGAGCGTTCAAAGTACATTTCCCTGTATTTACAGTAAACTAAAAGGAAGATGTACAAATGATAGCAATAGGAATAGACGTGTCCAAGGGAAAGAGCATGATAGCGGCAATATCCGCCTCGCGTGATATTCTTATCGCGCCTCGGGAATTTTTGCACACGAAAGAAGGCTTCGACGAACTGGCAAACACAATACACGCGCTGGGCAACAACATAAAAATTGTTATGGAAGCCACGGGACATTATCACGAGCCGGTAGCTAAAGCATTACATGAGGCGAGATTTTTTGTAAGCGTTGTTCACCCATTGCTGGTCTATTCCTATAGCGACAACAGCGTGCGACGGGTTAAAACCGACAAAAAGGATTCTCTTAAAATTGCAAGATACTGTTTGGATAACTGGCTGCTGCTTCGCGAATATGTACCGCAGGAGACTGTCAGGCAGCAACTTAAACTATTTAGCCGCCAATATAATTTATGCATCAAACTTGTACATACCATGGAAAACAATCTCATATCTTTGCTGGACAAGACCTTCCCCGGGGCAGCAAAATTTTTTTCCAGCCGAAAAAAAAAGAACGGGCGGCAAAAGTGGGTAGACTTTGCCGCCTCTTTTTGGCATGTGGACATGGTGGCAAACATAACGGAAGACGAGTTCTGCCAAAAATACCAGCACTGGTGCGTAAGCAACAACTACAAATTTACATTTGAAAAAGCGCGGGAGATTTGGGCCGGCAGTCAAGGACATTCCACTACACTGCATATGAACGACGAAACCCGTATGCTTATTTCGTCCGCGGTGTTGCAGGTTACTACAATTGCGGGCAACCTCGCACAAATACGACAGCGGCTTGTGCAGCTATCGTCCATGCTGCCAGAATACGAAATTGTAATGTCGCTGTACGGTGTAGGGGAACTTACCGCCGCGCAATTGCTGGCAGAAATCGGAGATGTGCGCCGTTTCCACAGCGGCCGCGCGCTAATTGCCTTTGCGGGAATTGACCCGCTGCCCCGGCAGTCCGGCACCTATGAAAAAAGAAGCGTAAAAACATCCAAGCGCGGCTCCGCCCCTTTGAGAAAAACGCTGTTTCAGATTACGGTAACGCATATCCGCCTTTCTCCGGAACAGGAGGCTGTTTATCAGTTTATAAAACGCAAACGCGCAGAAGGGAAGCCCTACTTTGTATACATGACCGCCGCCGCCAATAAATTTTTGCGGATATACTATGCGCGGGTGAAAGAATATTTGGACGCCGCGCAATAATAGATATTCACGAAAACCGGGCAAACTATGTTTTATTTTTCACTAAAAAACATAATACGGTCTGGAATTCAAACGCTCCAACACACTCCAATTTCTTGGTTCAATCAGCCTTGTCCAGGTCTCATAGATGCCGCAATCCTTTATTTTATGATAATGAGAGTTGGTTGCCTCTTGAATATATAAGAAATACCATGCGTCCTCATTCATGTTATCCGGCCATTTTACCATCCCCTCAAGCAAATCCGACGTACATTCCGGCAAACGACCCAATGCGCGGTTTATAAGCGCGGCAACTTCTGCACGTGCAATTGGTTGGTTGGGTCGGAATGTTCCGTCACCAAAGCCTTGCACCCAACCTTGCAGATATGCAACATTAATTGCGTCGCTTGCCCAGTGGCCTTCTATATCTGTAAACGCGTTGCCATTGTCTACCCGGTAATGCCCAAGCCCAAGATAACCAACTACCATTGCCGCAAACTCTGCGCGAGTTGCTGCTTGGTTGGGGTTGAAGTAGCTACCAAACGGTATACTCTCAAACAACCCTCCATGCTCCATTGTAGAAATCGCATTGTTAAACCATCCCGGCGAAGTAGTAAGTTGTTCATCTGCAAAAGAGTTTGTTTGCGACCAAATACTTGTACGATGTTCATCCGTTATCAAACGGAAGAATATTGTTGTAACTTCCGCACGGGTAATGTTTGACTGTGGACGAATTGTCCCGTCTTCCGCATAGCCAATCAAGTATGCAAAGTGTGTCGGCGATATCGGCATTGGGTCTACAGGCACAAGCTCAGGAGGTATATCTTCCGGATAAATAGGGGCTTGTCGCGGTGGCGAAATGATACCGGTAGATGGCGGCGTTGGTTGGTTTGTATCGGGTTCGTTGTCTTTAGGCAGTGGTAGTTTATCTTCATCTGTAACAGGACCGCCAATGTCAGGATGGCTTACTACTACTGTGTTTACCACTTCCGTTTGGCCGTCGTATATACTATCAAATGTTACAGTTATTATAATCTCTACATAGCCACCTACCGGCAATAACGCGATTGTATGTGTCAGAACGTTGCCGGAAAGCACCCCATGACTTGCGTCAACGAGAGTTGTATTGGCCGGTAATGCGTCTGTTACCAATACGTTTGTCAGGTCAACTTCTCCTGTGTTGGTTACTGTTACCGTATAGGTGATATCGTGCCCTACTATTGCGTAGGCTTCTGCCGATGTTTTGGTTACTGTCAATGATGGGACCGGTCGCACAAAGTTTACATATACATGTATGTGGTGGTTGTTACCGGTCAAAAGATTACCTGTATTTGTAATTATAAGGCTTATCACTCCATTGTTATCCACAAAGCTAATTACACCGTTCGTAATCATATCATCTATTTGATTTTGTGTGAAAAACGCAGGGTTTTGACCATCTACCGATACACCGATTGACCAACCGCGCACATAATACAGTGGCGCAGGTGTAGCCGTAAGATTTATCTCCTCGTTGCCGGAAATTGCCGCCGGGCTTGGGGCAAGCAGACCGTTTATTACCGCCGAAGATACCATGCCCGCGAGCATACCCTGCCCTTCCCTTACGCCATATGCTATCCAATAGTTCAAGGGTATACCTGCATAGTTTATTTGATCATTATTCCACAATGGGATTTGATGGTCTGCAAACCAGCGGGCAGGTGTAGGAAAATGATGGCTTGCTAAACGATTTCTGTCAAAATCGGTAATACCGTAAACCTGACGGGAAATGTTGCCGAATATATTCTCGTCGTCTATTGCAGGACCCAGTGCAAGATCTGTAAACGCCGTTCCGGTTGGTGGGAAAATTCTATTTGACCAGTTTACCCATATACCACCGCCGTCGTTACCGGCAGTATTATTGGAAATTACCCCACCTTGGAAGCTGAACCTTGCCCACGCGGTAACACTAAAAAAACCGCTTCCTTGTTGGCGGTTCTGCAAGTGTACACCTCCGCCATTGTTGCCTGCTGTATTTTGAGTTATTGTACCCCCGGTCATTAACAATGCTGATGGACGGATTTCAGGGATCAGACCACCGCCATAAAGGCCACCATATGCGAATATACCGCCACCATCTGTTGTGGCGGTGTTATATGCAATTAACCCACCATTCATAACCATATTACCGGTGCTACCGCTAACACCACCAAGACGTACACCGCCGCCCGTTGGTGCCTGGTTATATTTTATATATCCGCCGTTCATAGTAAAAATAGAATTATTGTCTACCCATACCCCTGCTCCGCCATAAGTGGTTCTTATGTTGTTTAATATATATCCATCGTACATAGTAAACGTAGTGCTACCCGCGCCGCCCATACGTACGCCCGTTGCATTTTTTTCGATAGTACCGCCGTGCATTTCGAGATTGGTATTGCGGTAAAGCCATATGCCATACATTACATTATTGTGGATGGTGCCACCGTATACGTATATTTCAGACATTGGAGCCGCAGGAGGGTTGCCACCGTCAACTCTAATACCCGTGTGACCGTTTCCGCCAATGTACCCACCATATACATTTACCACCGCACCGTGCGAGTTAGGTGTCACACGGATGCCATCAGTAGTAAAATTCTCAACACTACCGCTCTTTATCGTGAATGCGGTGTTTACCGCATCCATGTCAATACCTATACTCCGTGAGAATGTAGATGGATCTACCGGAGGAAAATTACCATAAAGGCCGGGGCCGTCAATTATCAAATGGCTACCGGCACCCAAGTTGAACATGCCGCTATTAGCAAGAGAGGTAGTGGCATTGGTAATGGTAAAGTTCCCTTGAATGCTCACTTCGGTGTCGGCAAGAATGTTGATGCTGTCGGTATCAGTTATGCTAATGTTTTCTGTCAATTCTATTGTAATGGAATCGCCGGGTGATACCATTGTAACAGCATCACGAAGCTGCTGTTCGGTAGCTGCATGAACTAATAAAAATGGCATTATACCTACTAGCGGATCAATTTCTTTTAGCAAATCGTAGTATTCTTCGTATTCATAATATTCTTCGTAATCGTAATACTCATCCGGCAAATCATTTGTTACTTCGTAGTCATCATCTTTTTCAGAGTTATCTGCCGGCTTATAGTCATGGTCATCGCCCGGCAGATCATTTGCAGGCTGGTAATCATTGTCATCGACGTATAGGTCATCTACAAACTCGCAGTAATTGTCATCGATGGGTAAATCCCCTGTTAGTTTACAATCATTATCATCGATAGGCAGATCGTATGTGCTTTCGCCGTCCTGCTCTGTTGATATGCTATAGTCGCCAACCGCAAATCCATTTACAGGCGCGATTGTAAGCACCATCACCAATGCTACTATCACCGCTAAAAATTGACGTGTTTTTATGTTTTTCATAACTCTCTCCCTACCCTTCGCTTTTCCTATAATATGTGTTTTATAAGAAATCGTTTCTTGCTATTGTTGGCATATTGTCGGCTAGATTTAAAGCAAGACTTATATGACATCCTTTTGCATATAATATCTATATTCAACATCATACATCAATTTCATTATTATTTTCACGAAAATTTGTATGAAATTTGTATGAAATTTGTATGAAGATTATATTAAGATTGTATTAAGACTGCGAAAAACAAACCAGAAATCGAATAAACAATGCTATCAAGCCTTGTCATAATACCTTTGAACCCCAGTACATAACGGCCTTAGCACATCGGCAAATGAAAACAGATTTCAACACCTCCAATCTTTGGGGAAATATAAAAACCCCTGCGAGAAATGTTCGCAAGAGCCTTGATATTGGAAAACGTGCCTGTGTTTTTAGTCTTTGTCTGGTCTTTGAAAATAATCCAAGTCCTCTTTTAGTTTTTGCCAATCTATATTATCTGCATAGGCATTCTTTTTAAGCAAGTCCAAAATGCTATAAAAGTATTTTTTACGCGATCTGTGTTCCGAAATTAAATTGCATTTTTCTATCACTTCATTGCTAAACATCTGCGTAGCTGTTTCAATCTGTCTATCCATTGCCGAAAAGAACCGATTCAACAAATCCTCAATTTCACATATAAATTCTTCATACGACAAAGTGTAAATTCCCTTACCGGCAGACCAAACAGGACAGCCACTTTCATCTTCGTCAATAAAATTATAGCGAATAATAATTGTTCTATTCACATTGAAAAATTGACATTCTGCTCTAAAACGTAGGTATCCGCTATCTAAGCTACCGTAACAAAACAAATTACGGCTTATATTATCGTATTTTTCATCAATCTCATTCCACGGTGTTCCGTCGGGGTTTTCAGTTTCCCAAATATCAACTATTGCGTCACGCAGCAAATCACGCTTTTCGTCTGTTTCGACGAGTGCGTACAAATCATTTGGCATAGGGCAGGCGATTGTCGGCAAAATGTGAAACAAATCCTCTAACTGACGGCTATATTGATACTCCTCAAACTGAGCATCCGATGAATATTCATTTTTGTATTTTTCTAGCCATTGAGCTGATAGTTGAAACAGCTTGGTTTCGCCCAAGTTAATAAAATATTCGCTGTCAGTAAGATAAAACCAGCTAACATAGTTATCCCTTGTTTCAGGATTTTCCAAGCCCGCACATTTTAAAGGTGGCTTCAGTTCAAAATTAAATAGCATAATATATTTGCATCTCCGCTAAAATAAAATTTGCTTGTATGAGCTTAATCGCCAACGGACAAAACAAATTCGCCATTATCTATAGCAAACTGCAACAGTTCCGAAAGTTCGATTGAAAACACAAGTAATTCATCTTTTGTTATGCCCGACAGCTTACACTTGTCAAAAACGCTATAATCATCTGTGCTTTTTTGTATTTCTGCGCATAGTTGTATCAAAATTTCCATCTTTTCGCGATATAACAAAGTATCGCCGTACTCATCAAAGGAAAGAAGTATCGTGATTCCACTTGAGAAGTCACTTTTGTGTGTATCTAAATATGCGCGGATTTTATCGGGAAAGGGCACCCATTTGTCTTTGTGGATTTTTTTATATCTGCTTTCTGCTATCGTGAATTCAAGTGCCATCTCTTATCCCCTACGAATATAAAATAACGATTATTTGCTATGGTCAGCTTCCCAATAAGTGACGCCGCCTTCATCGGCAATTACAAAATATTTTCCACTAAACGAAAAACCGTAGCAGTACAAAAATCCTCTGTAAACTCTGACACAATTATCACTGTGGGTGTTTTTGGAGCGTCCATCAGCAAAGCAGTTTTCATACGGCGGTTGAAATATTATATCCTCACAGGGGTATAATGGCGAAACTCTTACAAGGGTTTCAAGTGACTGGTTGCTTACAGGTAAAAGACTTCCACCATACTTACTGGCGAGTTTTATTATTTTACCCTCTAAAATATCGAACCCTTCACCAGTAAGGAGCATCCTGTCTAAAGGATAATCTGTAATATTATCACGAGCAATCTTTTCATCTTTTGCCATATCAATAAGCCCTCTGCCCTGTGTAGACAGTACTACCAAAATATCAGAAGTTTCAGCAAAACCAAAATATTCAAGCCCGCCAATGGCAAATGTACTTTTACGTTTCCAGCCTTTTGGACTTTGTGCAGACGGTATCTTTTCCAAGATAGAGTTTATTTTTTCTCTATGTTGCTGGAAATCCTGTCCTGTCCAATAGCTTGTGGCTTCTTCACTTTTGTTTTTATTCCAAAATGCCATTTTATCATCTCCGAAAATATAAAAAGTGTTCGCCATTAGTCCGGTGAGTTGGCTGTATAGCATCATGCTTATTAGTGTAGCAATTATAATTAGCGCGTTGTCCAAAAAAAAGACCGCAAATTGCGGCATTAGGCAATTTGTCAGATGAAGTTTGAGACTGCGCAAAACCAAATTATTATAGCATCTCTAAAATGTGTGCTTCTCTATTTTATCTTTGTTAAAACGATAAAACGAATGCCGGAACATATCATATTGCCAATTTTCAAGTAAATCTGAGTGTTTAACCTTTTGTGTGTCGTTGCGGCGTATAGACCAGTTGCCTATACTTTGTTTAATCTCCGGGTTGCAATGTATGATTTTTCCGTCCAAGGTCAATTCAAACGCACCTTTTCCAGAAAGGACGATTAAACGCTTTACATCAGAATTATAATGAATTTCACCACCCGCTATCTCGCCGTACTCATCGAAAGTGAATACATCACAGTCAGCTTTATCGGAATAAGCAAGGGGTAATGTATCGTAGTTTTCGTAGCCACTATACGTATATTTACACGACTTAACTTCGGAAAGTTTATAGAAAAGAAGCTGGTGATATGCAGGAGGCTCTTTTATTTCTGCCTCTGCAATATCTGCTCCAACTATGATGTCATCCTTATCCGCCGCAATAACAAGCATATCGTTCTCCACAAATGTACAGGGTCTGTCCCACGCGTATCCTCGATAATATTCAATGCGTTTTCCACAAGTTTCGTATTCCTCAAAAAAAGTTTCTGTTTCAAAGCACACAATATTGTCACAAGGCTGCCACACCCAACCGTTGGATAAAAAGTGTTTACTATCCGGCGATACATGAATCAAGCTGTGAAAATAATCTATATAATTTTTCTTTTCCATTTTGCGGGTAGTGCCCCACTTTGTTTCAATTGTTTCACCCGTATCTTTGCATACTATCTCTCGTTCGGTAAGTAATTCTCCTGTAGTAAGGTCGGTTATATCAAGTCTATTCCACTCTGTCTGATGAATTAGCAACACGCGCTCATCGCGCTCTAAAAAGCCAACGGAATAACTCGAAACATCGCTATGATAGTCCTTTCGTGATAGGTTAAGCATATTCTTATCCAAAATATTTACAACAGCGGCATTAATCCCATACCTTTCAGTTACACAAATATATGGGAAGTGATAATAAATCTTAATAAATCTATCAACAGGATTGATATTTTCCAAAATGACAAGCAGTATAAATCCATCTCTATCGTTGCCATGATACAGTCCTTTGTCATCGCAAAATAAGGCATATTGTTCGTCTTTGGTATTGGAACATTGAATAGCTACTACATTTTTCGTGATAAACATAATACTCCCCTAGCCTAATATCAAACAGTTGTAGCAATTTGATTTTGCGTTGTCCGAAAACGAGACCGCGAATTGCGACACCAAGCGATTTGTTGGGCGAAGTTTGAGGCTACGCAAAACCAAATTGCTATATACTGCGTACTGGAAAGCTAAAAACATTTGCCTAGCGCATTTTCTAACTCACTGGAAATCTCCAAAAATTCATCACCCCATCCACTGCTGAGTGAAATTTCTTGCAAATCGCCTGTAGGAGCCAGTAAGAAAAGCAATCTATGTCTGGCATTTTCATCTTGCTTCTCTATTTGTATTCTCAATAATTCTAGCTCATCTACCACTTCAAGCGCGCTATCATAGGTCGACCAACAAACATCTGTAGACGGCAACGACAACAGATATTTTAATTTGGAAATTTGCTCCACTGCAACTTTAATATCCATAATGACCTCTCAAAAATTTATGGCATAATATTAATTCAATCTACAGCTTATTTTTAACCTTTAATTTGTTCTTCTAATTCAATAAACTGCGCTGCCAAATCTAAAATTAAATCCTTAAAGCTATCTGCGATAACTTCCAAATCGTCAATTGTTTCAATATACATGTCATGGGGTAAGATTGCTACTGTTCCTGTTTCTTTCATTATACAAACAGTGCTGCCATCACCCAAACCGCCTACAGGAAACACGTTATCGCTTGATACTATATTTGTATGCTCATAGCCCAATATAACGGCATGGGCTAATTCTTTCAATGTAAAAATCCACGGATCATAAAAATGACAGCCCCCAAATTCCTTTAATATGTAACAATATTCAGACGGAATGGAGCCGTATTTGCTTTCAAAATCAAATATAGCGGCTTCGGATTCTGGACGATACTTACTGTTGTTATCATAAATCATTCCATATGCTTTTTTGAGCAACTCAACTTCCTTTTTAGATAACTCCATAAATACACCGCCATGCTCTAAATATAAATTTACGAATCCATTTTATTATAAAATTCCCGAAGTAACTTCATCTGCATATCACTCATGCCGTTTTTGCTGTATATCTTAAACAATAGATATTCTTTCTTCAAATTTCTTTTTGTAGCTCCCCAGCCCTTGGGAAAGGTTGCAAATGTCCCATTTGAAAAAATAATAATCGCCTGCTCCAGACTCTCATCTTCAAGGACTTCGTATGACATGCTTGGATGTGCGGGCTGAAACTCCGATATAAATTCTGCGATAGTCTTTGAGCTTCCGGTATAAACTAACGAATCATGAGAATAGCTGCCATTTGCAAAATAAGTAAACTCTATGTTCCATTCGTTGCCATAAACAGTATATATAGTAGCGTCTAAAGTAGGCTTTACAGGCCATTTCTCATCATGTGCTTCTTCAAGTTGATTTTTTGATGACAATTCTTTATCAGGCAAATGAGAATACCCTCCGTAGAAGGCATAATCAAACATATCGACTTTTGAAATGTCAGTTTTATTAAACAAGATAACACCTACATATGTAAAATTTCTTCGTTATTAACGAACTAACCGCCCACACGGTCTAATGCTTATAAGATGCGGTAAACTAATAATATTGTTCTGGTTTTAATCGTTTGTATAATGCCTTCATAAAATTTTCTAATGGATAGAGGTTAGTCTTCTTCCTGAATCCTGATCCTTGACGAAGAATTATGGTAGATTCACCATTAACGCGAATTTGCCAACGTCGGTAAAATCCTGTAAAAGTCAAAACCTTTTCGTTAATTCTGATTATTTCGTCGTAATTTATCCGGTATCCCCTATCTTTTAATTTTATCTCGACATATTCATCATGCAATATGCCAACACCTTGTGCATTTGCTCTAAATATCCCATAAAATGACATGCTTATAAAAACAATTATGCTGATGAAAAGTACTACAGCTCCTAATAGCTCAAAATTAGTCACTAACGCCTCGCTAATAATTTGTGTTGCAAGACCTATAGTAAAGGCTCCAATAATTAGTTTAACGGCAAAGGCTTTACGATAATATTTAAATTCGTATTTTTCCATAAATACACCATCCAAGTGTGATTATCTGCATAACGGAATGCTGTGATGCCGCCACTGTACGCCTTCGAAAACATAAAATTTCTTTCATACTAGTTGTCAAACCACATACACGGTCTAACAATTATTTGCTTCGTAAAAGTATTTTTAAGCGATCGTATTGTTGTTGCGGAAAATCACCCCAGTTAGCATCATATCTTTTTCTACCGTTTCCATTTTCATATAACCCAAATTCCTCAAAAACACTCTTTGCCGATGCTGTCAGTTCCGCCTCCGTTGTAAACAAGCAGTCTGTTATATGCTTGCTTAGCGTTATACCACTATAATCTAAATCAAAAGAATCTCTATCAGTACCATAAATTTTTACAACGAGCTTATCGCCTTGTTTTTCAAGGTTCAATATGCTTGCACCGGGTTCATCTTGCCAACAAAGCCATGCTTCTGTAATTTTATTTTCTAGTAAGTCGCCTAATGCCTCAAGCAATAAGCATGGTGCATCGCAACACAAATAATCCGAATTGGTAAGCGGCCATCCTCTATTGAAATCTACTACAAACCAACCGTAGCGAATTGAAAGTATTTTGAATAACATCGCTTACTCCCTCTCGGCCAGCCAATATAAATACTAAACATATTAGTTTAGTATTTAGTTGTTTTTCATGTGTTATGAGTACCTGTTATTCCATTTATTCGGCGTTTGCCGATTTTTTGTTATCATTTTGTTATTATGGCTAAACGTGCAAGCCACTAAAATTATCTTACCATTGGACATGAAAAAATACAATAAAAAAGCCATCCCTAAAAAGGAAATGACTTTATA
>Ga0123355_10004815_pt1 | contig 19640 bp, 18 predicted proteins | sample TergutEmb28metaG_3_FD_89872 | JGI IMG/M metagenome (GOLD analysis project Ga0123355, IMG submission 89872) | Embiratermes neotenicus P1 segment gut microbial communities from Petit-Saut dam, French Guiana - Emb289 P1 | ecosystem: Host-associated > Arthropoda: Insects > Digestive system > Gut ...
ACGACCAATGTGGTAATGAACATCATAGTCGCGAGCTCCTGATGATGGGCATAGTAATGCCCGAAACATGTTGAACCTATAAGAAGTACAATAAAATAATAAGTGGCATCTAGTTGGTTTTTTTATTCTTCAGTTATCATAATGATGCACGGTCCAATAAACATCAGATTCAGCAAAAGAAAATTTAAGTCTAAGATAGCCTATTACAGGCGGTATCTTCAAATCTTCAGCCACAAGTTATTTTAATAAACAAGCATGTGTTTTACAAAACTGACAATTGGAATCCTTGCCTTCGTGTACACACTGGCGCATTGGACATACGTGTAGGAGCTGACATGAGGACTGATGTGTGTTGACAATTGTTATGTATTCTTATTGTGTGTTTATATATCTTCATCGTGCCAGCTGGCACTCTTCGGCTACCCGACTGAGCTTTTTCCGTGCTTTCTCCTCAGTTGTAAGGCAAATGCCAGGGTAAAACCCACAAAGACGGGGCACTGCCCGCACTCTTCCAAACTTTTTGTGTTGTTTAATCTATTGTTTGTTTTGTGTCGTTCTGTGTATTGTGTGTGTGTGTGTGTAAATGTGTACTGTACTACTGCCACCGGGTGGCTACCCAACTGCAGTTAACAAATATATCATATCATAAATAGCGAAGCAGTTATGACAACCATGATCAATGCTACGAAACACTGAGCAGAACACAAAGTGCGTGTTTCAGTAGGTTAAGTAACAGGAATTTCCATCTTCGACAATTTACATAAATTGAATCTTCATGGATATGTTTGTAAAATTTAATTTGAATGTTCAAGTGTTTTGTAGTCTGTATTGGATGATTCAGCCCAAAACTTTAACGGACTATTTAGTTTATTAAGCGTCTCCAGTATCAAATTCGGCCAAGATAGCGCACAGTCAGTACAGTGACTAATCTAAGCGCTGCACGAAGAAGGAATTGGTTTTTTTTTTATTTGCAGCAAAGGCATGAGATTTTTCGCTTTTGAAAAGCGATCAGACCGACTCGTGTATCCAACCAGCCTCCTATTCAACGGGTATCGTGGGGCTCTTTCCTCAGTGGTACAAACCTGACCACTCTCCTCCATCTAGTGCGGAGATTTAGAATGGGTGTAACTATACTGCCTCTTCCCTCGCGTGTATTTATGGCCTACAAAGAGTCGGCACTTTTACTTCTCTTCCAGAATAAAATTTCATCCCAATACATTCTCACAGCCATCAACAGTAACCAAGGAAGAAAAAACTACCGGACACACCGAATGCGAGACCGAGGCCTAATAGTAGGTCTGAAAACTTTCGAGAGCAGAAAAGTCTCTTACTCTTGCTGTAAATCCAAAGCCGATTCCTGGGTCCTCCAACCCATACCCTAGTCACTACACTGACTGACCCACTGCGGTTCATAGTTTTAATTACTAGTCACAACGGAATTTAAATTTTTTAAGTGGGTAGGTATCTTGTATTGCTCTACCAATGAAGGGCTCTTAAAATTGACAAGAAAATATTTAAGTTTTAATTTAAATAAATATATATATAAATTGAATTCGTTCCGATATGAGTATATGTTCATAGGTTCGAGAGTTGACAGCGCAAAGCATGGTGTGACACATTCTACCTCTTTATACAAACACAACAAAATTCGAAAGTGCACATATCACTGACGCGTTTGTTGCCTTCTCTCCGCTGCAGTTATGCTATATTCTGTACCAGTAAATATGCGGTTCTCTTCTTCCTTAGGCGCTACAACTTCAATCTTTCAATGTTTTGACCTTCTCAGCATATGATTTCCACTTATTACGATCCTGGATGCAGCTAATCCAATTCTTTATTTTCAATTTCTTCATGTCACTTCTTACGTCATCTTCCCACCTGTTCTTTGGTCTCCCTTGTGGTCGTATTGACATGGGTTTCCACTTATGTACTTTTTTTACCATTCTCTCTTCCGGCATTCGATGTAAATGGCCAAACCAACTTAATTGTTGTTGTTTTATGTGATTTATTATGTCTTATTAATTCATCTAATTCATCGTTCGTTTTGATTATCCCTCTATCACCTCTTTCTTTTGTAAGACCAAAGATCTTTCTTAACACTTTCCATTCAAATACCATTAACTTGGTTTTTATGGCTTCTTTCAAGACCCATACTTCACAGGCATATGCTACTATTGGTCTTATAATACTCCAGTACAGTTTCAATTTTGATTTCTTGGAGACCAATCTACTTTCAAAGAGAAATTGGTTTGTATAATATGCTTTATTCCCAAAAGTAAATATGCAGTTAAACATAGTAATTTGCATGGTAGATAGTACATTTGTATTAACTATTTCTGAATCTGCTTTGACGTTCTCACGACTGTGCCCGTAAATATTGAAGTTCCCACGGATGTGATAATGTGCACTTTCATAGGTGTGTCCCACAACTTCGGATGAATCGCTGCCTCTAGTTTCTAGAACACCAGGCTCCTAAAAATGTTGGTATCATTCTACCAAATTACACAGCGTTATATACAGGAAAACTATAACCTTCATTATTTCAGAATATTTGTTACGAATGCATACAATCTGATCTTGAATTGCGGGATTTTGATTTATGACATCGTGTAGCCTACTAGGCGGTTACGGGGGTTTCTCTTCCAACTCAAAGGGATAGAAGCAGTATGTCCCACCGCCAAAGTTGGTAACCACTCGTAGAACACACAGTGTCATAACTCAGATCCCTTGCCACCATGACAAAGTCGAATTTCTTTTAACTTTGCACATTACAGGCATTAAAAAAATGCCGTATTTAGGGGGGAAAGCCCTAAATGCCTCTAATTAATCTCCTACATGTTTCAGCCCTTGAAGGTCCTTGGTAATAACCCAAGAGTGCCGAAACATGTGGGCGAGTAATTGAAGAAAATTAGAGGTTTCTCCGCCAATACAATGTTTTCTTTTTGTTTTAACTTCTGTGATTAATTTCAAATTCCATTCATAACTGCATCTCTTTCCACAATGTTATCTTCCGTGTAACATTCCAGACTGTAGACAATGTCCAAAGAATTCAAATTCCAATTCTACACGAAATCCCCTCAATTAACGAAGACACCTGACACTTGATCATCCTCTCACCCAGCTTCTTCTAGGAACACGCGATGACATCTTGCAACACGCTTTCATAGAACTAGCCGCAGCCAAGACAGGTCTTTCTGCCTCCTGACTTCAACTGTTTGTTTTATTTTATAACTTGAAACGGCTTTATTATTTCTACTCCTTGCTTAGAAGTTGACAAAAAATTTATAAATTAAAACAAAAAATAAATTAATTTATAATCCGAAGCAAATTTGAGGAACATGTGATTAGCTTAATCCTTGGAGCGGGTACTGTAGTTCTTTTATTTGGCGAATCCAGCAACTTTTACGCCATGGGCAAGTTCAAAGACCCGCATTTCTTCCACCTCTTCCTCAAAAGTGTCGAACTCAATAATACTGGCAGCAACCTGCAAACGCAGTATGCGATTTACGTGCCTCTTTTCGTCGTAGTTAAGGAGGCAAAGTCCAGGCTCCGATGCGTTTTATGTTAAAATGAAATATACTGATTCAATCTGGTCACGTTCTGCCACCTTACTAACACGACAGCCGGTGGCTGGATGATAATCCCTCGTATACAAAATAAACACTGACAGACGCTTTACAAATTTCACCAACATCTATTATTTCGACATCAACATGACGTAGTCCGTTTTTCCCCTGCACATTATTATGTATAACCTCAAATTTGCAAAGAATGAACCTAAATGTGCTGCACAACTTCTTCGTATCCCTGTTAACAGCTGTTCATTCTTCCCCAAACAACAAAAACAGTTTCTTTCCACTGTCGCGTGAAGGCAACCTCAACACAACCTTCTCCTCAGTTACAAATTAAACATCTGAAAGAAGGATGCCATCTAACACATGCGCGCTGATCCCAGTAGCTGCGCGCCTAGGGCGTGGGTCTGCAGCCGCTCACTTTCTGGGATTGTGGTTTCGAAACCCGCAGGGCGCATGGATGCCTGTCTCTTGTGAGTGCTGTGTGCTGTCAGGTAGAGTTCTCTGCGTTGGGCTTATCACTCGTCCAGAGGAGTCCTACCGAATGTGACGTGTCTAAGTTTGATCGTAAAGCTCCGACACTGAGGAGGTTCTGCCGCACTAGGGGCACTTGCGTCATGGGGGGGGGATGCGTGCGTAAAATTCAGTTCCTACATCACAGCAGGATTCTGTATTATACAGGCCAGCTGGTCAAAGCTGTTTTAAATAATGAATGTTTATTGTGATAATCTTGTTGAGTGTTAAATAAGGTAGTACATAGAACAACCAATGTTTTCTAAAGAATAAAGCCACGTATGCATAGAAGTTACATGGTTCCGATCACGTGACCCCCTGAATACCGGTAAGACCTTTGTCTTGAGTGACTACTAAATTTAAATAAATGTGACGAAATTTTCATAACAGAACTGCGGTTACCGGTTTGCGTTTATGACAGTTGCAAAACAACAGCAACAAGTAAAATAATACATATTCGTCGAAAAACGAATTTACAAACAACTCGCAGGAATAAACACAAGCAATAAGACAAACTGAAAGGTAAAAATTAATCAGACGTAAATGTACCAGGTTGCGAAACGTCAAAGATACGTTCATATTTGCACAGCTGATTTGTAAACGTAACCACAAGCACTTCCTGGTATTACACAGTCTCTGTATAATGGTTTCAGAAGAGTGTATATGTCCTAGGGCACAGACTCTAAATGGCACACTCGACGTTGCATTATCGGATCCTGAAGTTTCAAAACCCCTATGCCTCACAATTTTGTTAGGAATTTCCTTTGTTTATTGGGCAATGCACTGACATATTCATTGTATCGTGACACAGTACTGATTACATGACAGGATTATAGGCTCGCGATAGGAAATAAAATTTTTCTATCAAGAATTTTTATCACAAAAATGTTAGTATTTGTTGATAACGTCTTGCTGAGATTTATACCTCGAATAACATAGGGAACGAAGAGGAAAAGGTAAAAGATAGGGTTGAACTTGTACATTCCATGACGACGTACAGGAGGAGCAGAGGTACAGTTTCGCCCATTCTTAACCTCTCGGCACTGAATGAAGATGAGTGGTTAGCCTCACGCTCCGGCCACACTACCCCGGGAAAGAGCAGCCGGTACTAATTGAATAGGAGTCCGAGCGGGTCAAAGAGCCGGTCCAGACGTTTTGGAGAATGGCTCTTAAAGGAGCAGGATGGTGGCGTGTGAACTAGATTTTGCGAGGTTCCAGGCTGCCGCCACGGTGAGGTTCAGGCCATCGCTCTTCAAGAATGTTATGCGGCGCAGGTTGGTACTTGGTTACTAACATTTCGGGGAAACATATCTGTCCCTTGAGTAGCTTAGCTTATATCGTCCCCAAAACTCCCATTCATGTAATCAGTAAGTAGGTCAGTTCATATAAAATCAAAACACAGCGACAATATTTTGATTCAGGAAAGAAGGAGCAGGTCTGGTGAGAAATCAAGGATATTCTATTGCTTATCTTAAGAAAGTAAGTCTGTATGTGGAGGAACAGCGCGGTACATTTGCTGGTCGCAGACTTGTACACTGGGATTTTCCTCTTCCTCATTACGTTTAGACACTTGCTAGATATCTAGGCCTTTTTCTGTAGTTCCGATGTGCCTGAGACTTTTTACCGGAGGTAAGAAGGCCGAAAGATGAAGTTTAATATTCACCTCCTTCTAATATTAAGGTATCATAAGATGGAGGTTTACCACCACGTTAACTGTAGCCTACTACGAAGAGTGGTACTTGGGAACTATGAAATATTTACCCATATGTTTTAATTTACAGATCATGAGAGTTTTTCCAGGGCAGACAGTATTAGACATACGTCTCAGATGTGAAAATAAAGAAAAACACATGCTACAGAATTTTCGTCTAAATACCATTTAAAGCGGCCACTTGCAAGCGGAGAATAATATTTAAAAAAACGCGAAAGAAGCGTATAATGAGGACGTAAGTTGACTGATCTGTCTCATCATTCAGCCAATCACTCACTCCTTAATTCTTGGTTCCTTTAAGGAAATATTTTCAACGGCCTAGTTCATGTCGCTACGAATTTTGTGATTTAAGAATTCGAATGGACATTACAAAATATCGTTCCTTATTTTAACTCATTATTCCGGCATTTGTCTTGAGGAACTTAGGAAGTCACAAAAGAAATGATGGATTTAGCTGGTTTCCGCCGCCAGATTTGAAACAGGTCCCTCCCTATACAAAGCACGACTGCTAGCCGTGAGTACAGTTTATAGGAGTTAAACCGACTCGATATTGCGCCCAGGGACAGGTGCCAGTATTAGCGGTATCGACGATGCGGGTTCAGTCGTCGGTCACTCTATTGAATATGACGTATTACTGGTTCAACAGCATGTCTGTACTTACTTTAGAGGGCCCGCCCAATGATCAAACCGGCTTCAGACAGCTAGTTTCATGCAACGTGACACTACAATTTGAAGAAACACATGTTTTGATTCGTGATATGTTACTGAAAAGTGCAATAAGCTGAGTTTCAAGTAATGTCAATTCCTTAAAATAAGGCAGATGTGATTTCAAGTAAATTGCCAGGGTGACTGACAGCGAATTCAGTTTGCTCTAAAGTCCAGTGTTTCTTGTATTTGGTTTTGAAACTGTGCATCGTCAAGCCTCCAGATGAGTCTGTCTGTAATACCAGGCCAGTGGAAACTCTAGAGAGGAAACAATGTAGAGCTCTGATTTGAATGTCGTGGGTGGCACCTGGGAACGTGTGGCTAAAGAAATGAAATATCTGAAAGACATGAATAATTATTACGTTTACATAATTTCTTTCCCTACATTTCATTGTTAATATAATTTTTCATATTACTACTTAACATTTAAACATTATTTCATAGAGTTCATTAATTGTGATTGCAAATGATCAAGAAACAGTCACGCTGCACAGTGTGAAACTGGTGTCATTTAACTGTTTGTCTGTAATAAGCTACTTCAAACTAATTTTCCCGTGTTAGCGCCGCTTTAGACAATGTCTTGTGCCAGCAAAACAGTGGGCAACGCTACACATTTCCTAATCCGGCAACAAATAACAAAAATGCTCCGACGAATTTCAAGCGAATCTGTATAAATCTTGCGCCTCTAAAAGTACATTAATTGGTAAAGGACCGTGTCTAATGTGTGTCCTGCATTTGAATCCGGCCAACGGGCGAAGAGAGTTGCCAGACAATGACCCAGTTGTGTATTGACACACAGCACAAGCATCATCGCGGATGAAATTACGTATCGCGCTGCTGGCTCCCACACACTCGTCATCCTACCCTTGCCTTGGCGTCTTCGGTTTCTTGCTTTCTTCGTGGAATACTTTGTCGCTGTCAACAGTCCACATTATCTAGCGACGAGTAGTAAGACGATCCCTGAACAATGAACTGGAAAGGATGTGGAAGGAAGCTGTCATGATACGTTAGACGTAAGACTCTCAAAGTCCGCGTGCTTACTGATTTCTCTCCGCAGTAACATAGTGTTAAAAATAAATGAATGCTAAAGGTTATAATCTCGCCCAAGTGTTCATATTGACTAAATTACATGGAGCGAAATAATTCTGGAAGAGCTAATAATTCCTCAGCTGGTCAAGAAATCCGAGCATTTTATGGAACTCGAAAGTTCATAACCGCTTTCCAAACAGCCCGCAACTTGTCCCTATCCGGAGCCACATTAATCCAGCCGAGCCCTCAAAGCCTATTTCTTTCAAATATATTTTAATATTATCCTTCCAACTAAGCCTAGGTCTTCCAAGCGATTCCGTTCCTTCAGGTTTCCCCACCAAAATCTTGTACGCACTTGTTTTCTCTCCCACGCTTTCCACGTGTCCCGCGCGTGTTGATTTGATCACAAGGATAACAGTTGGTGAGGAGTACCAGTCATGAAGCTCTTTGTCATATTTCCTCTAGCCCCTGGTTCGTCGTCCTTCGGGCCCAGATACCTTCCTCCTCATTCTATTTTCGAACACTCAACATACGTTCTTTCCTCGACGTCGGAGAGCAATTTTCACACCGAAGTTCATCTTGACAGGCAATGAAAATTAATACAAATCTCTGCAAGGACGTCCGATCGCAGAGATTTTTCAGTTTCATACATCTGAGATGCGAAGCGGGTTTCAATTCTTTTCTCATAAATAGACCGCAACGGAAACACATGAGACTTCGAGGCAGAAAATTAACACCCTTTCTCCTCTGCTGTGTAAAAGATACACAAGAAAACGGTCTACCGTTTTCTTTGTATGGTTGTGGAACGTGGATTCTTGTTGTGACAGTAGATCATAAACTGAATGTATTAAAAAAATTACTCAGAAACTATGGGAAAAATCAGCAAAGAATGGAAGAACAAGCACTCTTGTTAATTGTACAACTCCTTTGTTGTTAGTGTAACAGTCATATATGCTTTCAGGTTTGTTGAAGAATGCCTCTGCCAGTTGCAAAACTGTAACACGTATGGGATTTAGGTCCATTACGAACCTTGAAATAGCCAAGAAGTAGAATAGGTAGAGATTCACACCAACAGCATCCTATAGATTTTACGTATTCAAGAAACAAGACTGTACTTTTCCACTGAAATATTGACATGTCTTCTTTCTAACCATAACGACTCTTCTACGTTGGTTACAGAATAACGCACAACGCTTAAGTGCAAGCTCTCCCAGAGCTTCTTTGCACATTGGCGACATTAACTTTCAGGATTACATGGATTTCAAGTCAGTCTTCAGCATCACGTTCCGCCCGGTTTTCTTTGCTTGCACATTGCGTGGAGCAGTGTGAAATGAACTGGAATGTACGCAGGTCGTCTGCATAGTGCAGGTTGGGAATGGAAGAAATAATTCTTACTTTCAAGCTGCAGAGTCTAGAGAGAGAAATCAGTATTTATGAAGGTGCTAAGTAGCTATAAATTTGAATTCCCTTAGAGCAAGGAACCTATAAAACACCGTGCAAGTTTTAGTTTTGTAGATTTTAATCTGCAGGTAGGATTATATTGTGTACTGTAACAAAACACGGTAAAACAAGTCTTTCTGCCCCGCAGTATCGCTACTTCTGATTTTCCAACAATCATTAATTTATGTTTAGTTCTGATATTTCAGCAGTATATAATTTATGTTTGAATGCACGGATTCCATCTACGAAGTGGGAAGTGACAGAGTGTAGTAAGAGAGCTACATGCCAGAACAGGATGCTTGAAGTTTGACACAGTGGTTTTAATCAAAGCGCAACTACCCAATGATAAATAAAATGAAGCAGTATTGTGTGAGACAAACCCAGTTGCCGCGCGGTCTAAGGCGTAGGTTTGTGGCTGCTCGCTTGCTGAAACTGCGGGTTCGAATACCGTCAGGGGTATGGATATCTGTTTCTTGTGAGTGTTGTGTGTTACTAGGTGGAAGTCTCTGTGACGGGCCTATCCCTCATCCAGAGGAATCCTACTGATTGTGTGTGTGTGTGCGTGTGTCACTGAGCGTGATCAAGTAAAATAATATCTCTCTACACCAACAAGTATGCAGACATAGGCCAGACTAAGAAAGAAAGACACAGTAGAACTCCAATTATCCAGATTAAATGGGACGGCCACCCACCCGGATATGAAGAAGATCGGGATAACTGTATTTTTCTTTGAAAATAAGCTGCATTGGCAGTCTGAACGTCGGCTGTTATTATTTACAGAATGCACATACGTCTAAACCATTCGAATACGCCTGATTTGGAGTTCTAGAAGTCATAACACTGTACTGTACTTGATCCGATAACCGGCAATATCAAGGCAAGTTAGTTTTGTAGCATTTTCTACAAATTTACTCGAAGGGCCAAGCAGATCCGGACAACCAGCATCCAGATACGTGGAGTTCTACTGTACTGTGTGAGGTATGCAATAACAATAACATGTTAGCATGCTTCTTTTCGACATCATAAGTATAATTACCACTTACGAACGGAAGAGGAATCTTATCTACACCGCCGTACGAAATCATACACCTTAACGTACTTTCCACTAATTCGCTGTGTGGTACAGCAAACAGAACTTTCTATTCAGTACAAGAATGGCATATGTTTTTCTTCTGCAGTAGCAGGATCCTCCTTCAATACAGACCCTGAATCAACTTCCAGAGAAGGACTGAGTTAAAATACTTCGGAATTAAATACACTGAAACTTTAACTTGAGGCGCTTCTACATTCTGCTCTTCACAAAATATTACCGTCAAATCAAGGTGCATGAACTGGGCCGTACATGTACCACGTATAAAGGACACGATAAATACATACAAAATTTTAGTACAATAAACTCATGAGATGACGCCACTTGGGAGACATAGCAGCTGCTGAGAGGAGAGTACCTCAATCGACAAAAAAGGAAAGTAGTTGTGAAGTGTGAAGAGGTTTAAAGGGGCTCAAGAGAGGGCCACTCTAGTGAACCTTTGGGCTCCATAAGCGCCGAGGAATTGCGTGGCCAGCTCAAAGAAATTCTAGAGAATTCTGTTCAACAGAGTTGGTTCAAAGTAACTTAAGGCATCCTTTCCTCCAATACATAGGCATCACTTGTGCTCACCAGTCATTCCCCGTAAATCTCAACGCAGTCCTAAGAGTTGAAAGTTACAAAAGCACCAGCAGGGTGGATGGATTGTAGCTTACGAGGACACCATAAGAGTAACAATGATTTATTTCAGAGACAAGAGTTCGAGGTATATTTTCTTACAATAAAATCATGAAAACTGCTATTCAGAGACAGCTAATCTAGAAAATCGATTCAGAGCAAAAATCTTCCCGCGTCTATGGAATATGAACATTCATTACCTTGTTCAAAAAGACCAACTGATCTCATCGTAACTCGCATTAATGCAGTGCTATCCCAAAACCATATTCAACTAAAATTCAAATTAATATATTCTTATTTACTACACGATCTAACCAGCTCTCTTTTTCTTTGGGTGTTTAAGGTCGAAATACTTTACGGCGTTGAACTCTTCTATATGTGCTACATGTCATTCACCTGATCAACTTTATTACATAAAGTATAGGTAATAATTGTGCAACACTTACCCTCCTATAATTATCTGTATTCTTCTATTACTTCATCGTTCTCAAGTAAAAATATTCCCTTCAACACGTTTTGCAATATCGTCAATCTGCCTATATTCTTTAGTGTGTGTAGCTAAGTTTTACATCCGTACAAAATAATGTGCCACTTTATACTTGTTACTTTAATATTTCGATTTTAAATAAGACACAAGAAAACAGGCAACTTTGTTCTGAATTACATATTATTATTATTATTATTGTCATCATCATCACCATTATCATCATTATCATCATCATCTCCTTTATGCAGGATATTTATACTTATATCCTTGAGACCAACTATGTCCCTAGGGAATACAGCTATTCTGTTGTTACTATTCATAGTGCTTATATCTTTAGTTTCAGTGTTGAATCTATTGTATTTTTACATTAGTACTTTCCGAACTATGTGTGCAGTGCCCAATATGGCTGTTTTCTGTAGTTCCTTGACTTCATGTTTTCCTGGTAAGTTGCTCACGTACTTTCTAAATGACTTTGAAATAGTCCCAGTACCTATTATTACTGGTATCACCTTTGTTTTTACATTCCACATGCGCTGTATTTATTGTTATTATTATTATTATTATTATTATTATTATTATTATTATTATAGTCATTGTGGTCGTAGATTTCTAAAGTCAGTACTCGTGACAGTAGGAAATAACAAACAGCGTAATATATTACATAAAGAAAGAATTGTCTAAAATGTCCTTCACGTTTTCGAAAAGTCAGGCCTGTGGTTGAGTATGCGAGCTTTTGTGTATGCCCCGGTGTAACTAAACACCATAGGAACCAGCAGGTCATGAACAGAAAGATGGCTAATCGTGCCAGTGATTATTACGAGGCTGACTCGTATCGCACCACAAAAACTGCGCGTCACGCGGGCAATCATTTATTCATTATAAGCATATACTTACAGATTACGGCAACAGTACTGAGGAACGTGTTTAGACACGAAGCCCTACCATTTACTTCTATTTCTAACACTTCTTATACATTACTAAATATGAAGTATCTAAATTTTATATTTTGTTGACCGTGCATCCCTGTATAATCTTATAAATAAAGCCAACTTGGTGCACAATTTTCTTAGTATGTTTATTTTTTTTTCTCTCCATGTTTCGGGCGACTATGTGCCCATCATCAGGAGAAACAATGCGACACTTGGTACTTGTCACTCTGTATGGATTACTGTCTGGTATGCAGGGTGGAATTCCTCCCTGCATAACAGATAGTCACCCATAGAGAGTGACAAATACCAAGTGTCGCATAGTTACAGTTGTTTCTCCTGATGATTGGAACATAGTCGCCAGAAACATGTAGAGAAAAGAAATAAACATACTAAGAAAAATTGTGCACCAAGTTGGATTTATTTACAAGATGAAATACCTACTAATTGGTACTGGATTGCATGATAACGGATACGCCTACGCTAGGTTGTTGTATTATTTATTTAGAACGGAATTTCCGTTCATTATGAATGAAGCCCCACTTTGTGGTGTATTTACACTAATTCTTTTAGAAGTAGAAAGTTAATCCTGTCACTGCCTCTACCCTATATCAGAAGAACGAATGGAGTGTGTATGAAATTAGAGCTCCACGCAATCTGTGATGAAATGGGGAGGTTAAGCCACATTTTACCGCCAAGAAAAGGACCGCGGGTGGCTGAAAGGCCTACAGTTCATCTAGACGTACAGAAATATCCCTATGCTGTGCCGTTCCTTCCTATGAACTTCACTTTGGTGACTAAGCTTATCCCTTCTCAAATTCACTATATTCCAGAATTTTACGAATGTAAATTTTTTATCATCTTTATCATTTTCTTCATATAAATGAGTGTTTTTCAGCGTCTTGCCTTCTCGATTATCGGCCTGTGTATGGAGCACCACTTAGGCTATCGGCACCCTTTCCCCTCCTGACTCACACTCGCCCTGAAGATGGCAACGACAATGTGCCCCGAAACGTCGAAGCAGCTTCAACACACGATGTGGCTTCGCCGCAAAAACCTAAATTATATGACTCGATGTACCTACTTCTCTCCTCCAGAAATCGTTTCGTAGTGCATGACAAGAGCATCTGTTCGCATAATAAACACATTATTCAAATTAACCGTTCTCTTTATGTACAAACTTAAAAGCAGGTATTCCGTTAAAGGAAATGATAATTAACTGCACGACCAAGTAGGCGACAGAACCTGTTAAGTCAAATATAAGTGAAATGTCAACAACGCAAGCCGGTAAAAATCAATAATAATAATAATAATAATAATAATAATAATAATAATAAATGAATGCAGAACCGCAATACGTGGTCCAGTGAACGTGAAAATTGTCACGGGATATGGAATACGGGCAGCAGTGATACCGATCTCTTAAACTAACACCCTTGCTTTTTGGCCTGATCATGAAAGTGAGCCTAAACGCCAGTTCTGCACGACGCGTTCCGCATTCTATTACCAAGGCAGTTCGGCGTTCCAGCTGTGAACACTGCGCTTGTACACTGAACTACAGGGGTGCACAACTTTTCCATAAATCTATAAGGCACCTCAAAATTATAGGCGCAGGAGGGTTACATAAAGAAAGTTCCATAATGAGGACCCATAAATATTCGGCGCACGTCTACAAAACCCTGGCGCCCAGGATCAGTGCATTCCTGCTAAACTGTACGAGTGATTAGCCTTCCTCTCAGATCATTTGTGTTTTACCTGTGTAGTATGGGTGTGAAACTTGGTACCAGAATCTGAGAGTACACATTTAAGGATAATGGATAATAAAGCACAAAGGAAAATATTTGGACCTAAGCTAGCTCCAGTAACAGGAGACTGACAAACATTACTTGACAAGGAGCTTACTTAGTGACTAATTCATTAAGGCAGAGTACGTACTATACGAAACACCTGCTATAAAAAAAAAAAAACAATGCCCGCATTTTCCGCACTGAATGTTCGTTTCTGAAGCATATGATTCTCGTAACACACGTAGTGATTCAATCGCAAGTGGCCTTCTGCTACATCTCTTAGGAATTTCAATGTTGTTAGCTGTTCCAATCGCAGTGTTAAGTAATAAACCTGCTGCCTTAAAACTACGGACCTGCATTTTGACACAAAGCATGCCTGTTTATTACGACAACAGTAACAGCTATGCTTTTCCCTATACATTATTAACCGGCTAGCTTTGTACCAGGCACAGACCTTTTCGAAAACACACGTACGTAAGAAGTGCCCGATAGCGTCAAGTGCCTGCCGCAGGGTGAAGTTACAGATTCTGTTCAAGCCAAGAAGGCATGTGGGCGAGTGGACGTAGAGCTCTACTCGCTCTTAAACTCGGTATTAAAAAATGTTAGTTCCACGTACCGGAGGCTGTGTGGTACCCACAGCCAGTCTGCACGTTCTTATCCTTGCCGGAAATCAAAATACGATTTATGTGTCGTCCAGTCCGTGGTCTAGTCACAGTACCATGCGCGATTTCAAGCTTTCGCTTGACCCTTGAAGACGAGACAGATAGGTTGTCCCGAAACGTCGGTAACTAACTACCAATATGCGCTGCGTAACATCACAGAAGAGCAAGGTCTTAGTCACTCTGCCGCACATCTCGCTGAGTAATAACAAATACTGTAAGTGGAATAAGCGTTGGGGAGGAAAATTATTGCATCTTAAATGATATGCTTAAACGTATTGTGTAGCGAAGTTGTGCGCAGTGGAAATAGGAACAGCTCATCAGGAAGTAACGTACACTTGAGTGAACAAGCGCACTTTCATATATCTGTCATGCGTGTAACATACTGTAGAAATTGTCCCAGTTTCTGCCCGTACCAGCTCTCAACTCCCGTAACCAGATGCAGAGCGGCCGAATTGTATACATCTGTATACTTCTGTTCCTGCACATATTTAAACATCCATTTTAACTCAGTAATTTGGACTGTGGTGTTCTACAAAGAGAATTTTAACGCAGCATGCAAAGAGTCTCGAGTTCAAGACCAGCCTAAGTCATACGGCTTTTTCTACTGCTGACCAATCTTCGTTTTTATACCCACTTTCTCATTCGGAGACAAAATGCAATTACAGACTCCCGGTATTGCCATATAAAGAGATATGTAGAGAAGGGCCAGGGGTCAGGACGAAGATCCTTAACTCAACTGGACACATAAACAACAAAAACACCGACAGCATTCTAATCTTCGTGGGATTTTAGGTCTTCGTCCTTGAAAGTTTCGCAGTGTGCAGGGATTGTTTACCGTGGAAGTTTCGGTAAAGCGTGTCGGTCCTGTGCTCAAGGGTCAAGATGTCTTCTTGAACGCCTTGACCCTTTAAGAGTACACCGTTACGTTACACTGTCCCGAAACGTCTATAACGAACTACCATCTGGCTTTGCTAAAAAAATCCACAAAAAAAAATACCTCAGCTGCATGGCGAAGAAACCCTAAAATCTTGCATATTCTTAAGAGTTTCTGATGTCCAGTACTATTTTTTTTTCTAAATGCTATACTTCCCCCATCTCAAAAGTTATCTCTCTTAATTTGTAGAATGATCCATGTACCAGTAATTAATGCCTGGCTGACGTAAATATTGTAGAGCTGAGGTGCCTTCTTATCTTACACTTGCATCGAAATCTCTGCCCCAAATCTCATATCCTTCAATTAAATAATGTGTGTGGAAATTCAAAGTAAACTGTTTCTTAATTCTTACTAGCACCATAGTTTATTTGTTTTGAAGTCCCGGTGGTTGTTGCGTTACATGAACGAGATCCCTGATATGCAAATTGCGGAACTTGGCACAGAGCCTGTTGGAATTCCTTAATGAGGATTACGCTGTCACACCACCTGTTGTTGCAGAAGCCAAGGAATGTAAGGAACTTGGGTGTGGTGAGATGAAGACATTTAAAAGTATTTGAACATCGTAGCGATTTCAGTTACACCGGGCGATGACCTAAAAGTACGGCCGTTCGCCATTATCAATTAATTGCCATCCTGGGAAAGATCGTGTCACATGTATAGCTAGTACTCGCCAACCTCAAAATAAAAGGATCAGCTCTGTGGCCCTCATAGAAAAGGTACGAAGCCTGAACTGAAAAGAGATGTCACTGCCGTCATTTCTCCACTCTCGTGGACGATAGTTTGCTTCTTTGGTGAACGAAACAATTATGAAATCAAAAGTGCATTCTTTTTCCTAAGGGAGCGCGTCAGTGGTGTCTTAAAATTAAAAATTTAAGTTGTTCAGACTTTGTATAAAATTACCATACTAGGCATAGGTAGGCTTAAATATGGAGACACACACATACACATAAATCACCTGCCATATGGTCTACAATGAAACCTCGAAAATTATTTATGGTAGAGAGAAAAATGTTTGGCTTCGAAGTTCCTGCACGGATTCGAAGAAATATATTCCTTCGCCCTACGAGATCAAGCCTAGAAGATTCCAAAATATATTTTTTTATAATTTAAATTTGCAAGGATTCTTAAGAAGGGGAAAATTTCAACTCTATGTGCGGTTGAGATAGTAGATTCGAGATAGAAATTTTACTGCACGACATAGAATGTAGTACAATTTAATTCTGAAATTTACCACTACAAAATTCGTTCCACTTGCAGTATGTATTACCAAACAGGACACATCTCACATCACTGAGTAAAATATTACAGCACGCCTTTATCGCCAACCCAGTTCCGAACAAATTACTAAGAAAAATCTTTCTTTAGTGGCGCAATTTCTTTAAAGCGCAAATAGAATCCCAGTATAGTTGTCCCAGTTTCTTTTCTTAAGATAAAGTCGGAATACCTAATTTCATACAAATTTTATGGCTGAAAGGTAATTAAAATAAAAACCTCAAACAGGGCTCCTAAAACTTAAGTTTTAAGATGTGTGCTTGTGCATATGCTACAGCAAAATTATAGGACGACTATCTTCTGTCAAATGATGTTTAAAAATACAAGCGCGACAGATTTGCCTTCGAAGCAAATGACCAGAGAGAAAAAAAGGAAGGGAACTCACATATACACAGACTATCCAGGTTCAGACAATAGGGAACTTACATATACATAGACTATCCAGGTTCAGACAATGACATATTTTGGTTGATAATATCAGGGACAACGTGTTCGAAAATATACTCAAAATAATATTACCTCCAAAATATGGTGGGCAACGAAACAGAATTAAAATACTTATTTTGCAGGCTTTCCCCTTAACGATACAAGACAGGCCTCTATTTCTAAATATTAACCACAGGATGTTTAAAATTTCGTTCCAAAGAAATAATTACTTTTATTTTCTGAGGCTTTCGAGGCAAAATGATACAAAACACAAAATTCTTATTATTACCGCTCCTCCCATTTACCGTTGAATTTAACACGAACTTCATTGTCTCAGCGCGATTACGTGGTGACTGATGTTGGCAAATGAAATAAAACAATCACAAAATTTTAATATTGCTCCGAAGAATTCCGTAGTATATACTTATTATTTAACTCCGAAAATAATTTTGTCTTTCCTAACATAAGCAGGTGAATAAGCACGGCTCATTGCAAACAACTTCCAAGGAACATACAGTATTAAGATGTGCCCTCAAAATCAATTACCTAAACACTCCCCTCTGTTAAGGCATTAGTTTGTATAATGAATGGTTTATTTTCATTTCCAAGGTTCCACTTTTAACGGCCTTAACATGGTGTATGATGACCTCCAAATTGTTTGCTTCAGTGAAGAAGAAAATTTTAAGTACTGGCTATGGCTATATAAGAGTGGTAACTCGGAAACCATACCGCCCGAGAGGGTGCCCTGTGTTCGCAGACAAACATGTCACGAGCCTTCAGAACATCAATGTTACCAACATTTCTGTAATGAGAACTACAACAACTGGACTCATTTAATCCAAATTAACAAAGTTGGAAAAATACAAGCTGCGTTTCCACGTTAAATTCCTGTAAGTCTAAAAGATCTATATTTCAAATCCTGTAACTACAATAGGCCAAAATTTTTTTAATTCTTTAGTTCTAACAGTCCGACATTTCAAGCCCTGTAGACATAATGGCCCCAAATTTCATATCCTGTAATTATAACAGACCAACGCTGTAATGCCTGTATTTCCATTAGCCCTGCATTTCGAATTCTGTAACTATAATAGCCATGGGTTTCAAATCTCATTAAATGACCCACTGAAACAGATCATAGCGCTGCAGGCGACATTCGCCAGACCAATTTACGATGTCGATTTTACGTATGATTAACGAAATGTGTCACAACTTCGCTATCGTGTAAAAAATAGTCTTTTATGTAATACAGTTCTTTGTCTTGCATTACGATTGCAAACAAGATTCCGTAAGAATTCATAGACAGTGTGTGATTTCTTCCTGTGAGGTTTCGTCAAGGACAATGTTTTACGTCTCACCACTTCCAAAGACACTACCAGAATTGCGAGAGCGCATCGACACCGCAGTCGGGAACATCACACAAGACATGCTTGAGAGGGTTTGGCGGGAATGGGAGTATCGCCTGGACATCTGCCGTGTCACACAAGGGGCGCACATCAAATGCATTTAAGGTCACTATAAAACTGCAAACATCCCTCTTTCAAATGGTAGTAACATCATGTATTTCTGTTCAGTATTTGTGAAAATATGGTTTTGTAAAATCCTCCGATAATTTATACGCACCCTGTACTTCAAGATGTTTTAGTCATTGTAATCTCATATTTACTTACAAACACGCTAAGTCCGTGTAACAAACTCGAGCTTTAGAAGGCTGGCCACGGTATTCGCTACGTAGAAACATGACATACGTGAAAATGGGGCAATTTATTATTAAAACTGTAAATAATGGTCAATCCGTCATTAGCATGCAACACTAATGGCAACTGAAAAAGTAAAAGCGCTAAGAATGGTATCTGTAGATGATAAATTTGTAGAGGTGTTGTAGGATATACTGTATTGCTTGTAAAAGACAGATCACAGAAGTTAGAAAGTAATTAAAACATATTACTCTAATTAATAATGTTACCAAAACACAAACAATTTAAAATGTCACTTGGAAAGGACACGACTTCGTCTTATACTTAGACAAATTATTACATAAAGGAAGAGATTCACTGCATGTCTGAAAGTACGGTAAAGGGCTCCGTCTGTTTAGTACCAGCACGGAACGAATCCCAAGGCCAATCTTTACATTGACGACAAAAAAGTAATTCAGTGTGCCGCTTTTAGTTTTTGAAAGGCAATACACTTTTTAATGTAATTCTTAGTTCTTGTTCCTGCTGCAATGACATTGGATTCCGTCCTTCAAATAAGCTACGCACTAAGATTACTTATACGAAGTTTCATGAATATCTTCAAACAAGTCGCATCAGCTACCCTCTTACTCTATACCGGTCCATAAATAAATTAGCCCTTTTTGATGTATGGTTGACCGTGCATCGTAGTTCAATGTGGATAAAGAGACCAACTAGATGTCACTTTTAGTATTATGTTTATTTCTCCTTTATAGGTTGCTCAACATGTTTCGGGCCACC
>Ga0123355_10004818_pt1 | contig 19639 bp, 8 predicted proteins | sample TergutEmb28metaG_3_FD_89872 | JGI IMG/M metagenome (GOLD analysis project Ga0123355, IMG submission 89872) | Embiratermes neotenicus P1 segment gut microbial communities from Petit-Saut dam, French Guiana - Emb289 P1 | ecosystem: Host-associated > Arthropoda: Insects > Digestive system > Gut ...
CTCGTCATTGTTCAAGTTCTCCAAAGCTGCAAACCTGTTTGTAATTTCAATCTGATACTGTTCCCTAACCTCTGGCTCATTAAGCTTCCTCAAGTTAAATCTTTGCCTATCAAACCTCTGTGCAGCCTCTTTACTCACTGCTAATCTTTCCCTAACCTTTGCAATCACCAGATAGTGATCTGTATCACAATCAGCTCCCCTAAAACTTTGCACATCCAGTACACTCGCATGCCATCTCCTATCTATCAATACGTGATCAATCTGGTTGTGAGTCTTACCATCAGGTCCAGGTGTATTTATGAATGTTCTGGTGAGGGAACATTGTGCTTTTAACAACCAGATATTTTGATGTGGTGAAGTTAATTAGTCTAACTCCATTATCATTACTATCCTGATGGAGACTCTCCTGTCCAATTGTTGGCTTGAAAATATTCTCTCTCCCCACTTTTGCATTAAAGTCTCCTAAACATTACTGACGTGAAATGTTACAAACATGGGGGCTTAAAAATTGTGCAGTTTTATTATCTGCTAGATTTATGTATTAGGAAACTGATCCTACAATTCATTAACTTGTACCAGAACTCTGATATTAACTGCAATCCATGTGGTAGCACTGGCCTGTTTCCAGTATCTCCCAGGCAATCAAGGGACAGCAATAGTATATATTATCACATGATTCCAATAACTTTTAGTTTCCTTTTCCAAAGTACATTATGACTTGTATTCTACCTCTATGACAGCAGATGTTTCTGCTTGCAAGTATTTACTTTTCTATCTTTTATTTTTTAAATACTATTTGAAGTTATTACAAGAGAAGAGTTAACTTTAAAACTTACATTTATGAATGTAAGTTATGGTAAGTCTCAAAATATGACTTGCCCTGTAAATACTTTCAGCTAACTGTACAGAGTTAAGTCTAGCTGTAGGGAAAAGATAAAAATTTTGGTTAGAAAAATACAAAAGATTTTCTTGGAACTCAAAAATCTAGAACAACATTGAAAAGAGGTATAAAGTGCCCTCTTACAAGAAATAAAAATTCATACTGGTAATGTACAAAATGTAAAAAAAAATCACCTGCCCAAACTGCATGACAAAATGTAACAGTACTTCCCTTCATTTTCCATAATCTAAAAAGACCTGTAGGACAAAGATTCATGGTGTCTTGTCACTTCAATGCACTTCAGATAGCGGGAAAAAATCTCAGTTTTTTTTTAAGAACTAGTACATTGTACACAATAATTTTCTGCATATTTATAACTGGCAGACAGCAGTAAATCATTAGCTTCTAATGTACGCATTTACAATCCCAACAATCAACATGTTGCCAGCTTCAAGGCAGAGCTAACAAATGTTCTAAAGAACAAACAAAACCATTAACTACAACTGGAAGATGCTACTTATCCAGTATGATGACAGGAATGATAAATATGATATATTTTGATGCCAAAGTACATATCAGCTTTTATTCTAGTTTTAGTTCAGTTATGCAGTTGCATCAGATTGTAAAAAAAGGAGGGGTGGGCGAGTGGGGAGAATGGACAAACCAAACAGCTTACTCATGATGACCAATCAGATCTGTGGCCTCTTCAAATAGAATGGCATTTTATTGATAAGACACGAAATGGGTGTTATATATAGTCCTCAATTCATAAATTTCATGTTTTCCTTTCCAACTGCTACTCACCACATTTAACTTGCACATTGCCTTGATGAGGTCACGAGAGGCTTTCAGCTCACCAGATACTGGCTTCGGTGTTTGGTTATGATCAAACAACAATGAGGCTCTACGGTTCACGAGGTCTGGAAGAGATGAAGATAATGCATGACCTTAACCACACAGATGGCCTTTTGTAACATTTCGTAGCAGTAATTATTCTGATACAAAGCCACACAGAACTGGAACCCTAGCTAATCCATTGAATGTTCAGTCACTATGGGCTTAGTTAATTTATACTAAAGAAGTGAATAATGAGAATGTCCATAAGACGTAGACCCAAATTAATCTTGGAAGTTGTCAAGAAAAATGTGCATTGGGTGTTACTAATGACACAAGAAAGCAGAAATTTGAGTTAATCTTATGCAATATCTACAATAATCAAGAATATTAACACTGAAGGATTAGTGACCCACTCATAAACTTAAAAACTTCATTATGTTACAGGATGGTACATATGTTCAGAGTTATTACAAAAATTAACACTTTCAGAAGTTTATTTCATGTGAACTATGTAAGATAATTTTATATTTTTGGAAACAGCACCTCAAAAAGTAAGGACTTCTGAAGTTCCTGAAGTCCCAAGTAGGACCCCTCAAGAAGTTCCTTTTCACATCCTCTGAAGATACAAAGTTAAGTAACCAAAAGTGCACTTCAAAGTAAACAGTCAACATGGTGAATCAAGGTCAGATGACTTCCACTGCAATATACATGCAAATTAGTTGGAGATACCACAGGACCATGCACGTTAGTGGGACAGGCAGCAGTATGCATGCACATTAGTGGGACATGTTGCTGAATACATGTACAGCAGTGGCATGGGCTGTAGTACACATGCATATTATGAGGGACAGACTGCAGTATGCATGCGCAGTAGTGGGACATGTTGCTGAATACATGTACAGCAGTGGCATGGGCTGTAGTACACATGCATATTATGAGGGACAGACTGCAGTATGCATGCACAGTAGTGGGACATGCAGCAGCACACACGTAAATTAGTGGGATACACTGCAGAACACATGCATGTTAGTGGGACACACTACGCATGCACAGTAGTGGGACAGGCAACAGCACACATGTAAATTAGTGGGACACACTGCAGAACACATGCATACTAGTGGGACAGACTATGCATGCACAGTAGTGGGACAGGCTGTCAAAGGAATGTGCGGTAGTGGGTCAGGTTGCAGTACACATGCAAATTTATGGGACAGACTGCAGGACACACACACACACACACACATTAGTGTGCTAGACAGCAGAATGTGTACACAATACTATTCCACCCCTTATTTTTATAAGGTTTTGCATTGTTTCTCTCATTCCAGTTGCACTAAGGCCAAGGCCAGAGAAGAAATATGTGACCACGCCAAACCTTCCACTCCCTTCCCTCCCCTGAAGGCATAGCACTAAAGTACACTTTATGCTTTAAGAAACACATGCATACAGAACGGTGAACTGTTATATGAATGGAATCTGTGGTTCTCTTAAAAGATTACCTGGAACCCCTGATGTAGAGTTACTTTCTGTAAGCAATGTCAGTACTTGTTTTATAATGGTTTGTGCACCACTATCCTTGCTTGAAAATGGCTGAAATATATGCACTTCTTGGCAAATAATCTTGTTATACACATTGTGATCAACTGACATTTCACAGGAACTGTCAGATCGCATAATGGGCATTGGTTGAAAATTCTGAAATTAAACAAGGTACAGTTTATGCCACAGTAAAAAGCACAAACACATAAAAGAAACAGATTCAGAATACAAGTGCATAAATACTCTTCCATACATTTTGCACATTAAGACAAAAGATTTTGGACACTGTATACAAAGTTCCACTTTACAGTATGTGGAAGCAGTAGTATTTAAAACTACACAATGTGCATAAGTCAAGAACTCTATTACCAAATCCTTACCTATCAAATGATGATACTCTGGCTTTTGAGAAAGTGTGCCAAACTGAACAGTTCAATAAAATTTTCCCAGGCCAGAAGTTGCATCAGGTGGTCAAATGGCAACCAGTGTTTTGAAAACTATAACTATAAACTCATAAGCAAAGTAACTAACTCAGATGTCCGTCTGTGTCATGACATACCTTCCTGAGCCCTTGGTTCATTGTTGGCCGTGAGACAAAAAGGATTTAGTGGGCACAGTCAAGTACCTGCTCTGCTTGGTCCTGCTTTTCATTCTGTAGCATGCTGGTTAAAGGAGACCACCTGATGTGGCTGCTAGCCCAACATAATTTTATTGAATTCAGTCACAATGACAGCTTTCAGTTACATACAAACAGTTCAAATTTGTACTATATGTCATCATATTCACATACTTACTTGTCTGAAAAGATAGGGAGTTGACTGCAATATAGAGTGATGCTTGTATCTGTATGTACAGGTAGAGATGTCTTTCTTCTTCGATATAACAAGGCTTGTCTCCCTTGCCCCAGTAAGAGCATACTTTGTTTCACACAGTCCATGTACATCAGCCTGTCACATGTTATGCATTGTATGAGTGTAGGAAACCTTGCAAAAACTGTATCAGTAGGGACACGGAATATCTGATTAAAATTCAAGGACATCAATAATTTCTGCAAGAAAATGGTGCACTTATTAAACTAGGAATGACAAGAAATCATGTACTGTCAAACAGAGAACAGACTGTCTATTGCGAATGAATTTAAATGTTAAACTCTAACAGACACCTATTACAGAATGATATATTTCTCAGATTATTAACAATGCCACATCAAGTGCAGAGATTACACAGCATGTGCCAGCAGGAATATGTCATACTTCAGAAGAACATTCCTTAGAATAAATTACATAAATATAACCAAACACAGTTATATCCAGTGTTGAACATTCATGAAGATTAACGATCATACAAGTCGTACAGAATGACAGGTATTATACACTTACTAAATACTGAATACATTCACACAATAATACCAACAAATGCACTAATGTTAAAATTATATTCTTTTTTACACATAATTTGTCATAACTCAGATATGTATCAATCTATCTTGATCATCTTTAGGGAGTTATTGTGTAAAAAAATATACTTTTAACATTAGTGTATTTCTTGGTTTTATTGTGTGAATTCTTTATTAATGCAAATGCATGAATAACTTTAAGACTGAATACATGTTAAGACGAGGGGGAATTCATAGTTCCTGCAATTTTAATATGTGTACTTAATGCATAATTAATATTTGAGTAACACAATGACATTAATTAAGCTAGAAAAACTCATAAGACTTTAATAAAAAAATATGTATAGGCTTCCACGTACTTTGCATAGCATGAATTGGCCTGTGTATGGCTTGGCTTGGCTATCGGGTCAAGGACAGATGTGCACAATGTATGAGTTAAACATTATGTTAAATAGGTACAGTATGTGGAATGGCACATAACCCATACATTTTGGCATCATTACTTCCATAAATATTAAAATTCATATATAGTTATCGTTGGATACTATGACGTAAATTAACCCAAGAAACATTCTCTAGAAAAATGTCAGATTCCTCCACGAACACCCTGCATAGCATATAATTAGAAAGGGGAAGGTGATTATGGACAAGTTTCTGTATTACTCACTAGCATCTATTTCTTCACGAGCTGAGAAACCAATGTGAAGAAATTATTGAGGGAAAATGACAACTTCATATGTTTTTTGTGTAGACTAATTCTATGACATGTGAAATTGAACCTGAAGAGTGTTGTGGCATGTGCTAATGGAAAAGTGTAAGAGTATCTTACATCTGTACTCCAATGATCCACGTCAAATCTCTTCATAGTATTCTGAAATGCTGAGAGAATTCCTCTTTTGAAGTTGAGCACCCAACTTGTTTCATTTCCGTTGGGACATATCTCTGGAATGAGTCCATCACTGAAGGAAAACCTGCAAATAACATAATTCACGCATAAGTAAGAATCGTCTGGCCAGCTAGGTCATAAAGCCAAACAAAAATGAAACCACTTTACCAGAAAACTAAATTGTAACCACAATTAATTTCTGCCCATATTCAGGGCATGCAAAATTTGGTCTTCTACTGAGTTTCTGTTGAAATTATTTTGTGAGCTGGTGAGTAGTCAGTCACAACAATCATTTATACTAACTCCGTTTCAGTTTTCCTGTATTTGAAGTTAAGGTTAATACTTTGGCAGTACTGGTTCCTTTGAAAACATTTTTCATATGTGAGTCATAGGATAATCTAGCAAAGTAAAAAAAAAGAGTGCAAATATGCGTGTATAGATAAACAAGCAAGCCATGGTAGGCTTTGTGGGTATTTGTGATGATAAGAAAGTGATATATATTACAGGACCATGGTTCAAAAATGAAAATGAAATTTAAGACAAACTTTAGAACAGCCAAACATTAGGTCAATCACATATATACCTCAATTCTTCTGCTGATTAACAGATGCAGATATAACCTACATTAAGAAAATATCACGATGTATTATGAGTTTGATAGTAAACAAGAAAACTTTCTAAAATGGTAAAGGTATGGTGACCAGTGCAACCATGTACTTTGTTATGCTGTTTCATTTTGAGCTGAAGAGATACCTGCACCTTTCCAAACAATTAGAAAATTCAGTGTCACAAACACTACAGTACTTGTTTATGGTGCAACAGCCCCTAGTGGGTCAGGACCTCCTTCATAACCGAGGCTTCATGATCATTCTCAGACACACCACAATGGGTAGGACTCCTCTGGACGAGTGATCAGCCCGACGCAGAGACCTCTACCTGACAATACATGACACTCACAAGAGACAAACATCGATGCCCCCATTGGGATTCAAACCTGCAATCCCAGCAAGCAAGCAGCTGTACAACCATGCCTTAGACTGTGCAGCCACTATGATCAGCACAGTCTATATTATACCAGAGTACAATTCACGCACAAGTTTCTTCGCTGTTTTTAGAGACAGTACTCCTTAATCTCTTACCTTAATGGATATTGACTAATGGCTTTGCTGAATTCTTCTGAATGTGGAAGTTTGGGACTCAAAATATCAGTGTCTTCTTCTCGGTTATATATCGGTGCCTTTTCTGTTAAGGATATTTCTGACACCTAGAACAAAATTATCAAAAGAAACAAATCAAGACATGATTTCATGTTTGTGCCAAAGAAGTGTCATCTGACTGAGAAGAAAAGCTTTTCACAACCAGCAACTGACTCAACATGCTATGTCCACCCACCCAGAGCAAGGGTGTCTTTCCACTCCAGAAACTGACGGCTGATTGCATTCTGCTACCAGTAATTGGCTCAAAATGCAGTGTACACTCACTGAAGGCAAGGACACTTTGCTATTCTGTTTGCCGTGGCTGGGTAAATTCACTCTGAACAAGAGGTTCTGGAATGCCACCAACAGATATCCAAACCGCAACGGAAGTTATGAACATAACACATTCATTTATTACACGACCTAAAAACCATGTCATACTCCCCACTACCCAAATAAAATGTCAACCAACAGTGAAAATATTAAGCATGAATCAAGGCACATTTACCTGAAGAACTCCCTCACATGGCGTTGGAAATACCAGTGACACTTTTGCAGAAATATGTAGTGTTGATGCATTTGTGCTTGTTCCTCCAAACAATGTGCTGATATCATTAGTGTATTCATACACATATTTTGTTGTTGTCAGGTAAGCAAATTTCCCTTCAGCTGAAAGCAATAAACATGTACATATTATAATTTATTCCATACATGATTTCACAATGAACGAAAAACTGGTCAAAAAAATGTTCAGCCTCCCTCTCCCTGCACATACATCAAATGTTTGCCCATATGAGTTATACAAAAATCAGATCAAGGGCCAGCCAGATGTTCACATTACCAATAAGGATGGAACATATAACTACTATGAATCTTTTCACATCTGCACCTGGTTGGTTTTCATTATTTTGTTACTATACTGTGGACAATTTATTATAGATTTTCAGTTAACAGAATGCTTCAATGAAGAATGCATTTTGGTCTGATTTTGTGGTTAGATGTGGTCATAACTATTGACATTCACACAAGAATGGCAGCATAATATAATAAGCACACATAACTATATAAAAATTTGTGAATTGATGGTAACAGTTAAATAGATCTGGTGCACTTGCCAAGAAGTTCCATTGTCAGCAAACACCAATAAATGGGTTTCTGGTTTCTACCAAACACATATTGACACATTGTTATGAAAAAGGAACACAGTAATTAATGTTCCAAAAAGTGTGATGAGGAAGGCTAATTTGGTAAAACTTGCAGAATGCTTTTCAAGGTAATGAAGTAATGAACACCCTCATGCGGTTGCTCATACTGACAAAACCATCAAGAAGACAAAATTCAAAGTTCTGTCATCTATCATACAGTTCTGAATTAATTCCTCCCAGCTCTCATTTTTAGTGCCACTGTCAAAAGCTAATTTTCAGTACCACTGTAAAGTACTCTTGTAATGATGTAGATGGAATTGTGCACAACTGAGAACATTTTATTCTGATGGAATAAGGAAATGTATGGACTGGTGGACCAAGTGAATTAAAATGACAAAATTGTGTTGACTTTAAATACAGTGTAATTATTTTGATGTAAGTAGCGTGCATTTTGTACAGTTTATTATCTATACCAACAAATGCACAACATGTACATATCATTAATATTATGTAAGCACTCCTACACGTTTCAATGTACCCGCATCATCTTCACAGTCTTAACCTTGTGCTTGCTAACGGTACAAAACTATTAAAATTACAACTCAATAAAAGCAGTAGATCATTGTTGCAAGATAAAATCTATAAATGTTACTAAGACGTGGAAGTTGTTGTTTGGTGGCTGTATACACAATCTGGAAAGTCCTTTGTTGGTGTTTCCTGTATGCTGGGAGTTCTGAAAAACTGCTAGAAAATGATTCCCAGTAATGTTTCCAAGTAAAGCAAAAATATCTGCATAAAGTCACTGCATGTTATTGGCAGAATCAGTGTGGTTGTGTGTCATACCTCATGTACCCGCATGGCACGTGACATTGTCTGTTAGGTTTGGTTTTAGGTTAACTTCAGTGTAGTTTGTATTTATGTTGCCTGTATATGAAAGTAAATTTATTTTTAAAGCACATGTATTTGTAATTTCGTGTTATTGTTAGATTACACTTGGAATGTGGGATCATGGTGTTTTGGGAACATTACAAGATACTGTGCAGCTAGAGGTAATATGTCATAAAGGAGGGGTAAAATGGGGTTGACCTGCAAGAATGTGCTACTTTATTTTATCTTCCAGTTAATATGTAAATTTATTAATCATTCAATCCCACAAATACGACTCATATGGTGAACAATATCTCTCAGATACAACTTGACCAAAGTATAAAAATAAAAACTAAATTCATGTTTTCATTAAAGAGTGTTAAAGGAAGGCAGAAATAGAGAACAAGGTTTATTTTCTCTATCCCATTACACGGTATTTAAAAACTGCAACTTGAACCGACCAGATGAAACGTAACCTAATCTTTCCTCACAGAACTTAACCTTACTTAATCTAACTTATCCTGTAACTTCCAAATCGTAGTAACAGTCGAATACTAACACAAAATTGGGTCCGGTTGGATGGATACGGAATAATCATGTTCGAAGTCTTAACGAAAAATAACAACACCATATTAAAAAACAGTTTTTCTCCCGCAACACTAATTTGCTTCAATTCCCGCCTCGAAACGTTACGTCCCATCGAGGTGACACTCCAGAGATGATCTGTGCCCCACGGCACAGATAGTAGCACAGGAGCGCTTTTTACGAGTAAAATGACAATTTCGCCGCCATTCAAATGTCAATTCGTCGGTAGGTTTAAATAGACAGCAAAATATGGATTAAGAACTTCGAGAAAACTGATACGGCCCTAAGATAAACCTCCCGGGAAAGGAGATATCTTTAAACCGGATAATTTCCAGACAGACAGAACTGGCCTGGATTAGAGTCGACAGCATTCTGCGCGATGTCGTGCAATTTCGTTGAATATCTCATATTGGAGTTCACGATGAATATTGCGCTTGTACTTGAAATTTTACTGCTGGAAGATTCATGTAATGCAGGAAATAGGATAACGCGGTTTAATCAACTGCACAAAATTTTGCCGTGAATTTCTAACTCGCACGACGCGTTCAAAGCCTGTTTATGAGTGACGAAGTTCATTTCCATCTCTCCGGATTCGTAAACAAAGTTCCCATTACTGAGCAAATGAAAACGCCCATCCACTGCGTCAGAAATTATGACACGGTGCAAAGGTTACAGCGTGGTGTGTGATATCGCCTTTCGGTATTACTGACCCGTATTTTTTGAGGACTATAATGAAATGGCAACAACGGTAACATCAGCCCGCTATGTTCACATGATCCCGACCTTCGTGTCATAAGAGTTAACTCAATTTCCAGAGATCAACGAGAACCTTTGACTTCAACAAAATGAAGAGACGTAGCATACGGACCGAAATTCAATTAACCCGCCGTAACCAGGTGTTTTCTAAACACGACGTGCCCAGTACGAGGGATATTTCTTGGCCAGCGAGAACGCCTCATGTGTCAGCTTGTGACTTATTTTTGTTGGGTTACTGAAAGAATAAATTTATGCTCACTGCCACTGCAAAATAATTGTCGGCCTGAACTGAGAATTCGTAAATAATTCGCCAGAATCCCAGGGCACCGAGGGAGCCATGTAATGAGAAATATGCGCTCAAAGTTAGAGTGGTATTTGCCCAAGGGCGGAGGTCACCTTCAATACATCGTGTTCAAAGTGTAATTAAATTTGTTGTGTACATTAAAATAATATTTTTATAATCAGAAGTCCCGAAAACTACTGAAGTCTAGCAACCTAGATGAAAATTGGATATCACCGCTAAGGACAAAGAGAGTTTATTAGGCTAGTAAATGACTGAATATTTTGAAATAAATGTTATAGACGAATTTCTATAATACTCCAATTATGGTATAAACGAGAATAAGCAATGAATCAATCATCAAGATCCGTTGTATTCTACAGAGGATGTCTCTTCTTCATTTCAATAAGGAAATCACACATGCTTGAATTAGAGACACGGCCAACGTGCACTTTGCAGGAGAAAACTATAAGTTGAGCCATATATTTTCAAGTATATTTCTGTACTTACGAATGCATGTTGGACGTCCACAGATGTTTGGATCTTTCAGTGGATCTGTAAAAATAAGTAAATTCACAAGTAAGTTCAAGATTTATGTTAGTTTTGGCAATCAAAGACAAGGCTACCATTAACCCTATATTCACTGATAACGGCATACACAACTTCTTGTGACGTTAAGAAATTCTGAATTTTACCTCAGAATGTATTAATGAGTTATGTATGACACCTTAAAAACATCAATTATATTTAAAAAAAACATTCACCAATTGGCCCTTTTAGTGGACACGGACTCTTTTATGTGAGGTAGGAACTTAATTCCTTTATTTTACTTGCTAAAACGCCAGCCTTCAAAGTTTTAAGATGATATCAGCTTCTCTTTATCTCTCAATGGCATTAACAACATTTCGGTTTCATGTAAATTTTCGGAAGAAACTTAGGAGAATTATCTTAAATTTGTATTCAGCACAGAAACTGGACTTGATTGCAATTGTCATGTATGAAAACACAGGGTTAAGTTGTCCTTAAAGTCTGTTCGAAATTTTTAAACGTTCATTAACGTCACTTAATTTCTGTCTTCATTGAGTCATTTAATTTATGGCAAGTTTTCTCAGACTGTGGTTGGCGTACCACGGCTGGCACGCCATCCACTATTTACTGCTACGTGGCCTTAATTTACCTTAGGTTAAGTTACGGGTTGCTTCCCTTCGTTTCGGTTCGGTTCGATACGGTTCGCTTCGGTTCGCTTCGCTTCGATTCGCTACGGTTCGCTACAGTTCGTATCGGTTCACTTCGGTTCGGTTCGGTTCGTTCGGTCCGCTTCGAATCGCTTCAGTTCGGATCGCTCCGGTTCGCTTCCTTTCGCTTCGGTTCGGTTCTGTTCGGTTGGCTTCGTGTCACTTCGGTTCGCTTCGCTTCGTTTCAGTTCGATTCGCTTCGGTTCGTTTCGGTTCGCTTCGCTTCGGTTCACCTCGCTTCCCTTCGTTTCGCTTCGCTTCGGTTCGCTTCGATACGCTTCAGTTCGATTCGGTACGCTTCGGTTCGGTTCGGTTCGGATCGCTTCGGTTTGGTTCGCTTCGGTTCGCTTCGGTTCGGTTCGGTTCGCTTCGGTTCGTTTAGCTTCGGTACGCTTCGGTTTCTTTCACATCGGTTCGCTTCGGTACGCTTCGCTTTAGTTCGCTTCGGTTCAGTTCGCTTCGCTTCAGTTCGCTTCGGTTCGGTTCGCATCGATACGCTTCCGTTCGATTCGGTACGCTTCGGTTCGGTTCGGATCGCTTCGCTTCGGTTCGCTTCGTTTCGCTTCGGTACGCTTCGGTTTCTTTCACATACGTTCGCTTCGGTACGCTTCGACTTTCGTCTGTTTTCGTTTATTCATATTTCGCTCCTAGAAAACGCGTATCAAATGTGTATAGGTTTTCATTATGCCGGACAATTTAATACTTTCACCACATTGGTAACTTATTTCTATCTCTTACCATTTGTTACCAGTTTATAATTATTCACAGTATTGACTTGTTATTTCCAAGTTACGTTGTTATTTTATTTATCTCTTTTAAACCCTTTACTAATTTTGTTGTCTGCAACGAGCGCTAATTAATTTTGCTGTTTCGAGATATGTTAGTTAAATTATTATGTTTTTATTAAATGAGTAGTATTATTAGGTACTTGTAATACTCTATTGGCACTCGTCTTACATTATATTAATTTTTCAGTATCTACTATTTTTTATTCCACCCATTTTTAACCCTTTAATTATTTGTGATTTAAACTCCTTGTGCTCCGTCCGCCATGTTTGCGAATATTTCCTCTTCCTTTCTCTATGTATCTACAGACTGGGGTAAATAACGTTATTGGTTTGTTTCGGATTAGGACAAATCCCTGTTTCTGAGCTTTAAAATTTCTCAAATTCTGAATCAAAATCTTAAAAATGTTTAAATATGGGGTTGAAATAGACTAATACATTTAGTTTTCTCATCTTTCGTTTGGCATTTATGCTATCTATTAAGAACCTGTTTTGCTACGTTGTATAAAATTTGACTTCATCATTAGGAACTTGTACTGTTCATCAAGGTAAACCAAACAGTATACAAGCATAATCCCAAGCACTCTATTTCGTGCTTACACTCTCCCACAATTTCCGATCTTCAGCTGTCAGCAAGTGCTTTGCATTCACTTTACTAGCCAAAGGTCAGAAGTTGAAGCATCAAGCGTGTCTTTAATGTCTTTTAGCGTGTTTTTGCTCTTGTTCTCACAATTTGCATGTTCGTAACCCACCCTAAACAAAACCGAAATCATCAGCAATTTTACGTTTGTTAAAATAAACCTGTTGGTACGTGTGTTTGTGTGTTGGACTTAAGCCAATTACCTCATCAGGCTAACAGCACCACAGCAGCTTTTGTGTGTAGTAGATATCTGAGAGATGGTCCAAAACAGTTTCTTTATAATTTATAGTATTTCACAGTCTTAAACTGAATATTACTTCAAGTTACGAAACATTTTTATAAAGTCTGCCAACTCCTGACTCAGTTCTCTGTAAAACTACGTAGCATATTCACATATCGCCCCTCATTTTCAGTAATATGTTTCCACCTTCTATTGTGTATTCTAAGTGCCGGAATGTTCAAGTATGTACTTTGTTTATATTATTCAATTTCAGCCCTAGGCCTCTAACTGACACAAATTGGTGTCATATCAGTGTGCTATTTACATTAGCAATATTGCAGATTCGTAAATGATGTCACGTGCCTTAATCCGAATTGTTCTAACAAAATACTGTGCCGCAGGTCTGGCAGTGTACATTTCATCACGCAATTGTCATTTTAAACTTCTATAGGCATCACGAACTAGATCAAAGCAATCACAAAATCGCCTTAATTCTGAACGCAGTTGTCATCATTACATTACATTACATTTCCGTTCATGCCAAATGCTCTTGTAACTGAAAGGGCTAATTGTCATTAGATACCATATTGATAATTGTCACTAGAAGCCATACTGAGGCTAATGCGATAGTTCCTTCTGCACTTGCTCTGTCCAGTATAGGTGTACATATCGCTCTTTTACGACAACAGTGTCAAATCAAAATCTGTGAATTTTGCAGGAGAATTTTAAAGGTTTTGAAGTGCTAGAATTTTCTATGAGTGCAACGACGAAGAAACTGCTCTCCAGCGGCGATTTTTGCAAACTGTGTTATGACACTATATTTACTCCATGATGCAGAGTCCTTCTTGAGAAGCTAACTGGTTTGCAGCTAGTCAAGAATTTCCCCGCATTTCACGGAACCCAAATGTTCATTACCGCACTCACAAGCGTCCATCACCTTTCTCTATCCTGGGCCAGGCCAGTCAGTCCGTATACCCACATCCCACCTCCTGAAGATCCATCCTAATATTATCCACCCACCTACGCCTAGGTCTCCCCAGTGGTCTCCTTCCCTCCGGTTTCCCCACCGAGACTCTATACACACCCTCTCCTCACCTCTACGTGCCACATGCCCAGCCCATCTCATTCTTCTCGATTTTTATCACCCGCACAAATTTGGCCGAGGATTTCAAATCATTTAGCTCCTCGTTATGCAGTCTTCTCCACTCCTCCGTTACCTCGTCCCTCCTAGTTCCGAATATTCTCCTCAACACCATGTTCTCAAACACCCTCAGCTTCCTTTCCTCCCGCAGTGTCAACGACCAAGTTTCACACCCATACAAAACAACAGGCAATATTATAGTTCTATATATCTTGATCTTTAATTTTTTGGATAGCAACCTGGAAGAGAAAATTTTCTGCACCGAATAACAGCAAACATTTCCTGACTTCAATCTGCTATTAATTTCTTCCGCAATGGAATTTTGATTTGTTAAAGTTGTTCCCTAATATTTAAACTCTTCCACCCTCTCGAAGGTACTATTATCAATTCTCACACTGTGAATTCTTCCTGCATTCTGATCTCGATACATGACCATATACTTAGTTTTATCAGCACTTACTTCCAGTCCAATCTCCATATTAGCAGCTACTAAAGCTTCTGCATTTTCCTTTAGAGTATGTATGCTTCCTCCCAGTATATTAACATCATCGGCATAAGCCCGAAACTGATGTGTACCATTTAGTTTCAAGCCATCCTGGTTTACCGGAACCCTCCTAATGGCATAACTTAAAGCAAAGTTTTAAAGCATTGGTGATAGAGTTTCTCCTTGTTTCAAACCATTCCCAATAGGGAACCTGTCCGACACATTCTTGCCCACCCGGACTCTGCTATATGTTTCAATCAGACTCATCTTTATTTACCTTACAAGTTTCCTAGAGATACCAAACTCATTGGGATTCTTATATAAGACCTCACTCCTAACTGGATCATAAGCTTTCTTGAAGTCTATAAAGAGCTGATGAACTGGTTCATTGTATTCCCATTTTTTCTCAAGTATTTGTCGAATGCAGAATATATGATTAATAGTCGACCTGTTTTGTCGAAAGCCACATTGATGATTCCCGATAATTTCCTTCGCATTTGGAATTAACCTTTGCAACAGGATGTTTGATTAAATTTTGTAAGTGGTTGGCAAAAGTGATATGCCTCTCTAATAATTGAAATCTGTGAATAGGTGTTATGATTGATTCGTTCCACTCTTCAGGCAGTTTCTCCTTCTTCCAAATAGAAGTAATAAGTTTATGAATCTCCAAGCAAATTGTTCTACCCCCTGCTTTAATCAGTTCTGCCAATATTTGATCAATACCTGGCGATTTGTGACATTTTAGCTTGTCGATAGCCAGCTCAACCTCAGCGGCACATTCTTGCCTACCCGGACTCTGTTATATATTTTAGTCAGACTCATCTTTATTAACCTTACCAATTTCCTAGAGATATTAGCGTTATGGCACTATATCTGTTAAAAGTGCATCTGCAAACATTTCTTTCTATAACAGTAACTCAAAGAAACAAATTTTGATTTGTGACATTCTTGTCGCAAATGAGCCTTATGTTCCAGCCCCAATCACTTCTTACTGAACGCGTGATGAAGTCTACAGTTTCTTTCAATGTAAAAATCCGATTCACCATTGTCTAATATGGATGCCATGCTTGTTCTTTAATTCAAGGGGATAATATTAGGGATTGCAAGATATTAACAGTAGTTTTAAGATTATGGTCTTACGGTATGTGGCTCCGTGCAATTTTGTATCTAAGTACTTAGGTATTGGAGATATGTGCTACTTGCGATTTTATTATTCCACGAAGGAGGAGGAAGCAGGTCCTTTCGAAACATTGGTACCTATATACTTATCTATAAGACTTCGCATTACTGTAAGCAGTAGTCTAAGGAAAATGTGGTTTCAAATGATTTTTAAGGACACTGTATAATCTGCTAAGTTTTTTATGGTCAGTGGCATGGAAGATAGACTATGTACTGCGAATTTAAATTGAATGTTAAGACAGGAGTCTTAACCCACTGTAAGGTACTATCATTCGAATGGAAGCACTGATAAAAACCTCAATAAGTTTTTTCAATGCTCCGTTCGCAGTCGAATTTGTATACCTCACAAACACAACTAAACTGTTACATCTGTGACAGCGTGCTGGGTTTAAATGAAGAGGCCTAAAGGTGATTAAGGTCTCTTTCCCTCCAACCCGAAGTAAAGAGACTACTAGGAAGACCTAGGCGTAAATGGGAGGACAATATTAAAATGGAATGTCAAAAAGTAAGGCCAGTGACACGGAGGAGATTAATCTGGCTCAGGATAGGGACAGGTGGTGCGTTCTTGCGAATGGGGTAATGATCCTTCTAGTTCCACAAACTGTGGGGAACTTCTTGACTAACTGAGAACAGGGTAGCTTCTCAGACTGGACTCTGCTCCATGCAGTTAGCACTTCCCTTACAGCAAATAAGTGGAACATGGAGAGAACTTCTCAATATAGAATATAATTATCTAGTATTCACAGTGAGTTTCATAATAGCACAGTGACTAGACCACGGCTAAAAGATCAAGTGTTTGAATCCCGGCAAGTTTAAGAGATTTTTTCTTCTCAAGAGTGTCCAGACGAACTATGGGGCCGACCCAGCATTCTATTCAATGGGGACCGGGGTTCCTTTTCAGGAATAAATCGTTGGGGGCGTGATATTGACCACCATCTACTAACAAGGCTAAGAATGAGTGCAGCTATACTGCTATTCCCCCATACAACTTCACAGCGTGGATAGGGACAACTTCTCGTTTTTCACATTTTTCCCATGGCGCAACAACCCCTTTGGATCGGGGCCTCATTGTCGATGTTCCACGATCACACGCAGACACACTACATTCTATAGGACTGCCCTGGACGAGTGATCAGCCCGACACAGAGACCTGTACCTCACAACACACAACACTCACAAGAGATAGACAGACATGTCCTCAGTGGGATTCGAACCCGCAATCCCTGTAAGCGAGCAGCCGAAGACCCACGCCCTAAACTGCGCGGCCAATGGGAATGGCCTTTTTTTTTACATTAGGATATTCAGACCAGAGAAAATGACAGATCAACAACAGGATTTGTAATTGAAGATGCCAACATGTATGGAAAACTTAAGATCTTTGTTCTTATGAAAAGATAAGTTTTCCATTCAGCTGTACTATTCCTAATGTTATTCGTAAAGAACAGATCTAACAGAATTATATGAACATAAAATGCAATACAGTTCCCAGTAATTTCAAGTGCAGTTAAATGAGTCTTATGGCTTGTGTAACACCATTTAATAGTCAATTACTCCATTCCATTAGTTGCTGTACGCATCACAAAGAAGGTGGGTGAATATGATGCCTGCAGTATTTTAATAAAAAAACAAAGCTTTAGGGCAGCTAAAACGATTCTGAGATTGTATTTCGGAACTCGAAATTACGGCTATGACTGGCTTTACTTCGTTAATTTTCTTAATTTTCTTAATTTTCTTGGCGAATATTCTGAAACGTTAAATAGGACACGACTACAAAATAAGTTACTCTTCAGAATTCATCCCAATTTTTGGCTGTGGTACTTCATTTAATGTTACATTAAGCAGCTAATGAACTGCATCCTGTTTCTTTTAATGATCAGTATATGTACAGACCCCGGTGTTCGATCGGTTTAAAGGGTGGGTCTGTCAGCCACTAGCTTGCTGGAATTGCGGGTTCGAATCTCGCTGGGGGAATGGATGTGTCTCTCTTGTGAATGTTGTGTTTTGTGTAGGCAGCAGTCTCTACGTCTGGAGGTCGAACTCCAGAAAGAAAGAAAGACAGAAATAAAGAAAAGAGTAGACGAAAAATTTGCACTTTATTTGAAGGCTCGTTCTCCTACTTAGATTAGTAGGCCTATAACAAACAACTCTTTGGATTCAGTGCTATAGCCATAGACTCCAGTAGGAGGCTATAAGAAATTCAGAACCAGCCTGCATATATCGGAAATTTGGTCCGTCCTGTTGGATCTGGAGCTATGTACTTGGCGGTGACAACACTGATAGGTTTCAAATGCTAAATCAGTTAGTTGCATTGAAACCAGGGTTTCATAGTAAAAAAAAAAAAGCTTGTAAATCAGTATTCATTCATGTACTTCATTAAGACCTAATTGGTCATCATGACGTTATTATCAGCAGAAGGACCTGCAATTAAAGAAACTTAAATAAAGTACTGTTACACCCTGGGGACCGCGGTAGCACGGTGGTTAGGGTGCTGTGCTACAAATCGGAAGTCGGTAGTTCGATCCAAGATGGTGGTATTGGAGATTTTCTTTGAAATAAAATCCTTCCAATCGCACTAAGGCACTGGGGTCGACTCAGCCTCTAACAGAAATAAGTACCAGGAGCATTTCCTGGAGGTAAAGGGGGCCGGTACGTAAGGCTGACAACCTTACCACCATTTTGTGCCGTTGTCATGAAATTTGGGAACCTTAACTTCCTGGAACCTTCTGGGCTACTCCAGGCCTCTAACGGCACTGTTTTACCTTTACCTTTCCTGTTACACTCTACGACAGTAGTCTGACGGTATGAATAGCTGAAAGTGGCCACATAACAGTCGAAATATGTAAGGCAAATAAATAAATAAATAAATAAATAAATTCTTATGTTCTCTATATCGTAATAATAATAATAATAATAATAATAATAATAATAGTAATAATAAAGCATGATTCAGTGCTGACCAAAATTTCACCAGAATGGAACACTATTTTTGTAAAATGTTTTGGCGCCTCGTCTCTCGCCTAGAGGAACTTGGAAAGGGAGTAATAATCCGAATTGTTTACGGTCGGTACTAGTTCGGAATAACTCTAAGAGGACAGGAAGTCCTGATTTTCTTTCTATTTTTGCTCAGTAAATACATGAAAACGGCCCTCTACAATTGGAATAGCTCTGTTTATCTAAGGTTCCCTTGCAAGAAAAGGTGGTAGGTCCCACCTAGTCAACTTTAAAATTTATCAAATTTAAATTACTTTTTTTAAGAAACCAAAAGCCGTATTGTTTTAAATTTTTTCAAAATATTTCTCTGAGAATTGAGTAAATTTTTACAAGACTATACGCAGCCACACCTCACAACGATATGTCGTCTCTTACAGCATGTTTTTGAAGTAACTCGAACATATGTTCTTAGTCGAAGGGGTAAACCTGCAAGTTTTTGAAGGGTTTACGGAGCATTACGACTTAGAACATAAGCGAAAGAAGGCAAGTAAAACCTACGTAAGTAAGTAAGTAAGTAAGTAAGTAAGTAAGTAAGTAAGTAAGTAAGTAAGTAAGTAAGTAAGTAAGTAAGTAAGTAAGTAAGTAAGTAAGTAAGTA
>Ga0123355_10004819_pt1 | contig 19639 bp, 6 predicted proteins | sample TergutEmb28metaG_3_FD_89872 | JGI IMG/M metagenome (GOLD analysis project Ga0123355, IMG submission 89872) | Embiratermes neotenicus P1 segment gut microbial communities from Petit-Saut dam, French Guiana - Emb289 P1 | ecosystem: Host-associated > Arthropoda: Insects > Digestive system > Gut ...
ACAGCTTAGTAGAGGTTTGAAGGAAAATTTGGTTTTATATGACAACTTTGTATGTCCAAGTAGAACATGCCTTTTACATATTGAATTTTAATTGTACATTTTTATGTAGCAACAAGCTGAATTTTATGTAGGCAAGTATAATAATATATAATGATAATGTGAACAAATAACTATTACTATAAGTGTATTTAGTTGGACATAATAATAATAATAATAATAATAATAATAATAATAATAATAACAACAACAACAACAACAACAATAATAATATATTTTGAAGCGGCCAGACACCAAAGAGCTATGCAGAAGATGTGGAAAAGAATCGGAGACAATCCAACACACTACTGCAGCATGTGAGCAACTAGCACCTACCGAGTATGCAGAGAGACATGATGGACTAGCCAAAATTATCCATCAGGAACTGGCAGAAGCAGCCGAATTGATTGACGATAAAAGTTCATATTATAAGTACACACCAGTCAATGTACTGGAGAATGAAAATTTCAAGCTGTACTGGAATCGCAGCATACTTACTGACAAAACAATACATTTTAATCGAACTGACATAACTTTAATGAATAAGAAAACAAAGAACACCTTTTTGATAGACATAGCTGTCCCAAATACACATAATCTCGCCAAAACAATAACCAACAAACAAAACAAGTACCAAGAACTGGCGAATGAAATATGTGCTATGTGGAAGCAAAAGACAGCAAAAGTGATCCCAATAGTAATATCATCTACGGAAGTAATTCCAAAGTCACTATCACAGAGTCTAACAAGACTTAACTTGCACGCGAATACATATACACAACTGCAAAAATCTGTAATTCTTGGCAAATGTTCAATTGTAAGAAACTTTTTAAACTACAAGTAAGACCACTGAGCCTAATCCTGTTGATTACTATATCCCAGGGTAGGTGAATATTTCCCAGCCAAAGCTGAGAAGTGAAAAATTCGATGATGATGATGATGATGATGATGATGATGATGATGATAATAATAATAATAATAGTATAACCAATTTATTTGTTACATAGCATTCACCTTTAATCAGGGAAATGACTGGTTTCTTAGTCAACTAACTAACTAAGCAGTAGAATCTGCCTGGCACGTTTGACAGTTATTAAGTTGGTAAAGATATTCAATTTTATGAAACCCAAACACAAAATGTGTTGTTACAAAATACTAGTAATAACAAAGTTTATAAATGAATGAATAAGGAAAATTTCACTTGTAGTCTGAACTAATGACAGTTCATTCAGCATTCTTGCCACTTCAGTCAACAGTGATGCAAAGAGTTGCAAACTCAAATCAAATCCTAGCTTAAAAAATTTTGAATAGTTTTAGATAAAAATAACTGATTATAAACAATGAACAACCTGAATATGCCAATAGTAGAAAATGTATTATCAGCTATTTACTTCATTCTAACATCACGTGAGGCCATGCTTTTAAACTAATCAGTCAATAAAAGAAAATAAACAGTGTTTCAATACATCACAAGGTGATTACCCACAATGCACTACATTCAATTGAGGATAAATGAAATAAACTAATAAGTAATAATCTTATTGGAGCAAAAATGTCCTTCAGGTGTTCTGCAAATTTGTGTGAAATGCTCAAAACCTATCAAAGGACATGATTAAAAATGAACCCAAGATGAGACTAAAAATCTAAAACTGCTGACCCACATATGTATGTATGTATGTAATGTAATGTATGTATGTATGTAGGTATATAGGTATGTAGGTTATGTATGTATATGTATATATGTATATGTATGTATGTATATACATACATATTCATATATGTTTACAGCATATATGTAGGTGCATGTATCTTGTAAATATATAGGCACAAACATATATATGCATTTATGTATGCATACCTAACCATAATTTTATTACAGATTAATGATATTTAGAAACTTTTTATTTCCCCTCAAAGACATGAAGAGAAACACTTACCTTTTTGATTTGCTAATGCACATTCCACTTCAGTTCAGTGTTTATCAGCTGATGTACCTCTCATTACAAATGCATACCAACAAGACTCCAAATTATGTACTCTGTGACTAGTATACAAACTTTAAGAAGGGGCCCTGTACTTTCAAAATGTCATACAGTTTCACAATACACCCATAAATTTCATTTAATTTATGCCCACAATAAAAGTATAGCTTTCCCTGTGCCAATTTGGATGAAAATCACAAGTGCTCAATGACATTTCCCTACAAACATTTCCAGCCAAGTCACGCAACACACGTGGACAGTACAAATGGAAATTCGTTTACTCCTTCAAGTAATACATGGGTTTCATTAAATCTACTTTCACAAAACCCACAATCACTTAACAGATTACTGTGAACATGTTCTGTACTGAATTTTATCAAATCAGACAACAAATGTAGAAAGTAATAGCAAGATTTAATGCACCCCCTCAAGTAAAGTACAACTTTCATGATACCAGTTTTTCAAAACTACAATATATTGAGTCTAAACACAACTGTTTATTCTGTATATGGATATACGGAAAATAAAGTGAATGAATGAATGAATGGCATTGTTTGAAGGCTTTCAGACAATGCGAAGAAAAGACATGCCATAACCATCTACATGTACAAATGGAAGTGAGTCTCGTATATTTATATGAAAATGGACTTTAACACTTTAAATGCGAGGTTAAATCCCATCTGCCCTTTGCTAGCATTATTCAGAGCTAACCATATTCTCCACATTAGCAGGTAAATGGTTAAGTTCTAAAAAAAATTAACATTTGGATCCCATAAATATTTTAACTCCAGTGACACATTCCAATATACAAACAGAATAACCAAATTAAAACACCAACCTAGTCAAGAAATTTCTACATTCCAGCATGAGACCAGTGCTTACAAAAAAAGTGCCTATAATTTCCCTACATCTAACATTTTAAACTCATTATTAGTATATTATCATTGTTTCAGTCTTTTTACTTTTATAAAATTGTCTATAAAAATTCTTATTCCCTAGGCTACTTACCTATTACATGTACTTTTTATATAATAATAAGTCTGTAGGATTTTGAGATCTCAAACCATGCAACTGTGAATATTTCAATTTCATTCTTGTAGACACCTGATGATGGCTATATTTCTATGGCAGAAACATATAGCTGTTTTTTGTGCAGTAAAAAAACAGTTGTGTCTAGACTAAATATATTGTACTTTTAAGTGTACTGAAGAAACAGTGGGGATGAATTACATTAAACACAAACTTTTATAAAAATCACAAATGTTCAGTACAATTATGTGAAGATTTTGTGTACTGAATTTGAAGCAGATGGGTTATTAAATATACACAGTGTGAATAGAAATTAATTTATAATCCTAAGTAAAGTGTGGCAGTCACTGAACCACTTTCATAAAACTCACAAATGCTTCACAACTGTTTGAAAAGAACTCCTATAACAAATTTTATAAAACCCCAACAAGTTTTTCCATCGCTGATGTTGATTTAGAACCAGATGGATGAATCCTTCACTTCCAGATCTTCTATGGCCATTAAATATTTATTTTTTAATGAATGTAAAAACTATTGACACACAGTATTATACACATTATGTGTTAAGCAGTTAACCTTTTGTGGTAAAACATATTACAATAAAATTCTGAAGACCTGTGTGAATTATTCGATTATGATGTATGTAAATCCCTTCAAAATAAATAGGATCTGCACATAGAACAGCACTATATCTAAGTCTAATAAAATCGTCTGTGGTTCCTTCTCAAATAATGCCTATCAAGCAGTCTATTCTAGACAAGAAACCTGGCAGTACAGAAAACAGTTACAATATTTAGTTTTCTCTTTTATATTATCTAACAAACCACTGAAATTTGGGAAAGAGTTAGACCATAAGCATGTCCAAAATAGGTATAAAAGTTACTATGCATTAAAAATTACAAGCTTTGAGATTATATTTGCCAACTACCAAGTTACTGGACTATATATTAGTTGACATTATGCAAAGAAACATATGAAAAAATTGTGTAATTACTAATTTATAATTTCTATTAAACTCTATACATGGATGGCAGTACTACAAGCACAACGGCTAATAACATATTCCAGAACTTCCTGTCTGAAGAAATAAAGGTACAAATAAAGGTGTCCCTCTGTTTAATTAAGCACCATGCCATGAGGAGTTATGGAGGACTAGAGTGGTCAATGCATTCTGAACCTCAACATTAGACACAGGTAAGTGGTTAGCTTCAGTCCAGAGCTGATCTGACCCCATAAAAAAAAAAAGCCTGGTACTATGCAAAACTGAAGGATCTCACAGCAGTCTTACTGAAAATTCTGAAATCCAAGAAGAGAAGATTCTTCCTGACCCTGAGATGAAGATAGTACAATCCTTCAATATATCTACAACTACCTACCAATTAAAATGGCATAATTCCATGCCAGGAAATGGACACCAATTCCCCCGCTTCCCCACCCATAACCTAGTTACTATACAGACTGAAGACAAAACATTTTCTTTTTTTCATTGCAATAGCTTATCAAGCACACTCATAATCTTCTCAACAAAAGCTAATGTGTTATTTTATTCCAATAATATGGTCATGCAATTTTTATTACACAGTGGACATAATTCAATATGTCAGAGAGGAACAAGATTTTCATACATTTCTGATGTCATCTCTCTAAGATATTAAACATAAAAAATAACATATTTATTTAAACAATTACAGATGCACATATTTTTTTGCATTTCAAGGTCAAATTTAAAATTGCTTGATCTCTACAATTTTTTCCAAAATAATAAACCAGTTATGCCAATTACTGGTAGAGGCAAATGATCAGCATTCCAGTACATTTTGATTTAGGTCTCTAGGCCAAAAGTGACCAAAGTTACAGCCACTGCAAGGTGACAGCTTTGATAAAAATTAATTTTGGAAATTTAAAACCATCATTACCAAAACCATTACACTTCCAACTCAAAATAGAAAGGATTCTTATAATCATGACAATTAATAACTCTATTACTTTCATGCATCTCAGTGGAGGTTGGGTTGTTCTGTTGATTTTGCATGAAATGACAAGAACATGGTTTTGCTTCATGGTAAGAGTTGAGGAAGGAAGGACACTGCAGGGCAAACAGCACACAAGCAGGCTCGATGTAGCATTCATCATGATCAAACAAAAGTGCCAAAAGCAAAACACAAGCAACAAGAACTATAAAATGAAAGTAAAGAGAGCAACTGAACAGTACCATAAAACAATAAGAGCACTAAGAAGTACATAGTGCTTGTCGGTTGTTGAAATGAGGAAGAAGCTAAACAGTCTACACAGCTAAAATATTCTTTGAAACATTTGTATGCACACAATGTATGCAACAAGAATGTAATCACTGAACAGCTTCTTCCCTTGCTCTCTTTTAATCTTCCGCCCAATAAAGTTAGTTAAACATCGCAGCAAAAGTTGTGAGTGCCACATTTCGAACCATGCTTTGCTTGTTGTTGAACCCTGGGGTTTCTGAATTGACACCAATCACCAAGTCATTCATAGTTTAACTAAGTTTATTGGGCACTCAAAAAAACCTGTATACAAATAAATATTAATATGTGCAATGGCAAACCAGTGTTTATTGTTAATAACAGTCAGTGAGGAGAAGCACAAGCCATACATTAGTACGAGCCACCTAGCTCACTACTGTCTAATTGCAACACCAATGAATGACCAGGATGCAGAATTATCATGTACAAGTACAATTATTCTCCATCTCCTAATGTCAATACAAAAATTTTATTACAAGTTTAAAAATTCTGTGTTTATTATAAATATTTAATTACATGCCATGGATAAAATAGTAGCCTGTGTTCAAATTTAGCTAGCTATACTGCACAAAATTTGTATTTAGTGTACAGTTACTTTTTTAAAAGGGTATGTTCTAATTTACATTGATTTGCTAGAACAATAACAATGTTAGTCAATGTTTCTGAATTTGCATATTATTTATAACTGTAAATTCCTGACTAAACATCAATTTTAAAAAATTGCCCTAGCCAATCCAAAAGTATAACCCATTGCCAGAAGGGAAATAATTTAGTCACTTAGAATAGTAGGTTGCTTTAAAGTCGTTATTCAGAAAATTGTTATCACATTTGTGACAACTGTAAATGAGCAATGGGAAAATTCCAGTCATTCCACATCATGTGCAAAATGTCCTTGATCTAAATTGTGCTTCCTGATCATACATGTGTTATTCTTGTGATTCTTCTCATGCAAAGTTGTGGTGAAACAACAAGCATTAGATGACTTTGCAAATAGGGTAACACAGTTTATGACTTCCTTACTCTTCAAGCCTTTCTAACATTAGAATTATTAATTTCTCATTATTTTAAACTGAATCGCTTTTGTGGGGCTTGCTAACAATTCTCCCACAGATTAAAAGACATTTCAAAGAATGACTTCTAAAAATTAGTGATTTCAACTAAGTAAGAGCAACTATAATTTCTGGGTTCAACAAAGCACAGCAATTCGTTTTTCTTTTTTTTAATTTTACATAGAAAATTCTAACCTAGCCTAACATGATTACTTAAAATGTATGCCAAAAGGAAATAAACTTTGTAGTTGTAAAATCTGGCAACACTGTTAGGTAGTAGGGTAGGTTCTGTAGATTCTATAGTACTGGTATTTTGGGTTCATTACAATGGTGTGCAAGGACCAGAGGAAGCAGGTAGTTGGAAAGTGGAGTCAGCAGGTCAAGGAAGTGTCATGTGAAAAGGAAGGCCTAGGTGTCTCGTGACTAGTGTATGTATAGCAGATAACGGTGGATGTTTGCAAGGAGTAGCAGACCTGACATATCTATGTTCAGAGGCCGTGGGACATCACCAATTTGTGAATTAAACAAACTGTGTTGTTCCATAGATTTTGTTGGCAAGTAATGATATATATGTGTGTGTGTGTGTGTGTGTGTGTGTATTTGTGTGTGTGTGAGCATAGCAAAACCACAGAAACACATTCTTCCTTTGTTTGTATGGGACTGTGTGTGTGTGTGTGTTTTTGTGCTAAAACCCTTCACAGTGGAGCACCACCTATATTTCCGGAGATAAGAATCATGTGACTGCCTGACAGCTAGGACAGTAACAACTTCAAGTTACAAAATCCCTCAGACATATTCACATAACAGATGGTTCTATCTCATTTTATTGATATAACTTCAAGTACACTGCAGTTTTTTTCCCATATATCTTTAGACAAGGACATTTGTGAACCATCTTTCTTATCTCTTTGACATCTACAAAATACATTTTTAAACCTTGCTGTTTAACATTTCTTTATACTATCAAACCTGCTGAGTCAGTCTGGTCATACTGACAACAGACCTAATTAACAATATTTTCAATGCTTGAAGAAAAGTCCTAATGCAGCCTGAGTAATAACACGTGAAACATGCAATTAAACCAAGCCCCAACTTGCAAATTCATCCTACTGTTGTATTTTAATACATGAACCATGCCTCTTGTATAATTTTTATTATAACCAACAAATGCATTTGTTTGTTATAATAAAAATAATGAAATAAATAAAATAAATAAAACATCGTCCTACTGTCTTAATTTACAGATTATCTGTAAACACTATGCAATTATTTGTCCTAACTTTGTACCATATTGTATTATTTTTACATCATAATAAAAATAATAGTCACAAATAGTCAACTATTATAATGATTAAATCATAGAAGCAGGTGGAGTATGTCCAGAGCACTCACAATGCTATGTTAGCAGGACCCTCACACACTGAAGATAAAAGATCATGCACATATACCTTCCCTGCTGATGTTGACCCTGTTTTGGGGTGATGGCATGGTGTCAATCACCAACAACAGAGTCAATATCTACTGTACTGCTCTAGACGCTGCAACTGCTTTACAACTATTGAACAGGTGCAGAGTTAGCAAGCACATGCATGATGCTATCAGCTCTTCCAAACTAGTCTTTTATCCAGTGGCTAACAGCAAACATTTTATTCGTCTAAAATCCCAAGGTTTGTTCCACTTATGCCCTCCTAATCATTCTGTGCTAACTTCAAAACATACTACATATGCAAAAAAGTCATTCAATTTTATGGATTCTTCCTAAATTTAGGTTGTGACTGAATTCTTTAACTTGAACTTTCATAAATAAGACACATTTCCTGCTGCCACTGACTGAGAGTATAACCTAGACATGACACTGGATATGAAAATACTATTAACGTGGCAAAGTTTAAGTTTCCCTGTGCATGCCATGCAAACATATGGAAGTGGAGGTACAGCTCCACCCACCTCAGCACTAGATTGGGGTGAGTGATCAGCTTCACACTGTGGCTGATTTACCCCATGGAGAAACAGCCCCTATTACCTTCTGATTAGGAAGTTTGGGCCCCACAGCTGGTCTTGATGATGTGCAGAAAAGAAAAATGTCTTACCCCTGCCAGGAATCAAACCTCAATTCCTCATTTGTCCAGCCAATAGTCCTGTCACTTTACTGACTACACTATCCTGTCTCCCTACATTAATGGGTATTGGTGAAGTATGTGTGATGAAGCAAAATGATGTCACATATTTCTGGTATGGATCAGTGGCAGACATTTGTGAACATGATTATGAAGCTTGCATACTATAAATGGATGGTTACACCTGCAGAGTGACTAATAACTTCTCAAAATTGACTCAATTCCAGGGATTTATTTAGTTACTTAGATATGGAAACTGGATTGGCATCATGTACTCCAGGCATTTTAGTAAATTCATGTGACAGTTGCATCTTAGAGGCTCTCCTCCTTTAAAGGTAAACTCACTGAAAAATGATGCACCCTGATTTCACAGATGAGGCCCTGGAAACTGAGTCATTGTAACAGAACCAAATACCTCTAGTGAAGAGAAAGTGTTAACACAAAGTTTAGGTAAATTATGTTAGGTTTCAGATTTTGTTTCATTTTCTCGATTACCTGATGACTGAATCTAGCACATATTAGACAGCTTTCAAATCATTAAGAATGTTGTCTTCTGATAATAACACAGTACATCAAGGCCTTGTTGTATGCTGAAGTCATGTTCCTGAAAGAGTGTGTGTGTGTGTGTGTGAATAAAAAAGGTGTAGATTAAAAATGATTTTCTCATCAGCAATAAAGGGTTAGTGTAAGAGCATGGAGCCAGGTAAAGGATGTTAAGCCAAAAATGAAGGGATATTAAGAAGTGGCATAAATTGGTAAGATACATTAAAGCAAAAAGGCATACAACAAGGCCTATGTGCATAGTCTGCTAGAGAGAAACAATCTACCACACTACATTGCATTAGCTCCCAGCAGACAGCAGTCTTAAAATTCACTGCCAGGAAAACCTATTTCAAAACAGCATATTCAGTTCAATTATATCACATCTAATCATGTTCAAAATAAACCTAACATCATGCAATTTGAAGTCCTTATGTATCAGCCACCATCTTTATGCTTATGCCAAAGTATCAGATTGTTCCAGAAGAGCTTACACCATGCTATGTGTGCTTTCTGTCACTCTTTATCCCCTTAATGAAAAATTAACTTCTTAAAAAACACATTTATTGACACCTTTACTTAATATTGTCTAGAGTACTAACAACCTGTATACATTGATGACGGTTTTTTTATCACACAGTGTGAAGAGTACTCTTCAAAAATATAAACATTTATTCAACCAAAGTGAAATTACTGTTTCCTAAATCATGCAAAGCTATCAAAAATTCATGTTCTATTTACAACACTAATGGTTTTCGTACTTAAAGATCACAAGTGTCACAGTATTGTCTTCTGGGTTATGATGCTGTGCAGGCTTTGAGTGTCATAACCCACAAGATTATAATATGTACCTTCATTACTGTGAAAGTGTCAAATTTTATCACAAGTATCATTACTAAGATTAGGTTCATAGCAGCCTTACTGATGCAGACCAAAACATAAAGCAAGAGCGCAACTGAAGGAAGATATCTAAAGTATAAAAATTTACTATGCTTTAAAAATTTCTACCTGATTCAAAACATCATCAGTTCATCACTGCTACAAATATGGCCCTGATCCAAAGCCATATAGCAAGACAAAAGAAATGCAACTACTTAGTCATATTAATCCCATGTGTACGTACTGGACAAGAGAGACATATACATGGCAGACAACTTGAAATGCACTGTGAGAGGAGCAACACACAAAAGGGGTACCAGTGCGCAGTCCCATGACATAGTTAATGATGAGAATCTTGGGCACACAACAGCCCCTTCACAACACTATCTGCCCTCCCACAATTCAATTTGTCTCATCTAAATAACACGTACATCTAAATGTTATAAAATATAAACCTCATAGAACTACCAACCCACTTTTTTTACTTAAAAAATTATTATAATTACTTGTTCACAAATGTCATGATTTTCATCTGACTTTACACTACTTAATCCTCAAAATCTGAACACAAAGCTTACAGAATTTTCCTACATGATTCCCACTCATTATATTAACATACCTATTCAGTGCCAATCACCTCAAAAATTGATGCACTATCGGTACATAATCTAGTAACTGATAAGTCTCCAAAAATCATACATTTCAGCTAATAAGAAACCTGCTTCTACTTGACTGTCTAAAACTTCTTTAACGGTGCATCATTAGCATGTAGTAACACAGATCGTTCCATTATCATTAGCAAGTTACCAGATTCTGTTTTTATACACATACTGGGCACTAGGCTATGGGCAGGACAACTGAGTTTTTTTTGTTTCTTCCTCTCTCTCTCTCTCTCTTTTCCCCTCCCCCAAATTGTCTAGACTGGCTCTGGAGTCCACCCAGCTTCCAATACAATGGGTACAGGGGCTATTTTCCTGGTGGTAAAGTGGCCAAGGCATGAAGCAGACTGCTCACCTCTATCTGTCCTGATATTAAGAATGAGTTCAACCACAAATCCACTCCCTTTATAAGCCTTCATGATGTGCACAAGGACAATTTGGCTAGTACTTACTAGATTTATATAATGTGAATAAATTACTTTACATTACAGGCATTACTGTCTGCCATGTAAATAGGTCTGCTTCCTATAATTTCATGAAGCAATAATAAAAGAGTTGGCTTTGACTGGCCATATGAATGCTACCATAGCAGGTGAAAGACCGCACTTGAGTGGGAAGTTAATAAAAATAACAAATATTCAGTTATTTTGTTCATGGTTATTTAAAACAGATGTACTTTTTTCAGTCTTTTCTTTTAAATCAGCATAAGATAACATTAGTTATCAGATATAAATATATTGCTGACTATGAAACAATTAAAGGATCATTATCAGAATGATCATGCATACAGTATAGTGGAAATCAGCATTTTCTCCTGCACTCCTGACATACCATCAAAGACGTTTTAGACAAAGTGTGATTTTTTCTCCTGCTACAATACTGTCATTACACATTTAATATGATTTTACATGAGAATTACATTAACGTTGATCAAATTCTTACTAAATGTTTTAAGATGAAATCATGCACTTGCTGTTTCACACAGTCACAAACAGAAATACATAACACAGGTGAAAGGGTGATAAGCTATTCCAAAGATTGTAGAAAACTACATAAATAATTAAGAACATGCACATGAGATCACTTATAAAAAACTTTGGCATTACTATAATGAATACAGTCCTGTAGATGTGCCTAATGCACCACATTCCATTCCATTAAATGATTAATCAAAACAAAGAAAACTCATGCTGTTAAGTACATACACAAACTTAATAATAATAATAATAATAATAATAATAATAATAATAATAATACAATCATAATATATTGCTAATGAATAAAAAAACAGGAAAATGATACCCTACGTATGCTGACTTCCTTCAACAAACCATGTTATCTAAAGCAAGACTAGATTTTATGGTCATGTCATGTGAAAGACTAAGCAAGAGGAAGGATGGATAATACACCCACCGTACAGTGAACTGCTTTTGGAAAAGTGAAAGAATATTTTCTAAATTCCTGCTAGCACAAGGAAAGATGTAACAGTAAAAAACGCAACTTCTGCCCTAAGTTTAAGAACAACTGTAATTTTCAAGAGCACAACAAGAAAACATGGACGGGCATATAAAAAAGAAGTTTTTCTTATCATCCATTGCATTGGATAGGCAACATTAATGACACTCTAATGAACACACTACCTGAATTATTATCCTCCCATTGTTATACCATCTACAGAATACAGCCAGAATGAGAAGCACACTGATAAAATATGAATGATCTGATACTAAATATTGCAGCCACAACTACAAAGAAGAAATGGTTTTCATTCATTTTACAAAACTAACTTGCTTTATATTGTGAGAAAGATTTTACTGAGAGCAGGGATAAGACTGATATGATAAATTATATTGAGACACTCAAACTCCCTTCTGTACATGAACAAGTGTGAACACTTTCTATGCAAGAAGCAACCTGACTTTGGCTTTCCAAACTTATTGATCTAATTTGAACTGCCTATTGGACTATTCAGATTGTGGTGTTCTCTGTATGAACCCTGTGTAGTCTTGTAGGTGGATAGCAACATTCAAGAAGAATATGCTACCTCCATTTTCAGTGTACCACTGAAATGTTCCTCTAAAACATCCATGTCCACCCACTAGATTGCATGGTGTTAAAACCCACATGACCACACACACTGAACATTTCCCACCATGAAAACCTGATAACTTCTACCAGCCTATGCTTGAACAAACACAAAAGTGGGAACCGTGGTGTTTCAGTGGCCTGTTTGGTAACAGAAATAATGGATAAATTACTTCGTAATAATATTTCAAGCAAACCATCAACTATTCCCATAAACAGCTTGGCAAAGAACATGCAAAATTTGATATGGCTAATTCTTTGCTTACATAATATGATGACATGCTGTGAAACAAACATGGCGAGCACAATATTTCCCTCTGGAAATAAAGTCCAGTTTGAAAAGAAGCTAGTTTTCAGTAATGAATATAAAAAATTCTTCCTGGTTATTTGAAGGAATGTATATCATACACTCAGTGACAAGTCAAGGGAGCTGGGAACACAGGATGCACAAACTTTAGTTGGCCATATTTGAAACATTTGGAGTTAAAGCCACCCTCAGAACAATTCAACAGTGAGATATACTCAAAAATTGCTGACAGTCAAGAGAAAAACTAATTATTAACTAATTGATTTATGTCACATTGCAGTGTGTATTTAAAGCAGTAGCATAAATGATAATCAAAATATGACTAACTATTTAATAATAAACGCAATAAAATACATCATTTCAATTAAAATAGAACTTCCGTGCTAGGTTATGTTCTGAGTGACTGTTGGGTATTATGAAAGCAGTGAGACTAAAATGCAGTTCCTATTTCAGGGAAATAAAAACCAAAATTCCCACTATATCTCAGAATCCTACTAATCTGTACAGTCTTTCACTTTTCACAAACTTCCTTTGACCTCTACTCAGAATCATACCCCTAACTAACATAAAAAAGAATAACTATCAATGTCCATCCATAAATATGACAAACTTTACCTAATCAATAAAATTTTCAGTGGATATGACAATGAAAGCTCTTTATAAAGATTTACAAATGTAAATATAGGATTTGTTGTTCATATTTAACACTTTGAGGTACCGCCTACTCTAAAGTAAGTTTTGTGCTCTGAACTTTTTCACATTTTCAGTCACCAATTTAAACTGACCATCATACTAAGCTTCATAATAAAATCCAAGTATAAGATGGTACTTTTGGTCCACATCACTCATTCAGAGCTGCCAATTTATTCAAGGGCAAAATTAATTTTTTTCAGTACTCAACCGATCAGAAAAAATTTATTAAAACTACACAACATTGTGAGAAACCTGAATATATTTCTAAGTAAATCTATGCATTCAATATTAGAAGCCATTTACTGAGCATTATGGTCAAGTACTTACCACACCCACTTATATTCTGGAGGTCCCACAATCGAATATTGGCCCAGAGACTGGCTATCCTGACAGGTTTCAGAGATTTCCTCATACCTTTCCCAGAAAATACCATGACAGTACCTCAAATAAGGAGATCAGTGTTTCTTTCCACATCCTTTTATACTCATCTAATCGCCTGATCTTTCAATTCATAGTAATATTACTTACTGAATGCACTGTCCAATAACTGAGTAATAGATAAATACATAAATGGATACCTAAAATGCACTTTCTGCTGCCCTCTATTATGTGGTATGCATCTGATGAGTGCATGTCCAAGGGTAACTTACCAAAATCTATAGAAGTAAATTAAGTTAACCTTTATCTTCCAGATTTTAAATCCCAATGTAGTTGTTGATGGCAAAAGTTACTCTCATTTCAAATGCCCATCCCTGCACATGAGTGGGACAGTGCTTTCCCTTTCATCCATACAGAGTTACATTTAATGGGACTCAGGCATCCTGTTTGGCCAATAAAGGTTAAAAATACACAGTTTTGTACAAAGTTCAGGGCCATATGCAATGAAGTCTGAGTTAAAAATGCTTTATTAAAATTTCCCCAATTAACTTAATTATCCTTCATGATCCTTTAGTACAAAATAAAGCCTGAGGGTTCAGGATTTTTGAGATGTGACACTTGGTCAGTAGGTTAGTGTTGCCAGGTTTTTCAAAGTTTATTTTTCTTGTACCCCTCAAACCTTGAAAATGAATGCAGTATGTTCCTTTGAAATATCAGGAAACACAAATCCAGCAACACAGCATCATGTCCCAGAACAACTGAACACTCAGTAACACTAATGTGGAACCCTCATATCTGGCAAAATATAGCTTATTTAAGAACAAAGTCTTAACTACAGATGAAAATATATAAGCCAACTGTTAACCATAAGTCTTGTATGAAAGAATATATTTCCTTAAAAATGATCCATGGAAAAAGAAGAGTGTAATATCTCTCCACAAAAGCTGGACATTAATTAAATACATGGAAGGAAATTTATTTTTTTGGATAAGATGACACTGCCATCCATGGCAGCAATCATAACCACATTCGCTTACAAGATGAATGCTCCAAAATGACCCTATCTGATAATCCTCTGGAAGTCATCAGAAGTACCCTACCACTGGGCATGCAGCTTGACTCCAGCTTCTCATTCAAAATGTATTCACATTCATGAAAGGTGTGTTAGTACACAGAAAGACCTACATTTCCATCACTTTAAAGTACTGGAATACCAGAATGAACTAACAAAGGCCCACTCTGACACCTAGCTTCCATTCACTAGTCACATGTCAACTGAATACTGAAGTAGGTTCCATCCCACATCATAGAACATTCTGACACATTCTTAAGAAACAATATCTCTACCTACTGCTTGTGTATCATGCTTACTGATACAATGTTAATAATTATGAGGGTGAGTCAAAAGAAAACCTTAAATATTTATATTTATATATAAATCTTATCAAAATTTTAAGGTTTTCATTTGACTCTCCTTCATATAAATGGGTAACCTAGGATATCAAGCACAGACTGGCAAAACTTAGCAGTCACAATACACATCAACAAGACAAATTAAATTAATTACCACAAAAATCTAGTGAGCAACTTAATTAAAATAAATAACATGTCTGTACATCTTCAGTCACCACCTACCTCATGTGTCATGGGAGTATTTTCTTTAGACCATGCTGGTTACCTTGACGAAAAATACATACAATTCTGGAAGCTGTCTCTAGTCTCATTCTACTCTACAGAACCCATTTGATGCAGCTTCTCCTTACTACCAAATAGAGCAATCTTTCACAATTCGTTTCTTGCTCCTCAGCTCCCACTGGAGTTTTCATATATGTATATATCTGTTACAATCAGTATCTAGTCTCTTCCATGGTTTAGTGATACAGAATAGTTTTTTATAACACCATAAAGTATAATTACCCCTTCCTTTTCTCTAAACATGGAGAGAAAGTAAGCCCATAAGACATTAGATATGTTTTTATTCAAAGAACAGACTGCATTCCAAGAAAATACTCCCGTGACTTTCATATACATTTTAAACCCCATTATCTAATATGGCCTAAAATTAACAGTAGCATTCAAGACTTCAATTAAAGAACATTTACCTCAAGATGGACTTACTTCAAATAGCATTTGATGCATAATTCATGTGTTAAACTGGATCGAAGCAAAGTGGCCAAAAGGTAAGCTTTATGCATTCCAACAACTATTTCTTGCTTGACACAACTCATTACCTTGGATTTAAATTCAGATAAATAATTTAACAACAAAAGTCCAGTTCAGTACTTGGAGACAGACACCACAGATCCTTTTAAACATGTAGAACCTATGTAATTTGAAGTTTCAATGATGACTCTATGGTACTGTTTGTGTCATACACTAATGACTTCTGTTTCTCATTAGCTCATCATAAGAAAAATGTAGCTTCAGGGGCATGATGACAGAACAAAGGTTTTCACTTTGTAAGTGTCACAAATCTAGACATGTATTACACTGGACGTTTTTATTAGCAAGAGTTTTATGGCACATGGCTCCTGAAATACCATGACTACTATGAACACAGGGGTTATCCAAGACTTATGGACATTACCTCAGAAGATAATTTCCTATGTCTTTGTGATTAAAAAGCTCACATAAACACATGTCCGATTGTGGACGGTTAAAGACTTATAGCTGCTTGAAACTTAGAATACAGGGTACGGATTATTGAAAATAAATGGGGCAAAATAATAAACAAGCATAATATCTAATAAATTTAAATAAACTTCATGAAACTGGCTTCAGTTTACAATGAACTGCACTTTAAGGAGGTTACCAAAATGCCACCACCAGCCACAACTCACGTTGCCACTTGGTTGTGGACAGGGAAAGTTGTCAATTGCAAATTGCAGCTTCTGCTGACTCTTACTCCTCCAGCTGGTTCACGATTGCGTCATGTGACTTGTGAGGTACAGTTCATAGGAGGGTATTTATGACAACACCCATAACTCCATAACCACTCAGAATAGGGCTCATGCTGATATTAACTTTTTTGATCATAAAGACCTACAGATAATCTCCTGCAGTAATGTCCACAAGTCATGAATCACTCTGTATAAGATGTGCAACCTAGTTCATTTCTCACCTGTGATGAAACTGTGAACATCACACTCAAGTACAAAATACAGCCATGGCCTGTATTTGAAACATGTATTACACTTTGAAAGACCAAGGCATTATGAAGTAGTGCCTCAAAGGAGTTTCACTATTGCAAGATAAAGGATTCACAGTGGATTCACCTTCATTCTTCCTCCCAATAGCCAATGGTGAAATAACGTGGGGGAGGCAAGACCATAATAATCCTCTCTGATTCTTGTTCTCTCTCTTATGTCCTCCCACTCCTCCTCTTCCCCTATCCTCCACTCAGTTCTTCTACTGCTCTTCCTCCTCCTTCCCCCTCCTTTTCTCCTCCATATCCTTGTCCATTTCTGTCACCTACATTTTACAGTACAAGGAACCCTGCCTCCTCCAGCTTCATAAGTTTTCCCGGTGTTCTCTGAGTCATCTCATATCTCATTCTGTTATAGGTTAGTAGATTGATGCTACTCTGGGTAATATTTATTCAGTCACTCTTAACAGATATCTTATCCATTTCTGACAGTGTTCTTCTAATTTATTATTGAATGAATATTCTTGCAATTCGTTTTTATAGTCTGTCCGCTCCCATGAAGCCTTAAATTCTCCTCAGGAACATCATTTCAGCAGGTCGTATTTAAGTATGTTTGCAATAATTCTCTAGCTAAATCAGGTTTTGTTCTAGTAGTCATTGTTTCGTCATCATTATTGTGGTTTCTGTTCTTGTTCTTATTACTACAGAAATACTACCCATGTGCAAATTACTAAGATCAGAATTAGTAAAAATTTCAAGAACTGAAGAAAGAACACAAATTCACCAGAATTTCAAGACATTATGCTGTAACTGGGTGGCACCTATCACAGGCCAAAGTAGTGGCCCAACTTGTAAACTGGCACTGCCATTCCTCATACATACTAGTGCTCACAGAACTGAAGTTCAAACATGATGTACAGAAGTGTAGAAAGATATGGTTTGGACACAAAATGGGAGACCAACAGATTTTGTTGACACACTAATTTATTGCCAACCATTATGAATCCGAAATATCAGGTAGCTTGCAAGTTACTATAGAAATCATAAGGAGCTGACTGCTAATTCTCAAAACCTGACACTGAAAATTGAAGTCTGAACTGAGATAAACATACATTTTTTATGTGATGTCACAAACTCAAGGTTCACACAAACAAAAAACGCCCCAGTGATTTTCATACCCTTCAACTGTGTCACTCCTGAGATAATATAATTGCATTACATTTCTATTACTCAAACAGAATTTATCCACTTTAATTAATTTTCTGAAACTCTTTGCTTCAGCATTTAAAACTTTGCCTCCTAAAACATTAATGCAGTGTTGCCAATTAAGTTCTTTTAAATTACCAGCATTCTACCATATTATAAACAGCAAAGTATTAATAAATCATCAAAGCCAATACCTAATTTACTGAGAAGCAAAACATATGAATAAGAGCTATAGGCTTTTTCAATATATGCCCATGGAAGGAAAATATAACCAACTTTTTCTGTTGATAAAAATCTTGTTCATACACAAAGTACCCATTACATCTCCAGCACTTACATGCCCTCACTCGCAACACTGTAGTGTCCTCGCCAAATTTCAGTTCATGGTGTTAACTTTTGAGAATCCAAAGAAATGAAAATTAACTTTTCTAGCTGTATTATTTATACGTCAATTATTCTAGCCACTGAACAACTTCGAACCAATTTATTTACAATCATGAGAATGTTCACCAAACAAGAGAGAAACGTTTCTTCTTAGGTATGTGGTTAACAGTAATCTTTTTCAGCATCCCTGCAGATGTGCCTTTGCGAGGTTTGAACAAATTTACCTGCAGTCCGACCTTGATCTTCTTTGTCAGAGCCCCCTGTGGGAAGACTGCCTGTACTTGGGGTACCACACTGGACGACACCATGCCTCCCTCAGGTCCTATCGCATGTACCTCCTGACGGATGCGAGACACCACAGCGAAATACTGGGGAAAGTCTGTGGTCAGAATCCGAGTCATGCGACCAGAGCCCGTGTCCTCCAGAGCAGTCAATTCTGCAAACAACACTCCAGCTGAGTCTAAATTCTGTGCACCAATTTGACCTGCTAGTATCCTAGCAAAGCACTTACTAATCTTAACTAAACTAACACCAAGTTGGCTTAAAGTCAGTGCAGCTAACACAAAGCCCACCATGTTACATGACTCTGAGACACCTTCTAACCTGTTAAACAAACTCAGTTTTCATCTGGTCATTTTGTGCCTACATGCATCATCTCCAAAACTACTCTACAGACTTAGGAAATTTGATACCAGAAGATTAAATGTACTGAAATGTGGTCCTGTGCAAGCCCTGTTTTACTCACATAACATTACATCAGAAAGGACTCACCAAAAAAAAAAAAAAAAAAAATCTCTTGGATTTTATAAATTTATAGTAAATCTCTAATTTTAATTTTTCTTTTTTTTTTAATTAAAAAAAATTTTAAATTTTA
>Ga0123355_10004820_pt1 | contig 19638 bp, 8 predicted proteins | sample TergutEmb28metaG_3_FD_89872 | JGI IMG/M metagenome (GOLD analysis project Ga0123355, IMG submission 89872) | Embiratermes neotenicus P1 segment gut microbial communities from Petit-Saut dam, French Guiana - Emb289 P1 | ecosystem: Host-associated > Arthropoda: Insects > Digestive system > Gut ...
CACCCCACACACATACACCCACACACACATACACACACACCACACACACATATAAACACAATAACACACACATATATACACACCACACACACCCCCACACACATACACCCACACACACATACACAAACCCACACACATACACCACACAATATAAACACAACAACACACACATATATATACACACACCACACACACCCCACACACATACACCCACACACACATACACACACACCACACACACATATAAACACAATAACACACACATATATACACACCACACACACCCCCACACACATACACCCCCACACACATACACCCACGCACACATACACACCCACACACACTCATAAAATTGTTTAAAAATAAAAATACCCCTCCCCCGTATAACAGCATAACAATATCACAACAAGCTATCTTAGGTAAATGAATCGTGGTGCTGAAACTCACTCATGATCGGAAAAAACAAGCGTTTTTGTGACGGCGGTAATGAATTGTGGAGTTTCGTAATACCGGAAGATATCTTGGGCGAAAGTCGAGTTAAGACGCACCATGTGGTATACTCAGCGCTCGAAATTGGCCGAAAAGCACGGAAATGGCCTTCTGGTTAATACCAAGTGAAGCTCGTTGGTGTGTTTTTCCTTACCCTTCCAATTTTTTAAGATTATCCAATTTCAAGTACTGGTACAGAGGATTGCTACATCATAGTGAAATATATTACAGCCAGCGGAGTCTGCGACCGAGATATTTGAAATTAATTTTGTATGCAAATTAAAGGCAGAAAACTGTGTATCTATCCGTAAGAAAATGTTTTCAGATTCAAAGAATTTTGAGCATTAAGTGTGATATGTCAGGATGGTGGTTCATTTCCTGCTGAGTCTGCAGTTTAATGATAATTCTTACATCATAAATTCCTAACTTACTCTAACATTTAATTCTTCTCTGTAGACAAATTACTTTGCAGAACTTCTCTCTTACTAATATGGTGAAAATGATTACCCTTAATACTTACATAACGACACTGCTTTAGTGTCTGATCTCATGTAGTGACAGTAACGTGTTAGCATTACTGGTGTTGAGAGTAAAGTGTTACCATTGCTGGTATTACGAGAGTAACGTGTTACCATTCCTCGTGTTAAAAGAGTAACGTGTTAGCGTGGCTGGTATTATGACAGTAACATGTTAGCTTTGCTGATGTTCTGAGAGTAACGTGTTAACATTACTGGTTTTATGACAATGAAGTGTTAACATTGCTCTATTATGAGAATAACGTGTTAGCGTTGCTGGTGTTCGGAGAGTAACGTGTTAACGTTACTGGTATTATGACATTAACTTGTTAGCTTTGCTGGTGTTCTGAGAGTAACTTGTTAACATTACTGGTGTTGTCAGAGTAAAGTGTTTACATTAGTGGTGTTATGAGAATAACGTATTAACGTTACCCATATTATGAGAGTGACGTATTTACATTACTGGTGTTGAGAATAACGTGTTTATATTGCTGACGTTATGAGAGTAACGTGTTACCACTACTCGTGTTAAGAGAGTAACGTGTTAGCGTGGCTGGTATTGTGACAGTGATGTGTTAGCTTTCCTGTAGCTCTGAGAGTAACGTGTTAACATTACTGGTGTTATGAGAGTAACGTGTTAACATTGCCCTACTATGAGAGTAATATGTTAACATTACTGGTGTTATGAGAGTAACGTGTTACCACTACTCGTGTTAAGAGAGTAACGTGTTAGCGTGGCTGGTATTGTGACAGTGATGTGTTAGCTTTCCTGTAGTTCTGAGAGTAACGTGTTAACATTACTGGTGTTATGAGAGTAACGTGTTAACACTGCTGGTGTTATGAGGGTAACGTGTTAGCATTACTGGTGTTGAGAGTAACGTATTAGCATTATTGGTGTTTTGATAATAACGTGTTTACATTGCCCATATTATGAGAGTAATGTGTTAACATTACTAGTGTTATGAGAGTAATGTGTTATCATTGCCCATATTATGAGACTAATGTGTTAGCACTACTGGTGTTAAACTTTAACGTTTTTGCATTACTGTTTTTTTACAGAAATCTTGTTAACGTTATTCCCTTTAAGACAGCCGTGTTATTGTTTTCCTTAAGATGACACTAACCCTGACATCATGACTGTTGTAACTGTCACAATATTATGGCTATTCCTGTTATGACAATAGCCCTTTCAGCGTTATTGTTTTATGACATTAATCCTGTTCGCGTTATTTTATGCTAGTAACCCTGTTGGTATTACTGTTGCGATGGTAACTCTGTTAACATTATTCCGTTTATGACAGTAACCCTGTTCGTATTTATATGCCAGTAACCCTATTTGCGTTACTTTTTTGTGACAGTAACATTTTTAGCATTACTGTTGTAATGATAACCCTATTCCTGTTATTACTTTTATGACACTAACACTGTTAGCGTCATTCTTTTTGACTAATCCTGTTAGCGTTACTTTTATTGTGACAGTAATCCAGTTTACATTACTCATATGACACTAAGCCCTCTTAGCATTGCTGTTATGACAGTAACTTTGTTAGGACTTATGGAATTATGACAGTAACCCATTCCACCTCCCTGAGCCACAAGCTGTCCTACGTATTAGATGGAAAGCTGTTTGAAGAATTCAAAGTTGCGTGAAATTGAATCCCTCACATTTTACCGTTGAAATCGCCACGTCTTGTTGTCACATGCAGCAGCAGATACGGCCTTTGTTAACAGCTCATGACTGACAGAAAAGGCTGAGCACTCCGGGGGCATTTAGCGACCCGGATATATTTCGATTTCAAAGCGAATGCACAGCGCAACTTAACCCTTTGACACCTAACGACCACTATAGTGGTTGTACCGCACCGCTAACCTCTAAACGTTGCAATTTATATATTTATTCAACAAATATAGGTGCTGAATATTTTAAACACGGTATACACTCTCCGTTTTTTCTCTCTTCAAAATGCAGTTTGTTTCATAATTCTAACATATTTGGTTCCTGTTTTATTCACATTTCATATACAGAATGTGCTAAATTTTAAAAAAATAATTCCGGCGCCAAAAGGTTAAAAGCTGCCCGGCGCGTTGTCCTGTACACGTGGTGCAGTATCACAGCTACGTTAACTGGACGTAGCTATAGTCACGACATTCACTGGCGATTTATACGGATGTGTGTGCATTTGTCGGTGCTTTCGCAAAACTGCGAAAAGTGACTGTTAGCTTTGTCAGGTCTGTCGTTCCGCATGGAACAACTCGGCTCTCACTGGACGGATTTTCATGAAATTTTGTTTATGCATATCTTTAGAAAATTTGTAGAGAAAATTCAAGTTTCATTAAAATCGGTCAAGAATAACCGGTACTCGACATGAAGAACAATGTACAATTTTTTATCAAATCTCGATCAATTCTTCTTAGAATGAGAAATGTTTGAGACAAAATTTGTAGAGAAAATCAAACCACACGTTTTGTGTTCAATAACTTTTTTCTCCTCGAAAATGGTGACTTTTATGAGATAATATGGGAAACATATTGCAGAAACGGACAGACCCCAGATGATGCGCATGCACATTGCATGCTTGATAACTAAAGCTACAGAAACACACTCAGAATATGTAATACTTATTGCCTTTCCACAACAACGATACTTAAGGCGAGCGGTCTTTCATGTCACGTTATGTGTACGGTGCCTGTCTTTTATTGAACAATACGTGTACTTAAGTCACAGTGACCAAGCCTGCTCCAACGTTATTTCTTCTGATTTGAATTTTGGAGACGTTCAGTTTGAATTCCGGCAGGGTCACTAGCTCTTCTGTCAGATCTCACTGTCAGTTTTCAGGATAGTACCTCAAATTATGCCATGGGCCGAGTAGCTCAGTCGGTATAGCAACTGACTACGGGCTGGACGGTCCGGGATCGAATCCCGGTGGGGACGGGATTTTCCGCCCGTCCAGAGCGGCCCTGGGGCCCACCCAGCCTTCTGTAAAATGGGTACCGGGTCTTTCCCGGGGGTAAAGTGCGGCCGGGGAGTGGTGCTGACCACTCACCCCTTCTAGTGCCGCGGTCATGGAAGAATAGAGCTATACCTCTACCCACCCTGTGGGTCACACCGGGCCTGTAACGGGAACACTTCAGCTTTTTACCCTTTTACCTCAAATTAGGCCACCTCTCATAGCCTGTCTAATCCAGTGTCCTTAAATATCCGGACGTCCAACAACCTACATCCTGAACTGCTGACAGCGTCGTTAAATAAAGCAATATAAAGAGAACGCCGCCCCTTTCCTCTACCGAGCGGGTTTCCACAAAAGTAACACGGATGGCTGTCATCAGCAGGCTTCATATTTCGACTCCGGTCGCCGGCTGATGCTCCCGTGTTTATGGCGGCTTTCATTAGTTCTTCCAAACAAGTCACTAGAAGGTAGACTGCGTTTGAAATGTGATGGCACACGCGCAGAAACCAGATTTCGTCTTTCGGCGAAACGGACGAGTCCTTTTAAATCGGCGGGGGCGTCAGTTCAATCGACTACTGGCAGACGAGGTGTGCGCATCAGCGGTAGTAATGCTGGATACACCATGTTCCGAGGTAGTGTGAAGGGTACTGGCTACTCACTCCATTCGCCAGTTTCCCCTTCACTTCCCCTCCCGTGGGTCACCGTGTGCCATCACATTTCAAATGGACTCTGACGCTCTAATCCTTTTAATCTGCATTATATGTAAGGATTTAGTTCCTGCTTGCATACATAACAAAGTTGTTTGCAGTATTCAGTCCTCTAAGTTTTTGCACGGCGATGGTTGGCAGTTGACTACCGACGTTTCGGGGTAATAGATCATTCGTATCGTCAAGGGTCAAACAGTCTGGGAAGAATACCTCTCGGACTCCTTGCCAAACTACTAACCTACGACGCGCCAGCACCCCAGAAGAGAGATGACGCCAGTCACACCAAGGCGGAAACCATGGGAAGCAAAAATCTCTTAACGCTGAGCAGGGACATAATTACTGTGTATTGTAAGGGTCAATACATACTACATAAATACACTGTGTGGGCAAAACGCAGGGTTTTTTTAACGTTACACCTTGCGGTGAGTAAAATTGCCACTTGGCTGTGAAGGATCATATATATAGACGGCCATTTCATGTGCCCACAACGACCCATAATCTTCCTGCAGAACCGTTTTTCGATATTACACAACTGTTATAACAGCCACGTGACGAAATATCGTATGAACCGAGCCAGGAGATTTCAAACTCGAACTCTTGAAGTCCGTGGTTCGAATCTTGAATCTTGGAACTTCTGAATTTCAATCCGTGAACACGAGCGTTATCCCTCAGTCAGGCCTCGCATTCTTCCTCATTAAACTTCAAGGGCCAAATTACGCGAGCGTTCAAAACGCGGGGTAGATACCCTGCCCGCAGTGTTACAAAAGATGTATCTCTAATTATCGTGTAATTACACTACACGCGTCGCTGCATCGTTTGCTTTGTCGAAATTTAAGCTTCGTCTCAGTCCAGACATTCAAACAAAATACCACTATGCATACTTTTTCTGTGTTCTTTCGAGAATGAAATAGATAAAGACAGACAAAAGCCCTTTCTTAACCCTTATCCAGCTAACGTGGAGAATATGGTGAGTTCCTAACAATACCAGCAGATGGCAGATATGATTTAACTCGGCGTTTAAAGGGTTAAACTTCCTGGCACACCATGTCTTTGAACTTGGCACTGCATAAGAGCTACGACCGAAATAATGCCTGCACATACCTAAAAGTAGCATCACCCATACTTCAACAACGCTCTGAAATAAACCACGGCCACTTCATGCAAAATCTGTTCTATCATTCATAGCTATACTACTGAACTTATTTTCGTGACATACTAATTCCACAGTTTATGGAGGATCTTAAACTGGCGGGATGGATGATAAACGTCTCTTTAGATCTGTGTTCTTCTGCGAAATTACGCAGCGTGTAGTGGTAATTATTTACCGAAGTTTCGGGAAAATCTCGGTAAGGAATTACCACTGTAGGCTTCTTAATTTCTCAGAAGAGCGCAGATCTTGCTCACTTCGCGGCGGAAGCCTGAAATCACGCAAGATCCCTTCATTTGTTCTGTCCTGTGGTTGGACCACGGATATGAGTATGTTACAAAATGGCGACTGTATTTGGTAGCGAAATTGATGATGGAGGCACCCACTCTTTCCGTTGTACCAGTGTTACTAACAAATTTCTTTCTAGTTACTGAATTCTTTGGAATTTGTAGTGCTTCCCGAGTCGATATTCCAACTTAACCATATCCTGCTCGCGAAGACACTACAATTTGAAAGACTTTGATTAATAGCCTCGGTGTGTTGGTTACCAATTTAGATAGCTGCCACCAACCAGACTCTGACCAAATTTGGGTTAGTAGGAATCTGACAAACTACTATGTCACACAGTTAAACGGAATGCAAAATACTCTCAACTATTATCTCTCCGGGTCTACTTATTTGGTACTCAAAATATGTGAATGAATGTTCAATTGTACGTCAACTATGTAAGTAAAAATTTAATAATTAACCAAAAGAAATATTAATACCTAAAAATAAAACCAGTATATATAAACAGCCATTAATTTACACAAATACAGCAAATTACATAAAATGCTAATACCATTTATAGTTATCATTAGCAACCTAATTCGACATTTCTGTACAGTAAAGAATAAAAAACCAACTAGATGCCACTTGTTATTTTATTGTACTTCTTATAGGCCCAAAATGTTTCGGGCACTACTATGCCCATCATCAGAAGCTCGCGACTATGATGTTGATTACCACATTGGTCGTTTCGTTCTTGGTTTGCTGTATGTTGGAGGTTAGGTGCAGTTAGGTTGGAATAGTGTCCGGGTTGCAGGCTCAAGCAGCTGTGCTTGAGCCTGCAACCCGGACACTACCCCAACCTAACTGCACCTAACCTCCAACATACAGCAAACCAAGAACGAAACGACCAATGTGGTAATCAACATCATAGACGCGAGCTTCTGATGATGGGCATAGTAGTGCCTGAAACATGTTGAGCCTATAAGAAGTACAATGAAATAACAAGTGACATCTAGTTGGTTTTTTATTCTTCAGTTACCACAATGAAGCACGGTCCAATAAACATCAGATATCTGTACAGTCTTTTTATTAGCAAGTGCTCTTGTGCCCCTTCAGACAAGAGTGCTCACAATGTAGATTACATGTACAATATAGATTATGTTTCTGGTACTTCCTCCTAGAAGAGGAATAACTTAAGATACCACTAACATGATGTAAAGGTAAAGGTAAAGTAGCCCTGTTAGGGGCCTGGTGTGGCCCAGAGGGTGGGTAGAGGTATAGCTCTACTCTTCCATGACCATGGCACTAGAAGGGGGTGAGTGGTCAGCAGCACGCCCCGGCCGCACTTTATCCCCAGGAAAGGCCCGGTACCTATTGTACAGGAGGCTGGGTGGGCCCCAGGGCTGGTCTGACTAATGTGATGTATTTATCTTATAAATACATGAAATTATGATGATACTTTGCAGGTATGTGAATGTTTAAGAGAAGAGTTGTGGACCTCATTATCATAGAATCTAGCTCTCTCTCTCTCTCTCGTTTGAAAGTGACAGTATATTTTAATGAAAGGTCTGTATGTTTGCATAGCAACTGAGTGGTTCTTGTCACTTCAAGATGGGGTACGCCTACAAATAATAACTACTTTAAAGTTAAAGTAAATAAATTATTTAACAATAAAGATCATTACACAATGTTTTCATGTGTTAATAATATTACAGTTTTTATTCTGCAGTATTTCTCAATGGAACTTTTGCAGTGTTTGTATAATAAAATATATTTTTCTGTGTCCTAGTATGTAAGGTGGAGTTCATAATATTTTGATCTTACTCAGGTACTTTAATTGATCGTGCATAACATTAAGAGCATTTTGAAGTAAAATTCTTTTTGTTTAATTAGCCAGGTTGCTCTATTAACAACGTATAGTGGAGAAAAAGGCAAATGTGAGACTCATAATTGGAGCTCAGAAGTTGTAGGACATTAGTTATTATTCTGGAAGGATAAATTTAAACCCTTATATACACAAAATACGGCATTGCAAGCAGATACCTTTCAGCATTGAAGAAAGAGAAATTTTGAAAGAGACTGTTGTTATGTCCAAGTTAAATATATTAAATGCTGTAAATTGTTTGGCTTATCTTAGTCACTCATTAATTATTTTTCTTTAGAAGTATAGCACATGAGGCCTTGATTTTAAAATCATTGCCACCCTGCGTGTCACATTTGCAAAATTGATTGTTTCTGCTTATGTATGAGAAAAAAATAACTTCCCTACTGACACATGTATTTCTCTTTTAGTTCCACATTCATTGTTAAAGTCAGGTTACTTTTAATTTCTCCATGTTACGGATGTTTCCAGACAAGTAGGTATTTACTTCTAAGTAATTTACATTCATGGACATACATTTAAGTCATCAAATAATGTTTGTATGTTTATAACTCGCTCACTAAGTCAGGATGTCTTAAAATTTTCCCTCTTCCAGGCTTATCCCAACATAACAACCTTCCACAATAGCATTAAGTCATGGCCGTGAGCAACAACAGCTTCCACTGTGGGTCAAACGGGCTTATTCCTGTCCATAATCACATCAATATTTTAATTCTATCTTTCAGTGCCACCCAAAATCACGCCTTTCAGTTTTGCCCGTGATTTAAACGTAGGCGACAGAACAAGTATACAGTGCGTGGTGGTGACGGGGGACTTACCCCTCACCTTCGTGTGGCTGAAAGACCACTACAGCAGTCTCAGTCCAACAACAACAACATCAACAACAAGCATTTCCACAAGTAGCACTACCAGTACGGACATAACCACTCGACAGTATGATGACTTCACCAGTGCTCTAAGCATAGGCAGCATCACGCGGGCACACAGTGGCAATTACACTTGCCGGGTGAGCAACGCCGCAGCCACCGTCACACACACAGCACAACTCCAAGTGAACGGTAACACACATCTCACCACGGCCTGCCTGCCTGCCTGCCATCTTTTTTCTTGCCTGCCTGGCAACCTGCCTGCCCTCCCCTGCCCTTTTGACCTTCATATAAAATCTGCTTGTCCCACCTGCAGCGTGTGACTTTGTAAATGGGTGCGAGTGAATGACGCGTGGATGGCTGGATGCAAGGTGATGGATTTCCTGGCTTAAAACTCTTCTTAGTATCACTTCCTCTAACAAAGGTGACAAGAGGGTAAGATTTTTGCCATGGCTGTAATTCTGCAAAATACTTCCGTACACTGGCGCATCGCAGCAGTTTGGTTCTTCTGCTTTGTCACCTTCACTACAGAGAAATTACATCTCATCATATCATACGGTAAACTCTGTCATTCTAAAAACAACAGCATAGATGAAGTAGTCTTCTTAAACAGGATGTAATATTTTTAATGCAACGTTCAGTTTGGTACCTACACATCTACCGTCATACAAAACATAAAGTTAGACCAAGTATAACTTTCCAATTATGAGTACTGTGGGAAGACAGTAAGGTGATATGTTTAAAGTGCGTGTTGGTAGAAGCAGCTACATACCACAGGGTATTTGCAAACAGTTTAATTTTAGTGGCATCAGCAATCACCTACGCTACAGTTTCAAATAATAGTGGTAGCAAATGTTTATACTGATAGTCTTATGTTTTGGATTCCACAAACAAACATGCTAAAAAAAAAAGCTAACAGACCCCTCCATAATTACACCAGTCATGGTCACTCATTTTACTTTTGTACACATAAGCAATATTTGAGACATTTTAACCAAATTAGTTATGTATCTTATAATTCACAGAGACAAAATATAACATTGCCACATTCCATTCCTTGGTAACACATTGCCAATAAAACAGATTTTGTTTTAGTGAAAAATACCCCTATTACACTCTGCTGATTTAATAGGAATGTCTCCTGCCTCGATTTTCAGTGATGATAAATACAGTCAATTTATTACTGTATTCTTTTCAAATGATAACACCAACTGTGAAGTACTGCAGCAACCATTACAGCAAGTCACTGCTCTGCCATCCTTCTCCTGAACTTGCCATGACATTGTTATTAATTTGAAGAAGTGATGCACTTAACAAGGATCTTATATTCTAAAACCTGTTGGGTTGTTGACGATTAAGACAAGAGGTGTCTTGCTTATTATACAATAAAACTGTGTGGCATCAAGTGGGATACCTACAGAATCATTTACTGTCCCTACTCTACAGACTTATTATTCCTATACAGAAATTGCTGTTTGTGACAAAAAAAAAACATTAATCTTACCAAATGAATTGAAGTTAAAAATAACTGGAAAAAAAGTGTCTCCTTTTTGTATGTTTTTGAATGTTTTTACGTACGAAAAGTGACCAATTCTTGGCAAATAAGAACAGAAAAAATATTTCACTTTTTTTAATTAGAAAGGTATCTTTATATTAGCATCTACTATTTAATTACTACCAAAAAAAAGTTAGGACTCTAGAAGGGATACAGCAGCATGGTGTGAAATTAGCATATCTTTTGTAAATAGGTACACAGATGTAGAAAAAGCATTCAGTAATTATAAAATAATAATATTTGGATTTTGTAATCAAATTAATGTAGACTTTTTTTTCTGATCCTCCTCACATTTATTACCTTCAGAAATGTTCAGTACAATTCAGAAAAGGGCAAAAATTATGTTAATGAAACACAAAATATAAGATTTGAGATGTTCACAGCCGGGAAAATTCATGTTGTGGTCTTCTGGTTTGTAGAACCATGTAATCTAATGGCTGGGGAACCATGTACTGGATTACATGGTGTTATAACGAAGAGAATAGCAATATGGTGACATCATTTACATGAAAGTACACTAATCAAAGAAAGCTACCCAGTGGTCCATATTCATCTGTTTGTAGCGTCAACACCCACCACGGGTTAGAATGATAAATTTCCAGTAAGTGTAGTACACTTAGTGATTGTTTTCTCCATTATATCATCAACAACCATTCTATTATGTTGTGTTTTTGATGCAGTTTCGGGTTTTTTGTTGGTTTTTCATATTTCAGTCCCTCCAAGGATCTCCCCCTTTTATTTTGAGGATGGTGTGACAGAGGGAATGCGAACGCAGATTATGTGTACAGCAAGCCAAGGAGATCGGCCCTTTAACATCACATGGCGTAAAGATTCGCAGCCTTTGGGCCATGAAAATGACAGCGATGCTCCCTGGATTAATGTTAGCGACTATGCACCATTTTCTAGCATTCTGACCATAAATACTGTAACATCTAGTCATAGTGGCAACTACACTTGCGTGGTCACTAACAAGGCTGGCGTTGCTGAATACACAGCGCAGTTGTCCGTCACTGGTAATGTACTGTACTGTACTGTAAACTGTACTGGCAACACATATATTGTCAGTGTTACATGTAATGTAGCTGTAACTGTTACCCTGCACGTAGTCTTGGAGGATCTTCATGTGCCTAACGTCCTTCTATCCACTGTAGTTCATTGCTCAAATTCTGTGCAAAGCTATGCACAATTACTGTTATTCAGTTCCCAGTAGTTCCACAGGACAGCAGGATCTATCTTTAGGCTATTTTTTTAATCAAATTTAAAATTACAACTCGCACTAAAAATTATCACAACCAGGATAGTGCCATCAGTATAGCCACTAAGCCATAGGGTGGATGACTGGAGGAGTAAATATGGTTTAATTCCCAAGAGAGGCCTCAGATTTTTCTCTTCTGCAGAATATTCACACTGGCTCTGGGAATCACAAAGTCTCCTATTCAGTAGGTACTTGGTGTTTTGCCTGCTTGTGATCATGTGATCACTGCCTTAGGGCAGTGATCACATTAAGCCAACTATTCGCTCTCCTCCTAGTGCCGAGCATAAGAATCAGTAGTGCTGTACCTCCACTTCCCTATCTGCTTGTAAGACGCAAACAGGGACACCCTGTGCTTTTTCTCAAAACTACCAGAATTAATTTGGGCAAGCATCTGTTTTCATATTATAAAAGCATCCACTCAACTGAAGACTTAAAAAGACTATATACTTGATTTACCGTTAAAACATCATGCAGATAAAATGGACTGACATTTAATTTTCGTCAATTTGAACTTCAGATGTGTTTCTGCCTCAATATACAAGTGCACATCGTGCACAGGCAGCTTGTTGTGTAAAACACTGAGCATCACAGTTGATAAGTCAGCATCTCTGCTTTGTTTTCAGTATGTCCCAAGCTCAAGTCATGGCCAGATATCAGCTATTCTCTTTGAGGTCTGGGTGGTTTTCCGCAGTTCCTTCAGTATAACTGCCAGAATGTGTTAAATTGTACTTTCCATTTACAACCCACTAATTATTCAGTTCTTCAATGTTGTGTAAATGTAGCTTTTAAATAAATTTTTGCAGAACTTAACCCTTATCCTGCTAATGTGGAGAATAGGGTGAGCTCCTAATAATGCCAGCAAATGACAGATGGGATTTAATTCAGCGTTTAAAGAGTTAATGATATCTGCATAATGCTAGTGAATGAAGATGATAGTCATATTGGCTGTATGCTCCAAGGTAATATAATGCCTTCTGCTGATTAATCACCGGGCTCATGGGCCCCAGTTCCACTCAAGACATGAATTTATGCCTGCAGTATTTCTATTTCTCTATTATCCTGTGTTGGCAAAGACCTTGCAACAGATATAAGAAGTGCTGTTAAATTTCTACAAATAATACTTGTATACCTGGAAACAGGAAGTGCTGTTAAATTTCTACAAATAATATTTGTATACCTGGAAACAGGAAGTGCTGGACCACTCTATTCTGCTGCACTATAAAGGAGAAGCTAAGTTACTTAATTTGTTATTGGTTTAAGTTTAAGTATTATTATACATTCTGTTAATTCTGACTAATACAGTGTGATATACGGAAATAGTCACAAGAAGATCCCTGACCTGCCCTGCAATAGATGCACTGCACTGGCATGGCAGCATCTATTAAAGTAGTGTACTTCCTTCTAGCTGCATCTTTGTTCTCACTGCATGTATGATAGTGGAATTTGCTTTCATTGTGCAGTAGTTATCAACACCCATATAGTTTTATGCACATCAGTGATAATTTGTGAAATAAAAATAATTTAATTGCATTCAAGTCATTGGTAGCAGCAATTGCACATGGACAAGGAGAGAAGTCTAGTAAGTAGATGGGATGACTTGACTTGACAGTACCCCTCCTCTGTTTACTTTTGTATTCCCCTCCATGCTGCACAAACCAGCATAGAGCAAAGCAAATTTCACCAGTAACAACACTTCTCAGTGGAGGGGGTCAATCTCTGAAGGACTTCTTGCAGGGGTCTCTGTATAAATATACACAAGTCTTGGTGTTAATGCTTCATAATATCATAATTTTATCAATTCAGTTACATAACCTCTTTTGTGTTCAGCAGAAGTGTGACTGAATTTCAAATTTACGTATCACATCAGAATTTTTCTGAAATAATAAGGTAAAAATAAAGATTCACTTGAAACTGATATGTTGAGAGCCATTTTAATAAGTCTTCATCAGTTCAGATGACTTAATACAACAAATTTTACTTCTCAGCCAAAGGGCACAAAGGGACCGTTAACTAAGGCCTAGGTGCATCGGGATCATAAGGTCTTGAACCCAATCGCAAATCTCAGCCAAATAACCAGGCCATAGTATTCTTATTATACTCTTATATTCTCAGTTTATATACACTAGTACTACATAAACTGATGATTTGCCAAATCACATCTGATTTCGGATAAGCAAGTGAACTCCGCTGAACCCAGCCCACTTAACCTCAACACACTCCATGAAGATTCTTCTATCTGCTCATCATACTTAAAACACCTTCTTTCTATTAATTATCTAAACCAAAATTGTGCTTATTTTATCAGTGAATATGAAATTCCAAAATGTTACAGATCAATGATTCGTCATATTTTATTTTACCTGGATTTGTGACATATCTCAGATTATGATATTCTGTCCCATACTGCAGACTTTGATTTAAACCCCAAAGCAATTCATGTAGACTTTCTGTGGTATACTAAGTGCCACTGAAGCAGATTTTTTGAGTAAGTCAGTATTTATCTTCTAGTCACTGTATTTTACACATGGCAGAAGTCAAATCAGATGTCATTACCATCACTTAGCCATTAGGTTGATGAGCTTGTCTGAAAAAAACGTTCAACTGAAATCATATTGTAGAATTTCTGGAAATTAGGAGGAAGAACACACAAGTTACACGCCTACAGATTTATGGCTACATCCATATGATATAATATTTATTTATATCATAATAAATGTATTGGTATATCACAAAATATGCAAAAATATTAAACACAACAGCAAAAAAATGAAGTTACTATGTATGTTGTAGTGAACACTCTTTTCAGTGTGCTACATTTATATTTAAAGTAGCTCAAGAAAATATGAAGAAATTATATTTCAGTAAATATATATGTGTGTGTGAGTGTGTGTGTGTGTGTTGCTACACTTCATATAAATTTTTCATACTTATACTATGAAAATTATTTCTGTGTTTCTATTTCAAATTGCAATTGTAATTTCTCATAACTATTCTGACTTCATAATTTTTAGTTTCCAACTGTCATTAGAAATACGACACCAATGATTTGAATTTTGGGCACATTTGCACAAGTTAGTTTATATAAATAGTACACTTAGAAGCATAACAAATGTAATGAATCTGTAAACTAAACATTATTAGTCCGAAAAATATTAGTATACTAGTAATAATTCAATTAGTAGTGATTCCAGTGTAAATATAACAGACTACTGTAATTAGAAATTTTCTGTGTGTGCCATAGATTATGTGTATGAAGGCTACATGTGTTGCATACACGTTATAGGAACAGGCAAGATATTTACAAATTGAACTGATGAGAAAATGGGGTATGAAATTATAAATCAGCATCATGTGAGATTAACCGACTTAACTTTGATCATTACTCAGCTGCAATGACAAAAAGTAATGGAAGTGTTTGCATGTTTTTTAAATTTGTAACTTTGATATTCCATGCTATTCTCAGCAGTTCTTAATGTATTGTTTAGTGAACTTCAGACATTCTGTAAAAGCATAAAATCAATATGCTATATCACTGCCTTAAACATGCACTGCTATTGATCAGAACAAACATATTACATGACTGAAATAGAACTGTGATGTCAGCAACTTGTGCATCTCAACATATTTTCATGTTCTTGTAATAAAATTAATATCACTTTTTGCTATCTGAAATACTGCTGGTCTTTTTTAACAATACACATGAGAAACAGTTAAAATCTTGCAATCATTCATGTCAAATGAAACTTCATCTGGGATTACTGATTTTCTTAGTTCATTTGGTTTGTAGAATTATACAATGGATGTGTCATATAAATTTAATTAGCATCCTAGACTTGTTATGCAGCTTGGTGTACTATGACACTATTCACAGCATGTGGTGCACCTTACATTTGTAAGATTTAAACAGATGTGACATTTGTCAATTTAACTGGAAAAATGAAACATTATTATAAGTGATCATGTGCCATGAAAGTGGCTGCAACTACACATCATAGAGGAAATAGATATAGCTTTGTTGTGTTAAAACTCTGTGATATAAACACAGTAATCTTCTTTGATATTATGTCCTACTGCAATTCTGTGTAGCGCAGCCTGTTCTGGGGGAAAAGAAAGAAAGAAAGAAAGAAAGAAAAAACTTAATTGGTTCCATCTGAAACAACCATAATTTCTTCAATGACAGAATGTAAGTTTTGATAAAATAATAACAGTTAACACTAAGAGCAATATACATGCAGTTATGATTAACCAATTATGTTTTACACATAACACTATATTTTGAATGTGCACAAGATCAGCCTTGCTATCATTGTGGTTAAAAATCAATTATGTTGGCATAAATTGTTATATATTGTACTGTACGAGGGAGAATCAAAAAGTAAAAGCAAAATACATTTAATGGCTTTAATAGAAGTAGCTGTGAACAATTTTACATATAATTTTTCTACATAGTCCCCTTGCAACACAGTGCATTTGTTATATCATTCAACTAGTTTATGTAGAAGCTTTCCAGCTGCTCTTGTGGTCTTGTGTGTGCGATGTTGATGGCCAACCAGAACAACCTTTATCAGTAACACATGTTCAACCCAATTTAAACCTGTCCACCCACTCATAAACCTTTCGTTGACTCATAGTGTTCTGTCCATACTGAGCCAACATTTGATGGTGAATTTCCACAGATTTAACTCCTTCTGCCCAAAGAAACCTCACTACGCCATGTTGTTCTTCGATGGTGCAATCTTGCAAAGGAGCGTCCATGTTTTTGCCCCCATTGCTGCCACTCGACTGAAGGCAGAGTGCTGTACTGCACATGACTGAACTCTTCAACAGGCATTGTCAATACTTTGCAACGCGGCAGCTCCTCTCTGTCCCAGTTACCCTGTAATTTAAAAATTGCCTTCACTTTTTGATTCACCCTCGTATTAAAATCATAATAGAAAGTGCGTTAATGAGATCTGCTGTAACTTTAAAATAAATGAGGTGAAGCAATTAACTGCTGTGAATGCAGTGTATCTAAGTCCTACAGTGCAGACTGACTGTTAAGTTAAATAATTTCCTTCTACATCAAATTTTGTCGGAATGAAATATGCGTGTGTTTTGAACAGGCCAATCTTTTAAATTAATAAAAGATATTTGCTTTCCTTTAGTTTACCTATGCTGATGTTACTTGATACATTTGCAGTGCCTCCACGTTGGTTGATGGAGCCTGTTGATCACAGTGTGGTGCAAGGGAATCCTGTGTCTCTTCACTGCCAAGTAGACGGCTCCCCTAAACCTATAGTCACTTGGAAACAGGCAGTGGGTATGCAGTCATTTTAGGAAGTTGTGTGATATTCCACGGTGAATTCCTGTAGTGTGATGAGGCATTGCAAGACAAAGTTCATGTTCACCATTTCCAACATGAAGTCTTCTTAATGCACACTCAGACTTCACTGTGCTGTGTGTGAAGTCATGGTGTAAATGAGATCTTTGCTCTTGTGGGATATTACTCAGTGTTGATAGGTGGTTCGTTATGGACATTTCGGACTGCTTGAGGTCGATAGGTTGTCCCAAAACGTTGGTAACTAACTACCAATCAGCACTGCATAGCATTCCAGAAGTGCTAAGATCTCATTCACTACACTGATTGCTCAAAAGAACTTATGTCTATACAGTTGGTGTTATCGCTACAAAGTACATACTTTACATTGTACACTGTTGTGACCAAGAGGTCCTTGTGAGCATTTTGAAGAGGATATGAAGTTTCATAATGTTAATGTTTAGAAAATTCTACTGTCCAGGTGTGTAGAGTAAAACTTATTTAAGTTTATCTATTCTTACGTGATGTTGGGGAATACACCAGTGCCAAAAATGACTGGTCAACCTTTCATTTCATAACAGATGGGAGAGACACTCTCTAAATACAGAAACATGAATGTCATGTGGAATTGGGTTGGAATATGAGGTGGAGCAGCTGAACAGCTGCCCAGGACTCTGAGTCATCACTGGAATAATAGGAAATATGTTGCTAGCAATCACGCATTTCCACACACCAAATAATTTCTCCAAAAATTATCCGCAGTTGGGGGATGCATTCACAAAAATGTTCGCAAGCCCTGATCTAGGCTGAAAATTTTAAGAAATATTGGGTTTAAGGGGCACCAAATTATTAACCTGCCCGTGGCACCTATGGGTCTCAGGCCAGCCCTGTGTGGAATATTTGGGGCTCCTGTACTTCTCTTACAAATTCGTCTGAACTGTTTAAATTCTGTTGTTTATGATATGTACCACCAGGTTTTTAACGCTAACAAAAGCTCTGCATTATGCCCATGCACTGTATGTATGTGTTACACACATTTCTCACAAAAAAGAACATTATTCTCCTGTGCAACATTTATTAATTGGTCTTTCTAAGGGAAGTGCACTGTGTTCTCTGTAAGGTGTGAACTGAATCTGTATATTATGTGGATTTATTTTAGTCTAGAAGTTGCATGTGACATGGCTCAGGCAGTTATTCACCAGCCTCTTGCCCCAGAAGTACTTTATGTAAAACTAAAGCTTTCACTGGCAAATGATTCAATCTGTTCTTTACATAAAGAACTGATGGCTATTCAATTTATTACACATACAGTGTGGATACTTTCCCAACTGCGTTTAACAGATTGGTGGTACAATAAATGTTATGAACATTCTTGAAAGAAACAGTATAATTTTAAAATAGTATTTAGACGACATTCACTCTGTAAAAATGCGGGCAATCACTGACCTCTTAGGTCACAGAACAAATCTGTAGTGCTTCACATTGTAGAGGATACAGACAGGCACCTTGTTAGTGTTAATTTCATTTTAGGCACAGAGCCTGGAGAATATCGGGATCTGAGTTACCACAGTCAACGAATCCACAGCTTGGACAATGGTTCGCTAATCATCTCAAAAGCTGCCCAGGAACATGAAGGTTACTACTTGTGTCAGGCAGGAAATGGAATTGGACCAGGGCTTAGTAAAGTGATTCTGCTAACAGTATATGGTGAGTCAATGATACATTTGTAAATGATATTAAACATGTTAAAATACCACACTTATCCACAAATAATGTAGTTTGAATTTTACTGCTTAGCTGGGCCTCGGTTTAAAACCCGATCACGACAAGAAATGGCACGAAAAGGAGAAACAGTGCATCTACGTTGTGAAGCAGATGGTGATCAACCTATGGATATCACATGGAAAGCGAAGGGTACTCGCATTGAATCCGAATATGAAATGAGGTATGTCATTTTGTTTTCTTTGTACGTGAGTACAGTGGTATGTCTTACCATCACGTGACAGGTTTCATGTTATTATTGTGTTCACTCCTGTGGACAAATTTCACTTGAAACAGTAAAAAAATTATTTCTTCTTCATTACCACAGAATATTTCGGTGTAGTGGATAACATTCTGACTTCTGATTCAGATGGCTGTGTATTTGAATAGGTAGTGGACATATTTTCTGTGCCCACTACCTTTTCAAACATATGCAGAATTTCTGCAAATTTCCTCATTTATTCTGGTGTATAGTTTGGTCTGTTTTGTTTTAATGCAAAAACCTTAATTTACTCGCCCAATGACTCCTGCACCTTTCACCCAGTATAATTGTACGTGCAGATTTTTAGGCTTTTGCATTGGTACAGTTGATGTCTCTTCTTTTTGGATATGGTGCTGCATACTGGGTGATTGGTGCCCAGCATTTCAAAGCAGCTTGTTGCCCTCATCTTTGGTGGGTGAAATGTTGAGTGTCATTGGACATTTTTACCCTTGAAGTTGAGACACTGTGGTAGATATGCAACATTACAAGATACTTTGTGTGCTTTGTGTAGGAGACCCAAACCAAGCTCTCCCCTTGTGCAAAATTTTGTGTCTGAAAACATTTAATTTGAAGGAAATCATCCCGTTGTGTGTTATAATTAACTAATTTAATGTAGGTCGTTACAGTTCCGTCTAACACAACTTATAAAGTAGGTAAATCCTATTACTCTTTATAGTAATATTAA
>Ga0123355_10004821_pt1 | contig 19638 bp, 13 predicted proteins | sample TergutEmb28metaG_3_FD_89872 | JGI IMG/M metagenome (GOLD analysis project Ga0123355, IMG submission 89872) | Embiratermes neotenicus P1 segment gut microbial communities from Petit-Saut dam, French Guiana - Emb289 P1 | ecosystem: Host-associated > Arthropoda: Insects > Digestive system > Gut ...
AGCAATTTGAGGGGGCTATTGAATATATTACTATTAGACTGATTAGTGTACTTAGTATTTGTCCGCTACTTGACTATGATATAGCCTAAAGCAAAATACAAATAACCCCGCCCTTACCCTCATTTACAATCCTAGACAATGTCCGTCTCATCTTGCGCTGAGTATCTATGGGCATAGCGGTTATTTTATTATTAAGTCCGTCATTGACAAGCACATGGAGAGATTTGCCGAACATCTTGGTCTCCCAAAGACTCTTCGGGTCGCTCTCAAATTGACTTAAAAGACTTCTGACAAGCTCCTCACTCTGTTGCTCTGTCCCTACTGCCGGACTGACTTCAGCCTTGATGTCAACCTGCATGATATGGAGGCTTGGCGCAGACGCTTTGAGTTTGACGCCGTAGCGGCTGCCTTGGCGCACAATCTCCGGCTCTTCAAGCTGCATATCGTCTAAGGTCGGCGTAACAACGCCGTAACCTGTAATCTTAACTTCTTCTAATGCTGCGCTGATTTTGTCATACTCATGCTTTGCGTGCGAAAGATGCTTAACAAAAGACATTAGCGCATACTCGTCGGCGATATCGTGCTTGCTCTCTTCGGATAGTGCACGGAAGAATAAATCTTTGCGGGCTTTGATTTCGTAAGTGATTTTACCCGTACCTAGTCTGATACTCGCGGTCGTAATCGTATCAACAATCTCCGAATCCTCAAATACGCTAAGAGGCAAAATATAGTCACTCATCTTAGTCATTTTGGAGCTACACTCATTTATGCGTTGGGAAAGCTCTCCGATAATGCGATTTGTAGCAGGTAATGCCTGTAGCCACTTGTCAATTTCGATATCAATTCCACGGAGCGGAAATTCGAATAATAGACGCTCCATAATAGTTCCGACATCTTCGCCCGATAGTTTAGCCACATCAAGCGCGATTACCGCATTCTGATATTTTTCGGTTAGAGATGCCACAAGTTTTTTGGTTTCGTTACTTGTAGGCACAGTTGAGTTGACCACGATAACAAAAGGCTTATTGATTGCCTTGAGTTCGGATACTACACGCTCCTCGGCAGGCACATATGCGCTCCTAGATATATCGGTATTGATTGAACCGTCGGTAGTCATCACAATACCGATTGTCGCATGGTCAGTGATAACCTTGCGGGTACCGAATTCCGCGGCGTCCTCAAAACTCATATCGCTGTCGCTCCACGGCGTTTTGACCATACGCTTCTTGCCGTCGTCCATATGACCCTCGGCACCGCTGACAAGATAGCCGACACAATCGACAAGCCTTATTCGCATATCGATTCCGTCACCCAGCTTGATGGCAACTGCCTCCGCAGGGACAAATTTTGGTTGCGTAGTCATAATGGTCTTGCCTGCTGCGGATTGAGGCAACTCATCCTTCATACGCTCCTTAACATGCTTGTTACCCGTGTTAGGCACAACAAGCTTTTCCATAAATTGGGTAATAAAAGTAGACTTACCTACCCTTACAGGACCTACAACGCCTATATAGATGTCCCCGTTTGTCCTTTCCCTGATATCCTTATAAATGTCAAACTTTGCCTCTTTATCCATGACCATTAGCTCCCTTAAACTATACTCAAAGTAATTGAGTATATCAAAATTTTTGGCGGCAACTCTTTCCGCTACTTCAAAATATATGCGGTCAGAATACGAGTTATGACATCGTTGATAAAAAAGAGATGAAACTTTTTTGACTAAAAAACTAACTACAATGACATTCAACCTATAAGGTCTTCAGGATTGCCAAACCGTAGGGGCGACTCGCCCGCCCAATTATCCTTGATACTATTGTCTTGCTATTTATCGGGACCATTGCCATCATCCCCTACGACTAGTGCTATTATACCCTACGCATAGAAAAAACCCGACACTTAATCGTATCGGGTTTTTGTGTTTTTATTTCGCTTATTATGCTAATAGTTGATTTGTTCCGTACGACAGGTCATATCCTACTATTATATCACTAGACCACTCGGTACGGAATGCAAAATTCCTAAATCCAATTAACGCTCTTACAGCTAGTTCATAGTCATCCTGAACTTGGTTATAGTATATTAGAGTCAAATAATTAGCACCTTCTACCATCACTATTCTTTCGTCACCAGCAAGGTTGCGTATTCTGACTTCGTATCTAACTCTTACCCAACCAGGTGCATCATCTCCAAAAATTGCATCAGCATCATCCCAAGCAAAAACACTATCCTCAAGCCTTGTCTCTGGCGCCTCAAATGGGACATCTATTTGTAGAGGTGCAAACATTACTACTAAAGTTACAGCTACACCTAAAAGCACGACTACAAGCAGAAGTACCGCACATCCGATACAACAACATCTGCTTCCTCCGCTTTTTTTATTATTATTGTTTGACATTTCTTACTAAAACTCCTTTTTATATGTTTTTATATATTAATTTTGCCACATTATGCAACAAATATACATCTTGCAATAACAATGACATAGTTATTATAGCATAATTAAACAAAGCGTGTCAACTATCAAAATTGCTTTTTTGATTAAGTTTTTTTAATGTTCGTCAGCAAACACCTCGTGTGATTTTAGATATTCTATAACATTTTCTAAGTTTTTCTTTATGTCTTTATCTAGCAAACGGATAATCTCTAATCCAAGCGACCTAAGATACTCATCTCTTTTTGTGTCGTATTCAAATTTTTCGTTGTGGCTCTCTCCGTCAATTTCTATTACCACTCTTTTTTGCGGACAATAAAAATCCACAATATAATTACCTATAATTTTTTGCCTGTCAAAATCCAATCCTTTGAACTGCCCTTTGGTTATACGCATCCAAAGCAAGACTTCGGACAAGTTGCCAGCTTTGCGTAGTTCTGATGCTCGTTGCTTTAATTCCGCATTATAAGGTAAATTATGATATTCTTTTGATGCTCTTTTCATAGGTTGTTTCCCTGTTGTTTGTGATTTTTACGGCAAATCGTTATGTTTCTTTTGTAGCTTTCTTTATAACCACCCCGTCACTGCGTGCCACCCCTCCGTTGAGGGGAATTTTTAATTTACTATATATTTAATTAACAACCCCTTAAAAATTCCCCTCAACGGAGGGGTGCCGCGTTAGCGGCGGGGTGGTTTTGGTAGTTGTACTTATCTCTAACCTAGAGCAAGTCACATTTCTCTATCCTATCTCTATCCTAAAATCCACAACTCTATTTATCCAACTTCAAGACTGACATAAAGGCCTCACTAGGGACTTCGACGCTACCGACTTGACGCATACGCTTCTTACCCTCTTTTTGTTTTTCCAATAGTTTGCGCTTGCGGGAGATATCTCCGCCGTAACACTTAGCAAGAACATCCTTACGCATTGCCCTTACTGTCTCGCGGGCGATTACCTTACTACCAATTGTCGCTTGAATAGGCACCTCAAACATTTGGCGAGGGATAACATCTTTGAGTTTTTCGGCTATTAGGCGTCCTCTGTTATACGCCTTATCTCTATGCACTATAAGACTGAGCGCATCACAAACCTCATTATTTAGCAGTATATCTAATTTAACCAAATCACTCTTTTTGTAGCCGACAATCTCATAATCTAGACTGCCATAACCTCTTGTGCGGGATTTGAGACTGTCAAAAAAGTCATATACAATCTCGTTGAGCGGAATCTCATAGTGTAAACGCACACGGGATTTGTCAAGGTAAGTCATATCAAGGTATTCTCCACGTTTATCCTGACACAAATCCATTATCGCACCGATGTATTCGGGCGGAGTATATATAAGCGCCTTAACATACGGCTCTTCCATAGAATCTATCTCACCTGCGGGCGGTAGATTAGCCGGATTTGACACGGTAATTATTTCGCCTTTAGTATCGACATGATAATTAACGCTGGGAGCCGTAGTAATCAAATCCAAATCAAACTCGCGCTCTAATCTCTCGGTGATTATCTCCATATGGAGCAATCCCAAAAATCCGCAACGGAATCCAAAACCTAAAGCAGCCGAAACTTCAGGCTCATAATCAAGCGCCGCGTCATTAAGTTTGAGTTTAAGTATCGCTTCTTTTAGGTCATTATAACGACTGCCGTCTGTAGGGAAAACACCGCAATAGACAACAGGTTGTACTTTTTTGTATCCGTCAAGAGGTTTGTCCGCACGGCGGCTAGCGTGAGTAATAGTATCTCCCGGCGCAGTATCTTCAACTGATTTAATACTTGCACACAAGTAACCGACATCGCCCGCTTTAAGAATTCCGGACGCATAAGGCTTAGGATTAAAAAACCCGACTTCGGTAACATCCCACTCCTTGCCTATTGCCATCATCCTTATTCTGTCGCCTGCCTTAACCTGTCCGTCCATAATACGCACAAGACAAACAGCACCCTTATAACTGTCGTAATAACTGTCAAAGATAAGCGCTTTGAGCGGAGCGGCGGCATCACCTTTTGGCGGAGGGACAAGCAGAACAATCTGTTCCAAAACCTTATCTATATTAAGACCTTCTTTAGCCGAAATAAGCGGAGCGTCTGATGCGTCTAACCCTATAATATCTTCAACTTCTTTTTTGACCTCATCGGGTCTGGCTTGCGGAAGGTCAATCTTGTTGACAACAGGCAAAATTTCTAAATTGTTATCTAGTGCCAAATAAACATTAGCTAAGGTCTGTGCCTCAACCCCTTGCGCTGCGTCCACTATCAACAATGCGCCCTCGCAAGCTCTAAGACTACGGCTGACCTCATAAGTAAAGTCCACATGCCCCGGAGTATCTATAAGATTAAGAATATACTCCTCTCCCTCGTAAGTATAATGCATACGCACAGGGGTCAACTTAATAGTAATACCCCGCTCACGCTCCAAATCCATACTGTCAAGCAATTGAGAAGTAAGCTCACGACGGCTAACCGTCTCTGTGCGCTCTATAAGCCTATCCGCCAAGGTTGATTTGCCGTGGTCGATATGAGCAATAATACAAAAGTTTCTAATATTTTTCATCTAAGTCTATTGTTGGCAATGCATTTGTCCACAACCGCCCGAATACTCAAAATCCATTTGTTGTAAAATAAGGATAATTGTTGTTAAGGCAGTCGGGGAACACCCTTTTAGTTGTTGATGTGTTCATATGCCTTGTCTCCGAATGTTAAATTGGTCTTAGTCATATTATATGTGCATTATAGCATACTAGCAAGTGTCTGTCAAACATATTTTTCAAAGTCCTACATGTTGTATAGGAATTACGAGTAAATCTGTAAAGCACAATGATATTCTGAAGTTAAGTTTTCAATTTTTGTTATTTGATTATAGCCACCCTGTCGTTGCCATCATAATCTTTTGTGATTTCGCAATTGTTGTAGCCTGTTTTTTCAGCCAACTCCTTAATCTCAGAGCCTTGATCGTAGCCTATTTCCATAATTATTGTGCCGTTTGGGGTTAGGTGATTTTTTGCCTCAGTTAGGATTTGACGGTAGAAGTCTAGTCCATCTGTTCCGCCGTCTAAAGAGATTTTTGGAGAGTGGTCTTTGACTTCGGGTTCTAGAGTATCTATAACATTACTTGCTATATACGGGGGGTTGGTTACTATGATGTCAAATTTGCGACCTTCAAGATTGCCGAACAAATCGCTTTGGATTACTTCTACATCTATATCTGCTAGATTAGTTCTTGCGATTTGCAATGCTTCTTCTGATATATCAACAGCCGTCACCTTAGCATCAGTTGCCTTAGCTACGGTAAGTGCAATACAACCGCTACCTGTACACAAATCCAAAACTGAGCACCCCGCACCATGCACCCCGCATTGCTTCACAACTGCCTCAGCGACCCGCTCAGTCTCCATTCTTGGCAATAGAACATCTTTATTTACAACTACTTTGTGACCATAAAAATAACTATATCCTACAATGAGGTCAAGGGGTTCTCTTGTTATCCGTCTTGCGACAATTTGGTCTAGTCTATCCTTTTGTGCTTTGGTGAGTTTGACGGCATCTCGCTCGCCCTTGCCTAGCACTATACGCATAATCCAATCAACTTCTTTGGCTTCGGTTATTCCTGCTGACTGCAAATCTGTAGATAGTTTTGACCGCTCGTCTCTAACAAAAGCTTCGCCAAATAATAACTCTACCCTATCGGGGTCTGCTTCCATAGCCAAAACCGCCTCTAATGCACATATTGCCACATCACACATTCCATCATCCGGCTTACGGGTAGTCAATCTTTGAAGTGCAAGTCCCGGAGCCTTGAATATAAAGAAAAACCAATTATCGGGTGTCTTAGCAATCAGCCTTAGTAGCTCGTAGCTAAGTCCTGCTACAAAAGGCAACAACGCAAGTCTTATCACTGCCCTAAAAGCCCAATTGTTTATCCAATCACCTACTCCGCTGATAAGGCTAATCAACCATGTCGCAAGCGAAAAAACAAGGATACTGACCACCATTACAAAGAACAAAAAGGTCGTTCCGCAACGATTATGTCTTGTCGAGCAAGCTTGGACATTTTCTAGGGTAAGCGGTAAATCTTTTTCGAGACAGTTGATAGCCTTATGCTCAGCTCCGTGATACATAAAAGTCCGCCTAATATCCTTAAAAACTGTAACGATTAGGAGGTATGTCAAAAATATCGACATCCGTATCCCGCCCTCAATCAGACTAAGCACAAGTTGATTAGTCACACCGCCAAATCTGATTACTAGGTCGGTCAAAAAAGACGGCAACAGAAAAAATAATCCTACGGCAAGCACAAGCCCCAAAAGCATTGCCACAAAAATCATTATTCCTGTAGTTGCTTTTGATGATTTTTTGTCATCTTCAGGAAAAGATACTTTTGCAGATTCGGCTAAGGTGACTGTCCCTGCATAGAGTGATTGACCAAATTTTAGTATTCCCCTTATGACAAAAATGCGGTGCCAAATACTCTTACCGCTCTTGATTCGTTTGGTCTGCACTTGGAGTTTGCCGTTAGGGTCTCTGACGCACATCGCCATACTATTTTTGCCCCGCATCATCACGCCTTCCATTAGGGCTTGACCGCCTATAGGCTGAGGCGTGGATTGGGTCTTACTCTTATTGATTTCTTTATTCAAGTATACCTCGTTTGATGGGAATAATGCAAAATGCATAATGCATAACGCAAAATGGTTGACTTAGTTAAATTAAATAATTTTGACCATCATTATGCGTTTTGCGTTATGCATTTTGCATTATTCTCATTCCTAATTGTCTAGTTATTTCCACAAATTCTTTCGTCCCTAATCTCTCGCCTCTAATGTCCGCTTTGAGCCCAACCGCCTCGACCGCTTTTACCGCATTCTCACGATTAAGTCCCAAAAGCATAAGATTATTGACTAGGGTTTTGCGCCTCATAGCAAAGGCGGCTCTTATCACCCGAGTGACGGCGGCATAATCTATATTGTCCTCAGGTGGATTAAGGTCAATCCGCACAACCGCACTGTCAACATTAGGCGGCGGCGAAAACATATTTCTGCCTACTTTGCGAGTCATTTTTGCTGTTCCTCTTAGAGCAATAACAGCACTAAGCGCACCGTAGTCGGGCGTGGCAGGACTTGCTGACATACGCAGAGCAACTTCTTCTTGCACCATTACGGTCAAACTACTTGGAGGATTATCTCTCTCCAAAAACCAAAATAATAGCGGTGTAGTAATATAATACGGCAAATTAGCAACTACTTTGTATCCGTACGGTTTGAGTTCGGACGGCAATTCGTTTTTGAGTGCATCTCCGTATATTATTTGAACATTGCTCAATCCCGATAAATTAGATTCTAACACAGTTTCCAGCCTTTTGTCAATCTCATAGCTTATCACTTGTTTGGCTTTTTTTGCAATTTGTGCAGTTAATGCACCTGCCCCTGCCCCGACTTCAACAACCGTATCGTCAAAAGTTATACCGCTGTCATTAACAATAGCAGAGAGTAGATTAGTATCAGTCAAAAAGTTTTGACCGTATTTTTTGTCGTGACGAAAAACCATATGCCTGCGGAAGTAAGAAATAAAAAGTAAAAGGTAGAAAGTGTTGGTTAGCAATCTTAAAATTACTAAGTCCTCACTTTTTACCTTTTACTTCTTACTTTTTACTCTCCCTTATTTTCCTCTTCCCTTTCCTTTTCCTCATTTTCTTTTGCCATTTTTTCCATTATTGCCTGTTTTCGCTCTTCCTCTTCTTTGATTTCTTCGGGTGTCTTATATAATTTGATAGCAAAATACATAATTATACCAAAAATACCGCAAAAGATAACAAGTGTTATGAGCGGAGCGCTTCGGATACTTGGAACAGCAAGAATAGCTATCCACCCGATAGTAAAAATTAGCATGAATATTAGTGCCACAATGGCGGAAATACGCTTAAAAGTCTTCATTTCGTGCAAAAACCATCCTTTTTGAATACTATAATATAAATATACCATTTTTTACACTTTTGGTCAATCATTTTAGTTGCTTTTTTTGAGTGGTTTGTGGTAAAATACTTGGGTTATGAAAACCTTTAAACGAATTTATTATCCTGCACTTGCAGGACTGCTGTTACTAAGTTTGATTTTGACAATCGCTTTGCACAGTAACGGCGGAGGCGGAGGCAATGTCAGCAGTCGCAATGCTTTTGAACACGCACAAGCAATTGCCGAGTTTGGACCTAGAGGACATGGAGGACAAGCCGAAATTACAGCTCGTAACAATGCCCGTGATTACATTATTGGTGTCCTAGACGGCGATAATAGTGGTTTTGAGCAAGTTGTCGCAGTAGCTGACGAACCGATTACCTTTGCACTAGCTGACGGCAATCCTGTCCCTACTTTTGCGGTTATACAAGAGCGAGTGTCTGGTAATTTTGACGGTACCGTTGCCGCCGGAATACCTGTCGAAAACATCATTGCCATTATTCCAGGAAGTGCTACACGAGCTGACAATGCTTATTACGGACAAGCTGTCGTAATGCTTGCAAGTTATGATACTGCCCCTATTACAGGGGGTGCAGGCAATGCGTCAACCGCAGGTGCGCTTTTGGAGACAGCACTTACGCTTGCCTCTAATCAGTCACGCTATAACTTTGAGCATGATATTGTCATAGCTTTTACAAGTGGTGGCATTTGGGGTCAAACCGCTGTATTACAGACAACCGAGACTTTTGGCAATCTTAGTAGCCGTGTTGGTTTTGCAGTAGAATTTGACGCTCGGAGCAATCGTGGCTCACTTGCACTATATGAGGCTACACTTGGAGCTGCCGCCGCTTTTACCCGTGCTAACGGAAGTATCAATGCCGTATCTGCAGCAGACTTTGCTGAGTCAAGTACTGCATTTTATGATATCCCCTCTCTCCGTTTTGCTGCCCTTGGCGGAGCAAGATTTGAGGGCGGAACTTTGGACACAAGCCCGTCCCGTCGCATTAGCAACCAAACCGCCGCCGCCGCTTATAATTTGTCAAGATATCTTGGCAACGCTAATTTGGACAGTTTTGTAACCGAAAGAGCTTCGGCAACATATACCTATCTTAACATTTCTTTCACTTACAATAATATTGTCGGCTTTGTACTTGTTGGAATTATTATCGCCCTCGCCGGACTTTTGATTGTATTTAATGTACTCAAACTCAAAAATGCAGGAGAAGGTAAGCTAGGCAACGCCATATCAAAACTCTTAATTGCTTTCTTTGTACAGCTTATTGCTTTTGTAATTGCGTCCGCTGTGCTATTTGTTGCTTATGCGGTATTCAGCGTAATAGCAATGGGCTTTGGGGTAATATTGCCTCAAGCATTCGGACGATTTACTTTTGGCAATGCCGGTCTTATAATCGGACTAATGTTACTTGCAAGTGCCGCACTCATAGGTGCTTATATCTTATTTAAGCGACTATTTAATATCAAGAGTGCCGACCTTGCCCGTGGAAACCTTGTGATATGGACTATCGCCGCCCTTGTTACGGGAATATTCTTTACGCAGGTTAGCTATCTCTTTATAATTATGGCGATACTGCAACTTGCAATCAGCTTGACTCGCACATTTACTAAAGATATATTCCAGACAAAAACAGGTATGCGAATGGATGCGCTCCTACTCCCTGCTATCCCTATGTTGATTACTTTGCCGTTACTTCTCCCGATTCTGCTTACCGCAGGAGCATATGTACCGACACTCTTTATGCCGTTTATATTTGTAATGTTCTCAGCATGGGCTGGCTTTGTATTATCTTACTTTGAGCTTACTAAGCCTCTTATGGAAAAAGTTTTCCTCAAACTCCCTTCCTACCCTGTCCGTTACGAGCGTACAGTTACCGAAAAAGTCGAGGATAAAGCAAAGAAAGGTAAATTCAAAGAAGTCACCGGCAAAAAAATCATTGTCGAAAAACGCAAGTTCACATACAAAAACCGTATCAGTATCGTAGCTATCGCTATCATATCCGCAATTGTCATAATATGCAGTTCTTTCTTTGCAGGGAGAGCAGGCAGTCAAACTATAGCCCTTGGCAATTCGGACTTATTTGCTCCTGCTTATAATGAGGCTTTGGTATACGAGTATAACAACGGTCAAGTCAGCTGGGTAGTTGCTGACATCAACGCATTTAGACGCTATAGACGCAGTGCTGACGGATTTAGCTGGAATTCTGACGATGGAGTTTTTGTAAGACAATTGACCGATACTGAAAGAGATTACCGCCGAATTGCAGAATTAGCACCTACAATAACCAGAGACTATCTCCCTATAGAGCCTGTAGAAGGAGAATACTCTTCTGGCTGGCGATTTGACTTTACACGGTCCAACTCAACTAAGCGTCTTGTACTAAATAATACCTCAAATGTAACAATGATTACGCTAGTTATCCAAGGAGTCATCGACCCGATTGAAATACCCGCAACTGATTTGGAATATATAACTATCGAACTTCCTTCTAATATCCTTTGGTTCTATATAATGGCAGACGAGCCAAGCGGTGTAATGATGAATTTCTCTCAATATATCATTAATACCCCCGACCTTAACGCTATGGAAACCTTTAGCGAGATCAACCGTGATTTAGTAGCGAGAGGTCACGACCCTCTACGAGCCAATATGGTCTTTAGAATGACTAGAAGTATGTAATAATAGACAACCTCCCCTACTATACAAAAAAGGACTATTCAAATGACTACAGTTAGAAATCCAAAAAACTCAATTAAGTGCTTGCGACCTGCCGGATGGTGGGGCTCTACATGGCGTGAGGCTCTCCCTACAGGTAACGGCAAAATAGGAGCCGCTGTATACGGCGGACCTGCAAGCGATACCATAATGATAACTCATAGCGGACTTTGGTGGCAAGGTCATGTGGGTGTTTTGCCCGATATTGCCGACAAACTCAAAGATACCCGCAAGCATCTGGATAATGACAAACCTTTTGAAGCCGAAGGTGTGCTTAGTAACGCTCTTATATCCAAAAGTTACCGCCCTCAATCTGCATACCCCCTCCCTCTCTGCGACTTTAAGGTTGAGATGAATATTGACAAACAAGTCAAAGAATATTTTAGGCAACTCAATATGGAAAACGGCGAAATTTCCGTCAACTTTAAGGACGGTGTCAGCAAATTTGACCGTTCGGTTTTTGTCAGCCGTGCTAAAGACCTTATTGTATACGAAATAACCAAAACAGGTAGCAAAAGCATTGATGTCAAATTAAGTTTTGACCAACATGATAAATTTAATGCCCGTACCCGTGACGGTATAAGCAAAACTCCCGAAGGTCTTATGACCAAGTACGAAAAACACTTTTTGTATTATTCTTCTAGGAGTGACACGGGTAACGAGTTTGGTGCGGTGGCTTTTGTTAATCATTTTGGAGGTAGCCAAACCACAGACGACAACGGCATAACTCTAAAGGGTTGCGAAAAGGTTCTTGTACTTATCCGTCCTTATGTTGAGAGCAGCCGTGAAAAAGAATGGAAAAACGGCAGAACCGAATTATCGGCAATTAAGCTAACTTACGACAAACTACTCAAAGAGCACACACCTCTGCATAATAAAGTTTTTTCTAGTGCTACGCTAGAGCTTGATTGTGAGGGTCGTGATGTTCCTGTTGATATGCTTATAAGAGAGTCGGCAGTCAGTAGCGAAGCATCGGCTGCCCTACTCGAAAAACTTTATACTTATTCAATATTCCTTATGGCAACAGGTGCAGGAGACGGTCAAAGACCCTTGTCCAATTATGGTATTTGGTGCGGTGACTACAAGGGCGAATCGGCGCAAATCGACTCGGCAGGCAGTATTCAGACTATTTATGGTAACGCAATGCAAGCCGGACTACATTCGCATATGGAGGCATTGTTCAGTTATTATGAGAGCGTACTTGATGACCTCAAAAAGAATGCTTCCCGTCTCTATCTTTGCCGTGGTATTTATGTTCCCGTTACAATGGCACACGGCACAGGACTTATCGGCACAGTCAATCCTAAAGATATCCATACTACTTATATCGCAGGTTGGATTGCAGGGCTAATGTACGACTATTACTTATTTACAGATGATGTCAAATTTCTCAAAAACCGTGCATTGCCCTTTATGAAAGAAGTTGCCACATTCTACGAGGAGTTCTTTAAGGTTGGCGCTAATAATATGTATGATAGCTACCCTAGCCACTCCGGCTCTACGGCAGGCAATTATGCGGCACAAGCAGGCAGCGGCGAATTGCAAATCGCAAGAGGCTCTACCATTGACTTTGCTGTAGCGAGAGAACTATTCTACAATCTCATCACGGGCAGTCAAGAAGTCGGTGCTAATAAGGGCGATATCGAAAAATGGAAACATATGCTTGACCGTATACCAGACCTCAATATCAATTCAGACGGCACGGTATCAGAGTTCTCCGACAGCAGGTATCAGGATAATCCTCTATCAGCCTCACTCACCCGCTACTATCCTGTTTATCCCGGTAATGAAGCAACAGAAAATCCCGACCTTATCAAATCATTTGCAACTACTTACAAAAAACAACTTGAATCATCTAAAAACGCTCAAACTACTCTTACTCTCGCCCGTGGTGCTAATCTATTAGCAAGAATGGGTGATGGCGAAGGTGCAAAGCATAATATAGATATGATTGTGCGTGGTATGGTGATGGATAATCTGATAACTACTTCGCATGATAGACGGGGTTATGGTGTAGGTGCGATAGACGGTTGGTCACGCTATAGCTTAGAGGGCAATATGGGTATTGCGTCAGCAATATCAGAGATGTTGATTCAATCAACACAGTCAGCAATCAAAATCTTGCCGGCTCTGCCAGATATTCTAGGCAAAGGTGAATTTTTGGACATATCTACCCGTGCAGGAGTATCAGTCAGCCTAACATGGGATATGCGAAAAGGAACAGCTACCGCCAAACTAAAAGCCAAAAAAGCCCGCAAGGTTGACATCTACCTCCCACAAAGCGTAACCAAATTCAAAAAAATCGGTAACGAAAAATTTATCCCCGAACGACACAAAATCGAAGAACTCACCCTCCCCGCCGGAAAAATCGTTACCCTAGACCTAAAAATGTAACCAAAAAAGATGTGTCCGCAAATAAGACACATCTTTTTTTATAGCCATATTTTGACGACAAGGAGACTAACTATAAAAACTCCAATATGACACATGGCGATATGCTCTTATTGTATCACCGCTAAGCTCAAACGAAAGAAACTGTGCCGATACTGCCCTAATTGTATTTTGACCCATTATTATATTAAAGCTAAAATTTTGACTAGTAGAATTAGCCGACAAATTAAATCTAAGTACAAATTGACCTTGAATATTTTTTGAATATATCCTATAAGTAGTGCCTGTCATAGCATTAGCACCGCCAAATCTAATGCTGTTGCCTACCCATTCCCAATCAAATTCAAGCTCCATCTCTCCTCTTTGTATATCTACATTCCACGATGCTACATTACGACTGACACTAAGCGTGTCATCAACATATGTCACATTTGCAATGCGCACTACACGCACTCCAAAATCATCGGCGTCATTATCTATTAGTGTTCTAAGCGAAAACGCAGAGCCACCCGACACATTTTGACGAAACACCCATTCCCCGTCACTTAGAGTGTATACACGATAACTAACACCTAGTGCTCCATTCCATACTAATCCATTATTAACAACCAAAAACTCGTACAAGACCGCCGTATCATTTATTTCTGCATCAACTTCCCACCGCCCGATACTTACACCAAAATTAAGAACACCATCCGAATAGTGCCAAATACTCCCAGTAGTTCGAACTCTTATAACATTATCGCCAGTCCGTAATCCAAGCCCCAATAAGTTTAAGGTGGCTGTTCCCGAATTAACTGAACTGCTTGCAAGCCTATAATTGCTCTCCGTACCCGTACGCACATACACCCTATAACTTTCAGACCGCCTAAAATCTACCGACGCCCATAACACATTTCCGCTAGCACCAACAGAAAACTCGTATTCTCTCTCTATTTCTCCGTGAGTTACTTCAAACTGCCACTCCCCGTAGCTTCGTCCAAAATATAATTTGCCGTCAGCATAGTGCCAATAATTAGCAATCTCTGCCACAGCACGCACCGTCACCTGCCCTTGTTGTATAGCCAGTGCATTAAATGTAAAAATACTGTGCCCTATCGCTCTATCTCTAAAAACTAAACCTTGTCCGTCGTTATCTACATATACCCTATACCATGCAGTCCCAATAGGTGTGCCGTCAATTCTAAACCCATTGCCCTGAAAATCAAAACTGTAATCCCTGTGCAAGAGATTACTCTCATTCGTATCAACGGTTATATTCAAGTGGACTCGTTCAATGTAACCTACATTAGTTTTTTCATTTCGTACAATATTATTATTTTGCATAAAACGCAAAGCATATTGTCCGCTCTCAAAACCAAACGAGCTTAATAGTGGCAAGCTACGCTCAATACCTGACGCCCAATTAACTACCGTATTCTCATTAAATACAAAACCCCTGCCATCATTGCGGTTTATATAATATCGTCCCCAACTGCTTGCTAAATGATATTCTCCTTGCCTTATGTCAAGCCATCTGCCATTATGGACATCAAAAGAAAATTCACCATCAAAAAACCAAACCGCATACAATTGCAAGTATCCATGACCGCTAATATCCCAGTCAGGATCAAAAATAGAATTGCGCCAACTATCAATCCACCCTGCAAACTCGTACCCCTCACGCACAGGTATAGGCAACTCTCTTACTTTAACTGTGACCCCCACAAAGGGAGCTATCTCCTCGTCAAGCCCCGTCACAAAGGTTATGGTAACCCCTCTCTCAACCACCCTAACTGTCACATCTCTAAAAACACTAGGGTCTTGCACAGAGCTAATCCTAATCGTACTCGTTCCAATACTTGTAGCTTCGATTTCTATTGAGTTGTTGGTTATGTGAGTTATATGAACTACATTTGGATTAGTTCTTACACTAAAGTCAACCGCCATAGACACACTTCCTGAAAAATCAATCCAAGCATCAATCCTCTGCCTCTCAAACATATACATATCGTTAGGCTCATCAACCACTACAGACAAAATCTGCCCATGCGGTGGCAGATCTGGACCTTCATTAGGTGGTGGATTTCTGTCAAAATCAAAAAGTCCGCACCCTACCAGAGCACCAACAATAAGCACAAAAAGTGCCACAATGCTACACTTAAAACTTTTTTTCATACTTTATTATATCACATATAACAAAATATGTCAACTATATTTATACAAAACTTTTTTGAGTAAAATAATCGTTGCTTTTACAACTGAATTTTTGAGTATTCGGGTGGCTGAGGACATTCTCCCCTTTATTCTATTTTCTATTCCCTAATATTATATTCTCCGCCATTCGTCCCATCTGATGTATCTTACTATTAGTAGAAATCCCAAGTATACAATAATTCCGCTAAGACCTGCTACTCCTAGTGCGATAATTGACGGCATATGTCCGTCAGCAAGCCAAAAGGCTAGTTTGGTTACTACTGCTGCTAGTATTGAGCCTGTTACGGGGAGTAGGAATGCGGCTAATAAGCCTTTAGAATTTTTTACATATCGTCTTATTGCTATGGTGTCTAGGAATGCAGTTACCATATAACACATGAGAGTGGCAAGCACCGCTCCGAGTATTCCTATTATAGGGAGTAGTATTACGGTGCCGAGAGCTTTGACTGCCGCCCCGATAAAAAGATTAACCACAGGTACATAAGCCTTGCCTACACCTTGCAATACCGCGGCGGCAGGTTGCAAAAAACTTACAAAAATTACATACGCACCTGCAAAACAAAGCAAAAATCCGCCAAGCTCAACCATATCGGGATTAAGAGCATTGCGGAAAAGTAGTCTCAAAATCGGTGTCCCCAAAGCCACAAAAAGAGCAAAAAACGGTGCGCCGCTAAGCATAGAGTATTTGAATGCTTTTGTCGTGGCTTGGCTCACATCTTTTTTTTGGGCTACTAGACGGCTTATACGGGGCAAAAGCGCCATAGCGATACTCATACTTAGTACCGCAGGCATATTGACCAGTGCGCTGACAGGACCTGCCAAAAGCCCATATGCACTTGTCGCCTCCCGAATTGTTTGCCCGCTATGTGTAAGCAGATTGATTATAAGCAAACTATCTATTACTTGCGTTATCGGTATAACCAATGCACCTAAAGTAACAGGTATGGCTACGGCATATATCCGCTTATAGATTTGCGCCGCCGAAAATGTTTTTGGACTGGATACCGGTGCTGTCGGGAGTACCGGCTCAACCTCCGATGCCGCCTCGGTCAGCATACTTCGTGCGTATAACAAGTCTTCATTACCATTTGCGTTACTTTGTTTCTCTTTATTTTTTCGCCGCTTTTGTACGACATAATATGCAACCACCAAAAACAAAAGAGCGACTAACTCTGACAAGCTAACCCCGACAAGTGCACCGAATACTGCCCACTCTAAGCCGTACCGCATCATATAAGTCGCACCCACCATTCCTGCAATCAGCTTAATCCCCTGCTCTATCAGTTGACTGACAGCAGTAGGCAACATATTTTGTCGTCCCTGAAAATACCCTCTAAAACACGATATTAGGGCGACTATCAGGACGGACGGGGCAATTCCTACATAAGCGATAGCCGCAAGATAATTCCCTTGTGCGGCGGCAATTTGATTGCGAAAAAGGAGCATGATAAGACTGCCAAGACTTCCTATAATTGACAACGAAAAAAAAGCCGCCCAAAGCACCCGTGTTGCCCCTTTTTTGTCATTATCAGCCATTCGTTCCGAAACAATCTTACTAATAGCGACAGGCAGTCCGCCTGAACTTATCGTAAGCAACACAACATAAAAAGGAAAAACAAGTTGATACAAACCCATCCCTTCGGCACGCAAAATTCCCGTAAGAGGAATCTTGTACATAGCCCCAATCATTTTGGCTATAATACCACATAACGCAAGCATCCCCGCTCCGGAGAAGAAACGCTGTACCCATGCTTTATTTTTTTTATCCTTTTTAATCATGTTAATACTCGTCGAAACCGCAGTTAAAAAGTGAACCTTATTAAGAGATTAGTCGCACTGTAGTCATGCGACAGTCGGCGAGCCGCCACGAGCGTGTATTCAAATGTACACAATCAAGGCGGCACGCCGAGCGTAAGCATGAATATAGTGATGAATAATCTCTCAAGACAATGTCGCTATCTCCTCCAAACTCAATCCCTTATGCAACGCCATATTAAGAGCCATCGCAACAATATCCGCACACTCAGATACGATTAGGTCAATATCCTTAGGGGTCACAATATGATTGAGCAGCTTATCCGTCACCGCCTCATGCAGTTGCACTCTACATTTAGGCTCAAGTCTATCAATAAGACCTGCCGTAATGGTAGAAGCATACACAACAAGAGGAACTCCGATTGTCACAACTTCAATGCCTAAAGTTTTTTGACTCAACTCAAACCTCTTATTACCTACACCGCTACCAGGGGTTAGCCCCGCATTACTTACCTGAAAAACCGTTGCCAATCGCCCGAACTCCGCCGCCGCAAGACTGTCAACCACAATAAGACACTTGATTCCAGTTCGCTCAAGCGTTCCCTTAATTATATCAAAGCTCTCTATCCCCGTAACACCCAACACTCCAGGGCTTACAGTCGCCACCCTGCTAAGTTTGTTTCCAAATACTTTTTTTGAGTTTTCCAGATGTCTGGTTACTATTACCCGTTCCACAACCAAAGACCCCAAGCTATCGGCAGTAAGTTTAGGATTGCCCAATCCCGCCACAAGATACTCCGCTTGACTTCGCCCGTCCATCTTTGGCAATACTTCGCGGATACATTCGGAAAGCCTTTCGGCTATACCGATATATTTTGATTTTTCGCCGTTGAGCACACTGTCATCACTCACACTGATATAGCGTCCGGCACTTACACCACTTTTTTCCGCTTCTTTTTCACTTACAGAAATATCGCTAATCTCCGCCCCCCGCTTAAAAGCTCTGATAACTTTCTCCTTAATTTTTTCAAATGCTATATCGGTTCTTTTGTAATCCTTCATATTCTTTATTATTTTGCATTTTGGGCTTAATAATACTTGCATTAGCCTTAACAAATATGATATAATTACTGTTGCAAGTAAAAAAGGAAGCAAATTAAGGACAAATTTATATGCCTAACATTAAATCAGCAAAAAAACGCGTGTGCGTTATTGAAAAGAAAAATTTAGAGAACCGCATGTGCAGGTCTCAAATTACTACTGCTATCAAAAAGATTAATGCCGCTATCGAAGATAACGACATGGAATTGGTAGACAAGCTTTTTCCGGAAGTTGTCGCAATTATTGACAAAGCAGTTGCCAAAGGTATTATACACCGCAATAATGCAGCTCACAAAAAGTCAACCGTTCAAACACGCATCAACGATGTTAAGAGCGGCAAGCTTGTCATAACCAAAAAACTTGACAATAAGACTATTGCAGCACAAAAAGCAAAAGCGGCTAAAGAAGCAAGAGAAGCAGTAAGAGCCGAAGCTAAAGCTAAAGCAGACGCTAAAGCGGCAGAAAAAGCAGCATTAGACCCTAAAGCAACTAAAAAGAAAACAACGACCAAAGCTAAGGCAGAAAAACCTGCCAAAGAAGAAAAGGTAAAAGCCGAGAAACCCGCTAAAGAAGAAAGTGTTGCCAAGGAAGAAAAACCTAAAGCAACCGCTAAGCCTAAAGCGGAAAAAGCCACACCTAAAGCTAAAAAAACTACAACAAAGACTGAAGAAACAAAATCTGAATAATATAAAAATTAGAGTCGCTTATGGCGGCTCTTTTTTATGTCTAAAATCCCTCATACCCTACCTTTGTTTTTATATCCTCATTAAACATACTGCAAGTAGCTAGCACAATAGTTTTGTCTGCCCTATTGTCATTGCGAGGAGCGTTAGCGACGAAGCAATCCCATGTAAAGAGTTCTATTCGTGGGATTGCTTCGTCGCTTCGCTCCTCGCAATAGACTTGTAACGAAACCCTATTTTTGACAATAAACATTGTTGGTCTGTCATCCTGAGCAAAGCGAAGGATCTAGCGTTAGCGGATAAAAAGCTGTAAAAAGAGGTGTTTTTAGTGTTTTTCGCTTCGCTAGATCCTTCGCTTTGCTCAGGATGACAGACCCCACTTTGGGGTTTCGTTACAA
>Ga0123355_10004822_pt1 | contig 19636 bp, 17 predicted proteins | sample TergutEmb28metaG_3_FD_89872 | JGI IMG/M metagenome (GOLD analysis project Ga0123355, IMG submission 89872) | Embiratermes neotenicus P1 segment gut microbial communities from Petit-Saut dam, French Guiana - Emb289 P1 | ecosystem: Host-associated > Arthropoda: Insects > Digestive system > Gut ...
GATCCGCAGCCTCCGGCTGGAGAAATGGGAGGATTCTTCCCTGGATATGATAGTCTCTAAGAAAAAGGTGTACAAACCGTGGATAGTCTCTCAAAACATCCAATATAAACAGATAAGTAGCCGGAACGAGAATTACCACTGTAGGAACTATATACTTAAAACTCAGCCCGCCGACAAAAACAACCGCAAGCGAAACAACAAAAACAACAACCGCGGCAGACAGGGACGGCTGCTCAATAATCAGCCATACAGGCAGCGCTATGGCTGCAAAAATCATTAATAGATAGAGTGGTTTATTAAACTTTTCGCCTAATCTTTCAATAAGCACTGCTAAAAAAAGAATCATGAGTATTTTAGAGAATTCCGACGGCTGTATTCCAAATCCTATATCGCCGAAATCCAAGGCACGTCTAACTGTGCCGCCCGCGCCAACTTCACGACCCCAAAAGTGTACAGCCAGCAATAGTCCGAGGTTAAGCAAATATGCAATGACATAGAAGCGCGCGATGAACCTATAGTCAATGAAGGCTGCGAGAAACAGCATTAACGCGCCGGTTATAACCCATAGCCTCTGATTTTCAAAAGCGTCGGTGGAGCCACCGATATGTATGCCCGTGGCAGAACCAACTATGATTACCCCGAATATGCTAAGCCCTATAACAAGGACAAGCATGAGATAATCAAAAGCCATAAGTTTCGTTTTTAATATGTCCGCTATTTTCATCTAGAATAATTCTCCCTAAGCCGGTTAGTTGCCCAACGCTCTTCTAAACCTGGCAAAAAAACCGCGCTTCTCTTCAAAGTTCATGAAAGGAACCTCTTCGCCTAATATACGGCGCGCCACATCCCTATAGGCGGAGCCGGCTTTTGATTTTTCATCGCTGGCGGCAGGCTCGCCACGATTTGTTGAAATTACGATGCTTTCGTCATCAGGCACAACGCCTATGACGTCAACTGACAGTATTTCCGTAATATCCTCCAGGGTCATCATCTCGCCTCTTTTAACCATTTCGATTCGGACTCGATTCAGTATGAGTTCGGAAGATTTAAGGTCATTTGCTTTTAAAAGGCCTATAATTCTGTCAGCGTCACGAACTGCAGAAACATTCGGCGTGGTGACAACTAAAGCGCGGCTAGCACCGGCAATAGCATTTTTGAATCCTTGCTCTATACCGGCTGGGCAATCAATAAGTATATAGTCAAACTCTTCTTTCAAGCCCTCACAAAGTTCTCTCATTTGGTCAGGAGTTACAGTGTCTTTATCACGAGTTTGCGCTGCCGGAAGCAGACATAGATTTGGATAGCGCTTGTCTTTAATCAATGCTTGTTTAAGCCTGCAATTACCTTCGATAACATCCACGAGGTCATATATAATACGGTTTTCAAGCCCTATGACTACATCAAGGTTGCGCAGTCCGATATCTGCATCGATAAGTGCAACTTTTTTATCAAGCATAGCGAGCGCTGCGCCAAGATTCGCTGTGGTTGTGGTTTTTCCGACGCCACCTTTGCCGCTGGTTACTACAATTACCTCGGCCATACATACCCTCCTCTAAGATTTATCTAACACTGAGTGTGTTAACCAGTGCAGGCGGCTCAATTTCTGAGTCAAGCATATAATACGCCTTTATAACCCTGCCCGCGAGTACTGTCGCCGGAGAAGGCATTGTGCCTGCATCACTAAACGGGAGCATGACGTAAATAGCAATTTCCGGATTATCAAACGGCGCAAAGGCGGCAAATGAAGTATGGTCAGGATGCCCCGGGATTTGGTGCTCGGCTGTTCCGGTTTTACCGCCGATAGGTATAGGAAAGTCCCTGAATATATTGCGCCCGGTTCCTCTGGAGCCTGTTATGGTGTTACGCATACCTGCGTGGATTAAGTCCCACGTATGCTCTGAAATTTCACTGCCTATGGACGAACGCACAGGTGTGCGTACTAAAACTTCATTTTCAGTGACGATGCGGTTAAGCAAGCTAAAGTCAACACGCTCGCCGCGCGTAGCCAAAATAGCTGTGTATCTGGCCATGACCGCAGGGGTATGATTAGCGAACCCCTGGCCGATGACCGCATGAGTTGTATTTCCGTCCATCCATGCTGGATTTTCACGTAGATTACCTGAAACTCTATAATATTTAAGCTCTGGCGATGCCATGTTCAGTGGCGATTTGCCACGTGCCCTGTTCGCCTCGCCTATTTCTACGCCCGTAGGCTCATCAAAGGCGAGCAATGACATAAAATGGTTAAGTCTTCCGATGGAATACAGCGTAGTATTCGTAGTTGCGTTGCCTAGCCTGAAGAATGTGTCAAAAAAGAAATAGTTACAGCTGGCGCCGATCGCGGTTACAACATCGACATACCCATGACCACCCCTGTTATGGCAATGCGCATAAGGCCGGCCTGCTCTGGTGAAGCGGACATTGTCATAAACAAGAGTATTCTGGTTTATAACGCCGGACTCAAGCCCTGCGATAGCCGAGGCCATTTTGAAAGTCGAGCCGGGTGCACGCTGCTCTGAAAACGGGCGATTCATCATAGGAAACGTAGGGTCATCACGAAGCTGTAGAAATACTTCGTTGGTGTTGCTCATAAAGTCGTTTGGACAAAATGCAGGGTAAGACACAGCGGCCAAAATACCACCTGTTCGCACATCCACAACAACGAGAGAGCCCGTCGCGGGGTCAACATTAGTCATGGCCGGTGTAATTTCTCCGGCTTGAAGCTTTTCGATAATTACTTGAGTGGGTGTTATGATGCCGTTTCTGATGCGCTCAACATAATACCGATCCCCGCTTATAATGCCCTGCTCCCATAGCACCAGAAGGATTGTCGCAAGATCCAAGTAGCCGTCTTCTATGCCCTGGGCAATAATTTGATTAACTTCAACGCGCTGAGCGCTGCTAGTGACATTAGCGTCAGGCGCTACTCTGCGTACATAGGCATATACCATAAAGCTCGCACTGCCATGTTCAGACTCAAAAATTGCTCGCGGAGAAATATTGTTCGCCGCTACAAGTGAAGCTAACAGCTCTCTGGCGGTAAGCGGAAAGTCGTTCGAAGCGCCGGTAAGGCGGCCTATTATAATTTCTGTCAATACTTCTTTGACAAGATAGTAGCTTTGTTGCTGCAGGAGCGAGTCTATGCTTAGGAATATATCATCACCCTGACGAGGGTTTACACGCCCTTCTTCAATATCCGCCACTCTTCGCCCAAATGGACTCACGATTACTGAAAGAGTACCGTCAGTACCTCGCAAGTTGGACTCGAAAGAGAGCTCAATGCCTGTTTTACCTATTGTATCATGAGGACCGTAGCCAAGGTGCGACATGGCGGCAAGCTCTTCCGCATTGATGGGCCCGACATAGCCGACTATATGAGCCAAGTACCTCCCCATTGGGTAATAACGCGAGGCGGTTTTTTGTACGTCAAGGCTTCTGAATCTTTCAGGGTCTTCTTTAACACGCGTGACAGTATCAAGCCCTACGTTTTGAGCAATCTCTACGAGCTGATAACTCCTAAAGCGCGTCATCCACATTCTTGCTCGAATGGAAACTATATCACGCGCTTGAGCATCAGAAAGAGACGCGTCAATGCGCCAGCGCTCTCTTAGCATATTAAAAACTTCCTCTGCGCTTAGCTCGGCGGCGCGTGCGCGCTGCTCTTCAATGTTACCTCTGAGAAGCGCCATATCAGTAACAATCCAGTTTATCTGCCTTCTCAGATCATAATGCTCATTATGAAAGGCGAACTCAAAGTTTCCATTCCTGTCTATGGAAATAGGAAAATCATCAATAAATGTTTCGCCATTGCGCTCAAGAAGCTCCAACAGCTCCAGTATAACGGCGTTGCGATCCTCGTGTGGCATGGTAACACTTGGGTTTACCTGAACAGAATAGTTAAATTGATTGAGGGCAAGAGGGCGGCCGAGCCGGTCATATATATTGCCGCGCTGAGCACTGAGCGTAACCTCACGCGCTATATTAGTCGAAAGCAGTTCGAGGTGCCTCTCGCCTTCTATTATTTGCAGGCTGAAAAGCTCTACCGTTAACACGTAGAACATAATGCAGACAGCTACAAAAAGCATCAACAGGCGGTTTGTAAAGAACGCCAATAGATACCCAAATATTTTTTTTGTCATCAGTAAAACCTCCTCCCGGCATTTTCCTGAGCCTCTAAGGCCTTGTTTATACTATAGAGAACACGGTATAACGGGAAAGCTAAAAAAGCATTATAAGCAAGCGATGGCAGTATTATTCTTTGGAAGTAAAATGGCATGTCCAGCCTGCCTCGGAAAAGAAAGGTTGCGACAAAAATTGCAAATTCATAAAAAAATGTAGCACCTACTGCAAGAAAAATCGGCAAAAAATAATTCTCCCGATAGAAGTCTTTGAATGGTTTGCCACAAACTGCACCTATACACATATAAAGAAGGGCGTTCAGTCCTATAACGCGTCCAAACACAATGTCTTGCAAAAGTCCGGCAAAGAAACCTGTTATGGCGCCGTCTATATCCGAGCGAAGAATTGCTACGGAAACAACTATAATAAGGGCTGTATTGGGGCGTATCCCAAAAAACTCGATATACCCGAAAAGTGTTGACTGAAGTATGAAATTAATAAACACTATCAAAGAGACAATTATAGCTCTCATGGATAAAGTTCCTCATCCCTCTCAGAATCATTGTCGTTATCAGCGTCGGTGGTCACAAAAACTACTGAGAGCTGCCTAAAATCAGCAACAGGCTGTACAATGGCATGTTTGGTGAGCCCTCCGGGATCCATATGTATTTCCCTGACATGTCCAATGGTTATACCAAACGGAAAAATCTCGCCCAAAACAGAGGTGATAATCTCATCGTTTTCCAATATATCCGCATTGATAGGAATATTCGCCATGCGAATAAATCCGTCTTCCCATAGCCTTATATCCCCTTGAACAAACCCGAACTCGCCGGTGCGCCTTATCTGAGCACTGACGATGCTCGTGTCGTCGATGATAGGAATAACAAGAGAGCTAGTCTGAGAGGCCCTGAGGACTCGACCGACCAGCCCGCCATCCGCAAGCACGACTGAATTCTCAAAAACATCGTGATTTGTGCCTCTGTTTATACGAAAGTAGCTGCTCCAATTGTTAGGATCAGCCGCCATTACATATGCTCCAATAAGTTCAAGGCCAACGTATTGGGGCTTTAGCCCGATTTGAGCGGTCAGCCTTTCATTTTCTCTCTCAAGCATCTCAAGGCGCCCGATATCTATTCTTAGCCTCTGGTTTTCTTCCATAAGGAGCTGATTGGCGCGTTCAAGTTCATGCATATTAGCGACGAAACTGATCCGCCCCTCTATCCAGCCAGTGGCGCCAGCTACTCCGCCTTGTGCGGGGCTTGTCACAAACAATAAAAGGTTCTCAAAGAACGTAGGAGTCCTGGAGTTAAGGGTCACTACGCTCATAGCAATACAGGATAGGGCAACTACTACAAAGATTGTCCGTTTACGTTGTTTAAGAATATCCATTTAAGGTCCTCAAATAAGAGCTTAGCTCTAAATATCTCAAGCATTAAGTTTTTTCGGTGTTATCAGAACACTCTTCAGTGCTTCCAAATGCTCAAGGACAAGCCCTGTGCCTATAGCAACACAAGAGAGCGGCTGGTCAGCTATATGGACAGGCATGCCTGTTTCATACGAAATAAGCTTGTCAAAGCCGGAAAGCAAGGCTCCTCCGCCCGTAAGCATTATTCCAGATTCCATTATATCTGAGGCCAGCTCAGGAGGCGTTTTCTCCAAAGTGAATTTGATAGCGTCTATTATAGACATAACCGGCTCATCAATAGCATGTTTAATATCAACTGAGCTGAGTTCAATAGTTTTTGGCAGGCCTGTTATGAGGTCTCTCCCACGAATCTCCATTCCCACAGTAGGATCCGGGTCAAAAACGCAGCCTATAGTGATCTTAATCTCTTCAGCGCTTCGCTCTCCTATAGCCAGAGAATGCTCTCTTTTGATGTAATTTACTATGGAGTCATCTAACTTATCGCCTGCTACACGAAGTGACTTGCTGGTAACAATGCCACCAAGAGAAATTACAGCGACCTCAGAAGTGCCTCCGCCAATATCTACGACCATACTGCCCATTGGGTCTTCAATAGGAAGCCCGGCACCGATTGCTGCGGCCATAGGTTCCTCAATCAAAAAGGCGTTTTTCGCCTTGGCGCCGGCTGATAGCGCACTCTCTTCAACAGCCCTTTTTTCAACAGCTGTAACGCCTGAAGGCACACATAGAACAACTCTGGGCCGCGGTGCAAAAAGCGACGGCGGACATGCTTTCTGTATAAAGTATTTCAGCATTGCTTTAGTGGACTCGAAATCGGCTATAACACCATCTTTCATAGGCCTTATAGCGACAATGTTGCCGGGAGTGCGACCGATCATCTCTTTGGCCGCGTTGCCTACCGCCATAACCTCCGATGTGACTGTGTTGACAGCAACAACGGACGGCTCGTCCACAACAATGCCTTTGTTGCGCATAAAAACTAATGTGTTAGCAGTGCCAAGATCTATACCTAAATCTCTTGAAAACATGTGTTTATCCTCCTGCTCCGGGGCTACGCAAGCTCACCAGGAAACTCTGTCAAACATCCAAGTTCCCCAGCCGGGTTCTTTTGTAGTAACATATATTCCTATTTTTACCATTAATTTGGAAAAATTAAACATTTTACTTGTTAAATTTGTTTTTGTAGTGGTTTAATTTTAAAACTCCTCTTCCCTTCGTGTGAGAATTTTAAAGTTAAATCAGTATAACGTATGCAATGTATATAGAAGAATACTATATCTCACCCTTAATAATACACTTTTTGACAACTAATTACAATAGCTAGGAGGCAAGCCTTTTTTAAATAATTATTAAGAAGGGAAAACATCCCCCGCAAACAAGAAGAATGCTTGCGGGGGATGGACATTATTTCGATAACAGCATGTTTAGAGATACTCAGCGTTCTTAATCTGAGGAAAAATCCCAAGCTCACCCAAATTCTTGTAAACTCGGTTGACCGGTAGCCCGCATACAGCAAAGAAATCCCCTTCTATGCCTGAGACAAACAGCGCGCCTGGGCCTTGTATGCCATAGCTTCCGGCTTTGTCTAAGGGCTGACCCGTTTCTATATAGGCATGAATTTCCGAGTGACTGATCTCAGCCATATGCACGATGCATTTCTCGTAAAAACTTATTTCTTTGTGGCTTTTGGCATCTAAAATGCATACGCCTGTATAAACATGATGACTTTTTCCGCTTAAGCTTTCAAGCATTGAAAATGCATGGTTTTTATCCCTTGGTTTGCCAAGTATAATGCCGCCAAGCTCAACAATAGTATCTGAGGCCAAAACGATAGAGTCTTCACAAACCTGAGGCAGCACAGCACGAGCCTTGAGCACAGCAAGTTGTGTAACCAGTTCATGAGGTGAAAGCCCCTTTATGGAGTCCTCATCAACGTCGGGCACAATCACATCAAACTCATATCCCATATTTTGTAAAATATCATGCCGTCTTTTCGAGCCGGAGGCTAAAATCAATTTTTTCATAATGATAGCTATTCCACATCAAACGCATGGGGTCTGAAACGAGCTTCCCAAATGCCTCTGTCGTTTCTTATAAGATTAAATACATGCGGCTCTCCCGGGAAATCCGGGTCAAACTCCAGCTCCTCCGGATCCGGCACAGAATAAAAGTGAAGAGTCGCACGGTCACCGTCTATAATAACTTCCGCGTCGTCGAGGAAGGGGAACACCCAATTAGCAAGGGATTGTCTGGATTCGATCACAGACCACTCCTGATCAACCTCATGCAGCTCCTGCCAATCTTCTCTTGTCATTCTCATACTTTCTTGATTGTGCGCTATAAACTCGGCTTCCCACTCGCCATCAATACCCGCTTGAATATAAATCTTTGCGACAGATATTGGTGAAAGACCATAAAATGCATCTGTAGATAATTCAGCTACAAGCCTCTCGTAGGCAGCTCTCTCTTCAGCAGTCAAAGTAAAGTAGTAGCCTGAAGGAGGAAAAAGGTCCGGAATAGGCTCGTCCGGCGGGGTTGTTTGTTGTATCGGCTGTAGCGGATCAACCGCTGGGGGAATCATGCCCTGGTGAGGCGGTGGTGGTGTAGTGACAGCAGGCTCTGGAGGAGCGGCGGTTTCACCATTTCCATTTTCAGGAGCTGTGCCGCAAGCTGCAACCATAGATGCAATGGCTAACACCAGTGCAATTTTTATAATTTTTTTCGCTTTAAATATTTTCATGAATTTCACTCCTTGGAGATATTTGATTTGTCTTGCCAAAGGATACCACTTTAATTCGCGGACGTCAATTCTTTGTAGGTTTAATTTACATTACTTTACAGAGTGTTCAAGATTTATTTACAGATGGTGGATGAGGTTATGCTTAAATTCATATAAAACAGTTATATACGTAATTCATAACTGTTTTGTACGGATAAGTGGCGCAGCTGTTGTTTTTGATTGAAGGAATTCATTATAAATTTGCCATTTTCTCTTGAATGCATTATAATGTATCAAAATTGCTATCAAAATACAGACTTTTAGATACGGAGGCGAAAACATGAACAAAACGAGAGAAGACGCGTATAAGCTGTTGTGCGAATACAACGAAAGCGAAGCACTCATAAATCATGGGCTGGCGGTAGAAGCAACCATGCGGCATTTTGCGGAGAAGCTTGGCGAAGATGTGGAATATTGGGGGCATGTAGGCCTCCTGCATGACTTGGACTATGAGCAATACCCTGATGAGCACTGTAAAAAAGTGGTTGAGATATTGGCGGAAAACGGATATGACGAGAAATTTATCCATGCGGTTGTGTCCCACGGCTATGGGCTTTGCGCAGATGTGGAACCGGAGCATATTATGGAAAAAGTTTTATATACCATAGATGAGCTTACAGGGCTTGTGAACGCCGCAGCGTTAATGCGCCCGTCGAGGAGCGTTATGGACTTAGAATACAAGTCTTTGCTGAAAAAATACAAGACAAAGTCTTTCGCTGCCGGTGTTAACCGCGAAGTTATAGAAAATGGCTTAAAGATCTTAGGCTGGGAACTACAATATGCCATGGAAGAAACAATTGCGGCCATGCGAAAAGTGCATAAGGAGATTGGTTTGTAGTATGGATAGTTTAATCAAACTTCCGCTCATTGCCTTAAGGGGCCTGGTTATGTTTCCGGGTGCTGTGCTCAGTTTTGACGTAGGACGCTCAAAGTCTGTTGAGGCGATGGAGCGCGCGCTGGCTTCCGGCACGGACGTATTTCTTGTGACGCAAAGAGAGCCTGACAAGGAGTCCCCCGAGGCCGTTGACTTATTCACTGTAGGCACTATTTCGGAAATAAAGAGAATAGTGCATGTCAAAGGTGAAACAATGCTAGTTGTTGCGCAGGGAAAAAAGAAAGCACGCATAGTAGAATTTACTGTAATTGATAACTTTTTTGAAGCGACTGTAGAAGGGTCCTATGAGCTTTTAGAAAGCACGTCTGCCATTGAGGACGAGGCGCTTATTCGTAGTGTCAAAGATGCTTTTATCCAGCATTCTGCGCTGAGTCATAAAGTGTTGCCTGAAGTAAACGGATATGTTGAGCGCAGCCGAAATGCGCTGGAGCTGGCCAATTTCATAGCCGCTAACCTGAATATACCATTTGATAAAAAACAAGAAGTGCTGGAGATTGACTGCGCCCATGCAAAGTTGACAAAAGTTTTAGAGTGCATATTCTATTTGACAGAGATTGCAAAAATTCAAAATGATATTCATTCAAAAGTACGCGCGAATATCGAACAAATGCAAAAAGAGCATTATTTGAGAGAGCAAGCGAGAGTTATAAGTGAAGAGCTGGGTGACAAAGCGGGTGTAGTAGGGGAAGCTAACGACTATAAAGAAAGGATGGACAAGCTGAACCTGCCAGAGCGAGTTGTTGCGAAGCTTGAGAAAGAACTTAGCCGCTTTAAAAAGTCGAGCGGGCACGCTCAGGAAAGCGTTGTTATAAGAGATTATATAGAATGGGTTCTTGACCTTCCATGGAGCGAGAAATCCGAAGAAAACTCTAATTTATACGAAGCTGAGGAAATTTTGGGCGAAGACCATTATGGCATGAAAGAGGTTAAAGAGCGCGTCTTGGAGTTTCTGGCAGTTCGCAAAAATACGACAGGTGAATACTCGCCTATACTCTGCCTCATGGGACCTCCCGGCGTTGGAAAGACCAGTGTGGCTAAAAGCATTGCAAGGGCCTTGGGGCGTGAATACGTTCGCATGTCTTTGGGCGGCGTGCGGGATGAGGCCGAGATACGAGGGCATCGTAGGACCTATATCGGCGCGTTGCCAGGGCGCATGATTTACTCCATGCGCCAGGCAAAAACGACTAATCCTGTAATTTTGCTGGACGAAATTGACAAATTATCGAGCGATTTTAAGGGTGACCCGGCATCTGCTCTTTTAGAGGTTTTGGATTCGGAGCAAAACATGAGTTTCCGTGACCATTACTTGGAGATACCTTACGATTTATCTGACGTTTGCTTTATTTGCACAGCCAACGACCAAGGGCGCATACCCCCGGCTTTATTGGACAGACTTGAAATAATAGAGCTGTCGAGCTACACGAGCATTGAAAAACAGCACATAGCAGAGAGTTTTCTGCTGCCTAAGCAGCTCAAAAAACATGGGATAAAACCGGAGAAGTTGCACATGGAGAGCTCCTGTGTACAAGGCATAATTGAATTCTACACAAAAGAGGCCGGAGTGCGCCAGCTAGAGCGGCTTATCGCTAAGATTTGCCGTAAAGCGGTCAAGAAAAGCCTTTTAAGTGGCGATAATACATGCGAGGCAAGGCCTCTAGTTGTGACGCTCGAAAACTTGGAAGAGTACCTGGGTGCCAGAAAATACAAATCGCATGACAAAACTGTTATAGAAAGCCCCGGTATAGCTATCGGTCTTGCTTGGACCAAGTATGGCGGGGACACTTTGCCTATAGAGGTCAACTCATTTAAGGGCAGAGGCAAGTTGGAGCTGACAGGCAATATGGGCGACGTTATGAAAGAGTCAGCACAGGCGGCTGTGAGTTTTATACGCGCTAATGCAGACGTGCTGGGAATTGACAGCAGTTTCTACAGAAATACGGATATTCATATACATATTCCGGAAGGCGCTATTCCTAAAGATGGGCCGTCCGCAGGCATAAGCATGTGTGCTGCCATACTTTCCCAGCTGTCACAAAGAGTAGTGTGTGACAATGCAGCTATGAGCGGCGAGATTACGATTAGGGGCAATGTGCTTCCTGTCGGAGGGCTAAAAGAAAAAATACTTGCTGCCAAGCAGAATGGTATTGGAAAAGTCATACTGCCTTATGGGAATATGGGGGATGTAGCTGACATAGACGAAGAAGTCAAAGAAGGACTTGAGATAATATTCGCAAAAACAATGGATGAAGTAATCGCACACGCGCTTGGAGGGCAGGCATGAACAGTCAGAAAAAAAATGAAACAATAATAAATAATGTTGAGCTTGAAGCCGTGGCGGTTTCCCCTACTCAGTATCCTGTGAGTGGCTTGCCTGAGGTGGCTTTTGTGGGCAAGTCAAACGTGGGGAAGTCATCGCTTATTAACTGTATGATTAATCGAAAAGCGCTAGCCAGAACAAGCCGCACTCCGGGGAAAACACGCACCATAAATTTCTACAATGTGGAAGATGAAGTGTATTTTGTAGACTTGCCGGGGTATGGCTATGCAAAAGCTCCAAAATCAGAAGTTGAAAAATGGGGGAATATGATAGAAAAATATCTCCTGGGCAGGCATGAGCTTCGTGCTATAATACTACTTATTGATATACGTCACAGCCCCGGTGAAAATGATAAACAAATGTACAGGTGGTTGAAGCATTATGGCTACGATATAATAATTGCGGCTACAAAACAGGATAAGCTTAAGCGGAGCCAGATCAAAGGGGCGCTGACAGCGATACGCTCAGGACTTGAGCTTGCAAAGGAGGACTTGCTTATTCCTTTTTCTTCTGAAACCCGCGACGGGCGAGAGGAGCTCTGGGGTGTTATACGAGAAAAAACGGCACAAGCTGATTCGACTGAGGCGTAGAAAAAATCAAAAGAGGGTGCGATCAGATGATGGTGGTTGGCGTAATTCAATTAATTAACTTGGCATTAGTGCTGTTCGGTGTAGCAACAATGGTGCTGTTCTTTATTGTTTTGCTAAAATTAAACAAGGCACTGGATATATGGCTGAGGAATAATCAAGAAAGCTAGATATTGGCATTCTTACGCTTTACTCGAGGTGTCGAGTGCATTATAATAAAGATGAGATATCAACCTTATCGAAAGAGGTGTTAAATGAGCAAAAAAGTGTTAGTAGTGGACGACGAAAAAAACATTGTGGATATAGTAGTTTTTAACTTGAGCAAAGAAGGATATGAGGCAATATTTGCCTTGGACGGAGAAGAAGGACTTAAAAAAGCCTTTGAGGAAGACCCGGACCTAATTTTGCTTGATATTATGATGCCGAAAATGGACGGATTTGAGGTCTGTAAGAAAATTCGTGAAAAGAAAGACACGCCGATTATTATGCTCACAGCAAGAGCAGAAGAAGTTGATAAAGTTCTTGGGCTTGAGCTTGGCGCCGATGATTATGTTACAAAGCCTTTTGGAGTTAGAGAGCTTATGGCGCGTGTTAAAGCCAATATTAGGCGTAGGGACCAAAGCGATGATGTGAGTACGAGCAGTGTCGCAGAGTATGGTGATATTACCATAGACTCCAAGCGTTACGAGGTAAAGAGAAACGACGAATTTATCAACTTGACTCGCCGCGAGTTTGACCTTATTAAATTTTTGGCTTCTCAGCAGGGGCAGGTTTTCTCTCGCGAAATTCTTCTTGAAAAAGTTTGGGGCTATGAGTATTTTGGCGATGTCAGAACAGTTGATGTTACTGTGCGGCGCCTGCGCTCGAAGATTGAGGAAAACCCGGAGCACCCAAAATATATATTAACAAAGCGCGGTGTAGGCTACTACTTTGGCGAAGAATAGAGGATTAGATGAACAAGCTTGCCAGTGTCAAAAACTTTTTTAAAGTCCTGTTGTTTAGAAGCATAATGAGCCGCTTGGTGTTTCTTTACCTTGCCCTTGTTTTTATAGTCATGATAGTTTCCGGCACATTTATTCGTACAAGCATACGAGATATGGAAGCCGGGAGGGCGCACCAGGAACTACAGCATATGGCGCTCCGAATCGAGGACCAAATCCTCAGAGTGCTCCCGCCTAACCCTGATCCGGGCACGCTGGAGCATGAGCTTATGAGCTTAGTTTCCGGGAACAATATTTTGCCCGTAATATTAGACTATGAAGGTACTACTTTGGCACCCATAGGTGGAACGGCTTACCAGGATTCAGTTATAATTTCTGCAATGAACGGGCAAGAGGACTTTCAGCCATGGGTAAGGCGTGCGACCGGCTTCCAGGCGCCTGAAGGCGGTGTTGCAAGGACATGGCTTAATTTTGCCATGCCAACATATGACGCAAATGGTGAAATTGAATATATCATATTCCTATCCATGAACGCGGCGGCTCTCCATGATAATTTGGATGCCGTCACAAGAATTATTGTGTTTGCAGTTATTATAGCTATGCTATTGGCGGTAATCCTTGGGTTATTGTTTGCAGGGACGCTGACCGGCCCTATATCATCACTAACGAGAACTGCGGGGGAAATGGCGCGCGGTAATTTGGATCAGCAAATAGATATAAAGAGTGATGATGAGATAGGCCAGCTGACTCAAAGTTTTAACAATTTGGCGGAGAGTTTGTCCAAAACCATATCAGATATGGGCAGCGAGAAAAATCGGATAGAGATAATTCTTCATAACATGACAGATGGTGTACTGGCCTATGACAGTGATAATAAATTGATACATGCCAACTACGCCTCCAGCGAGATATTGGATATTGCTGATATTGAGCGCAAGAGTTTTCCTGCAGTGATGCAGATGCTGGGCTTTGAGGTTGACAGCCCAAGGGACCTTATGCTTATCCCTCCGGATGATTCTATAACGAAGATAGGCGAAAAGTATGTTTCTATAAGCTATAATACCTACAGCAATATTCAAGGTGCCGCGGAAGGTATTGTCATTGTTTTGCAGGACGTTACAAAGCATACCAAGCTTGACAGTATGCGTCGTGAGTTTGTTGCCAATGTTTCGCATGAAATACGCACACCATTAACGACTATCAAATCATATGCTGAGACATTACTTGAGAGCGACGGCTTGGATAGCACTACTACCAGAAACTTCTTAGAAACCATAAATACCGAAACTGACAGAATGACTTTTCTTGCGACTGATTTACTGGAGCTCTCAAGGTTTGACAATAAACAACTCAGTATGCAGTTTGAAGAAGTAGAGTTAGTGTCACTTATAAGAAACAGCATCCGACAAAATTCAGTGCTTGCAGGGAAGAAGAGACAAACTATTGAATTTGACCCTCCATCCGGAAACTTCTCTGTTATATGTGATGCATCGAGAATAAATCAGGTTCTAAACAACGTGCTTTCAAACTCCATTAAATACAGCAGGGATAATACAGTTATTACAGTAAGCTTGAGCGCCGCTCTCAAAAACTATAAAATATCCATCAAAGACACCGGTGTTGGAATTCCGAAGGAAGACTTGGAGCGGATTTTTGAGAGGTTCTACAGGGTGGACAAGGCAAGAAGCAGGGCTATGGGCGGCACGGGGCTGGGCCTTGCTATCGCTAAGGAGATAATGGACGCCCATGATGGGAAGATATATGCGCTAAGCGAGCAGGGCGAAGGCACAACTATGATTTTGAGACTTAAGCGACCGGATAGTGACGCATAGGTATAATAGATAGGGGCACTACACAATGACTTTTTCGCGCTTTAAAAACATTTTAATAGTTTTTCTGGCGTTCATAGCTCTTTATCAGACGTCGGCAATTTGGTTTGGGGATACGGGCAGTAATCTCCTGACTTTTTTTGCGAGGGGCAGGCAGCAGGAAGTGGGCAGCGAGCTCAGACGTAACTTTGCGTTTCCCATGCGCGTCATCGCGGGGGATGGAAGTCATTATTTTCGAGTGATATACAGCGGTATGTCGACCAACACGCTAGTGGACTTTTGTGACGCGATAATGGTTGCTGCGCTTCAGAGAGATGATATGCCACGAACGTCCCCGCCTGATTTCAGGGTGCTTTTGGAAGGGAATGTACTTATCTATGAATATCCGTTTGAGATGCCATCAAGGGAGTTTGTACAGGCGCTTGGCCTGCAGCCGGGCACGCTAAGCATAGCAATTGATAGGTTTAATCAGATAATATTTAGCGCAGAGCCTTATGGGGTAAACATATATTTTCATAACAGAAATACTGGTGCATGGGCCGGATATTTTGTGTCAGACACAGATATTAGTGAGCGCTTTAAGGCAGTCACCGAAGCCGCGGTGCAGGAGCCGAATCAAACATTGCTTTGGGCATCCAGCACCTTACTTGGCTTTAACGATAACCCATACAGCAATCTTTTTATTCCCGTATGGGAAGAGACCGGCCACAGGTATTTAATAGGGGAAGCCCGCCCGGCGCATTTTGATAGCACTGTTGGTGCAGTTATGAGTGTTATTCGTGAAAATGTTTTGAGCTTTTTTGACAATCCTGCCGCCATTTATAATGTGCCGACTGTAGGCGGATTTGCCTGGGCGGACGAGAGCACTATCGTGCGACATTTTGGCAATAATGTTCTGCGATACACGAGCTACAGACGAGACTTGAGAGGTTCTGAGTTTTTGGATGATTTTGCCCGGGCGCTGGACTTCATAGCCAGCCGAGACTTGCTTATGACGAATGACTTTTACTTGTCCGGATTTAGAGAGCATAACAATGAACGTGTTTTCTATTTTGAGTATCTGCTGGATGGTCTTCCTGTTATTTTTACTGATGTGCTAAGGTATTCGATAAGTGAGCACACGAGCAGCGCAATAACGGTAAGGTTTAGGGACGGAAATTTGGTAGAATATACACGTTTGGCTTATGAGCTTAGGATTAACCCCAGGTCCTCGGACAATGCCAACCGAGACTTGCCTCTTTATATTCTAAACTCGGGTTTGGACATTGAAGGCTTGGAAAGTATTACATTAGGATTTGCGGCACCGCGTATTGACTTGGCCGGAGCCGGGAGTATGAACTTGTGGGTTAATTTCAGGATGCAGGATGGAATAAGTTCAATGGAATCTTTGGGATCAACTCTAGACTAAAGAAGCATAGATGAGGGGAGGGGTTGCATGGAATGGAGCAGGGCAAAGAGTATAGTAATCATCTTTCTCGTTATACTCAACGTGATGCTAAGTGCTATACTTTTGATTGAGCGCGAAAGGGATACGCTGTCGGCACAGCAGGAGCGAAACATAGTCGAAGTTCTTTATGCAAACAATATAGTTATTAATGCCCCTCTGATAAGGCGAACCCCGCCCGTGAGAATGCTGGAGTTATCCCCGGGAGTTATAGATGATGAACTGATGATGCAAGTTTTTTTGGGTACCGTCGACGCAGTCAGGAGTGACGAGGGCGGCAACATACGGAGCCACTATTACGAAGGCTCAAGAATAATTATTTACGCGAATCAAGTGATTTTTGAGAGCGGTGCTTTCGAAGAATTTAAAGAAATTGATTTTGATATAGCAAAAAGAATGAGTGATGATTTTTTAGCGGGGCTTGGCGATATGGGCAGAGGGTTCGTTCTTGATGTAGGTCCATATTCAAGCGGTAATGAAATCATTGTAGAATACAGGCAGCGCATAGAAGGCGTAGTTATCTACAATAATTATTTTCTGTTTGCGATAGATAATTATGGCATACGCCGCGTGGAATACTCTCAAAGCATGCCGGTAGGATTTTCATCGTCGCTCAATGAAATCTGCTTAATGGATGAAGCGTTATTTTCGTTTTTAAGAGCTATGCGCATGGAAAGCATCGACAGGCCAAGGCGAGTTATAGAGAAAATTGATATCGTATATTTTATGGATTTCGCGAATGCAGAGCAGGGGATGGCGTATCCATATTTTAGAATTTATTATCGCGAGTTTAGGCCGGATGGCAGCTATGTGATGAGGCTGCGTATGATAAATGCGTATTTTGGAACATGGAGGTTTTAGTGTTGTGTGATGATACATCTAAGTGCCCTGTAATTTAACTGTTTACATTTTGCAATAAAAATGTTAGAATATCTATACTTTTGATTAAGTCATACTCTTAAAGAGGTGTTATAAATGGGATATTTAATTATCAATGGCGGGAAGAAGCTCAGTGGTGAAGTTAGCGCTCAAGGCGCTAAAAATGCTGCTGTGGCTGTTATTTCGGCAGCCGCACTGGCCAGTGATATGTGTATAATAGAAAACTCTCCAAATATTGAGGATATAACGAGCCTTACTAGTGCAATGAACGATTTGGGAATCAAGTGTCGCTTTGCGGATGGTAATCGCTTAGAGATTGACCCAAGAAACATGAAAAGTCATATAGCAACAAATGAGTCTGTGACGAAAATAAGAGCGTCCTATTATTTGATAGGCGTACTTCTTGGAAAATTCAGGAAAGCTGAGGTTGCGCTGCCAGGCGGCTGTAACTTTGGCAATCGCCCAATTGACCAGCACATCAAAGGCTTCAAAGCACTTGGCGCTGAGGTTTTTGTTGAAAATGGCATAGTAAAGGCTTATGCGGACGATTTGGTTGGAGCTAATATTTATCTGGATGTCGTCAGTGTGGGCGCTACGATTAATATAATGCTCGCGGCCGCTTTGGCCAAAGGCAAAACCACGATTAAAAATGCTGCAAAAGAGCCGCATGTAGTGGATACAGCTAATTTGTTGAACATGATGGGCGCAAAGATTAAGGGCGCCGGCACAGATATGATACAAATAACCGGGGTTAAAGAGCTTAAAGGCGTTGAATATGCGATAATACCTGATCAAATAGAAGCGGGAACATACATGATAGCCGCCGCCGCAACCGGTGGTGACGTGACCGTAAGGAATATTATTCCAAAACATATGGAACCGCTGACTGCGAAATTGTTAGAGATGGACTGCGAAGTGCACACCGGAGATGATTATCTGAGGGTTGTAGGGTCAGACCGCTTAAAGGGCACAAATGTTAAAACCAAAGCATATCCAGGTTTTCCGACAGATTTGCAGCCGCAAATGACAGCTCTTTTGTGTGTGGCTGAAGGTACGAGCATAGTGACAGAAAACATTTGGGATAATCGCTTCCAGTATGTTGACGAGCTCAAGAGGCTTGGATGCAACATAACTGTGGAGGGCAGAGTTGCGGTTGTTAAAGGTGGCGGAAAGCTTACTGGTGCTGAGTCGCATGCGACAGACCTTCGAGCAGGTGCTTCTCTTATCATAGCGGCATTGGCAGCTGAAGGGCGCACGGTGATTGGCGATGTGCGATTTATTGACAGAGGCTATGAGGACATAGTCGGCAAGCTATCGGCCTTAGGAGCGGATATTATGCGGGTTTCGTCGAAGGATGAGGCGGGCAAAATAAAATTTATGCGAGAGATTGTGTCATGAGTGTCAAATTTTGCCCTATAGCCAGCGGATCGGACGGCAACAGCGTTTATATAGGATGTGACAGCACCCATATATTAATTGACGCCGGCATAAGCGGCAAACGCATAAAAGATGGCCTTATGTGCGGCGTAGGCATAGACCCGGAGGCGTTGGACGCAATATTTATAACACATGAACATACAGACCATATACAAAGTGCCGGAGTCCTGTCCAGGAAATACGGCACTCATTTGTGTGCCACTGAAAAAACGTGGGCGCATATTGAGCGCCATAATCTGATAGGATCGGTGGACAGCACGAAAAAACATATCATACATACCGGTGAGAAGCTGTCTTTTAAAGATATGATGATAGAAGCCTTTGACATACCGCACGATGCGGCCCAGCCTGTGGGTTACTGCGTCTACTTAGAGGATAAAAAAATTGCTGTAGCTACTGACATGGGCTGCGTGACTGACAATATACGCGAGAAGATGTTCGGCGCGGATATTGTTTTAATTGAGAGTAACCATGACTTGGAAATGCTCAAAAACGGTAGATATCCTGCTGTGTTAAAGCGCCGAATACTTGGAGACCGCGGCCATCTGTCCAACCGCGGCGCGGGCGAACTCATAGCTGAGATAATAAGCGAGCGGCTCAAACATGTGTTTCTGGGCCACTTGAGCGCTGAAAACAATTTGCCGCTTATAGCTATGGAAACTGTCTCATCAATTCTTGAAGTAAATCATATTGCTGTGGGGAAAGATATTAATTTGTATCTGGCTCAGCGGGGAGTACCGTCAGGGAGCTTGGTGTTGTAGTAGGGTGTCTACGCAAGACTAAGCACGCGCTCTTTCGGCTGATTTTTCGTTACTTATTGTTGACGCTCTCAGAACTTTTCGCTACGCGAAAAGCCGCCTTTCAGGCGTCCGGCCTTCTTGCCGGTACACACTTGCAGATCATCTTCAAATGTGCGGCGCTCACGTCGCCTCAATTGACTAAAAATAAGGCGCGAAAGTTCCACACCCATCTTGTGTAAA
>Ga0123355_10004823_pt1 | contig 19633 bp, 19 predicted proteins | sample TergutEmb28metaG_3_FD_89872 | JGI IMG/M metagenome (GOLD analysis project Ga0123355, IMG submission 89872) | Embiratermes neotenicus P1 segment gut microbial communities from Petit-Saut dam, French Guiana - Emb289 P1 | ecosystem: Host-associated > Arthropoda: Insects > Digestive system > Gut ...
AATATACGCAGGGACATTTGTTTGTCGTCAGAGCCGGGATAAAAAGACGCATGAAAAGGTGTGGCCTCGTTACTTGTCCATATCTTACACGAGGTTTTTTACGTAAATATCCGGAACCGTTCCAGGAATTTTTCCCGGAAATTTTCCAGGAATTTTTCCGAAGGTCCGGGGCATAAAATTCTTTCCTGCACTCCTCCTGCAAGGTGCTTCCGAACAGAAAAAAATTTGACAATCCGGTCAGGAAGGTATAGAATGCTACGGTTGTAAAAGGAGGAATTTAAGATGCACGCAGCAATTAAAGAAATCGAAAAGGCACAACTTAAAGCCGAAGTGTCGCAATTTAACGTGGGTGACACCGTGCGTGTTCACGCGAAAATCGTTGAAGGCGCGAAAGAACGGATTCAGGTATTTGAGGGCGTCGTGCTTAAACGCCAAAACGGCGGAATGCGCGAAACCTTTACGGTGCGCCGTCTTTCCGGCGGAATCGGCGTTGAAAAAACATGGCCGTTGCACTCTCCGCGCGTAGAAAAAGTTGAAGTTGTGCGTCGCGGTATCGTTCGCCGTGCCAAACTGTTTTACCTGCGCGACCGCATCGGTAAAGCGGCGAAGGTAAAGGAAGCGATTTTCTCCAAAGCGAAAAAATAATGCGCTTTTTGGAACGGATAGAAAATCCGATACTGAGAGGGGCGGCAGAATGGCTGATTCTTATAGGGTTGGCAATTTTGCTGTTCCTTGTTATGCGCATGTTTATTTTCCGAACCGCCCACGTTGACGGGTTTTCCATGTCGCCGACCCTTGAGCACGGCGACTGGATTATTTTGAACCGGTTTGTATATATCGTTTCGACGCCTCGCGCGGGCGATATTACAGCCTTTCCGAACCCCGAAAACAGGTCGGAATTTTTTGTGAAGCGCATAGTTGCCGTACCCGGAGATGAAGTCGATTTGCGGGGCGGTTTTTTTTATGTAAACGGCGAGCGTCTTGAAGACGACTTTTCTGCCGAACCGACGGGCGGCTCCGGGCTTTTGGATTTCCCCGTAATCGTTGAGGAGCGGCATTTTTTTCTGTTGGGCGATAACCGAAACGGCAGCCAAGACAGCCGCTTCGCCGTAGTAGGAACAATTCCGCACCGCGATATGGTTGGGCGCGCGGGAGTGCAGGTTTGGCCGCCGGGCAGAATGGGGTCTTTGCGTTGATGGAAAATTTGCCAACGATTCAGTGGTATCCCGGTCACATGACAAAAACAAAGCGTATGCTTGCGGCAAATATCGGCATAATTGATGTCGTAATCGAACTGCTTGATGCGCGAGTGCCGTTGGCAAGCCGAAACCCCGACATCGACACCCTCGCCCGCGACAAAAAGCGTGTGCTTGTTTTGAACAAAGCCGACCTCGCGAACGAAAAAAGCACTGCCTTGTGGACGGAATTTTTCCGCGAACAAGGCTTTTTTGCATTGCCGCTTAACTCGGCGGATAACAAAAAAAACGACACAAACAAGCTCACCGCCGCCCTCAAGAATATGATGCGCGACAAAGTTGCGTTGCAAAAAAAGCGCGGACGCATCAACGCGCCGATTCGCGCAATGGTTGTCGGCATACCGAATGTGGGCAAGTCTACGTTTATAAACCGGCTTACCGGGCGTGCCGGCGCGGCAGTTGCCGACAAACCCGGCGTAACGCGGGGCAGGCAGTGGCTGAAAGTCGGCGGGGAGTTCGATTTGATGGACACGCCCGGCGTACTTTGGCCGAAATTCGACGACCCTCTTGTGGGGCTGAAACTTGCCTGCACCGGCGCAGTCAGCGACAATGTGTTTGATAAAATCACGCTTGTGATGCACTTGCTCAACATTTTTATCGAACTCGATGCCGCGATTATCCAAAAGCGATACAAGGTCGAAGTTTGTTCCGATATACCCGCGCTTTTGGAAAAAATCGGCGCGGCGCGCGGCTTTAAAATGAAAGGCAACGTAATCGACCTCGAACGCACCGCAATAACCGTTCTCGACGAATTTCGCGGCGGAAAGCTCGGGCGCGTTTCGCTTGAAATTCCGCCGGTTTGATATTTTTTTTAAACCGCAGGGCTCCGCCCCGCACCCCGGAAACTTTTGAAAAAGTTTCATCAAAACTTTAATTAAAAAACGCGCAAAGCGCGTTTTTTAATAATTTTGCCCCGCTTTTTTAAAAGCGGGTGGGGGTTCGGGGGCGACGCCCCCGAGTCGGCGTTATATAAATTGCCGGTTCTTTATCCGGGGTCGCCTTCGTATACATAGTAAAAAAACCACGGAGGGATTTCATGTTCAAAAAGATTTTTTTAGGTGTGCTGTTTGTTGGCGCAATGTTTTTTGCGACCGCTTGCGCAGGCGACGGATTGCGCGATTTGGAGGGCGCGGAGGAAATCAGTGCGTTCGAGCAGGTTAATCGGATGCTCAAAGAGCTTGAAAATTTTCGAGCCATCGCAACGGTTGAATATCGTTCCAATAAGGGAACGAACACTTACGAAACCGTTCAACACGCCAGAATTACAGGCGAATACCGCATCGAAGTTACCGCGCCGGAGCATGTTGCCGGTTCTGTTACAACAAACGACGGCCGGCAAATTTTTCAATTTAACAGCCGCGTAAACGGCAGCGTGAATCTTCTTGTGCGCGAAACGCCCGAGCGAAGCGAAGTTTTTTTAACAACGTTTATCCGAAACTATTTGCAAAGTGCCGAAGTTTCTGTTAGCGTATCGGATATGGGCGACGGTGTGCGCACGGTTTTGGAGGCGACTGTACCCGGCGAACATCCGTATTTATCAACCGCGCGTTTATGGGTAGACAACGCTACCCTTAATCCTGTAAAATTAGTAATCTTCGACCGCGACGGCGCGGAGAGAATTATTGTTACATATCATGTTTTTGAAAGAAACGCAGAACTGGCGGACACATTGTTTACGTTGTAGGTCGGTAACACATTGCGCGTAAAGTGCATATAATTTGATAACGTGCCGCTCCGCCGGAAAGGCGGGCGGCTGTACATATTAAGGTATACATGCAGAAATTTTTGGTAATAATGAAGGCGAGGTGAACATAATGCAAGTTTGGAGAGGCGAAATTTTTTACGCAGATTTAAGCCCGGTAATCGGCTCGGAGCAGGGGGGCGTTCGTCCTGTTTTGATTATCCAAAACGACGTCGGCAATAAATACAGCCCGACCGTTATTTGCGCGGCAATTACATCGCAAATTAACAAAGCGAAACTCCCCACCCATATCGAAATTGACTCGGCGCAATCCACGTTAGTCAAAGATTCCGTAATTTTGCTCGAACAAATACGTACAATCGACAAGAAGCGTCTGCGCGAAAAAATCTGCCGCCTTGATGACAACCTTATGCGGCGCGTAAACCAAGCCATTAAGGTTAGCTTGAGGTTGGATACATAGGCCGACCTTTTTTCAATAAAATATCGGGGCTTTGCCCCGGGATGCATGGGCGAGCAGCCCCCAAACTCCACGAACTTTTTAAAAAGTTCGACAAAAAAACAAAAAACGCGCGAAGCGCGTTTTTTTGATAAAGTTTTGATGAAACTTTTTCAAAAGTTTCCCGGGGTGCGGGGCGGAGCCCCGCAGTTTTATTCAGTATTAAAACTTTACATTATCGCTTCAAATCGCACACGTATTTGGGGCGGGTTTTTTATTTCGGCGTAGAAATTTATGTCCCAATCGTCGCCTTGGGAGGAATCGTTTGTGCCGTCGGGCGGCGGGGCGAAGATGCGCAAATCGCAGGTGCGGGGCGCGGGCGTGTTAAAAAACGCCGGCATGAGGTCGATTGTTTTCGCACTCGGGCTTTTGTAAAACCATCGCCCGTTGAGTTCGAGCATCAGATTTAAATTTTCATCCTCATCCTCATCCTCATCCTCATCCGTGAATGTGATTTCGCAAAACACGGGCTGCTTTTCAAATGTAAGCGGAACGGCAAGGCCGTCGGCGTCTTCGCTTCCGCCCCAACGTAATTTTGCGGGAAATGTTGCGTCCGCGCCCGCTGTGAACGCCGGAACGTACGGCGGTTCGCCCATAATTTTTTTGTACGTTTCAAGAATGGGTTGCGCGTAGCCGGCGTCGGGGTTGGAAGGGTCTTCGATTTCAAGCCCGAGTCGCCCGCGGTCGCGGAACTGATAAAACGTTACGCCGTTGATAAACGGAGCGGCGGTGGGTAAGCGGCGATAGAAATCTTCGAGCTGTTCGGCTTGTTCGAAGGGACCGGTTACGTCGCCGTCGGCGTTAAATTCGCTGATAACGAACGGGCGTACATCGCCGTGCGCGGAAAATCGCTCAAATTCGAAGTTGAAGCCCGCAAATGAACTGTCGTTTGTAACGCGCTTGTGGGTTGTGCCGCCTTTTTCGGCGATGTCGAACGGCCAACCCCAGTGCAGCGCGAGATACGTATCCGACGACCACATATCGGCGACGGCGATTGCCTCGGCAAATTCGTTTTCATATTTCAGCTTGCCGGTTTCGTGAACAACGCCGTCACCGACGCACAAAACCGTACGAATATTCGGCGCGTGTTTTTTTATAATTTTGTGAAAGCGCACAAAAAAATCCGCGACTTCCTGATACGAATATCGTTTGTTAAACGCGAACCAACTGCCCATTGCCTCGTGATTTATGCGAAGCATAAGCCGCCCGAAGGGGCGCAAATTATTTGCGATTTCGATGAGTTGCGCGTCGGAAACGGCGCAATCGACGGTGAGGGTTAAAATAACGTCCTGCCCGTGACGGCGAATATCGCGAATTGATTTAAACGGCTCGCCGGTTGTGTCGCCTTCAAGCCCGCCGAGATAGGGGAAGTAATCGTCATAAGCGTAACCCCACGCGAAATTTACCGGAGCGTCGGCGGGTTTGGGCAGAAGCGACGCTCGCGTCGGCCAGCCCGCGTCGAGAGGATAGTAGCAGTACATCAAATTTATTGCGCGATGCGGACGCCCGAGCGTGTGCAGAATATAATCCTGATTCACGTATTCGCCGCGTTCGCTTCCGTTGCCGAGGTCGAGGGCGACCTGCGCCGACCCCATATGAATGTACTTCACATTTTTCACCGTTCGCTTACTGCACGAGTTTCTGATGAAACTCGGTCGAAGCGTTCCTTTCTTCGGATTTTCAAGCTCATACCTCCACTAAAATCGGGAAAATCATGGGGTTGCGCTTGGTTGCCTGCCAAATATATTCGCGCAAAGCGTCTTTCACGCGGTTGCGGATGTAGGGGCGGTCGGATGTACGTTTTTCCTCAAGCTCGTGGAGTGCGTCTGCCGCAACGGTTTTTGCGCGGGTGATTAAGTCGTCGGATTCGCGCACGAAAACAAATCCGCGCGAAATAATTTCCGGACCGGAAATTATTTGACAATAGCCGTCTGCCATGGAAATTCCGGCGGCCACGATAATCAAGCCGTCTTCGGACAGATGCTTGCGGTCGCGCAGAACAACGTTTCCGACGTCGCCGACGCCCAAGCCGTCAACAAGAAGCTGCCCCGACGGAACGGTGCCGTTCATTTTTGCATCTTTGCCGCTGATTTCCAAAACTTCGCCGATGTCGGCGATAAAAATATTTTCTTTGGGCATACCCATGGAAATCGCCAAATCTTTGTGATGTTTGAGATGGCGGAATTCGCCGTGTACGGGCATGAAAAATTCCGGACGCAAAAGCGCGTGAATGAGTTTTAACTCTTCCTGCTTCGCGTGGCCGGAAACGTGAACATCCATGAGTCCTTCATATATAACATCCGCGCCCTGTTCCATGAGGTCGTTTATAACGCGGGAAACGAGTTTTTCATTGCCGGGAATGGGTGATGCCGAAATGATAACTTTGTCGCTGGGGGTGATAGTAATTTGCCTGTGGTCGGACGCCGCCATGCGCGAAAGTGCGGCCATGGGTTCGCCCTGGCTGCCCGTTGTGATAATTACGAGCTGATTCGGCGTGTAATTTTTAAGCTCCGACACCTCGATAATGAGTCCCGTGGGCGCGGTTAAATATCCGAGTTCCGTTGCGGTTTTTACGGCATTTATCATGCTTCGCCCCATAAAAAGAACCTTGCGACGGTGCTGCACGGCGGAATTTAACACCTGCTGAATACGGTCGATATGCGAGGAAAACATCGCGACAATAAGCCGCTGTGTGGGCGATTCCTCAAACACGCGGCGGAACATGTCGCCGACGGTGCGTTCGGAAAGAGTGTATCCGCTGTAAAGAACGTTCGTGCTTTCGCACAAAAATAATTTTACGCCTTTGCTTCCGAGTTCGCCGAAACGTTGCAGGTCGATTATTTCGCCTTGGATGGGCGTGAAGTCAACTTTAAAATCGCCGGAATGAACAACCACGCCGACCGGAGTTGTAACAGCAAAGGCAACCGCGTCGGCGATGGAGTGGTTTACGCGCAAAAACTCAACTTTGAAACAGCCGGCGGTAACCGTTCCGCCCTGCACCACGGGATTTAATTCGGATTTGTTTAAAAGCCCGTGTTCGCGCAATTTATTGCCGACAAGACCCATCGTGAGTTTCGTTCCGAAAATCGGCACGCTTACTTCGCGCAAAAAATAAGGCACGCTGCCGATATGGTCTTCGTGCGCGTGCGTCAGAAAGAGTCCGCGTAATTTGTTGCGGTTCTCCTGCAAGTATGTGAAATCGGGGATAACAAGGTCGATGCCGAGCATTTCGTCTTGCGGAAAGGCTACTCCGCAATCAATTACGATAATATCGTCGCCGTATTCAAGTACGGTCATGTTTTTTCCGACCTCGCCGTGTCCGCCGAGTGAAAAAACCCTTAATTTTTTTTTCGCTGCCAAATTAAATTCTCCTATTCATGGGCGACCTCTGAAAACCCGACTCTTCGCATATTTCGCTTCTCGGAAACCGACCTGAAGCCGTTGGTTTCCTGCGATGCGAAACAGCAATGGCGGGTGTTCTTTACCCGCGCCTTCAAAGCGGGTTTTCGGAGGTCGCCTCGTCAAATTCAATGCCGAACTCTTCGTAGTCGTCTTTGAAGAGTTCAAAAACTCGTTTAAATTCCGGATGTTCGTTGTCGATTTGTTCCAGAACGACGTCGTCGTCGTTGTTATCATCGGAAGGCAAACATTTGAAATAATATGCTTCGCCTTCGTCTTCGTCGATTGCAAGCAAAAAAATGCCGTTTTCATTTTCGCGGCTTGATAATATTTGAAGCGGATGTTCCGTTCCGTCTTCGTCCACAACAACAAAGCCTTCGTTTTCGTTGAAATTTTCCATGCGGATTTCCTCCTTTCCGTTTAAATTGTCCAAAAAACCCTGCAAAATGTATACAGCGGCCATTGTGTCCACCTGTTTTTTGCGTTTGCGCCCGCCCGAAAAAACGCGCGAAACCGCACGTGTAGACAAACGCTCGTCCCACAGGATTACGTTTATATTTTTAAAATATCGCGAAAGTTTTTCCTTAAACGCCAAAGTTTCCGCAGAGCGTGCGGATTCTTCGTTGTGCATATGTTTGGGAAAACCAAGCACGATATTTTTAATATCGTGTTCTTTCAAAATAATTTTCAAATCTTTGAGGCAGGGACGCAGAGCTTCCGGAGCGTTTCGGCGCAGGGTTGTTACGCCCGTTGCAACCCGCCCGTTAAGCGACAACGCCACCCCGATTGTTTTTTCGCCGTAGTCGAGGCCTAAATATTTTGTCATTTTGCATCACGGTCAGCGGCTTCGAGAGGCCGAAATCGCGTAAACATGCGTTACATCACGTCGCGCAAAAATTCGCGTACCATTTCTTCCAAAAGCTCGTCGCGCTCAATGCGTCCGATTAACGACCGGGCGTTTTTATGGCTTGTGATGTATGTAGGGTCGCCCGACAAAACGTACCCCACAATTTGCGTAATGGGATTATAACCTTTTTCCTTCAATGCCTCGTACACAAGCTCTAAATTTGCGCGAACTTCCTCGTGTTGTGCGCGCTGATAAGTGCTGATTTTTTGAGTTTCCATGTGAAACAACTCCTTTTTCTTATTCCCGCAAAAGTGTTCCCGTAAGGCGGTTATTCGAATATGCTGTGATTTTTACTTTTTGAACGGTGCGTACAAGATTTTCGTCGCTTTGAACCTCAACAGAACAATAATTTTCCGTGTTGCCGATGAAAAGGGCAGGGGAGGGTTTTTCCCGGCTTTGAATGCCCGGGGAGAAATGATTTTTGGCTTCGCAGGAAAGTGCGGCATCCGGGATGTGTTCCCGGCTCTCAAAAAGTACGTGCGCGGTTGTTCCGACTTGCGCCAACAAAAAATTCGATTGGAGCTTTGCGGCGAGTTCGCGCATGATTTTTCCGCGCCCATTTTTTATTTTCGGCAGAATTTGCTCCGGAAAATTTGCGGCGGGCGTTCCTTCCCGCGCGGAAAATTCAAATACATGTATTTGCGCAAACGCCGTTTCGCGAACAAAGTTCAGGCTTTCTTCAAAGTCGGCGTCGCTTTCGCCGGGAAAGCCGACAATAATGTCGGTTGTAAGTGCGGCGTTCGGGCGAATTTTTCGCAACGCGCGGGCGGCAGCGGCGTAATCGGCGGTTGTGTAGCGGCGGTTCATTCGCGCAAGCGTCGCGTTGCAACCGCTTTGCAACGACAGATGAAAATGACTGCACAGCGCGGGCGAATTTTGCACCGCGTCAAGAAATTCGTCGGAAATCGCCCACGGGTCGATACTGCTTAAACGAAGTCGCGAAAGCCCGCGAATTGCGGCAATTTTCCTGATAAGGGACGGCAAATTATATTCGGTAGTTTGTCCATACGCGGCAAGTTGTATACCGGTAAGCACGATTTCAAGTGTGCCGCCGGCAACAAGATTTTCCGCTTCCGCCGCGATTTCGTGAGGCGGACGGCTTGTTAATTCGCCGCGAACATGCGGCACGATGCAATATGCACAAAAACGGTCGCAACCGTCTTGAATCTTGATGAACGCGCGCGTGCGCGGAAGCCGGGGACGTGTGTCGGTTTTGTCGCGTTCCCCCGAAGCCGATTCAAGCGTCGCGACCAACTCTTCCGTTTTTTTGAAAAATTCTTCCGGATTTCGTGCGTCGAATATGAAGTCGGCGATTATCGACATCGGCAGGTTTGGCGCGTCGGATTTCGTATCGGGCATGGCGTCGTCGGAATGCAAATCAGCCTTCGAATCAGACGTTGACGCGGGCGTTTGCCGCGCTGCAAGGCATCCGCAGCAGGCAATAAGTGCGTTCGGGTTCAGTTTTCGCGCACGGCGAATCATTTGGCGCGATTTTTTATCGGAAACATGCGTAACTGTGCATGTGTTTACTACAAAAATGTGTGCGTTTTGGTTGAAATCGTTTGTTGAAAACGCATCGTGGCCGCGCGCGCAAAGGGCGGATATAAGAGCGTCTGCGTCGCATTGGTTTACCTTGCAGCCGAGGGTGTGAATTGCGATTTTCAGCCGCATGAAATTTGTCCGTCTTTGAAACCGGATTTTTGTTCGGCTTCGGCAAAATCGAAACACGGGAACTCGACCGGGCGACCGCGATTTTCGGATTGGTCAAGCATTTCGTGCAATTGCTCCCGAACCGCGTTGGCGTCAACTTTGTCGGACGTTGCGAAAATATATACATTGCCGGGCTTGCAGTCGGATTTGCTTAAAATTTCGGTTGCGTATCGGCGGCAATTTTTGCCCGGCATACTCGCCGTTAAAAGCAGATGCGTCGTTGTGTTTTTCAAGTTTGCATTTTGCAAAAAATACTTGGCGGGAGCGGCGATTTTTCCGCCCCAAACGGGTGCGCACAAAAAAATTTCGTCGGGAAACTCGTTCGGGACGTTTGAAACGGGAAACGGCTTTCCCGCAAGCGTCACGCTGAGAGCTTTGACAATGAAGGCAAAGTTTCCTTTATTGTTTAAATCGCAATTTAATTCGTAAACTTCCGAGCCGGAAACCTCGCCCAAAGTGTTTGCAAAAACCTTGGTTTTTCCGCTTCGACTGTAAAAAAAGACCATTCGTGCCTCCAAACTAAAGGGAGTTTCTGAGATATTATCACTTTGTTACCAAAAAAGAAAGGGGAAAAGAAAAATAAAAATTCGATGCAAATCCTATTTGGTAACTGAGCGATTACCAAATAGGATTTGCAAAACAAAAAAATTTGACAGCCTCCCCAAACTCCGGTAAACTTTGTCGCGAAAGCAGAAGTGCCGCTTCTCACCTTCATTGCCGCGCAAACGCGCGTGTTAAAGGGTTCGGATTTCCCTCAGGCAGGGGAGTTTGTTTGCGGCAGGCTTTTGGGTCTGCTTTTTTCGTCGTGTTGTAAGAAACAGAAAAGGAGTGAATCGGCATTACCAACTTAATGATTAACGAACAAATAAGAGACCGCGAAGTGCGTCTTATTGACACGGACGGTGCGCAGCTCGGTATTGTTCCCGGCCGCGATGCGCAAAAAATGGCAGACGATAAACGTTTGGACTTGGTAAAAATTTCGCCGACGGCAAAACCGCCGGTGTGTAAAATCATGGACTACAGCAAGTTTCGCTTCGAGCAGTCCAAAAAGGAAAAAGAAGCCAGAAAAAAACAGCGGACGGTTGACATAAAAGAAATTCGCCTTTCGCCCAACATCGACATCCACGACATTAACGTAAAAGTTCGCAAAGCCATCGAATTTTTAAAGGGCGGCGACAAGGTTAAAATTACAATCCGTTTTCGCGGGCGTGAGCTTGGGCGCACGGAAATTGCCCACGGCATTTTTGCCGAGTTGACGCAAAAACTTTCCGAGTTCGGCAACGTTGAAAAACCGCCGAAAATGGAAGCGCGAAGCATGTCGATGTTTATGGCTCCCAAACCGCAACAAACCGAAAAACCCCAAGAAAAAAAGGAGTGAAAAATATGCCGAAATTAAAAACAAAAAAGGCCGCCGCAAAGCGGTTTAAAGCTACTGGTACGGGCAGGTTTAAGCATCATAAAGCCAATAAAGGGCATCTTCTTACGGTAAAGTCGCCCAAGCGCAAAATGGGGCTTCGCAAAGCCGGAATGGTAGATAAAACAAATGAAGCGGCTGTACGCGCAATGCTGCCTTATGCATAGCAGGCAGTCGCGAAGCAACGCGAAAAACATTTAGGAGGCTTTCCATATGGCAAGGATAAAAGGTGCGGTTCACTCGAAAAAAAGACATAAAAAGGTGCTGAAACTTGCGCGCGGATATTTCGGTGCAAGAAGCACACAATATCGTGCGGCAAAACAAGCCGTTATGAGAGCAATGGCATCGTCGTTTGCAGGGCGCAAGCAAACAAAACGCGAATACCGCAGTTTGTGGATTACGCGGATTAACGCTGCCGCGCGCGAAAACGGTTTGAGTTACAGCAAATTCATGTGCGGCTTGAAAAAAGCCGGCATTGATATCAATCGGAAAATTTTGGCCGAAATGGCGGTCAACGATGCCGCCGCGTTTACCAAATTGGCAGAAACGGCTAAGGCCGTATAGCGTGCAAAACGCGATACGATTTTTTGTTTGGGGGACTGATTTTATTCAGTCCTCTTTCTTGTATAATACGCGCAAATTTTACAGATAATATGAAAAATCACACCGAATTCTTGATTGGAGGAAATAAATGAAAGCAACCGGAATAGTAAGGAGAATAGACGACCTCGGCAGGGTGGTTATTCCTAAGGAAATACGGCGCACATTGCGCATACGCGAGGGCGACCCGCTTGAAATTTTTACCGACCGCGAAGGGGAAATCATTTTAAAGAAATATTCGCCCATCGGCGAGCTTGGAAATTTTGCTAAAGAATACGCCGAAACTCTTTCGCAAACCTCCGGACATATAACGTGCATCGTTGATAAAGACCAAATTATCGCCGTTTCCGGGGGGTCGAAAAAGGAATTTTTGGACAAAAATATTTCATCCGCACTCGAACGCACAATAAATCTGCGTAACGCCATGGGCGCAACCCGAAACGACGCATCCTTCGTTCCCATCACCGACGAAGACGACCCCGCAACCTATTCAAGCGAATATATCGCACCGATTATTGCCGAAGGCGACGTTCTCGGCGCAGTGGTTCTCCTCTCGCCCGACAAAAAAATGGGCGAAGTTGAAAGCAAACTTGCAGCAAGTGCCGCCAGCTTCTTAGGGCGACAAATGGAACAGTAGGAGTTCTCCCGTACTCCGCGAACTTTTTTGAAGGGCGGCGCGTACGCTCCGTTTGCTGCGCCCTTTAAAGCTCGACAAAAAACTCAAAAAATCGCGCATTTGCGCGATTTTTTATAAGCCGGCAAGAATAGAGTTCTTCTGAAATTAAAATTTCAGAAGAATCAAGAGCTGTAAATTGTAACTTTTTCGAAATCAATTCATTGATTTCGAAAGAAGTCTAATGTCCGTAAATTCAAGGTTTTTTTCAAGGCTTTACGAATTTCAGCAAGATTGCGGCTGCTACATACAGCGAACGCCTAAGGCATTCGCTGTTCGCCGACGGTACGCAAATCAAATTGATTCACTATACATCCGGAAGGGAGTAATAACAATGAAGGTTTTGGCAATTAACGGAAGCCCGCGCAAAAACGGAAACACCGCGGCAATGATTGAAACGGTACTTAACGTGCTGAAAGAAGGCGGAGCGGAAACAGAAATTTATCAAGCCGGTGGCAGGTTGGTACAGGGATGCCTTGCGTGCGGAAAATGCCGCGAAACCAAGGGCAAGTGCGTCACCGACGACTGGGTGAACGAAGTTTACGGCAAAATGGTGGCGGCGGACGCAATAATTATCGGTTCGCCGACTTATTTTGCCGACCTCACGCCCGAAACAAAAGCGGTCATCGACCGTTGCGGATACATGGCACGAAGCACAAACGCACTTTCGCGCAAAGTGGGCGCGGCAGTAAGCGCGGTTCGTCGCGCGGGCGGAATCCACACGCTGGACTCGATTCAGCATTTCTTTTTTATAAGCGACATGATTGTACCCGGCAGCACTTATTGGAACATGAGCTTATCTCTTGCCGAAGGCGATTATCCGGAAAAAGATGCGGAAGGTTACGGCACAATGAAACGTCTCGGCGAAAATATTTTATGGTTACTTGAAATGCGAATCAAGAGTTCAGAATAACACCTCGCCGTAAATGCCTTGTGGCGAGCGACCGGTCTTTTTTTCGGATGCGTTTTCCCGAAAAAAGACAACGAGCGAGCCGTTCACAAGGCATAGGCGAGGTGTTATTTCCTGCTTTGATTCGCATTTGAGATGATTAAACGGTAATGCCCGTAAGTTACAATTATGTTTCAATTTGGAATTCACCGTAATTTTTCCGCATACGAGTGGTTTTATTGGTGAAAATAAAAAAACCGGAAGGAGAATGAAAATGAAAAAATTAAAAACTCTCGCGGTGATGCTTCTCGCCGCAACAATGATTCTCGCGGCAACTAATGTCGCATTCGCAATCGCAATAATCGACGAAGACGGCAACATTATCGAAAACGAGGTGCTTCCCGGCGGCATTATGACCCTTGATGCAGACATCAGCTTCGATTGGGACATTGATTACGGCTTCGATTTCGACTTTGGCGATTACGTTTTTAATTGGCCGAATTTTATGTCGGCACGGGGCGAAGTTGTTGAGCTTCGCGAAGCGTGGGACGGTGCGGAGATTATGCGCATCGCTCCGAACGGCGAAAGTTATATCGACTTTGTAATCGACGGCACGAGTTTCGTCATGGGCGAAAAACCCGAAATCGGCGACACGGTTACCGGATTTTTTGACATGAACGCTCCCGTACCCATGATTTATCCGCCGCAACACACCGCAATTTTAATCGACAATCGCGACGACGACCTGCCCCGCGTAATTGTTGACCGCTTCAACGACGAGTGGACATCGCCGAGCTTCCGCCTTAACATCAACGAAAACACCGAAATCATCCTCCAAGACGGTACGCCCTTCAACGGCGAAATCGAAGAACTTATCGGGCGCAAACTTGCGGTGGAATTTACAATTTCGCATCGCGATTTGCCCGAAACAATTCCGAATCCCGAGCGCGTTACCGTACTTTTCGAACGCGCCGTTCATCCGACAATTGAAATTGATTGGGACATTGATTGGGGTGCGCAGGAAGATATCTTCATCGGAGAACTCCCCGGCTTCCCCGGCGAAATCACAGCTTTTCCCGGCGATGCATGGGATTCGATTCATGCGCATTGGGAAAGTCACGGAGTTTTTGTCGGCGCGGATTGGAGCAATTACGACATTATTATTACGCTGAACGGAGTTTCTCACGGCGTACCGAACGCAAGCGGTCTTGTTGTTGACAGCGACCTCGGTTGGCCGAGTTATCTGCCGCTTCGCTCCGTTACGGAAATGCTCGGCATCACGCCCGAATGGAACGACTCGCCGTATCGCCAAGTTGTTGTTCAAAGCCCGCGCGGCGAAATTTCATTAAATATCGACTCGCCTTATTATTCGTTGCGTTCACACGCCGCCGATACCGTGGTTTATTCAATTTACACTCTTGCCGCGCCCGTTATTCACGAGGGCAGAACCTATGTACCTTTAGCGTTTTTCCGCGAAATTTTCGGGTTCACAAATGTATACTTCGAAGGCGGACATATTCAGCTCAATAATTTGGAACGCATGGAGTAGAAAGATAAATTTATAGCGGTTTTCGCACGTTTTGGCAAACCACGCATAAAACCGCGCAAATGCAAATGCGCGGTTTTTTTGTTACATATAGTGAGTCAAATTGAAAACGGTCTTCGCGCTTGCGCGAAAAGAACGGTTTCAATTTGACGAACCCACGACACGAGTGCTTTTGCGCAAGCAAAAGTGCGAGTGGTTGGGGGTGAAACAAGAGCGTTTTTGTCTTGTTTCACTATAGGAAATTGCTCCGACTTCAAGCGTTTTACCAACCGTATTGCTTCCCCTCTGCGTCGCGCAGGAGTAAATTATTTTCGTCGTCGCGCATGGGGTCGTGATTTTCCGTGCCGCGTCGGCGCGTTATATACAAAAACGCGCTTTCGGCGGCGGTTTTCGCGTCAAAGCTGTCGCAAAGCGGGTCGAAAACGCGAAATGTATAGCCCTCGGGCGCAAGGCGGTTGCGCACCATTTGCAAAAATTGGTGCAATGCCGCCTTTGCCATTTTGTAGGGATAATTGTTCGCATCGCGGGTTTCGTTGATTGACGCTTCCGCGCTTGTTACATAAAAAAGTCGGCGAGTTTCGCCCGCGTCCAAAAGCGGCAAATATTTTTCAAGCGTCGCCATAGGCGCGATTACGTTTTCGCTAAACGATTTTTCAAATCCGCCGCCGCGAAAGTCCGTCGTTTCCACCAAAAAATCAAGGGTTTGCGGATTTTCAAAATTTACCGCGTATCCCTCGCGCGTAAAAACTTCCGCCAAATTTTTTCCGAAATCCGATTGCGTGTTTGTGATTAAAACCGACCCGTACATAAAATCATCTCCTGTATCGCAAACGCACTTGAGAAGCCCGTTCAGGCTTCGCCGGAAAACGCGCTGAAGCCCGCGATTTCCCGCCTCGCCCTCACGGTTCTCAAAGGCGTTTGCTGCATTATACCAACTCCGGACTCAACAGCCCGTGATATCGTCCGCTTCGGCACAGTTTGTCATTATATATGCCAACAACAACATCCGCGTTTTTTTCCGAGCCTTCAACCGTAACTTTGTCGGGACGGAAGCCGATTAACATGCCGCTTTTTCGCCCGAGGCTTGTGAACGGAATCATGCGAATGCGATTGTAAAACGCTTCTTCGCGAATGGAAAGCAACACCGTTAAATCACTTTCGAGCCGTTCATCGAACAAAATTTTCAGGCAATCGGGCAAAAGCGACTTCACTTCGTCGAACTCCGCGATAATTACCGGCGATTGCGAAAGCGGTTCTTTCAGGCTGTGGCCGGTGTCAACAAGGGCGTCGAAAGCGCAATCTTCGTCGCCGAGCGCGACGCAAACATGGCAAAACATTTGTCGCCGAAGCGTGTACCTTTCAAACATTTTCATCGCAATTTTAATCATAAAATAGCTCAAAACCATGCCGGCAAGAGCAATTTGCCAAGAAATCGTACGGCTGAAAGCGTCGATATCCGCCACGATAAAATAAACGGCGTTCGGCAAGTCCGTGAGAAAAAACAACGCCATTCCGATTCCGCCGACCGTGAACGAAACGATATATCCCGCTGCCATAAGTTTGAGAAATTCCCGAAAATTTTTCGGAAAAAAAGCAAGCGCGACCCCCGCCGACAAAATAACAACCGAGGCAAACATCACATTCATAAAGCGCAACGGCTCGATAGTGATAATAAGCGTGTACAAAAACGCCATAAGTGCTGCGCCCGCCCAAATTCGGCGGCTTTTTTTTGTGCGCAAAATTTTCGAAACAACCCAAAGTACAAATCCGTTCATCACAAAGTTTACCAGAAACAAAATATCAGCGTAAAGTACCATGCACACACCTCCGGTTCATTTTAATATTTCATTGAGGGCGGAATATGTAAAATTATGAATGGTTTTCGCAAGCATGATATCGCGGGACTCCGCAAAGGGCGCAGTAAGCGAAGCGCACGCGCCACCCACCGCACCCCGGGAACTTTTGAAAAAGTTTCATCAAAACTTTATTAAAAAAACCGCGCGAGTGCGCGGTTTTTTATTGTTTTTGGACTGCACGATTCCCGGAAAAATTCCAGGAAAAATTCCTGGAAAAATTCCTGGAAAAATTCCAGGAACGGTTCCGGATATCACCGTAAGACGCTTGGGATATACTTGCGTTGCAACCGAGAAATTACACAGTCGCTTCTATGCCAAAGGACGTTGTTTGCCATCTCAGGAAGGGGTTCGCCCTGAAACTGACCGCACCGCTCCGTGCCGAAGCCGCTGTATAACGGTTGCATGTAACACCTGTTTCACCGCATCACCACGCAGTACCTGCACCACCAATGCCTCACCCGTACCATCACGCAGTACCTGTACCACCCGCCGTAATATATGAAAGAGGGCAGACTCGTTCGGACACGGCCGACCGAATGTTGACGCCCATGTGCACACCTTTCATATAACGCGGCAACGCGGAGCGAAAGCTCCGCACACCCGAAGTTCCCGGGACTTCGGTTTACTTAGAAAAACGAATCAAGTAAAAAACATAATCAAAGCTAAAGCGAACGCCGGTACAATGCACCGGCAAAGGCGACTGCTTTCTCGAAATTTTCGGGAGAGCCGGTCGCTTTTTTTGTCGTGCTGCTTGTTTTTTTGCCGAAATCGCCATATAATTACAATACATATTTTTCAAAATATTAACGTCGGGGTGCATCGAAAGCGTCAGAAAAAAAGGAGTGACAAAATGAGTTTCTTTGAATTTATCGGAACTACTGCTGACATAATCGGCATTGCTAATCCTGTTATGACAAAACTGAAAAGTGAGAAAGCAGACTATAAAAATTTTCTTGCTTCAATAAAAAATATTGTGAAAGCCGGATGTGCTGTTTATCGGGAGACACTTTCAGCAAGCGAAGACCATAGGGACGTATTCTTTCCTGAAGATTATATAAATTTGGTTCAGAATGCAGTTGTATCTGCCATAGAAAGTGATGTTGAATTCACCGATAAAATGGTGCTTCCGAATGAGCATGAATTTCCTGAAGGAGAAAGAAAGAGACTTTTTGATATTATCTCGATTCGCCTAAAACATCATTCGCTTGACTTTCTGTTACGGCAAAATTTTATCAAAGGAGAAAATGCATACAGAGAACAGCTTGCAAAATTACAAACAATAATTGATTCTTTTGGTCTGATTGCGAGCGATATTACTAAAATTAAAGAATATGTATTTCCCGATAGCTCAGATACAGCAAAAAAATCTTCATCTGAATCACGACCACCCGGCAGTTTGCCGCCGAATAATCTTCCGTTCGGCAGAAATCATCATTTCACCGGCAGAGATAACGTTTTTGAGCGCATCTGCGCGGCATTCGAAAGCGGTCACGCAATGTCATTAACCCAAGCGGTAACGGGTATGGGCGGCTTGGGCAAAACGCAAACGGCATTGGAATACGCATATCGTTGCGCGGATAAGTACGATTTGATATGGTGGGTGCAAGCCGAAACGGACGCGCATGTACTTGCATCCTACAAGCAATTTGCGGTGAGGATGGAGTTGATGGAAGAACACCAAGAAATCAGCGGACAGCGTATTATCGACAAGGTTTTGGAATGGATGAATAACAACGGCGGTTGGCTGTTTATATATGATAACGTTGAAAAACTTTCGAACGAGTGGCGTCCGAAAAGCAGCAACGGGCATATTTTAATTACAACAAGAAACAAGTTGGGGCATCACATTGAGGCGTTAGATATTTCCGTTTTTTCGGCGGATGAATCCGTTGCCTTTTTGGAAAAATCCACGGGAATAGACAACGACAAGGAAAATGCTTTAGCACTGGCGGAACGACTCGGGCATTTACCGTTAGCACTGGAGCAAGCCGTCGCGGCAATCACATACGATGATGAATGTGACTCGTTCGGCGAATATATGTCCAAGCTCGGCAAACGCGGACTCAGGGCGTTGAAAAGCACTGACGACACTTTTAAATACTCGCTGCCTGTTGCCGAAACACTTGAATTTTCAATTAACAAGATAGGCAATGAAGCGACCCGGCAGTTATTATATTTGTGCGCGTATATCGCACCGGAAAACATTGAAAAATCGTTGTTTGCCGAAAATGCGGAGTTTCTCCCGTCCCCGTTGCGCGAGGTGTTGCAAGACCCCGACGACGAAAGCGAGCCTTGGGCAGAATTAACGAAATTCTCCCTTTTAAAGAAGCAGGAGGGCGAGGAGAACAAGAGCGGTTATACGATGCACCGGCTGTTGCAGGAGGTAGTGCGGGGCAAGGTCGCCGGGGAGCAGGTGTGGGCAGAATGTTTGTTACGCCTTTTTGACGAAACATATGATTTTGAATACGGCGACGTTGCAAGCAATGACCGATTTTTAAAACTTTCGTCACATGTGGAGTCGTTTTTGGTTAATACCGCAAGTGTTTTAACTTCGGATGGCGATAAAAAAACAGCCGCGCATTTGTACAACATGGGCGGCTTTGGGTTCAACAACCTCGGGCATTACAGCCGAGCGTTGGAGTGGTATGAAAGAGGTTTGAATATTGATGAAAAGGTGTTGGGCAAGGAACACCCTGACACCGCCACAACATATAACAATATTGCAGAGGTGTATAGCAGCCAAAGGGATTACGACAAGGCACTTGAGTTGCATCAAAAGACGTTGGCTATTTATGAAAAGGTGTTAGGCGCGGAACACCCGGACACCACCGCCGCTTATAACAATATTGCGACGGTGTATTACTACCAAGGCGATTGCGAGAAGGCACTTGAGCTGCATCAAAAGGCGTTGGCTATCTTTGAAAAGGTGTTGGGCGCGGAACACCCGGACACCGCCGCAACCTATAACAACATCGCAGCAGTGTATCGCTACCAAGGCGATTACGATAAGGCACTTGAATTTTATCAAAAGGCATTGGTTATCCAAGAAAAGGCGTTAGGTTCGGAACAGCCTTCTACCGCCACAACCTATAACAACATTGCACTTGTGTATGGCCGCCAAGGAGATTATGACAAGGCACTTGAATTTTATCAAAAAGCATTGATTGTTACGGAAAAGGTGTTAG
>Ga0123355_10004825_pt1 | contig 19629 bp, 19 predicted proteins | sample TergutEmb28metaG_3_FD_89872 | JGI IMG/M metagenome (GOLD analysis project Ga0123355, IMG submission 89872) | Embiratermes neotenicus P1 segment gut microbial communities from Petit-Saut dam, French Guiana - Emb289 P1 | ecosystem: Host-associated > Arthropoda: Insects > Digestive system > Gut ...
AACCACTAACCTACGACATAACCCAAACATGAGACTAAACCAAGAGCAATACGACAAATTCAAACACATCTAATGGAGACGGCTGCCGTCTGAATATGGATATTGGCACGCCATTTATATGCGATATTCTCGCTGGGTTAAAAGCGGCATATTTCGCCGCAATCTTCGTAGGGGTTTACAGTTCTATAATGTCGAGCATTATGTCGCTATCCGAGCCGACGCTATAAGATACGCCAATGCGTCGTAGAAATTTTTATCGTCCATAGTTACTCCCATTTTTGAAAATTGGAAACAAAAAAGCCGAAAGTTTTTAGGCTCTCGGCTGTTGTGACTTTCTTATATGTTCATGCGTTTTTTGGTGTAAGCTCTATTGTGCTGTGCTATTCTTACAAGGATACATAGCCTAATTACTATATGTTATGGGCAAAGGGGCATCGTCAGCAAGATTGTAAAGCTCCCACTGGCAAAATTGTCCATAATGCTTACATAAAGTGGCGTGCTTGGCAGATCTGAATATCGATAAAACCAAGTATCTGCGGATGCTTAAAGGGGATTGTTTTCATAATGAAATACCGCTTCCTTCTCCATAAAAACAACAGGTCTGCAACTATACATCGTGCAGACCCGTTATAAAGACTATTTTACAAATATTTTGCGAAGAAGTCCGTGTCAATTTCAGGATATAGCACAAATTTGCTTAAAATGCCCTTAATTCTCTCTATTGATGCGGCTTTCACACCCTCGTCTATGGTATATCTGGCCTTACTTACATTACCCTTCTTGTCCAGAGAGGGCTTCACGCTTTTTAGCACGGTGGCGATGATGTCCGCAATTTCAGCCATCTCTTCTTTGCCCATGCCCAAGGTGGTGGTGGCCGGCGTGCCAAGGCGCAGCCCACTGGTGTACCATGGGCCGTGTGCATCAAATGGCAATGTGTTGCGATTGAGGGTAAGGCCGCATTCACGCAGGGCATTTTCGGCTTGGCGGCCGGTAAGCCCTAAAGCGGCCACATCCACAAGTACGATGTGGTTTTCTGTCGTACCGGTTTGCACGCCAATGCCCTTTTCAACCAGCGATGCTGCCAGATGTTTGGAATTTTCGATAATTTTGTGGGCGTAGGTTTTAAATTCAGGTGTATTAGCCTCTTTGAAGGCGATGGCTTTAGCCGCCATAACATGGGGCAATGGCCCACCGATAACGTGGGGACAGCCTTTATCCACATATTCCGCATAGGCCTCGGTACACAGTACCATACCGCCGCGAGGCCCGCGCAGCGTCTTATGTGTGGTTGTGGTGCAAATGTCGGCATAGGCCACTGGATTGTATTTCCCGGACAGCGCGCCGCCCGCCACAAGGCCGGCAAAATGCGCCATATCCACCATCATCACCGCGCCAACTTCGTCGGCATATTGCTTGAGGATGGCATAATCTATATTGCCTGGGTACGCACTAAAGCCGATTAGGAAAATTAGCGGCTTTACTTCGTGTAGCATTTGGCGCAGATTATCATAGTCCAGCAGGCCGGTTTCCTTGTCCACGTGGTAATTGTAGCAATCAAACATCTGGGCCGAGGCATTATGGCGATAGCCATGTGTAAGGTGGCCACCGCTGTACAAATCCATGCCCAAAAGCTTCTGATTACCCATCTCAGCGCGGATTTCGTCCCATTGCTCATTGGTTATGTTCAAAAGGTTTTTCTCGCCAAATTTCTCCAGCGCAGGTGTTTGCACATGCTTGCGCAATATGGCCCAAAACGCTACCAAATTAGCATCCGCACCGGAATGTGGCTGCACATAGGCGTGTTGCGCCCCAAAAAGGTCGCAAGCCTCTTTGCTGGCGATGCGCTCTATTTCATCCACATTGTCGCAGCCTGCATAAAAGCGGTTGCCGGCGTAGCCCTCGGCATACTTATCAGTCAGCAGATTACCCATGGCAGATTGCACAGGCAACGAGCAGAAATTCTCGCTGGCAATAAGCTTTAGGTGGCTGCGCTGGTCGATAAGCTCTTGCACAATTGTCTTTGCAATTGTAGGGTTTTGCCGCGCAACCATATCAATATTAGCTACAAATGTCAGCATTTCGCGGTTAAGCTCTCCGCCTGCCGTTTTTGCTAGATAGTCCTTTAAAATGTCCATTTTAGACACATCCTTTCGTAATTTGCATTTTATTGTTATGGAAACATCTCAAACAACGCGCGTACGGGATAGCGACGCATTGCAGTTGTGCCATCTCCAAGTTGACCCGCCACATTACTGCCCCATGCCCACATGCTACCGTCAGCCCTAACAGCAAATGTGTGAGACCCATATCCGGCCGAAACAGCTATCACATCATCTAAGATTTGAATGGGTTTGTCATGGTCATCACCTGTACCAACGCCAAGCCTTCCAATGCTATTTCTACCCCAAGCCCATAGAGTGCCGTCGGTTTTTATCGCCATTGTATAGCCACTCCCAGCGGAAACAGCAGCCACATTGTCCATTAAATGCACGGGGCTATTTTGGTTTACAGTTGTGCCATCGCCAAGCATTCCGCGATCATTTGAACCCCATACCCAGAGATTTCCGTCTGCTGTGATAGCCGCAGAATGATGATTTCCGGCTGAAATTTCAACCACATTGCTCATGATTTGTACAGGGCTGCGACGATCTGTGTCTATTCCATGGCCAAGCTGCCCAAAAAGATTACTGCCCCAAACCCAAAGTTCGCCATCAGCTGTAATGGCCATGGTATGCAGTCCACCGGCTGAAACGGCAGTCACATTGTCCATAATTTTCACAGGCCTGTTACGATTTATGGTTGTCCTATCTCCAAGCTGGCCGTCCGCATTCCATCCCCATCCCCAAAGGCTACCATCGGTTGTGATAGCCATTGAATGGGCCCGTCCAGCCGAAACCGCCACAACATCATCCATAACAAATACCGGGCTATGCCGATTAATGCTTGTGCCATCCCCAATACGTCCGGCCATATTGCTGCCCCAGGCCCAAAGCTCTCCATCATTTGTGACAGCCATTACATGACGATTCCAAGCGGAAAAAGTGGCTATATTATCCATGATAAATACAGGTCTGTGACGTGTTGCGGACGTACCATCGCCAACTTGACCTGTTGTATTGCTGCCCCAAGCCCATAGGTTTCCATCGGCTTGCAAAACATAGCTGGACATGCTTGCCGCAGCAAAGGCCATGTTTGCTGCACCTATTTCAAGAGGTGCCCGTTCAATGGGCGTTGAACTTACAATCACTGTTCTGGTTGTGTGGTCCCAATCCACATAATATCCTACGCTTTCCACTACAGCACGTATGGGCAGCAATGTTCTGTCTGCTATAATTTGCGCAGGCACATCTAGTTGACCCGCTCTGCTTCCTTCCCCCTCGGGAGCCAGGTCAGTTATGCCAAAAAATTGGCTCCCAATTATAATGACAATAACAAAGTCATCACTGATCAAAATAGCGGTTTGCGTATCTTGCTCCCATTCCACTTCAAAGCCCAAGTGCTCAAAAACACCTCGCACGGGCACAAGGGTTCGGCCATCCACAATTATGGGTGGTTGCCCTTCAAAATCCACGGCCACACCATCAATGGTGACGCTAATTTCCTGCTGTGCCTGGGCATGAAGGCCGGGTGGCATAACAAATATCCCCGCAAGCAGTGCCAATGTCAAAATCGCTAAAAGTAATCTTTTCATTGCCTTCCTCCCGTGTAGCCATATCAATTATGGCCTGCCATCAACGTCTTCCACATGTTCGATAGGCGACCAATCGGTGATTGGGTTTCCGTTTAACATCAAGCTCGCTGAATATGCAAGATTTGCCAGAGGCGATATGTTACTTATTTGGTTGTCCCACAAATTGAGAATTGCCAAAGCCTCAAGATATGTCAGCGGGGTTATATCGCTTATTTGGTTGTTCCATATTAACAGCCTAGTAAGATTTGTAAGGCTCGCCAAAGGCGATATGTCGCTTATTTGATTGAATGAAATGACTAGTTCTTGTAAATTCACAAGGCCGGCCAGTGGCGCAAGGTTGCTGATTTGATTGTAATGCAAGTCTAATTCTACCAAATTCACAAGACCGGCCAATGGCGCAAGGTTGCTGATTTGATTGCCGGATAGCCATAATGTATTTAGGCCCACAAGGCCTGCCAATGGTGTGGCGTCACTGATTTCGTTGCTATGCAGAAAGAGCTCGGTCACATTGGCAAGGCCCACCAGAGGCGTAAGGTCGCTTATTTCGTTGCCGCCAAGGTTTAGCATGGTCAAATTCGTAAGGCCTGCCAACGGTGTTAGGTCACTTATTTCATTCCAAGCAAGGGATAGCATTGTTAAATTAGCAAGTTCCGCCAAAGGCGAAATATCGCTTATTTCGTTGGTGCTTAGCCATAGTTCTGTCAAATTTGTCATGTATCGCAAAACAACTATGTCTTCATTTTGCAAATCCATATCAAATAGGTCAAGCACTGTTAGGCCCGTGCTGAAATGCTCGCCGCGTATGGTGATAAAATCTTGTGTTGTCACTTCCCCAATCGGCGTCGAGCTTACAATTACAGTTCTGGTTGCGTTATCCCAATCCACATAATATCCCACGCCTTCTACAAGGGCGCGGATGGGCAGCAGTGTCCTGTCCCCTATAATTTGCGCAGGAACATCAAGCCAGCCATTGCCAGTTGCTTGACGCACATAGTCATCTATACCAAATGTTTGCTCACCTATTACAATCCTGATTACAAAGTCATCACGTGTCAAAGTGACCATTTGCGCATCTTGGTCCCAATCTACATCAAAGCCCAGGGCCTCAAACACCCCGCGCACAGGCACGAGGGTACGGCCATCCACAATTATGGGCGGCTGGCCTTCAAAATCTACAGCCACACCATCAATAGTAACGCTAATATCCTGTTGTACCTGGGCCTGAAGGCTAATGGTAGCAAATGCGCCCACAGCCAACATCAAAGCTAATATTGATAAAAGTTTTTTCATAATTATCCTCCTATTTTTAGAACAGTCCCGAAATACGTCCTTGGCTGTCCACATCAATTTTCTCGCTGCTTGGCACTTTCGGCAGGCCCGGCATGGTCATGATATCGCCCACAAGGGCCACGATAAAGCCCGCGCCCGCAGATACTTTTAGGCTGCGTACGGTGATGCCAAAGCCTTCCGGCGCGCAGCGCAGGTCAGCATTGTCGCTAAAGCTGTATTGCGTTTTGGCCATGCAAATTGGCAGATTTCCAAAGCCCAGCTTTTCCAGCTGGCGGGCTTGGCGCTTGGCTTCCGGTGCCAGCGTCACGCCTTCGCCGCGGTAGATGCGGCGCACGATGGCGTTAAGCTTGTCCTCTATTGATATGTCGGATTCGTAGGCATAAGTTAGCTTACTATTGCCTTCGCATAGGCGCACAACCTCTTTGGCCAAGGCCTCGCCGCCGGCACCGCCCTTGCCCCATACTTCGGACAGGGCCACATTCACGCCCAGCGCGCGGCATCTGTCTTCGATAAGCTGTAATTCTTCCACTGTATCAGTCGGGAAGCGATTTATGGCCACAACAGCCGGTAGGCCGAAGACTTTCGTGATATTTTCCACATGACGCAGCAAGTTTGGAAGGCCTTTGTCCAGTGCTGCCACATCAGCTTCGCCCAGGTTTTCTTTCTTCACGCCGCCATGGTGCTTTAGCGCGCGTACAGTGGCTACGATAACCACCGCATCAGGCGCAAGGTCTGCCACACGGCATTTTATGTCAAGGAACTTTTCCGCGCCAAGGTCGGCACCAAAGCCCGCCTCTGTAACGGTGTATTCGCCCAGCTTTAGCGCCATCTTCGTTGCTGTAACAGAATTGCAGCCATGGGCAATGTTGGCAAATGGCCCGCCATGTATCAGCGCAGGTGTGCCTTCCAGCGTCTGCACCAAATTGGGCTTTAGAGCATCTTTTAACAGGGCGGCCATGGCACCTTGTGCTTTAAGGTCAGCAGCGGTAACAGGGGCACCTTCGTAGTTGTAGGCCACAATCATGCGGCCAAGGCGCGCTTTAAGGTCGTCAATATCCGCGGACAGGCAAAGCACCGCCATAACCTCGCTGGCCACAACAATATCAAAGCCATCTTCCCGGGGCACACCGTTGGCCTTGCCGCCAAGGCCGTTAACAATGAAGCGCAGTTGGCGGTCGTTCATGTCTACAGCGCGCTTCCAAGTGATTCTGCGCGTATCAATACCTAGGGCATTGCCCTGATGTATATGGTTATCCAAAAGCGCCGCCAAAAGGTTGTTTGCAGCGCCTATGGCGTGAAAGTCCCCTGTAAAATGCAGGTTTATGTCTTCCATGGGCACCACTTGGGCATATCCGCCGCCGGCGGCACCGCCCTTTACGCCAAAAACAGGGCCAAGAGAAGGCTCGCGCAAAGCCACGATGGACTTTTTGCCAATGTAGCGCAACGCGTCAGATAGGCCAACGGTGGTTGTCGTTTTGCCTTCACCCGCCGGTGTAGGATTTATAGCCGTCACCAAAACCAGCTTGCCATCGGGCTTTGCGGCGTTATCCCCAAGATAAGCATAGTCTATTTTAGCCTTGTGGTTGCCATATTGCTCTAGATATTTCTCATCAATGCCCGCCACCTCGGCAATTTCGCGGATGTGGCGCATTTGTGTTGCCTGGGCAATTTCAATGTCAGATTTATACTGCATTTTATATCCTCCTTAAATTTATGTTAATTCCTTGCGAAAAAATATACATCTCTCAGTTTCAACAAAGCCTAGCTTCAGATGAAATTTAAAACTGTCCGAATTGTCAAGTAAGCAGTCGCTTAAAAATTCGTTGCAATTATTGTCATGCACCCATTTTTCGCAAAGGGCGACTAGTCCGGTTGCAACGCCCTGCATACGATGGGATTCACGAACATAGATGGCTTCAAGATAGCCGCAGTCTTCCCAAATTTCTCCCTCTTTACCATTTACATATTCATATCGTATCGAGCCATGGCAAACGCCGACGGCTTCCTCGCCGTCATAAGCCAGGAAAAATGCTTGTTTTTCACAGTCATGATGAAGGCAGTTTTCCTCTGCAAGGTGCTCATATGGGACATCTTGATATAGCTCGTGAAGCAGCTGTGTCAAAATTTGGTTATCATCATAACTTGCTTTGCGATATGCTATCATAATTGCGCCGCTTTTAGCGTGTTGCGCAGCAAAACTGCCCGCGTCATAGGCCCAACACCGCCGGGCACGGGTGTTATATGCGAAGCAACTTCGGCTACACCGTCAAAGTCCACATCACCACGAATTTTGCCATCTTCGCCGCGGTTTATGGCCACATCAATAACGACGGCCCCGGGCTTTATCATATCGGCTGTGATAAGGCCCGCACGGCCCACGGCCGCCACCAGGATGTCCGCTTGGCGCGTCATAGCCGCCAAATCCGGCGTGCGGCTGTGGCATATAGTCACAGTGGCATGACGATGCAACAAAAGCAATGCCTGGGGCTTGCCAACGATGTTGCTTCGGCCTACCACTACGCAATGTTTGCCTGCGGGGTCTATGCCATAATGGTCCAAAATCTCCATCACGCCAGCCGGCGTACAAGGCAAAAAGATATAATCTCCTGTCGTTATCTTGCCAACATTTTCAAAATGAAAAGCATCCACATCTTTTGTGGGCGAAATAGCTTGTATCACCGCTTGCTCGCTATAGCCCTTGGGCAGCGGCAGTTGTACCAAAATACCGTGGATGTCGTCTCTGTTATTTAATTCGTCAATCAGCGTCAGCAGTGCAGCCTCGCCGGCGTCCGCGGGCAGGGCAAATTCAAAGCTTGCAATGCCGCAGGCCGCGCAATCCTTTTTCTTTGCTTCAACATAAATACGTGATGCCGCATTGTCGCCTACAATAACAACGGCCAGGCCGGGCGTTATGCCGCCCGCATCCACTTGCGCGCGCACTTCCTGCTTCACCTGCCGCGCCAGTGCCTTGCCGTCTAAAATTATCGCCATGTTATTTTTCCTCCTTTTATGTGCAGTACTATTTTACCACAATTATACTATACAATTTGACACTTGCCAACAAAAAGTTTAACGCGGTACTTTCGCCTTTTTTCGCCCCACGGGCACCTGCGCCGCCAAAATTGCAACGAAAATTAAGGCGCAACCCAAAAGCTCTCTTGGTGTTAAAAATTGACTTAGCATAAGCCATCCCGCCAGCGTGGCTACGACGGCCTCAAAGCTGAAAAGTATCGCCGCGATGGTAGAGTCTGTCGTTTTTTGTGCTTTCATTTGCAATATATAGGCAACGCCGCTGGAAAGCACACCCGTGTACAACACATAGGGGCCCGCGGCGAAAAGGTCTGTGAAGCTGGGTGTCTCAAAAATGAGGGCCAGTATCATGGACAGCGCGAACACAGTGTAAAACTGAACACAGGCCAAGGCCATCACATTATGCCTGGGCGAAAAATGGCCAATTAGCAATATTTGGGCGCAGAAGGCCATAGCGCAAAAGAAAACCAGGATGTCGCCCAAATTTATGTCCATGCCGCCTGATAGGCTAAGGAAATACATGCCAACCATAGCTATAACAACTGAAATCCACACCGCAACCGGGGCTTTTTTCTTAAAGAACACAAGGCTGACTACGGGCACCATGATGACATATAGGGATGTGATGCAGCCTGCCTTAGCCACGGATGTGAAAAGCAAGGCCGATTGTTGGAGATTTATGGCTACCGTTAGTACGGTACCACAAATAAAACCTGCTAGGATAGTGCCTTTGGTGATGTCGCGTGGTATGTCGGGCGACCGCAGGTCGCCCCTACGTTGTCTGCGCAGGAAGAATAACGCGGGGCCCAGGGCCATAGTGCCGCCTATAAAAAACCGCGCCGCGTTAAAGGTAAATGGCCCAACAAAGTCCATACCCGCTGTTTTGGCCACAAAACCTGCACCCCAGATGATGGTTGCAACAATAAGCATTATATTGCCCGCAGGGCTGGATGTTCTTGTATCTGCTTTCATGTGCAGTCTCCTTAAATGGGGATTTTACATCTTTTTTCTTTTCAAAAGCGCGTTATATATCTGCTTGGCAGCTTTTCCCAAAGGCATTGCCCAAAACAGCCCCTCGCCCTTTGCCATGGCGGTATCTACCAAGCCGTCCTTAATGTCTGTGACAGTAATTTTCAGATTGAGTTTTTCCACTTTGCAACGAATGCCTTCTAGGTAGTTCGAGGCATACGCCTTTGACGCGTTGTAAGCAGGGCCCTTGGCACTGCCGCGCGAAGCGGCCACAGAAGACATAAATACCAAATGCCCCGACTTTTTACCTATAAAATAATTTATCGCTGTGTTGATGGCGTCTTGCTCCAGTTGCCAGTCCAAATTATGGTTTATATGGCCTATGCCGCTGCTAATGAAAATTTAATCGACACCGCCCATTTCATCTATCAAGTCTGTTCATCTGGCTGTTAGGTCAAGCTCAATGCCATCCTTTGCCATCAGCTTCGCAAGCCGCATACCAATTCCACTACTTGCTCCTATTGTAATTGCTTCTTGCATGTCGTTAAATCCCCCATTTGCAATACTATTGCAACGCTCCATTCTTTACATAAATCGGCACGGCACATATTTTGCGCCGTGCCGATTGTTGAATCTAAAACGATTTTGCTATACAGTGGCTTCCATGCCCTGCTTCACAGCTTCAATGTTAAGCGGGATTAGATGCTCGTTACGGGTGCCGCTAAAGCGTTGCTTCAGCACCTCTTCTACATCCTCGAAGGTGAAGAGGTTGGTTTTTTGCAAGAAGCCCGCCAGCATTACCATGTTGGCAACGCGTAGGTCGCCCACTTTTGAAGCGATGTTTGAGGCGTCTATATGCAGCGCGTCCACGTCAGTTCTGGCTATGCCGTCCTTGATGATGGAAGAGTTTATGAAGATTTGGCCGCCCGGGCGCACCTTGTCTTCAAATTTTACGATGGATGGGATATTCATGGCGCAGAGGATGTCGATGTTTGTGTTGGCTATGGGGCTGCCTATCATTTTATCGGAGATAATGACGGAGCAGTTTGCTGTGCCGCCGCGCATTTCCGCGCCATATGACGGCATCCATGTAACTTCTTTGCCTTTGTTAAGTGCTATAGTGGCTATAAGCTGGCCCAGCGTAAGTATGCCCTGGCCGCCAAAGCCTGAAAATAGGATTCTGGTTGTCATTACGCGTTCCCCCCTTCGTCTTTGTACACGCCCAGCGGGAAGTATGGCATCATGGTGTCTTTTACGAAGCCCATGGCGTCTGCCGGTGTCATATTCCAGCCGATGGGGCATGTGCCAAGGATTTCAACCATGGAAAAGCCCTTGCCGGCCGCTTGATATTCAAAGGCCTTTTTGATGGCGCGCTTGGCTTTGTTTAGATTGGGCACGTCATGGCTGGCAACCCTCTCGATGTATGTAGCAGAGGGGATTTGCGCCAAAAGTTCGGAGACTAAAAGGGGTTTGCCCATCATGGCTTCATTTCTGCCCAAGGGGCTGGTGCTGGTTTTCATGTCAATCAATGTTGTAGGGGCCATTTGGCCGCCCGTCATACCGTAAATGGCGTTGTTGACGAAGATGACGGTCACATTGTCACCGCGGTGTGCCGCGTGGATGATTTCAGCTGTGCCTATGGCCGCAAGGTCTCCGTCCCCTTGGTATGTAAACACAATTTTATCAGGATTTGTGCGCTTTAGGCCGCAGGCAACAGCCGGAGCGCGTCCATGGCTGGCTTGTATGCCATCACAATTGAAGAAGTCATAGGCCATAACAGAGCAGCCAACGGGAGATATAGCTATTGTGCGGTCCAGCAGGTCAAGCTCTACAAGGCTTTCGGCTATAAGTTTGTGGATGATGCCATGGGTACAGCCCGGGCAATATGATAATTGTACATCAGACAGGCCCTTGCTCTTTTCATAAACAATTTTTGACATCTTAGGCACCTCCTTTTACAATTTTTGTGGCTGCTTCAACAATTTCGCTAGGCTCGAAGATAACGCCGCCGCAGCGTCCGTAGAAATGCACGGGATATTTGCCAGCCACAGCAATTTTCACATCGTCTATCATTTGACCCATTGAAAGCTCGCAAACCAAAATATGCTTTACACTTGCTGGCAGGTTTTGGAAAGATGCGTATGGATATGGCCATAGGGTGACGGGACGTATAAGGCCGGCTTTGATGCCGCTTTCGTTAAGCTCGTCCACGGCGTTAACAGCAACTCTGGCAGGTGCGCCATAGGCCACAATAACAATTTCATCGCCGTCGTTTACACGATAGTCCACAAGAGTTTCGTTTTTCTCAATTTCTTTGTATTGCGCAAAGCGTTGGATATTCATTTGCTCAAGGCCTTCTGCGCTAAGGTTAAGGGAATTTACAATGTTTCTTGGGCGCTTGCCGGAATTTCCATCCGTAACCCAGGACTTGTCCACTTTTACGGCTGGTCTTGGCTCTATCACGCAAGGTTCCATCATTTGGCCCAACATGCCGTCCGCCACCATTTGAACAGGCGTGCGATATTTATCCGCCACGTCAAAGGCCTTGAAGATAAGGTCTACAGCCTCTTGTACGGAAAACGGGGCGTATACAGGCGTGTAATAGTCGCCATTGCCGCCGCCGCGAGTCATTTGAAAATAGTCTCCTTGTGCCGGCAAAATGCCGCCAAGGCCGGGGCCGCTGCGAGATACGTTAACAACCACGCAGGGCAAATTTGCGCCCGCCAAATAGGACATGCCCTCTTGCTTTAAGGCAATGCCGGGCGAGGAAGAACTTGTCATAACGCGCACGCCGGAAGCCGCCGCGCCATAGCACATGTTTATGGCACCAATTTCAGATTCTGCCTGAACATAGGCACCGCCGGCTTTTACCATATGTAATGACATATATTCCGGAATTTCATTTTGCGGCGTTATGGGATATCCAAAAAACGCCTTGCATCCTGCTACGATGGCCGCTTCGCAAATGGCCTCGTTTCCCTTCATCAACATTTTCATTAGACATCACGCTCCACTTTAATCACAGAATCTGGACAGATACGGGCACAAATGCCGCAGGCGGTACAGCCGTCGATATCAAAGCATACCACGGGATTGTAGCCCTTGCCGTTAACCCTCTCAAGGTCCAGTTTTAAAATGTCTTTCGGACACGCCCACACGCATAAATCACAGCCTTTGCACATGTTTTCATCAAATGTCAACTTGTGCTTAGCTGCATATTCTACGATTTTCGGGGCGGTTTTTACTGTAAAAACCATAAATTCACCTCTTTATTTTGTTTTTAAAAATGAGATAATACCTAAAAACAAGCCTAAAAGGCCAAAAGCGACATAATAATGTTGGGTGGTAAGTTCGACCTCGGAGAGAAATGGTTGCAGCACGTTTATCAGCATCTCATCGGCCCCAAATTGCGACAAAACCAAGCCGGCAATTAGGCCGCCAAAAACACCAAAAAGTATCACAAACATTATGTTTCCTCCTAAGATTTGTTATGTACCAGCCGCTTGTTACTTTCTTTTGATAAACGTAATGTATTCGTTTTCCTCCAAGTTTTTATTACTGCCAGCTTTCCCTCATTGCTAGCTTCTCAAAAATCAGCATCTTCTCGGACGCTATTTTGTCCGCAATGCCTTCGTAAATATCCCGCCGCAGCTGTGTGTAGCGTACAGGAATTCCTAGAACATCGGCGGCTTCGCACACGGCCTGTTGTGATGCAAGCACATGCTGGGCCGTTGTATCATGCAGCATATGCCCATTGTTAACAAGGCCCGTGACGGAAAGTTTGCTTATGGCATTTATCTTTCGCACAAAATCCACCATTTTGGCCGCATCGTTTGTTTCCGGCCGAAAAAGGTTAAGCACACATAAAAATTCATAGGGCGCTTTGCTGTTTTCAATGGCATTATAGCACGAAGCCAATAGCTTTATGCCATTTTCGCCGCCTGCCAAATCTAAAATTACATTATCGCCACGGACAATGCGGGACGTAAAGGCAAAGCTTACGGCGGGCAAGTCCTGCCCGGTGTTGTTATCAAGAGCATTGCCCATGATTTCAATATTATGCGCCGCAAGCTGCGTCTCTTTTTCCCTGCTGCGAAAATAAGGGTTTATCACGTCTAAGTCCGCAATAGTGATGGTTTTATCATCACTATTGCGGAGATTTAACGCCAAATTTACACAAAACTCAGTCTTTCCGCTTCCATAAAATCCGCTAACAATATAAATGCGCCCCATTATTTATGGGTATAGATGCTCTTGATATTTCTAACAGCTTCGATGCGCTTTTCAGCCAATTCGTCCGCCACTTCGTATGTCAGGCGGCCTGTTTCTTTGGCAATAGTTAAAATATCAAGCATTCTTGTGTAGATAAAGTCAACATCCCTAAGAGAAGCCTCTTCATTGTACCCGCCTTCGGCCCTCTCATAGGATACATTTATTACGCCGCCGGCATTGGCCAGATAATCCGGCGCATATACAATGCCCTTAGATTGCAAGGTTTTGCCATGTACAGGCGCATCTTTCAACACATTGTTTGCGCCGCCGCAAACAATTTTGCATTTAAACTGGGGGATGGTGTCATCATTTACAGTGGCACCCAGAGCACATGGTGCGTAAATATCACATTCTACGCCATAAATTTCATTAGGAGCAACAACTGTCGCGCCAAATTCATTTACAACTTTGTCGATGCTTTCTTGCTTGATGTCAGAAATAATCAGCTTCGCGCCGCTTTCATGCAGATATCTGCATAGATAGTAGCCCACATTGCCCACGCCTTGCACGGCCACAACTTTGCCTGTAAGGTCATCACTGCCATAAACATGTTTACAGCAAGCCAAGATGGATTTAAACACGCCGCGGGCGGTGTATGGCGAAGGGTCGCCGCTACGGCCCGGCAAACCAACAACGTGGTCTGTCTCCATGTTTACATAAACCATGTCTTGGGTGGATGTGCCCACGTCTTCGGCAGTGATATATCTACCGTTAAGTCCTTCTAGATAGCGACCAAATGCACGCCAGAAAGCCTCGCGCTTGATGGGGTCTTTGCGCAACACGGATGGGTCGCCCCAGATAACTGTTTTGCCGCCGCCCAAAGCCAGGCCTGCAAGGGCAGACTTGTAGGTCATGCCGCGTGCCAGACGCAGGGCGTCTTCGATGGCTTGGTCTTCGTTATCATAGTTCCAAAAACGGCTACCGCCCAAGGCTGGCCCCAGCACGGTGTTATGTATGGCCGTTATGGCCTTTAAGCCCGTGCTTTTGTCATGGAAGAAGCATAGCTGCTCGTATCCATATTTTTCCATGTAACCAAATTTGTCCATTGTAAAGCCTCCTATAAATATATTGTATATTGTAAAGTATTACTCACTTTGGGGGATTTGCGTGAAAACTGCCCTTACGGACACATCGCTTGCGGGCATTGGAAAGTCTGACCGAGAAGAGGTTATATGCACATCGGCACCACCCGAAAGTACTTCCCAATGGCTAAACTCAAAGCCCTCGTTGGCTTGTGCTTCAATCCTTACCCAATCCATGGCTGCTAAGCCTGAGCTTGGTGTTGCCCAAGCCGTACCCGCCGCAAAGTTATTTACAACTACTGACACAGAGAAGGTTTGAACTTGCACCACTTCCCTAAACACGGCCCTTACGGACACATTGCTTGCCGGCATCAAAAATTGTGTTTGGGCACTATGCGAATTTTGTAGGCTGGCACCGCCCGAAACCACTTCCCAGTGGCTAAATTCAAAGCCTTGGTTGGCTATGGCTTGCAGCGCCACCCATTCCGCGCCTGTGCCGTGCAAGTTCGCATTAGGCGTTGCCGAAGCCGTACCCCATTGGGCATTGTTGGTGCTTGTAGTCACAGAGAAAGTCTGTGCTTGCACCACTTCTCTGAAAACAGCCCTTACGGACACATTGCCCGCCGGCATTGTAAAGCTGGCCGCAGGGAAACTTGCGTTTTGTATGGAAACACCGCCGGAAACAACTTCCCATCTTTCAAATTGAAAGCCTGTATTTGCGCTGGCTTGCAAATTAACCGTTGCCCCTTGCGCTATGTTGGCGTTAGGCGTCGCGCCGGCCGTGCCCGCCGCGGCATTGTTTGTACTTACGCTGACAGAATGGGTCGGCACTTGAGCTTGCACCTGCCTAAACACCGCCCTCACGGACGCATTGTTCGCAGGCATATTAAAGCCTGTAGACGCAGCATTAACATTTTGTATAACAGCGCCGCCGGAAACAACTTCCCATCTTTCAAATTCAAAACCGGGATTTGCGCTGGCTTGCAAGCTAACCCATGCGTCTTGCGACACATTGGTGTTGGGGTTTGCACTGGCCGTGCCCCATTGGGCATTGTTGACGCTGACGGTTACATCCCGCGTCTGGCCTATCTGCCTAAAGACAGCCCTTATGGTCACATTGGCTGACGGCATTGTAAAGCTGGTCGTTGGAGAATTTATATTTTGGATATTGGCATTTCCCTGGGTAACTTCCCATCTATCAAACTCAAAGCCCTGGTTTGCGCTGGCATTTAGTGACACCACATTGCCTTGAAGCACATTTCCGCTTGGGCTTGCATGGGCCATGCCCCATTGCGCATTGTTAACGCTAATGGACACTGTGTGTGCCTGTTGCCTTTCTCTAAACACAGCTCTGATAGACACATCGTTTGATGGCATCAAGAATTGCGCCCAATTGCCGGATTGACTATGGAAGCGGACGCCGCCTGAAACAACCTCAAAATGACTAAATTCAAACCCTTGGTTTGCGTTGGCCTGCAATGTCACCCATTGACCCTGCCGCGTAGATGTTGGATTTGCCGTAACACTTCCCCCTTGGGCATGGCTTACGCTTGTGTTCACGCGGAATGTGATATCATCCTGCGGTGTTCTGTATCGCCATTGATTAAGCCCGTGGTCCCAAATAGGCTCCGGCCTGTTCCATGTAAAGGTGGCTGGTGCAGTAGGGCGCGAAGTTGCTTGCCAAGTAGTGGTGTTAGCCCAGCTTCTGGTAGACCGCCCCGTGGTGCGTACGGCATTGTCAGAAATCAAAAACCAGTCGTAAATTACCAGATGGTAGCCGTCAAAATTCCTGCGAGCCCATGTTACGTCAATATGAAACCATTGGCCGCCAACGCGCACCATATTCCAGGCGTGATATTCGGGAACAAATCCCGAAATATAGTAAACATCAATGCCCAGGGGCTCCATCATAAAAGCGAAGGCATCGGCATAGCCGCCGCACACCGCCGTCCTAAGAACTAACGCGGCCCAAGCCGTTTGATCTTCAAATTGGTATCTTACAGGCGTCCAAGACCCTCGGCCTCGCCTGTGGTTAAGGGATGTGTGGTTATATGACACATTATTAGCAAGCCAGGTATGTACAGCCCTAACTTGGTCAAATTCGGTCATGCCGGGTCTAATAATTTGCCCAAGTATTCTGTTTCTTTCGGCAACAGCCTCGTGATAGCTTGCCTCCGAAATTCTAAAGCCATAAAAGTTGAAATAATAACCTCTATAAACCGTGTTCCACAAAGAGGGGTCATACCGCATCCATTGACCCAGATATATAAGCTCTTCAACATCATCGGGATCCGGCAGACCGCTTTGACCAGCAACCTCTTCCCAATCAGGCGCATCAATGGTGATAGGCCCCGTGGAAATTATAACATTTCTGGCATCATTATCCCAGTCCACATCGGCCCCAAAAGCCTCAGAAATAAAGCGTATGGGCACCATCGTACGGTTGGTGTCACGTGTTACAAAGGGTGCGGCATCCAAATAATGGGGTTGCCTATCTATGTAGGCGCGCAAGCTGCCTATGTTGAGGTGGATATCCACAATATCATGTAAGGCCGCCACCTGTTGCATCTCTTGGCTCCAATGTACTTCCGCACCAAAAGCCTCAAAAATAGAGCGGAAGGGCACCATTGTGCGGTCATTTACAATGATGGGCGGCTGGTCAAATTCCATACGCCGTCCATTGAAATATACCGAAATTTCGCCAAGCCCAGCTTGGTTTGTTTGGGCGATAACAGGGAATGAAACCATTGACAGCATCAACATCACCGCCAAAAGTCTTTTAAATATTGTTGTGAATTGACTCATGCAGAACCTCCCTTTTTGCCGCTTTTCTTGCAAGAATATAAAATATCATCAGGACAACAAATATCGCTGAAAACATCAGCCCCATGCTGCCAAAAGCAACCATCCTTAAAAGCATGTCAAAGAAGCTTCTAAATATGGATATAAATTCGCTATCGTAACCGTAAAGCTCTCCTCTGCCCTGCCAAGGCTCAAATTCGATTATATAACTTCCTTCGTTAAGGTTTGCAATAGCTATCAATACTCCGTGGTTATAAAGGTTAATTGTGAAATTAAATCTCGCTGCGCGACTTTCAATGCGCTCTCCGGTATCAATATTTGTAAATGTAAATTGATGGGCGCGCCGCGTAGGGGGCCTGCTATCTTCTAAGACAATCCAAAATTCACGCTCCGATGCAATATGTATAATGTCGCCGCTTTCAAGCCTCTCGCGCGTTATTATAAGCTCAAGAACCTCGAAAGGCTCCAGGGCCTCAAAAGCATCAATGTCTTCGATAGACTCCGCAAAGTCAGTAAGCTCATTATAAACAAAATTTGAAAAGTCTCTGCCAAGTGACGAAAATGTGCTCACCAAGAGCACGAAAAACAGAACCGCAACCCCGCCTGAGATAATCATCAACATGCCCAGTTTTTTCACGTTGTTCTCGCCCCTACTCACTTTCTTTATTTATTGTATCAAAATTGTTATTTGTTTGTCAATCATTTATATTCTTTACCTTTTTCTTCGCCTCTAACAACCCGCAACGCGCCCATATTAAGGGCCGCAAGCTCATCCTCGCCCGGGTAACGCTTTACAGGGGCAATAAATTCTACTCTTTTGGCAATTTCTCCCGTTATATAATCACTATATGCAATGCCGCCTGTTAAAATTATTGCATCAACCTTGCCGCACATAGCCACGGCCTGTTGCGCAATTTCCTTGCCTACTTGTAGGGCCAACGCGTCTATAACAAGCTTAACTTCAGGCTCGGTTTTGGCGCGTTCTTCAAGGTCCATTATACTGTTGGTGCCAAAATAACCCACCATGCCGCCCTTGCCTTTTATAAGGGCTTTTATGTCGGCGTGGGTGTATTTGCCGCTAAAGCAAAGGGCCGCCAAGTCGCCCACAGGCAATGTGCCGCTGCGCTCTGGGGTAAAAGGCCCATCGCCGTCCAAGGCGTTGTTAGAATCTATAGCACGGCCCTTTTCATGTGCCGTAACGGATATGCCGCCGCCCATATGCACAACAACCAAATTAACTTCGTCATAAGATTTGCCGTGTTCTTTACAATATTTGCGCGCAGTGGCTTTTTGATTAAGTGCATGGAAGATGGAGCGTTTTGTAAGGGCCGGATGGCCCGTGATGCGCGAAATTGGTATAAATTCGTCCACCACAACGGGGTCAACGATAAAGGCGGGAGCACCAACTTTATCGCCTATTGCACGGGCAATAAGGCCACCCAGGTTGCTGGCGTGGTCGCCAAAATTGCCGCTGGCAAGGTCTTCTTTCATGGCGTCGTTGACATAATATGTGCCAGACGCGATGGGTTTTACAAGGCCACCCATGCCACACACGGCAGAAAGCTCATTAACAGCCACACCGGATTCTTCCAGTGCATCCATAATAAGCTCCATACGAAAGTCATATTGGTCGCCAATTTTTTCATAGCCCGCAAGCTCGTCCATGGTGTGGCGAAGCACCTTTTCAAAGATGGGTGTTTCGTCCTCAAAGAGGCCAATTTTTGTTGAGGTAGAACCTGGATTAACAATTAAAATTTTCATAAACTCTCCTTTGGTGTTATGTGTATTTTAGAACCTGTTTAATATCTCCATTCCGACGCCTTTTCTGCTTATTTTCCCCATGGCCGCGTTGCGCGGCCGCCTTGCCCTGCGAAAAAACCCTCGAAAATTCGCCGAAAGCGAGACAGTAAACAGGCTCTCAGGGCCTGGCCCAAAAAGCATCCGCGTTATGCGTTGTCACGTTGGGGTCTTGATAATACCCAACAGGCGCCAGCATATTTTGGGTATTTCCCTCGCGGCCGTCCTCGGCACCAAAGCCAAAATGTGTCCCTGCGGAAAAACGGAACATATAGTCCGCCATAAAGGCCTTATAATCGGCCATGTCAAATGGCTGGTTGTTTCGTCCCGCGTTTTCGTTAGGAAAAACCTCATCTCCTTGGGCAAAAGCCTTGCGCAGCGTTGAAAGGTCAAGATATGTTCCGTCCGCGTCCGTTAAATACAGGCGAAATGTGGGGTCAAGCATAATCCACTGCTGCAATTCCCGCGAATACGCATGGGTTACAACATGCACGAACCGCGCAGGATGCTCCATGGGATGGCCGGTTATATGTTTGGCGGGTATATCGTAGAGGCGCAGCAATTCTGCAAGCAAAATCGCAAGTCCGCGGCAGTTTATCCCCCGCGGGTTTTCATCCATAAATTCTATTATAGATATGGCATCGCGCTCTGTTGGCATTTCTGATGCGCCGTCATGGAAAAAATTATCGCACACCCAGTTAAGTAGGGCAATCATTAGTTCTACATCGTAAAGCCCGGCAGTTACACCGTCAAGGT
>Ga0123355_10004826_pt1 | contig 19627 bp, 14 predicted proteins | sample TergutEmb28metaG_3_FD_89872 | JGI IMG/M metagenome (GOLD analysis project Ga0123355, IMG submission 89872) | Embiratermes neotenicus P1 segment gut microbial communities from Petit-Saut dam, French Guiana - Emb289 P1 | ecosystem: Host-associated > Arthropoda: Insects > Digestive system > Gut ...
CGAAGAGCTGGCAATGGCGGAGTATGCGGACAGTCGTATTATTGGCGGTAAATCCGGTGTGGCAGGCAGTAATACAGTCGCAGACAACCGCAACACACCAGGCAGCAGCACTATAGAGGACAATGCGGCAGATCAAGAAGCAACAGAAGGCAATAGTATGGTAGACGCAAGAACTGCCGAATATAACAGCGCCGGCAACAAAGAAGAATACCAGAGAAGAAAAGAACAAGAGTCCATAGCGAGACGTAAGAAATCCCAACTAGATAAACTAGAAGCCCAAATATCCAAAGCAGAGGCCCAAATAACCGAATGTGAAAGCCGCCTAAATGACGAAACTGTAAGCCACAATGCCCAAGCTGCCGCCGAGGTCTATGAAGAAAAAACAAAGCTTGAAGCCGAGCTTGCAATACTATATGATAACTGGGCAAACCTAAGCGAATGAGGAGACAACCATGAAAACAAACAAAGCATCCAATGTAATCTCATATATCCTTGGCATGGCCTTTAACCTGGCAGTCTTGGCCCTTGTGGCCTTCGCAATATACTGGTTTGCCAACTGGGGCTTTGACCGAGGCCATGATTTTGCCGCAGACATGCTGTACGAAGGCCCAAATTACGAATTTACCTTTGTGCTGGAAGAAGACACTCCCAGGGCCGAGGCCGCTCGGCTGCTGTATAACGCCGGGGCCATAAACAACCCTTTGCTCTTTAGGCTGGAAATGTTCCTAAAAAACAGCACTAGGGTTTTTAGGGCCGGAACCTACACTCTCAATACGAATATGACTAACACCGAGGTCAACGCCACTTTACGCCGTGGTCAGACGCCGGAGGCGGCAGGCCACGAGGAAATCCGCGTGCTGGAAGGTTGGAGAATCCGTGATATGGCTATTTATTTCGAAAACCTGGGGTTCTTTACAGCTGATGAATTTATTGATTACACCGTAAATGGGGATTTTAGCAATTTCCGCTTCTTGCGAGACGTCCCAAGCCACCCAGAGCGGAATCCTTTGGAAGGTTATCTGTTCCCGAACACGTATTTTGTCCCCTTAAACCCCACTCCCAGGCAAATCATTGTGAGAATGCTTAATCACTTTGAAGAAACAATGGAGGGTGCGTGGATTTATCGTGCAGAGGTTTTGGGCTTTACTCTTGATGAAATTATCACAATGGCATCGGTAGTAGAGGCTGAAACGGGCCATCCAGATGAAAGGGCCCTTGTGTCTCAAGTAATACACAGCAGGTTAAGGCAGGGAATGATGCTTCAAATGGATCCAACGGCCACATATACACAGGACATCTATGGTGGCAGAGTTTTACGGGAACACCTGCAGGTGCAAACAGCCTTTAATACACACATCCACCATGGGCTGCCTGTTGGGCCAATAGGAAACCCCGGTCTTGCCAGTATTGAGGCGGCATTGTTCCCATCTGACACTAACTATCTGTTCTTTGTCGTGGACTATAGAGCCCCCGGCAGACATGTATTTACTCGCACTTATTCGGAGCATCAGCACTATGTAGCACGGTATCATGCGACTTTGCCCTAATAATTATCTATATCATGGAGGAGGAGTTCCAATGCAAGGCTTCACCCAATACACCCCCACAGAAATAGTCTTCGGCCCAGGCACAGAAAGCCAAACCGCTGCTATGGTAAAAAAATATGGCGGCACAAAGGTTTTGGTTGTGTACGGCACAGGCAGCGTAGTAAAGTCCGGCCTGCTGGACAAAATCACGGCCCAACTAACCGAAGAAGGAATAGCATATCTGCCTTACGGCGGCGCAACCCCAAACCCCCACTTGTCCTTTGCAAGAGCCGGGGTTAAGGCTGCCCTTGACCTTGGGGCAGATTTTATTTTGGCTATAGGCGGCGGCAGCGCAATTGATGCCGCAAAAGCCATTGCCCACGGTACAAAAAACCCGGACATTGATATCTGGAAGTTTTGGCTAAGAGAAGAACCCCTTACAAAATCCCTGCCAATAGGGGTTGTGTTAACCATATCTGCCGCAGGCAGCGAAACCAGCAATTCCGCGGTGCTAACCAACACAGATGCAGATACCGGAATAAAGCGCGGCCTAAACACAGACTTCAACCGCCCATGCTTTGCTATTATGAACCCAGAGCTAACCTACAGCCTGCCAAAATACCAAATAAGCTGCGGCGTTGCCGACATAATGATGCACACTCTAGACCGCTATTTTACTCCAGAAGCCAATGATGGCCGGGACAACGAAATGACAGACGAGATAGCTGAGGCCCTGCTGCGCGTAGTAATCAAAAACGGTCCAATTGCCCTGGCAAAGCCTGATGACTATCAAGCCCAAAGCGAAATCATGTGGGCCGGCAGCCTTTCACATAACGGGATATGCGGCTTAGGTCGTACCTTTGACTTTTCTGTGCACCAGCTTGGGCATGAGCTTGGAGGCCGCTTTGATGTTGCCCACGGGGCCAGCCTTACAACTATGTGGGGCTCATGGGCCAGATACTGCCTAGATGTAAATCCAGCCCGTTTTGCCAGGTATGCCAGGAAAGTCTGGGGCGTGGCCGAGGCAGATGATAGGGCAGCTGCCGAAGAGGGTATCCGCAAAACCGAGGCATTCTTCAGGGCCATAGACATGCCCACCTGCTTTACCGAGCTTGGCATCGGTATGCAAACCGATGAAGTACTGGATCAGCTTGCATTTGCCTGTGTACACTTTGGCAAGCGGCTGGTGGGGAGCTTTAAGCCTCTTGATAAGGGCGATGTTCTTTCAATCTATAGTGCGGCAAATAGGTAGTCAGCAATGACTGTAGCGGAGTGCTGACGTAAACCAATCAACAGACACAATTGTCAGGAGGCCCACACCGGGCAATAAGGAGGCAGATATGGTTTTTTTAGCAGGCGGAGCAGGCTTTATAGGTAGCCATATGGCAGTGGAATTGTTGGGCAGAGGGTATGATATTGTTGTTGCCGATAATTTTTCCAACAGTACATCTGAGGCGCTTAACCGCGTTAAAAAGTTGACAGGCCGGGATTTCCCCATCTACAGCTGCGATATCCGTGATGGGGCAAAGCTGGACGAGATATTTTCCAAGCACAAAATAGACTGCGTAATCCACTTTGCTGGGTACAAGGCCGCTGGAGAAAGCGTGGAATTGCCCCTAAATTACTACGAAAATAATTTGTGCAGCACAACCTCACTGTGCCGGGCTATGGAGCGCCATGGCGTCAAGAAGCTTATATTTTCATCCTCGGCATGTGTCTATAGCGAGAAAAACACAATGCCTATCACCGAGGATTCCATAGTAGGCGAATGCCCAAATCCCTACGGCTGGACAAAGTTTATGTCCGAGCAAATCCTGGCCGACACTGCGGTTGCACACCCCGATTGGTCTATAGCCATGCTGCGGTATTTCAACCTCTTCGGCGCCCACGAAAGCGGAGATATAGGCGACGACCCCACAGGTGTGCCAAAAAACCTACCTCCCTTTATAGCCCAGGTAGCAGCAGGCCGCTTAAAGCTTTTGGAGATTTTTGGCGATGATTATCCCACTCCAGACGGCACATGCATAAGGGACTACATCCATGTTGTGGACTTGGTAAAAGGGCATATTGCCGCCATGGAGTACTGCAAGGCCAACAAAGGCGCTGAGGCTTTTAACTTGGGCACAGGCCGGGGCACAAGTAATCTGGAGCTGGTGGCAGCCTTTGAAGAGGCCAACGGCATAAAAATTCCCACAAAGATATCCGAAAGACGCCAGGGTGATGCCCCGGTTTCTTATTGCTGTACCGATAAGGCTGAGAAGATGCTTAATTGGAAGGCAGAAAAGTCTGTGGCAGATGCTTGTCGGGATATGTGGCGGTGGCAGAGTAAGAATCCACGAGGGTATGAGGGGTAAGTGCTGTAAATAACACAGTTTTCATAATATATTTGCAAGCTGCCTTCAAACGATGAAATGCAGCCTGATTATTCTGTTTGGGTGAGGGTGCGATATCCTGTGTCAAAAACACATAAAACCTTGGATATTTTTTACAGGGCATTAAAAGGCGAAGCCCTTTCACCCAAAATGTTGAAAGCAGAGTATAACGTTTCAGACAGAACCATCACAAGACATATTAACGAAGTAAAATCTTTTTTGGCTGAAAGCAGAGACCTAATTGGCTATGCGGAGCTTGAGTATAGCCAAAACACAAAAACATACCACCTTATTACAGACAATTTTTTGTCCGACAAAGAAATATTTGCGGTGACAGAGGTTATACTAGCCTCCCGTGCCTTTTCTATTGAAGAGATGGAAGACATATTAGCCAAACTTAAAAACTTTGCCGCCATTACCAACCGAGAAAAATTCACAGAACTTATCAGAAAAGAAAAAATGCACTACAAACCTGTCAAGCATGAAACAGATAGCGTGATAGATACATTATGGGCGCTCATCACATATATAGATAGTAACAACGAGATAACCATAAGCTATCGCAAAGGAGACGGTACAATTGTAGACCACCGCTTGCAACCGGTGGCAGTTTTATTTTCTGATTTTTATTTTTATCTGATAGCCTATAGCACAAAAAGGCGTAAATCCCCGATATATTTTCGCATAGACCGCATACGCAATATAGTCATGCACAACCAAACTTTCGACAAATCAAAACTTCCAAAGTTTGACGAAGCCGAAATGAGAAAGCTCAGCCAGTTTATGCACTACGGCAAGCATCGCATTGTAAAGTTTTGGCACACAGGGCTTGGTGTACAGGCAGTGTTGGATAAGCTTCCTACAGCAAAGGTCGTGGAAAGAAGGAAAGGTGCTTATCTTATAGAGGCGCAAACATATGGCGAAGGCATAATTCCATACTTGCTAAGTCAGGGCAATAAGGTAAGAGTTATAGAGCCACCGGATTTGGTGGATGAGATGAAGGTATTAATAGCAGATATGACGAATCTTTATTAGAATCTATGTTCATAGGATTTCACTCCGACACATTATGTCTGGATTCCTGATTATACTGCGAGAAAAATGATTTCTAAAGAAGGGGTGTATTTTTTGTCTTTTAGCATATATACGCATGATTTTTTCAGGTCATTTGAAATGAGTACGGATGTAGACGGCACGCGAAAAGCCTGTATCCAAGAACCTATCCTACGCTTTCTTGCTCATGAAAATTTCGATACAGCGCGTGAGGTATATGAAGGCTTTTTTGACTGTTACCGCATTAAAATTGAGGGTGACGCAAGCTTTGTTGACTTGCTGGATAAGTTGCTTCACTACGAGAAAAAAGCGGCTGTATTACTGGATAAACAACGCGACCATTATGTTCATTCTGTAAATGTATTCATTCTGGGATTATCAATATTTGCTCAAAATAAAATCTATTCGGACATGTTTACAAAGAATGTTTTTGAGACTCAAAACTACATCGGGCGATATGATAGCCCCCAAGAGGAATTTCTTTTTCGTTGGGGGCTTGCCTCGCTTTTGCATGATATTGGCTATCCTGTGGAAATCACACAGAATCAAATTGGCGGTTTTATTAAATTTATAACAAGTGTAGACGCTGCCAGCTCGGCAAATCCTTTTATTGAGTTCAAAAATTTTAATGCGTTAAACAGCATAGACAAAATAATGTACGAATCAGCCTTCGCAGGCGCATATCCAGCAACTGCCAGCGAACTAGACTTCTATTCTCCTGTAGACTTGTTGGCGCATGGTATATGCCGCACATTACCAAGTGTTGATGCAGAAATGATAAAAAATACACTGCGTGGCTATTTGCAAAAAATGCAAAGCGCCGCTTTTGTTGACCATGCTTTCTATAGTGCCGTAATTATGCTGAAATGGTATGGCTTTTTAGCTCAAAAAAGTGGGCAAGGCCCAGGTGTGTTCTTTTATCCCGTATTGGATGCAGCTACGGCAATCTTTTTGCATAATTTCTATCCTCATGGATTAACAAAGTCCCCTTATAACATGCCGCCCCTTGCGGCACAACACCATCCCATTGCATATCTTCTTATGCTGTGTGATGAGCTCCAAGACTGGAATCGTGTAGCATATGGTACAGAAGATAAAAAGAAAATTTTGCCTCAATCTATAGATATTCAAATTTGCCCAAGAAAGCTTAATATACACTACGAGACTATAGGCGGGGTGCTTACTGACGAGTTTTCAGAAAAGAAAAATAAATTGTTTGCAAGGATTTTAGAATTGGCGCAGGTGTTTCCCGATGGCGTTAATATCACATCAAGCACTGTGGCATGTCAAACGGTTAAGGAACTTGAAATGAATGACATCCATAGTGACCAATTGCTTTCTCGCCCTACAATGGAAGTGCTTACTCGGATGGCGCAAAAAATCCACGCGGATTATAACGCCCACCAACGCACAACAGGCGGAAATACCCTGCCAAATTGGAGCGAGCTTGACGAAAATTATAAATATGCAAATATCCGCCAAGCAAAAGGTGCATTTGCAAAACTTCGGCTTGCAGGTTATGAATGTAGAGATGCCTCTTTGCCATTAAGATCTGGATACAAAGAAGTAGTGGAATTTCCGGCACAAATGGTCGAACCCCTTTCAATTTTGGAACACGAAGACTGGGTTACAGATCGTAAAAGCCAAGGTTGGACATATGCCGCTGTGCGTGATAATGAAAAAAAACATCACCCGCTTCTTGTGCCATATGATGACCTTTCAGAGGCGGAAAAAGATAAAGACCGCAATGCAGTGCGCAATGTTTTTCCATTAGTGCATAGTATTGGGCTTAAAGTTTATGAAAAAAAGAAAGATGAGTAAGCGTATATTTGGATACATTCGGGTGATTGCGTTTGTTGTCACTTTTGTATTGGGATTTGTAGTTTTCTTTCCGCTATATGATGGTAATATTTCCAATACAGCGTTTGCTTCTGTTCGCCTGTTTTTTTTGAACACAGGCGAACATGAGATAACTCCGCTTTTGGATGTAGCGCGCTGGCTAGGCTTTTTTGTTATGGGAAGCAGTGTTGTTTCGCTATTGGCAGAAAAGGCAGGAGTTTCTATCGTCAATTTTGTAAAGTGTTTTCACCCCGCAAGCACTGCAATTTATGGTGATACCATTTATGCAAAACATCTGAAGAAAGACATTGGGTGGACGGCAATGCTAACCACCGCCGCACCTATTTTCCGAGCAAAAAAGCATGTGATAATGTTAGATAGTGACAAAAAGAGTCTGGATTTTTATGCAAAGCATAGAAATGTATTTAAGGATAGGGATACAACAATAATATTAGACAATGTTACGTCTGATTGTATGCACAGCAGAAATTTACATGTTTTTAGTATGACAGAAAATTGTGCGGAGGAGTATTGGAAAAACAATATTGCTACAGAAAATGAAAAAATTGCAATTATCGGCTTTGGCTCTTTGGGACAAGCAATTTTAGAGGCAGGACTGCTATTAAACATTGTATCTACTAGGCAGAACATAGAGTATCATGTATGGGGAGAATGTACAAATTATAGGGGTATCCATCCTCAGCTCTTTGATGATGAAGGATATTTGCAATGTGACAAAAAAGACAAGGTTATATTTCACAACGAAAGTTGGCAATGTGGTCTGGAGCAAGAGAGCGGTGTAAATCGTATTATACTCTGCGGCACACCTAATGATAATTTGAGAGACCTAAGCAGTATTCTGCGATTGTTTTGCTGCGAGAGCTGCACAAAAATCTATATTTATACCGAAGACCGTATTGAGTGCTTTGCTGACGAAAGAATCGCTCCTTTTGGCATGGCAGAAGCACTGTTTACGAAAGAAATAGTTCTTGAGGAGAAGTTGCTTGAAAATGCAAAAAATCTGCATTTTCAATACAATAAGAAGGATAGACAAATGTGGGATAGTCTCTCGACATTTCTGAAACGCTCTAATATAACTGCCGCTGATTATGCCTTTGTTATAAATACACATTTGAAAGAACTTAAAGTGCACGAATTGGCGGAATTGGAACATATACGCTGGTGTCGTTTTCACTTTATGCATAATTTCCGCTATGGCGAAGTAAAAAACGAAAAGCTGAGGACTCACAATAAGCTGGTATTATATGAAAACTTGTTACCAGAGGACAAAGTTAGTATTGAAAAACACATAAGCAGTCTTTTGAAAAAGGTGGGGACGTAATGCAGGTGAATTCTAAAAACATAACAGTTAAGGATTTTTATCAGTTAGTTAATGATTCTCGCCTTACTCATTTAGAGAAACTTATCACGCGATTTAACCCGTTTAAAATTATTGGCGTTGAGCGCCGTGAAATAAAGCATAGTAATGTTTTAAGCTGGATGTTTGAGCCAAAGGGGCATCACGGGTTTGGTGATAGGTTCGTCAAGGACTTTTTGCTTGAAAGTATTGCGTACAACATAGATGCCCATAATGACTACATAACAGGCGAAGATGTGCTTGGTGTAGATTTTTCGGACATAGTTGTTAAGCGAGAATACAAAAATATTGACATACTCCTAGTGTCCCATAGCCAAAAGTTGGTTGTTGCTATAGAAAATAAAATAGATGCTAGTGAATCGGAGCATCAACTGTCCAAGTATGAAGATATCGTACAGGCAGAATTCGAGGGGTATAAACATGCTTTTGTATTTTTGACATTGAAGGGCGATTCACCCGAAAATTCTAAAAATTGGGTTGTTTTTTCTCATGAAAAAATAGTACCCATTGTAAAAAAGAATTTAGATATGGTTCAAGACAGAATTAACCAACAAGTGTCTGATTTTGTGAATCATTACATTGATTTATTGGAGGAGATAGCCGTGAATACAACAGAAACCCGTAAACTTGCATTCTCTATTTATAAAGAACATAAAGAAGTGCTGGATACTATTATTGAGGCTATCACCGCCACCTTCGATTTTGCAAAGCTGGAAGCTGTTTTACACAGGCAAACTGATACACAGCGGGTTGAGTCAAAAACAGATAAGACAGTATATGCGTTTTGTCCAAAAACTTGGTTAAATAAAACAGTTAAAGTTTCTGGCTCTGCAGTTGAAAATGTTAGGTTTGTACTAGACTTTCGACAATTTAATGATGCTAAAATCACTCTTTTTTTGCAGCATGTTATCTTAAAAGATAATTTTACTAATTCTTTGGATTTCCATAACAAGCTAAGAGCAGGTGATGCTGAAAAAAAACTTGATTTTGTAAAGGATATTAAGCAAGCAAAAAACCACCAATGGGTCGTTCTATACAAAAATGAAATAAATATAAATCATTTAGACCTATTTAATCATGGAAGTATAATTGATGAAATTATAAAAGTTTGTCAGTCACAAGACGTGCAGTATGTTGCGCAGTTGGTTGAAGCCACATTAAATCAACATAACTTCTAACAAACCAAATATCTCAACGGAGGTCAGACATGAAGATTTCAAACTTTGACAACACTCAGCCATATGCTTTTGTAAGCTACAAGAGCGGAGATGGAGAGAGGGTTAAAGCAGATATACAACTTTTGCAAACACAATATGGCGTAAATATTTGGTTTGACGAAAATCTAACGTCAGGGGAGCATTGGGATGAGGAAGTTGTTCCGGTTTTGACTTCTGCCAGTTGTAAGCTTGCTATATTTTATGCATCTCCGGACGCTATTGCTAGTGTTAATGTGCAAAAAGAAATAAGTTTAATTAAAAGGTTGGAAATCCCTCTATTGCCTATAAACTTTAGCAATGATAGTTTTAAGTCTGCGTTTCGCAGTGCAGACCAATCCCGCTATGCGAATAATAAAAACTTTAATATTAATGGCGGTTTGGATTTAATTGATAATCATTTGCCAAATTCTTTGACATATATAAGACTACAGAGTGCTGACTGTTATGACCAGATTGTGAAGTCTATCCGAAAATTGGCTCCGGATATTATTAAGATTGGGCATGTGCCTGCCGTCACGAAAGCAGAACCGGCAAAAGCAGAACCACTAAGGACAGAACAAAATGAAGTTTTGCAAACCCCTATTGACACTTCCGCAGAAAGTGAGTCTAAAAATACTTTAGATGACTGGCGCGATGTTTTTTCTAAGCACTTAACTGACGCGCTAAAAGCTAAAAGTGATATTCATTTTTGTGGAAATTCGACTCGGAGCCGTATCAGCTTTAACACGACTTTCATGCGCAATCTATTTGATGCCATTGCACCTAGGGATTGGGAAAAAGAAAATAATTTCAATTGGCAAATTCAAGTTCGCCTAGACCCAAATAAAATTATCATTGGCCCCGTGTTCGCTGGCAACCAGATGAGAAGCGATGCTGAACGCAAAAAAGCAGAGGAAATTTGGTTAGCTGCCATAGATGCCAATAAAAAGTTCAAACCAAGCTGGCAATGGTTGTCAAAGGATATAAATGGCCGCAAAGAGGCAGATATTGATGATTTTATCAAATCCGTTGAAAATGATGTAGATGCGGGTAAGGAATGGGTTTTAAGGTTTTCGGAAGAAATAATGATACATGTTCAAGCTTTTGAGCAGAAATTGAAGTTATTTTAGTCAACTCCTATTTCACCCCGACATATATTGTCGGGGTTTTTTATTATACTTTTCTAGGCGTATAAAAAAATCATGAAGGAGTGTTTGTATGAAAACAAAAAGGAATATATCAGACCTAACAAATGAAGAAATTGCTATATTTTTGACAAGGGTGGAGCTCTACGTTCCAGAGACAGAACGAATAGAGTTTGGTACAGAGGAACATGGGTTGCGCTATGCGAATATTTTCACAAGTAAAGGTGCAGGAGATGGAGGCTACTGGTTTGGGGTCATTTTCGACCTTGAAATAATGATACTTGATGACATTGATCTTGATATAAAAACGGAAATAATGGGTAAATGGTTTGCCTACACACAAGAAATTGGTATCTTTAACGATTTGGCTTCAGACCCGGAGGATTATTTTGCAGGGCAAAAGATGAGGCGAAACGGATACCTAAGTAAAACAAAATACTGTGCCGGAATACAATGCCCTAAAATTTTATGGCTTAATTTGCATAAGCCGGAGCAGTACAATAATGCAGTATTAGATGAAACAGCTCTTGCAACAGGCAGACAAGTGGGGGATTTGGCAAAAGGCTACTTTGGCGATTATACAGAAGTTGCTTATGATAAAAACAAATTTAATATGATAAAACGAACAGAGGCTTTAATAAAAAATAAAACTGCTGTCATAGCAGAGGCTTCTTTTTTATATCATGATGACTACTGTAGCGTAGACCTTCTTCGCCGGTTGCCTAACGGAACGTATGAGATAGTAGAGGTCAAATCTTCTACGTCTTACAAGGATATATACTTGCACGATTTGGCGTATCAGTATTATATTTTAACCGGGTGTGGCATTCCGGTTAAAAGACTTTCGCTTTTGCATATTAATAGCAGTTATGTGCGTAGTGGCGAACTGGATATACAACAGTTCTTTACATTAATGAAGTGTACACATAAAGTCAATAAAAAAAGGGCCGATATTATAGCTAATCTTGCGGAAATAAAACGTGTAGCGCGGATGGAGGAAGAGCCTAACAATTATTCTATAGGCACACGGTGTGACACGCCATATAAATGTGGATATAAACAATGGTGCTTCAGGCATCTGCCGGAAAACAATGTTTTTGACATTGGCTGGCGCATGAGCATGAAGGAAAAAGAAAAAGCTTACCATAATGGTATTATTACCTTTGGAGATGTACTAGCCCATGATGTCAAACTTACAGCCGCACAACGAAGGCAGGTTGAAAGCGCCATAAATAATCTTGACCCGCATATTGATAGGGATGCTATCGGCAAATTTTTGGAAATTGTAAAATATCCATTGTACCACTTGGATTTTGAGACTTTCCAGCAAGCCGTACCTATATGGGATGGGATTGCGCCATACGCACAAATTCCGTTTCAGTATTCGTTGCATATACAAGAAAGTACGCTTAGTGAGCCAACCCACAAGGAGTTTCTTGCCAAAGAAGGCACAGACCCAAGGCGAGAAATAGCGCAACGGCTTTGTGCGGATATTCCTAGAGGAGCTTGTGTTATCGCCTACAACATGGCATTTGAAAAAGCGCGGATAGAAGCACTTGCAAACATGTTTCCAGATTTACAAGCCCATCTTATGGATATCCATGATAGTATGATAGACCTTATGATACCTTTAAGACAGGGTGCTTATTATGACAAAGAAATGAAAGGCTCTCATTCTATTAAAGTGGTGCTTCACACATTGTTTCCAAATGACCCGGAACTTGACTATAAAAAACTGTCCATCATACAAAACGGTGTTGACGCCAAGACTATGTATTCGACTTTGCAAGAGCAACCGCTGGAAGAGGCAAGCAAGATAAGAAAGGCTTTGTTGGCATATTGTAAGCTGGATACCTTGGCTATGGTTAGAATATTGGAGAAACTGTACGGATTTATTGATGAAAAATGATGGACACGGGAAACATGCCACCGGAAGTTGAGTAGATTGCATATATTATGTGGAGATTGAATTGAGGTGAGTTTATTAATGATTTTATTTAGACCTGTAGGGCAAGCAGAATATGATTTGATTGAAGCAAGTGGATTCAAGAAGTTTCCGCCACGGCTAGCTGAACAGCCGATTTTTTATCCTGTGCTGAATGAAAAGTATGCAACGGAGATAGCCAAGAAATGGAACACTGCCGATAAAAACAGCGGCTATATCGGATATGTGCTTCGGTTTGAAGTAAATGATGAGTACATTTGTCGGCACAATGTACAACAGGCAGGGGCGTCATATCATTTGGAGTATTGGATACCCGCAGAGGAATTGGAAGAATTCAATGGCCATATTATCGGGGGCATTGAGGTTGTAAGTAGGTATAAATAAATTGATTTTCCCATTTTACCCCGACAATGTTTGTCGGGGTATTTTATTATACTGTACTTAACAAATAACCACTTATAGCAATTCCCTCTTTAAACGGTCTCGCACGAGTCGAAAATCCCGGGCGTTTCAACGAGTTTTCGGCGACAGGTTTTACCCTGGCGAAGCCGGTGGCGCGAAGCGCTAGGCCACCTTGTACCGGCAAGAAGGCCGGACGCCGAAGGCGGCGTTTGCGCAGCAAACGTACTGACGGCCAGCACCCGTACCCTAGGGTGCAAGATGGCGAGACCGATTTGAAGGTGAACTGCTATAGCGTGAAGCGAGGAGCGATAAGCATGAAAGACATTTGTTTGAGAGAAATCTACGAGAAAGAAAACCGTGTATATACGGAGGGCATAGATATAAAAAGGAAAAAACACAAAAAATTATCTTACAGAAAAAAACACAAGAAGTTAGCTTACAAAGAGCATTATGTTGATGTCTTCCACTATGCAGAAGAGCTTATAGAAAAGCGTACTCGTTTTTCTTCACTGGTTGGTACTGCAAAAAAAGTTAAAGATGCCAGCGGGGTCAAGCACCGTTTTTATATAAATGCTGACAATATGAGCGATGCTTTTCATGCCATGAATTATATTGTATGCAACATTGACTCTTATTTTTTCACGCCTGGTTCAGTCTACAAATATTTCAGCAGAGATGATGATGGCTTTGGCTTCTCAAATGGTAATTTGGGGTTTGACTTTGGCATCGCTTGTGAAAAAGAAGAAGATGATGATTATGATGTAGATACAGCCAGGGAACCGTTATGGAAAAGCGGAGATTATCCTTTATATGTAATGGACTATGCTATAGATAGCGAGCCCTCATTCTCGGCCTATGCCAATGATGTTTTCAACGAAAAATACCCAATTTTATTTGTGCTGAAAAATCGCAATGACTTCAATAGTTTTGACTTCGGTGGCTTTGGCGGATCTATCATGGGCGGGTCTGCCATTGGCGGATCTATCTCCCTGCATGACAAACTTATGCTAAATGGGTTTAAGTATATTTATGTGCCAAAAATAGATGAGAGCGAGCTGACAAGGCTTTTTAAAGCATCAGCAAGCAATGAAAATATTAAGATTTCTCGAAGCATTAGCTATGATACGCTCTACAGAGATTATTCCAGCCTGTTTGACTCGGAGTATAATGTCGAAAAAATCGTAACTGCATTGCGAGAGCATAAATTGCTAAACAGAGATAAGTCCGCCGTAAACTATAAGGATTTTGTCAGTGTCTTTAGGAAATTTGGCGCTTTTAGAGAAGAACACCAAAAAGCCCAGAAGGCAAAAGGCGAGAAAAATCCATGGAACGAGCTGAATGACCTAGTTGGCAACAACGCGCAAAAAGAAGAACTTCGCAAAATGGTGGATTCCTTACTGCTGGAAAAGCGCAGGGCAGAATTTGGACTACCTAAAGGCAATAACACTTTGCACTCTGTATTTTTTGGCGCACCCGGCACATCAAAAACAACCTTTGCGCGCCTTGTTGCAAAAATAATGGAGTATGAAGGCATTATCAATACCAACAACTTCAAAGAATGTAAAAAGTCAGATATTATCGGAAGATATGTAGGGCATACCGCCGCAAACGTTGATGAAATATTTACGGAGCTTGCCGATGATGGCGGTGGTGTACTGTTTTTAGACGAAGCGTACACCTACACCGAAGACCAGACTTGCTTTGACAGAGAGGCTATAAACTGCATAGTTCAAAACATGGAAAATCACCGTGAAATCATGGTAATTTTTGCTGGATATAAAGAGCCTATGCAGCAGTTTTTGGAATCCAACGCAGGGATACGTTCAAGAATAGGATTCTTGTTTGACTTCCCAAGCTACAGCCCAAAAGAACTAACAGATATTGTAAACTATCAAGCAAAGTATCTTGGTTATGATTTGCCAGGTAATCACGAAAGAACACTTGTTGGATTTTTTACAAAATTAACGCAATTGCAGGGTGATTCCTTCGGAAATGGGCGTGAAGCGCGTAAACTGGTAGAAGCCTCTGCAATGGAAATGGCAAGCCGGCTTGCCAGTAAAAAAAAGAAGCCTACAAAAGCGGAATGCCGTCAAATTACATCACAAGATTTAAACACGGCGATAAAAAACACACTGGAAAGAGAATACAAAATTGAAAGCAAGAAAAAAGCAATAGGTTTTTAACGCAGATGAAAGTGAATTAGGGCCTGTTGTGAGTCGCAACAGGCCCTAATTTGAAACAATGAGTTTGACATCACCCAAGATTGTGATATCGGTGCAGAAGCGTCACCATCTGCTCTCGTGTGGGTATGCCTTGAGGATTGGAGCCATCGGTTAGGCCGTTTTCTACGCCCCAGACCCAAGCCTCACGTGCCCAGGAGCTAGGTTGCTGGGTTAGTGTGGTAGGCGGAGTTTGAGGTTGTTCCTGCTGGGACGGTGTACTCCCTTGCGGTGTGGCCGGCTCAAGTGGTGGAGCTGTAGGCGGTGGTGTAGGTTCGGGCGGTTGAACCGCGGTTTCAGGCTCTTCTCTTGGAATATCACGCCCGCTAATAGTCATTGCAATAGCTCTGCATATCTCCTCAAAGTGCTGCTGATACAGCCGCACATCTGTACGCGAGACCACAAAACAAACCTCGACTAATATTGCCGGGGCGGTGGTATTGGCCAGAAAGCTTATATTGTTTCGTGGAACGGCTCCACTGTCCCGTTGATGACGCAAAAGCAGCCCTGATGCATCAGAAATAGCCCGGGCCACCCGGCCTGCAAGGGCCCGAGTAACCTGATTACTGGTAAAATGCAAAACCTCTACGCCAATTGCCCGGTCTTCGATTATCCCTGTTGCGGTACTGTTGAAGTGTATGGATACATCCAAATCTCTAGTTTGGCTGTTATGATGCCGTACTATCGCGCCCACGTTTTCGGACTGGGTGCGGGCATTGTTTTCATGGAATGGGCTAACGCCTACTCCAGCACCCCGCAGTATTTCCGCCACCCGGTCTGTTACCTTACGGGCTTCTTCTACTTCGTCAATGATTCCTCTGGCGCCTCGGATAAAAAGCCCGTGGCCGGATGATATTGCTATTCTCATTTTATTCCCTGCCTTTTCGTGCACTTAATTCCATGTAAAAGGGCGATGCTCAAGTTTACAGCGAGTCCTTTGACATAGCTTTATAGTGCATTTTATGCAGGTATCGGAATCTTGCTTCTTAAGGCTCAATAATGCTGATTGTATGTGTCCATTCAAACACGCCGCCAGCTTCAAGGTCGATGATCCCGGTTTTTTTAGTTATATCTCCGTCATGAGTCTCCTCATCTGGCAAGCCGTACCAAGGCTCGATACACACATAGGGCGCACCAATTTTCGTCCAGATGCCAAGGTAAGGCGCGTCCCGGTAATCCACTTCAAGAACAGCCGCAGATTTCTTAGACTTTAATGAAATACGGCTGCAAGGCACATTCTTGAATACAAGCGTATCCTTTTCAAACCATCCATAATGCAGCGGAATAACCCGGCCAGATTCCACAACGGTATAGGTATCGCCTATTTTTAGCCCATCTTTGCCTGGCGTTTCGCTGACATATGTGTTGTCCTCCGCAAATTCTAGGTAATAATCATCAAAGCTTTCATCATCTTCTCTAGGGCAGCGATAAGCTTCATGGGCCCCTACGGAGAAATACATAATGCTGTCATTGGTATTTGTGACCCGATATGTTGTGTGTAGTTTGTTGCCCTCCACTTCGAAAACAGCCTCAAACAGAAACCCAAATGGGTACTGCTTCCTGGTTTCTTCGCTGTCTGTAAGTGAAAACACAATTTTTGTGTCGCTGGCCGAGGCTACAGTAAACATAGAGCTCTTTGCAAAGCCGTGGATGGTCATGTTGTAGCTTTCGCCGTTGTAGGTATAGGTGTTGTTTTTTAGAGAGCATACAATGGGGAAAAGTATAGGCGCTTGCCCATACCACCATGCAAGGTCTCTTTGCCATAGATATTCTGTGCCTGTTTGCTTGGAAACAATGCTTGATAGTTCTGCGCCATGTGGATTGACTTTTACCTGCAGAAGGTCTGATTGGATGGTATGCATGATTCTCTCCTTTGAAATTTATTCTTTCTTTGAACTGTATTCTATCCTATACTATGGTACACTTCAATGAATCTCTCTGAGGAGGCGAATATGATACGCAACTACAATGATTTTTTGGAAACCATACAAAACGCAGGGTTTTCCATGGGTGGTGGCAATGATGACGGAATTTACACTACAATAAATTGGAACTGGAACGAGGCCGCCCCATATGAAACCCCTATTGCCTGGCACACCGGTGACCCGGAAACAGACCCTTGGGAGTGGCGCACCCGAGTTTTAGATGAAAATAGAGGTATTGCCTATGCCAAACTGTTTTTCAAAAAAAGTGGATATATCACAAAAGAGTGGTATCCGTATTTTTTAGCAGCAAGGCGCAAGGGAGTTACCTTTCTGGAAGCTTATGACGATGGCACAGCAAGCCATTTTGCAAAGCGTATTTACGATGTAGTTGCCGAAAAAGTTGTTATCCCTGTCCATGATATAAAGCAGCTTGCAGGTTTTACCAGAGAGGACAAGCCAGGTTTTGACAGGGCATTGACTGAACTGCAGATGGGTATGTTTATAACAATGAGCGGCAACCAGCAAAGGATTTCATTAAAGGGCGAAGAATATAACACCTGGCCCTCTATGGTATATACAACTACGGAAAACTTTTGGGGGGAGGATGTCTTCAGACAGGCCGAAGAAATCAGTTCCGAGGAGGCAGCAAGCCGTATAAAGGCGCAAATACTGAAGCTCAACCCTAATGCCCAGGATAAAAAAATATTAAAGTTCATTTTTGGGCGATAGAGATTAAAATCTTTTATAGTAGCAATGCATCTGCGCATGAAGAATATATTACAAGCCTATGCAGCGCACGTGTAGCAGCAATATATATCAATTTGATATCCAATGCCTCCTGGGTATACTGGGCCGCATCCGTAACAATTACAACATCAAACTCCAGCCCTTTAGCCAAATAAGCCGGCAGTATTAAAACCCCACCTTCGTAAGGGGTTTCTTGTTCTGTAATAATGGGCAAATTCAGGTTTTGTAGGGCTTTCTGCAACACACTGCATTCCTTGACTGTCTTCCCGATTATTGCAATCGAGCGAAAACCGGCTTTTTGGCTGGCGGATATTTCTTTACATACAGCATCAACGAGGGTTTGGTGGTTGCTGATAATATGGGTTTCTACAGGGTCGCCATGGCGGATAACTGGCACTGCCAGCGGAACATCTGGCCCGTCTTCTTTTAAATGCTTTATAAGGCCGTTTGCTGTATCCATGATTTCAATGGTTGTGCGGTAGCTTTGCTGCAACATAAGCGGGTCAGTATCAAAAATTGGGTGCAAATCACCCCAATTGGTGATGCCCTTATGTGCCAATATGCCCTGATTCAAATCCCCAAGTATTGAAAATGTGGCTCTTGGCAATGCCGCTTTTATAGCAATAAATTGGAATATGCTTAAATCCTGGGCCTCGTCTATTACAACATGCTTGATATCGCTTTCTATGCCATATAGCCGCTTATGCATCCATATCAAAGGTGGTAAATCCTCCGGCTCCAGCGCCTTCTTTTTACCAAGAAACCTGCACTCGTTAATTAAGAGCTGGCAATCCGCCGGGCTAAGTATGCCCCTAGCGAGCTGTGCAAGCATCCCCGGTGCTGCAAACAGTTCTTGGTAATATGTCATTACAGTTTTAAGACGAAACACCGTCATATATTGCTTCCGCACTGTTTTTGAGCTTTCCTTTATGCGCTTAACCAGTAAGTCACGCTTGCTGTATATGTCTTGTATCATAGCTAGGCATTCCGGGCTGTCCTCAGGGAAAGCCGCCTTGCATTCAGCAACACGATTGGCATAGTCGTATTCGATGTTTGCGATAATTATTGGGATTTCTTTTTTTAGAATGCTTTTTAGGTACTTATCAATTTCAGCCCCGCGTTTGCATATGGGCAGGTAGCTGTATGTCTCATGAAACAGCTTCTTTATGGTATTTCGAGAAAATAAGATGTATCCCCCCACAATAAAATCTGTGTCAGGTATGCATTGTTCCTCTATATACCGGCAATAGTTTTCGATTGCTTGATGGAAGTTTAGGCCGCTTTTAAGCCGTGCTGCTTCCATTCTTGTACTGTTATACTCGCCGATATTTATAGCTTCCGAAAGTGCGCTAAGGGATGGTTCAATCTTCCATTTATCCCACTCTAGAGCCTGAGCAACGTAGTCTGCAAAAGTGGTTTGTACTACATGATTGACCCCTAAATCCGGCAATACATCTGAGATATAGCTTAAAAAAAACTGGCTTGGCGCCATTATCATCACTTGGTTTGCTTTTAGCTTATCTTCATGGGCATACAGCAAATATGCAATACGGTGCAGTGCTATGGTTGTTTTGCCACTGCCTGCCGCCCCCTGCACCAGCAGATGTTTGCTAAGGGGGGCACGTATAATTTTATTTTGCTCGGCTTGGATTGTGGACACAATATCCCCAAGACGCCTATCCTTACTGGCCCCAAGGGCCGCTTGAAGGAATTCGTCATTTGTTGTGATATCAATATCCGTAAACCCTTCAAGCTGGCCCATGTTGATTTGATACTGCCTCTTGAGAGTAATCTCTCCTTCGATTGTACCATCGATGCAGTCGTAGGATGCTTGCCCGATACGCCCTTCGTAGTACAGTGATGACATAGGGGCACGCCAA
>Ga0123355_10004827_pt1 | contig 19626 bp, 15 predicted proteins | sample TergutEmb28metaG_3_FD_89872 | JGI IMG/M metagenome (GOLD analysis project Ga0123355, IMG submission 89872) | Embiratermes neotenicus P1 segment gut microbial communities from Petit-Saut dam, French Guiana - Emb289 P1 | ecosystem: Host-associated > Arthropoda: Insects > Digestive system > Gut ...
CCATGGATAAAACAGAAGAACGAGGACATACTAACACCTAGAACATAAGTAAGTACCAAGACTTATATATCCCCAATACAGAGAAACTCTCAGGCATAAATATACCACCACCATACTCACGCAGACATTTTCTGCCCCGCAGGCAACAGACCACGCTACCAAGCCCCACACAGCGCACCTTATTAAGAAGAAGGACCGCACTCTGTACAACTACGACCCACTGAGCCAGCTAGCTCTCATCCAAAGTAACATTAACTTAACGTTAAATTTGTACACGATAAACCCCGTAATGTAGAGATCTCTACACCACATGCGTGCGCAATACATATAGTAGGATTTTAAGTTTGTTCTCTCAAGACAACCTGAAGATGGCCAGAAATGGCTGAAACATGTAGTTGCTTAATGTAGTCATTAAATACACCTATGTGACACAGTTGTGTTCGACTGCACACCAATCCAACTTGAATTCTCATAAATATGTTTGCAAGAGTAAAGGTTTTCTAATATTTTCAGACGAACTGCATAGCACAGGAAGAGCCACAGCCTCTGAGTCAGAGTAACCCTATTGTGAAATTTGGCGGAACTGTGGCAACACTAATAGATAACAACAGAAAAAGAAAAAATAATGAACAAGCACTTGAATCAAGAACGAAAGTAAGAAGCATCCAGAATGACCAGTATGATAATTTGAATGTAAAACATGATAGTGATGTTTCCATTACTCTCAGTTCACTACTGCAGTCTCCTTTTTTAGGCAATGGTGATGGTGATGGTGGTGGTGGTGGTGGTGGTGGTGGTGATGATGATGATGATGATGATGATGATGACGACGATGATGATGATGATTATGATGACGATAATGATGAATGTTCACATGCCCCGCAGCAAGGTTCACAGTATCATTTGCCACCTGAAAACTTTTCACCTTGTACTGAGGCACCATCCAGTCAGACATGTCTTGCTGGAAATGTAAGTACAGCACCTTCATTGCAGCACTTACAGACATCTGGTACGGTGTCTACTGCACCATCACGTGGTCAGCTGCTGGATAGAATTCCTGCCAGTGGAGAAACAAAGTTTTCAGAAATGATACGATCTGAGAGTAATGTGGGGAACCAGATGGAATCTAATTCCACAACATCAAATGTGGTCACAACATCAAAAGAGCTAAGTGGTACTTCAGTACAGTATGATAATTTTTCATCTTTGTCAGATTCTTCTGTTATGTTAAGAGTTCAACAGCCATCTTCTCAGGCAGTAAGACAGCCACAAGTTTACCTCTCAGGGTGTGTATATAACTCATCAATTGACCAGCAAGGACGTTCAACTTCTGGCAGTGTAGTGCTTGTTAATGCACTGGAGGATACTGTGGCACCATCCAGTCAGACAAGAGTACCTGGAAATGTTAGTACAGCACATTCATCCCAGCAGTTAGATACCTCTGGTAAAGTATCTGAAGCGTCATCATGTGGCCAAATTGTGGGCAGCATTCCCACCAGTGGAGAAAGTAATTTTTTGGGAATGATGCAGACTTCCAGTAGTGTGGGAGCCCAGAGGGAATCCAATTTATTGACATCAAATGTGGTCATAAACTCAAGTGTGCTGAGCGGTACTTCCAATCAGTGTAATAATTTTTCATCTTTGCCAGTTTCTGGAGTAACATATGTGGTTCAGCAGCCAACTGCTAACATAGGACAGCAGCAAGTTTACATCCCATATTCAGTATATAACACAGTTTGCCAGGGAAGTGGCTTAACTTCTGGCAGTTTAACACTTGTTAATGCACTGGAGAATACTGCATCACCATCCAGTCATACAAATATACCTGGAAATGTAAGTACAGCTTGTTTAACACGCCAGTTATGTAGATCTGAAAAAGTGTCTAAAGTACCATCAGGTGGCCAGTTTGTGGACAGCATTCCTAACAGCAAAGGAAGAAAGTCTCTGGGAACTGTGGAGCCTGCTAGCATTGCTGGGATCCAGACAGAATCCAGTTCATCACCGTCTGGTTTAGTTATGGCAGTAAGTGGGTTGAGTGGTACTTCGAGTCAGTTTGGAAGTTTGTCATCTTCTGCCAATTCTGCAATACCAGTAATGGTTCAGCAAGTAGCTTCACATGCAGTACAACAGCCTCGTCAGAAATCAGGCGTTGATAATACCTTGTCTTCTGATAAGAGAAGATCAAAAGGACCTCCAAATGTATTGGGCACAGCTCCAAATTGTTTAGTAGTTCCTCAGAAACAAAAAATGGTATCTGTATTGACGCCACATGCCTCAAAAAGGAAAGGTGATAAGACAGAAATAACGAGGGCTAACTTAGCCACTACTAAAGTTGGAAATAAATTAGCTGTGTCTCCAGCAGTGCAGGCAAGCAGTAACCAGTTTTACATTCCTAATGGAGCTCAAGATGGTACTTCCCTTGATGGAAATCAGCAGGCAGTGATTTCAGAGCGTCAGCAATTATATTCAAGGTATGATATGAAGGGCTTGGGTGGGTAAATTATTTGAAGTTTTTATATATACTGTTACTTCGTCCCTTAATATTATACTACCACCACCATCATTTAATTAACGTGTGTATGTAAAGGTAAAGTGTTACTGTTACAGGCCTGGTGTGGCCCAGAGGGTGGGTAGATTTATAGCTCTACTCTTCCATGACCATGGCACTAGAAGGGGGTGAGTGGTCAGCAGCATGTCCTGCCTGCACTTTACCCCCAGGAAAGACCCAGTACCCATTGTACAGAAGGCTGGGTGGGCCCCAGGGCTGGTCTGGACGGGCGGAAAATCTCGTCCCCACTGGGATTCAATCCCGGACCGTCCAGCCCATAGTCAGTCGCTATATGGACTGAGCTACCTGGCCCAATGTGTACATGTATTTATTTATTTATTTATTTATAAAGGATGATTCATAACAGAATGAAACCTGTACACCGAGCTGTAGGTCATGAATGGATGAACAAAACGTGATAAGGTTGATACAATGCACAGCATGATAAGACTTATAAGAGACACATCTTGTTTCATATGAAAGAAATTGGCATCACTTCATGTGCCAAAATTGACCACTGTCCTCTGCCAGGTGCATCTGAATCTGGCATTGCATGTTGTTGGTTGTGCATCTTACTGTCATGCTGTCGCTCCGTCTGATTCTGTTTATAATGTTCGCTTTCATTGTGTCAGTTGTGTGTGGTTTGTTTGGAACACTCATTCTTTAAAGTAGCCTAACAAGTAGAAATCATGAGGGGTTAAGTTGTGTGAATATGGTGGCCACAGATCCATGACATCACTTGTCACTGGAAATCTGGTTCATTGCTACGGATGCTGTTGACATGTGATGAGTTGCACCATCATGATGGAAGTAACCTTGAGTGACTTTGACATTCTCCAGCTTTTTCCCAAATTTTAAGAAAATATGTTATGATGTCTAGAGTTCCTTAAAAAAATGGGACCAGTAATGGTTTGATCAATATGGCATACAAAACTCCCACTTTTTTTGGGATGCAGTGGTATTTAGTGAATCACATAAGGGTTCTCAGTTGCTCATATGCTGGTATTTAGTGAATGCATGCATCCAGGCAGGTGGGACTAGGCTTCATCCACAACCCATGTGATGTTAAGTATTCCCAGCAAATTGTGCAGGAAATCCTGAAATTAAGGGCAGTAGTAAACTTATTTCTGCATGTCTGGTTCCAACAGTTGGTGGAATGCTATCACTCTGTGTGGCCAAACCTCTGCTTCCTTGGGACCTCTTTGACATGGAATAAGAATAGCCAGATTATTGGTAAAACCTTCACAGAGATTTTCTGGGAGACTGCTCTTACCTGGCACACACACATCCACTATTGTAGCCTTGGGCACAAGCTAGTGATGTTTCCTGCATTCATCCAGAACAGAAATTGTTTCCTCCAACCTTTGCGAAGGGAACGTACGTGGCTCATTGCATCCAGATTTTTCCCTGTATGTTGTCTGTCATATGGTGTGAGCCAGTAACACAGTAGGTGTGCACAATTAAAGTGCTCTTTCTTTGTGTACAGCACGATGCAGCTACTGTACAACAGTGATGGAGGCACAGGAAACTAGTATGCAACAGTTTGCCACCTAATATTAGTGAGATGAATGACTCATGACTGTACACAACGTTAAATGCCCAGGCATTTAGAAGTAGCTGGAATGTAATCAGTGCCACCATTCAGGGTTTATAACTAAACATTTGGGTTTTGTTCTGTATGAATTGCCTGTACATAATGGATGGTTTGTAAAACTTATGTGCCCTTCATGCAACAAATTTTTAGTGTTCTAAATCATAAATGTATTACCATTCTGCAGTTCATTCTATTCCGGAGTAGTTTCTAATGGTTTGTTCAGTCTCTTAAGTTCTCTGTTTGAGTGATGTATTCAAAAGGAATTTATGTACTGACCCACACATTATTATTTTTAAAACGCAGGAAAACTACATTTTTACAGCGTTTGTTTTAAAACAGTTTCTGATACCCCTTCAAGAGTGTATGCAACTGAATTATCCAGTCATTTATTTTGCAAATTTGTGTGCTGGAAAATGAGATACATGTCACGTTGTGGGTTATGCACAGTTTGCTTTGCTTTGCTTTGCTTTGTATATACTGTCATTGATTTCATAGATACTGTACATTGTGACTGTGAAGCAAGTAGTGTAATTAGGTGTTGTTCTGATATAGGGCATACGTGTGTTGAACATACACGATTCATTTAATGACATGTTTATTACCCCATGTTCCATATTTTATCAGGATTAAATAGGTTTACATTATTTTCATGTCCATAGATCTCTTCTCTCCCTCCGTAATAAATGTCGGATGTAATTGTGATTTTTTATGAAAATTTGCAAATATGAAAATAATGCTATTAAGAGGCAACCCCACCTTTGTACTTCACAGTTTTCTTCCATCGGCAGTAACAAATGATAACTGTGTGAACCTGATAGGGGGAGTGCTACTGCTGCCACTCGGTGTACCGTTCTAAAGTTTTGTATTAGATCTTCAGAACAAATGCAGTTTTTGAAAAGATATTTTAACATTATTCATTTTATGCATACTGACTAAATTTCTCATTTATAAAACTAATGTACACATAGATGAGCATATGTTGGTTTTATAAATGAGAAACTTTTAAAAGATATTTTTTTGTGGCATGGGAAACATCAAATCAGCTACCTCACATCATATTTACATTTAAGTTTGATGGTGATATAATTTTTGGATCATATCTTATTTCTAGGTTTCAGTTGCAGCTTTGTTTTTAATATGGTCTGTTTAAGCACAGATCTCAAATGTACTCCGACTTTCATTCCAATACAAATTATGACATTTAGTAAGGAAGCTTTTATGTGGATCACACATTATATCACATGGAATTCACTACTGTGTCTTATAGACAGGATACGGAGCATAACTGTTGTATTGAATGAATTACAAAGTTACACAGCCTCTTTTCAGAATATATCCCTTTTGTATACAGGACCCAAAGTAATTTCAGATATGTAAGGACCGAGGATGAGGTCTGTAACTACTTTTAACCTAGTGTGATCCACTGGTGTTTATGTTACAGACACATTGAGTGGTCACATAGTATTATGCTGGAAAATTCTGAAGTGACTGAAACCGTGTGGTAAAGACATGGGATAGCAAAATTCCAGTTCACACCTGATATTGCCACAAAATTGCTCAGGTTCTTATAGTCCATACCAAGCATGACACCATCAGTTTTCTGCTGGTATTCACTTCGGGGCACGCAGTGGTGCAGTTGGTTGGGGTACTGTGCTACAAGCCGCAGGGTCATGGATTTGATTCTGCATGGTGTCAGTGGATTCTTCATTGTCATAATCCTTCTGGCCACACCATGGTCCTAGGGTTGACTCAGCCGCTAACAGAAATGCGTATCAAGTATAGTTCTGGGAGGGGGTTAAAGGTGGCCGGAGTGCAGGGCTGACAAGCTTACCATTTTCATGTGCCAGTAGTCTTGAAATCTGGGCGTGTCAGCCTCCTGGAACTGTCAGAACCTGTCCAGGCCTGTACAGGGTTTGTTTTTATTCTTCACTTCACTTACTTTCACTTATTAATTAATTGCATCTTTGTTAAAGAAACTGAAAAATTGATATTTGCCTAGATATCCTCTATTTTAATTCAGATTCCAGTTTCACGTCATTACTAGTCATTTAACTTATGTTTCTGTTTTCCCTAAAACTTCATGCCATGTTAAAAGCTGTATATTGTTAAATTCTCTGCGTCTTTGTATTCTTCAGCAGTTATGATAATGTGGATTTACAAATTGACAGTGTTTATGGATGCTACAGTTGTACAGTTTTAAGAGATTCAGTAATTCAAAAATAAGGGACTCACAAAGACTGAATGCACATGAATCCCTAGGCTCTGATCTGATGCCTTAGTTCTCAGGATCCTTAGGTCCAGATATAATTCCTTACTGTTCCCTCAGCACATTTGCAGCCCTTATCTTCACATGCACCTTTATTCACTGCACTTGTTCACTCACTTTCTTACTGACTGCACTGAAACATAGAAACTGACTGTATGTGTTCACATTTCTTGTGTTCGTGTCCACAGATGGACCCTCATTGGCTGGCTACCAAGCCACTCTATCCCAGCTGCAGTGCTCTGTTCATATAAGCACAGCACTTCTAGGCTTCTCCTGCCTCCACTGGAACAGTCTGGAACTGGCCAGAGCTAACAGCCACTTTAGTTGGGTGTAGAAAGGTCTGGAGGCTGATGTCAGATGTCAGAACTTTCCATTTAGGTGCTCTGGCTGTCACAGCTGCACCTGTGCTATTACACATTTCTTGTGGAAACACATTACAATATGTTTCTACAATACTTATTTGTTTGCCAAGGAAGCTGCCTCTTCCACATGCTTTTTGGCAGATCACAGTGTTACAGGAAGTTTTTGTTAAAGACTATGTTGTCAAGATGTGACTGGAAAAGATGCAGAACTGCAGTTGATGTGTGAACCTGGGGCCTCAAAAATGTGCAGTGGCAGTGCTTTAGGTCCTGCCAGTGCCTTGAATGATTTGGAATGGAATAGGTGTGGAAGGGAGTTGTAGTGGCCAAATTTGATTTGCTACACTGTCATGTTTCTGAAGGGACCATGTAATACCTAGCCAAGATGTGGGAAGTACTACCTCTTTAACTGTTTTTGTAAAATGTTAACACAGAGTCCCCATAAAAATCTGCCATTGGTTGTTCAGACTAGTCTGTGTAAAGTGTTTCTTATTTAATGTTATTGAAATTCGCCCAAAATGAGTGGTCACATTGTGATTGGCCAGCATTTTGGACTCTGTCCGTAACATAAACATCATACCTTCCTCAGTTTTCTTGCAGTCAGTAGTGATAAAATATTTCCATTTTATTTTAGTGTTACTCATGAACCTCTTCATCACTCTGCTACTGTTAATACCTTTGTTCAGTCTTTAGTTCTGTTTTTCTTTCTTTTTTTCTTTCTTCTTCTCCTCCTCCTCCTCCTCCTCGTGTATTCTTTAACAGACTTCTCTGATTTGATGTTTGTGTGACTGTGCACCCTTAATATATATGATATGATTTGTTAGACCAACTTGATGCAGCAATTATCATTTATTGATAAACCAATGACTCAACATGTTTCGGGGACCATTGTGCCCATCTTCAGGAGTGCAAGGCTGTACACTACTGCATATGGTTTTCAGCACTTTAAGTGCTGGTTTATCAATAAATCATAATTGCTGCATCAGGTTGGTCTAACAAATCATTTCAGACTATTCTCTGTTTGACAAGATTCTTAATACTTTTTGCATTGTTTTCAGTGGTAATCCTGTTAAAGACCAAGGTGTTTCTTCAGCTACTGCTACAGCTATTACCAGTCCAGTTATTGATGCTATTTGTCGTACAAGTGCTGTGGCAAGTGCTACAGTTGCAACAGTTCCCACAACAGCTGGTGCAGTCAGTTTGGGAGACACTGCTACAGTCACCAGTTTTATACCCAATGTAGTTGTAGTGGGCACTGAAGTGCGTGCTATGGATCCTGCTGGTGCTGTTTCAGTTTCTGATCAGCAAGGTCCTGCTGTAACTGAAATAGGAAGTGGTCCTCCAATTTCAGCTTCTACCACAAGTTTTTTTACCACTAGAGCATCTTCAAACATTGCTCTAGTGACTCCCATGTTAACTAAAGGTGCAGAAATTTCAGATTCAAATTCTACTAATCAAACAGGGCTTCCTTCTGCAGTTCGTACGGTCCAAGAACAAGTTTCTGAGGAATCCTCCGGTAGTACAGGTGCGGGACCAAGTACAACCACAAGCTCTGTCACTACAGCCTCCACTTCCTCACCAGTCCTTTCTGTAGCTGCCACTGAGACAGGTAATAGGAACGTTACTCAAGAAAGAAATCATGAATGTCCACACTGTCAGAAATCATTTCCAGAAAGCATTATTCTGCATCATAAAAAACTTCATTACAGAAAACCTTTCTACTCTTGCTTATCATGTGGTAAGAACTTTCGTACAGTACTTGGATTGGAAAGTCACAGATGTACAAGCACTGCAGAGTAACCAAAATTATTATGGCTGCAGACAGTCTTTTTGCCTGTGTTGCTTTTTTTAATGATTGTGTGGTTCAAGTAATGGTTCAGAGGCCACCTTCAAACATAGATTGACATTCATATATTAGATCCAAAACTCTGTATTTAGCTCATCATTTGGCAAGCAAAAAGCTTCAACTTCTGGCAGCTCAACACTTGTTAATAGTTTGGAAAATCAGACATCACTCTGCTGATCTGTTGGGGATGGGGAAAGAGGGAGAGTTAAATGAGAAATTTAAACCAAGTGAAAAACTACATATGCAGTATGAAAATCCTGGCACTAGTACAGTCAGCAAGGTCAGGCAGAACAGCCTCAACATTATACTTCACCCAACCTTTGGGTAAATGCTGTACGTGCATTGGAAAGTGTTGTGTAGTCCAGACCATCTTCAGGAATCAACTGTTGCATTGCCTTCTGACAATACATAATTAAAAGGACACCCTGATGCATTGATGATTATTCCCAATTCTGTAATAGTTCCTCATCAACAACAACTAGTCTGTCCTGAGACTCCACATGTCTGGAAAGGTATGTTGATGCAGAAGAAGCAAAACCGGCACAACTGCCTGCTGCTGAATTCAGAAATATTTTAGCTGTACCTGTGCCAGTATATGCCAGCAGTCGTCAGATTTACACTTCTAATGCAGGGAGCATTTATCTTCATGATATAATATGAAACAAATTTTACTGGTAAATTATTTGAAGTTGTCATGTATACTGTTAATTTAGCTTGCAATACATTTACCACCACCATTTGATGAATCTGTGTATGCATTTGTTTATGCATAAAAGACGGCTTTTTAAAATTGATGTGTCCTTCATGTACCTCATTTTCAGTGTTTTGGGTCATAAATGTGTGGCCATTCTGCAATCCATTCTGCTCGCAACTAGTTTAGAATTGTTTGTTCAGAGTGATAAATTCTCTGTGTGAGCAATACATATAATCACAACATAATGTATGTATTAGTCCACACATTAATTTGTTTGAAAGAACAGAAAACTGGTTGATTTTTGTGACTTTTGTTTTAAATTAGTGTCTGATAACCCTTGTAGATTGTATACAGTTGAGTTATCAGTACCTTTATTTTGCATAATTGTGTTCTGGAAAATGAGGTACATGTCAAGTTATGGATTATGCACAGCTGTCTTTATTTTGTATGTGCATATATATATATATATACACACGCATATTGTGCCATTGATTTGACAAGTACTGTAAAATACAATTAGGAAGCAAGACTTCTAATGTCAGTCCTGTTTTGAGACAGTGCATACATCTGTTGATTGCACATGAATCAGTTTGCACCAATTGCACGTTTGTTGGGATGTGTTTTCTATTTTGAAGATAAAAAGTTTTCCTTGTCCATGCCATGTATACAAATACAGGGAGCAGAGCTATAGCTCCATTAATTCTGCATTAGATGGATATGTGTGTTATTAATTCAGGCCTGGCTGATTGACCCCCAGGAAGGAAAACAAGTACCAATTGCAAACAATGCTGGGTGGGTCCCAGAGCCAGCCTGGATGTTTTGCAAACAAGAAAAATGCATTACCTATACCAGTGTTTGAACTCCAGACCATCCAGCCCATACCCTATTTGCTGTATCAATTATGCTTCCCCAGGTAGCATTCAGTATTATCGGGATTATGTACGCACGTAGGCTTGTGGTATTTTCATGTCCACACACCTCTTCCCTCCTCATATAACTGTGGTCTTTCATGAAACTTAGTGAACAACATGCTTTGTACTTTGTTATTTATGGTTTCTTATCATCAGCAATACCAAGTGACGTGTGTGAATTTGAGAGTGTAAGTTCTACTAGTGTTTCTCATTGCAAAAATCTGAAGTTTTGTGTGGAAATATGTATTCGGAAAAAAATGCGGTTCTTGAAAAGTTTGTGTGTATATGTGTGGAGTATGAAACAACAAATTGTTTGCATGCATTCATATTTTGATTTCAATTTGATGGTGATATAATTTTCAGAATGTACTTGCTTCTAGTTTTCAGTTGCAGCTTTGTTTTGAACACATTCTGTTTAAGCATGTATCCCACACAAGTGCATATAGGTTTGTACCAGTACACATTATATCATTCAGGAAGAATAATTTTATAACATTAACACTTTATATCACATTCATTTTATTACTGTGTGTTAAATAAACTTGTGAGGCTCATCAAAATGACAATTAAACATACAAGAGTTAGTGTAATAGTCAGAAACCTAAAAACATATAAGAGAAATTTTCTGAAAGAATTTGCAAAGGAAACAGAGCATACTATGCAATTTCAAAACTTCTAAGATAAAAATAAAGAAGTAAAAAATTGGAAATTTATTGAACCCTTACAAGACGTATAGTTACATGTACCTCTGAAATGTGGACTCTTCACGAACACTACAAAAATAGGCTCCATATATTTGAAAGGCAGATCTTAAGAATGATACACATATTTGGCCCAATATGAACCAGGGAGAATACAAAGTAATGCTGAACTAAATACTATTGAATGTTTGCTTAAGATCTGTAAACAGTATATTTATTTATATTTTACTCATATGTCTTTTCTGTTTTCTGTCTCAGTATATGTGGATTATAGATTGTTCCCCTATTTGTTCTTAATCCCTTTTGGTAATAACCAGTTATTTTTTCTGCATTGACTCTCAATCTGTTGCTTAGTATAATTGGCAGCTCTTTTATATGTACAAATGAAAGGCACTATTTCCCTGTACTTGTCACATTTATTCTGAACACCTTTTTTATACAGTAGCATCTTAACAGTTTATGGGTATTTCTTCCTTATTCCATAAAATTTTAATTAAACAATGTATCTTCCTCCATAAAGCTGAATCCACTTTGTGTATAAGGTAAATATGCCCTAGAACAGGCCATGAAGGCCTACAAGGGGAGCAGGGATATAGCTCTACTGTTTCTTGAACCTCAGCACTAGATGGGGGGTGAGTGATCAATGCCACCCCCTGGCTGCTTTACCCCGGGGAAAGACCCAGTGCCTATTAAGTGGGAGGCTGGGTGGGCCCGAGGGCTTGTCTGGATGGTTGCAGAAAATCTTACCCCACCACCGGGGTCCAATCCCCGGACTGTCCCGTCTGTAGTGAGTCACTATCCCAGCCCACAAGGCTAACGGAAAAAGAATAGATCAGATGAGATTATTATGCCTAACACAACATTCATTCTTAGCTGAAGGTATCTGAGCACAGGAAACTTTTCTTTGGGCAAGTAAGAATAAAAATGTTGCTGTTTTCTTTTCACAGAGCTTCAGGTTAAGATTAGTATTACATAATAAATTAATTCCATTTACTTATTTTATGGATGCTTCTAAGTGTCTACCTTTAAATGTGAAACAAACAGTGAAAATTATGGTTCATAATTTTGAAGTCTTGGAATCATTTGCTGAAGTATTCTTGAAGCTAAAATGGATTGTGAATATTCTTGAATGTGCTCAGGATTATATACTTATTCAGTTCACTTAGTCACAATGTGTGACATTGGACAGATCAAATTCATTTACAGTGTATATATCACATGATAAACTCACAATATATCAACATCAAAAACAGTAAAATATAATATAATGTAATAATAACAGTAGTAATTAAAACAGATAGTAAGGCAACTTGAGTGTACTCTTTACATTCTCTGAACTGTGCATCATGATACGTATACGTGAGAATGACTAACGAGATGCATCTTGTTGGTCATTCTCATGTATATTGAGTGTACTCATACAATCTGCATACAGTGTGACTTCTGTTACCTTTTGGAGGTTTGTTATTTTTTCTCTTCCACTACGCAATTTCTTGTCCATATTGAGGGGATTTCCCAAATTCTTTGTTTATTATATGCCACACTTTTTGTTTTATTGTTTGCATTTAAAATATACCTATAATTTTCTCTATTTTTAATACCTTTATTACTCTTTTGTATATTATTTGATATCTGATGATACAGTCTTTTGTTTACCTTGTAAGGTCAAAGCTCTTTTCAGTAAATTTAAAAATAACATTCGTTCATTGGAAATTTTTAATCCTTGTGCAATCCATCTGTTCCTATTTGGTTCACTCAAACTGAATTTAGTGGCATTGCTATATTAAGATGATAAAGGATTGTATCCATGAAAACGTAAAATTTGGTATTTAGTTCCGAGTACACAAATACCTTCTGCCATGATTCTTGATGTAATAAATACTTAAATTCCACTACACTTTCTCCAGTAAAGTGCTATTTCCTGACTTTTGCCAGTCCTCTTTTTGGATTTTCAACATTTATGCACAGTATTTTTGCTTTTTGAATCTGAGTAACCCAAATCCAGTATTTGCTACATTTATGTGATTATTCTTGTTTATTATGATTACATATATCAATGATTCAGTGTAAACAGGTTTAGGCGTGGAAAATGAACAAGGCTATTGCAGTTTTAATTGGTTTTCTCAAAGCCAAAGCTTGTTTCTAAGGCCTTTAGATGGCTGTACAGCTCCATAATGAGTTTTTCTCTACCTTGTAGCTCATTGTTAAGATAGTCACTTGACTATTAACATCCACAATAAATGCTACATCAGTCATGCACCCATCGTTCAATTCCTCAACATCTCTGCTCTTGTCTTGTACGAGTAATTTGATCTTATTCTGTGCATCAAAAAATCCTTTAAGAATTGACCCCTCGACTTAATCACCTTGTATTAGTTTGATAAATTGTTTCACCATATTCACTTTCTGCATCTTCCAATAATGTAACACAATAATGACCATTGAGGACACTTGCACATATAAATTTCACGTGTTTTGTATGTCACCTATGTAATTCATTTAGTTTTTCAATTCTGCTGCAGTGCCATTGTTTTTACCAATCATATGCTTGCATCACCAACAAATCCAACAATTTTTTTTGCCACAGCAGCTTAAATTATGTTTTGAATGTGTTACCAATTACAAAAAAATTAATTAGCACATGTTTTTTTCTTTCATTGGAACCATTTCAAGCTCTTCCCACTAACTGAAGTTGTCATTACTACAAATGAGGCAGACAATTTTATCACCCACTACAGTAAAAAAAAATACATGTCTTCCCATTTTTGTTGAAATACATGTCCATCTTCTAAGTATTGTTTTCTTCATTGTGGAGATAAACATTGTGAAATCAAAAGATGTATTACATATTGTGCAACACACAAAGACACTACAGGGTCCACAGATTTCAAAATAAAATGTGCAATAAAACATGAAATAAACTGAACATATTTTCAATCCTCTTCAGTGTTATTAAGAGACATGGGATTGCCGTGATAACAATAGCTTTTTGATTGTTAGTGGCACAATACTAACAGTGGGAATCTAGTCTAATTCCAGCTGCAGGGTTTTCTTCTGGTTATGTATACCTGGTAACAGTAAAATGGTAAATTTCACCCTATAACGTCCCATAAAGGCACTGAGGGAGAGTAAAAGTATATTTAAATCGAATGTATTTACATTCTGTAAATCCAGAACAGGTTGTACCTTGGAACGGAACAAGTCAAGAAAATATTACAAAGATACAATAGTTGTGCGGGATGGGTAGCTAAGTCGGTATAGCGACTGACTACGGGTTGGACGGTCCGGGATCGAATCTCGGTTGGGACGAGATTTTCCGCCTGTCCAGACTGGCGGGGCCCACCCAGCCAACTGTACAGTGGGTACCGGGGGTAAAGGCGGCTGGGGCGTGGGGCTGACCTCCCACCCCTATCTAGAGTGCCGAGGTCCTAAAAAGAGTAGAGCTAAATCTCTACTCACCCAAAGGGCCTTCATGTCCTATAAAGTGAGTGAAAACCTACCTACCAATAGTTGTTGGAATAATACAACTACCTTAACACTGATTTAGCTTATGTTTCATTTTGTATTTACACTGAAGTATTTGTCTGTAGAGTAGAAAAAATGAGCGTGTAAATAAATCTTTTGGGTTGATTGAAATTGTTATGCGTTATCACTTAAATATGTAGATACTTTGTGGGAGTCAATCACTTTTAACCTCGGCGCTAGATGGGGGTGGGTGGTCAACGCCACGTCAAGGCCACTACACCCGGCAAAGACCCAGTACCAATTGTATAGGAGGCGAGGTGGGCGCGATGGCTAGTCGGGATGAGTACGGAAAATCTCGCCCCTACCGGCACACGATCCCTGGTCCGTCCAGCCTGTAGCGAACCACTGTGCCAACTACTGTATTCCTGGCAATTGATGTAATGTCTGCGCATTCTGGGTAATTTGACATTTTTTCCCTAATTACAACTTTATACATTCTGAATGGGACAGACACAAAAAAGAATAAAACAGCACACAGTGCACTAATTGCCGGGTAGAAATAATTCAGGCTACACTTGTGCTCATACCTTTATATATATATATAGTACTACCAAAGCCATACCACACTACTGAGGCTGCTACGCCTTATCTGTTCTGAACTGCAACCATGCAAGCGAAGACACTCGCACAGAATCAGAGTAACTGAAAATAACAATTGCAAGATCAAATACATACAAGACACATTGACCACAAATTAATACCTGAGCCACTACTGCGGCAAATACGGGATTTTTTAAAATCTATGCGCTATGTAGGCTGTAGTCGGCTGTTTCTACCTGGCGGTAATACCGTTTCGAAAAATACGAAGAAGTAATATACTGCTCCTTGTTTGCTGCTGCACCCAGTCAGCGAAACTTTGAGTTAGTAGATTTTCGCTTATCTCCCCCACAAAATATTTCCTGTCTACAGCTTCAAATTCTACCCTCAACGTACTTGAGGATAAGTTTCACGCATCACCAGCAGAATCACGTTAAGCACTGCTCCACCGATACGTGTTGAATTTGCGCTGAAAGGCACGAACTGCCAACGCAATGATAGGAACGATATGGGTAAATGTAGGTGCCCTAATGCTGATGAAATAACCCAGAGGAAGACTGTGATAAACATAAGCATGTCAGGAATCACTAGCTGTGACTGGGATAATTGATCAGAGCGGTGGCGACTGGCGGGCGTTTAACAACCACGCAAAGGAAAACGGTGAACCACAGACTGAATATAGACTGTCACAGACTGATGAACATAACAGAAGAAATCTGCATTAAACAGGTAACCGCTTAATTCTGTGTGGCATGTCGAGGACTGACATACTTAATCAGGTAACTGCGACATTCGACCTTAGCATGGATTAGTCATGGCAACTAAGCTTTGCACTAGATTTTTTGTGGCATTTTCCCTGTTTTTGGGCCTCTAATCGTTGCATAATTTGGCTACCGTGCTGTTATCTGTGATATAGAATAGGTTGACGAAGGTAATCCGTGATATAGTTTCCGCAGAGGTTGCATGGTTGTGGCGTGGTTAGGATTTTAATGTGAATATCGAAAGAAGTTTTGTAAAGTTTCGTACCTTCTAAGGTTATGCTTTCATATTACGGAATTTACCATGTCTGTCAATTTTTTTTTCTAGAATCAAGAGGAATGCTCGGGACGTTTTGATGGGATTTGGAGAGAGGGAATAGTGGAGGTTATGGATATGGCGAGTGTTAGCCAGTGGCGTTTATGTTCGTGATTGGTGGCAATGTCACCAGCTTCTTTGTGGATGAAGACGAAGGGAATGAAAAACGCTCATATTAGTTCTGAACCATCGACAAATACGGAAGATTCCGGAGACGATGCAGTAAGAATTAATTTCTACCCAAGTCCGTAGGCTACAAGGATGGATTGGCCGTACTGTAACGGTTCCCGAGAACTTACGTGAAAAATTATGGCAAGAAACACTTTAGAGGTTTGATTTAATGGATGAGGCCTGGTTCAATGTGGTAACCCACAGAGTGATTGCCGAGTTCAAAATGTAATTCTCATACAACTAATTCTGAAATATATTTGTTTCTTGCAGGATGAAACGTCTAGTGTAGGAAGCACTTCTACAACTGACAATACTTCACGAAGTGAGACACCAACCTGTAAAATAAGAAAAGGACGAAGAGGACGAAAAAAAATTGTCAAGAACAACATGAAGCTTCAGTACAAGTTTTCGTATGTGTAGCTTTGATTAGGCAGTGATAGGAAATTAGCGTGTAAGCGATTATTTGTGTAATGAGCAGGTTTTATAATCTTCTTTCACTCAAGTAGCAGTGGTGAAGGAGCTGATTTCTGAGGCAGGTGCACCCATAAGACAGGCTTCATTGTCCCTGTTGATTGTAATGTTTGGCAGATGAGACAACATAATGTGAGTTTTGATGCAATGTTGGAGGCCTATGTTTCTGATACTTACAAAGTTAATCTTTGTCAGAAAGGAGGGAGGTGAAAAGGTGTTACAATGAAACACTGGGCGGTTTGCAGCTCTTCATTGTATATAGACTAGAATTTACTTACATTCTATAAATCTTGTATGTGACTTAGCAAGAAATAAGGGACATGTCATGATTTCATACAATAACTGTTTCAAGTGGCAATATAAAACACATTAAATTTTCAGAGCAAAACAGTTAAATCACAGAACAATTGCAAGTCTTATAGTGGTGACCAGATTACTTGCCAGGTCAGCTTTCTAAGCAGTCTGTATGTTACTCATTCCAAGCATTATAATCAGTAATATCAGTTCTCAACCACCAGAATGCACCCTATTAGGCATTTACACATTCATAATGATATTAAAACAGTGAAACTCCCACATGTTTCAAAACTTGTAGGTTCACCATCAGGGAGTACTTCAAATCATTTTGTGTAAAACCTGTCTAATTGCTTATTTAGGTGGTTGAAGCTTGATCTCTTGTGTAATGTGTAGAAGAACATAAAGTACACTGGAAATATTTCATGTCAAATGGCTAAGTACACAAAGTAGAAAAGAAGACTATTATGCAGTGTATAGAAGGCATCGTGTGTATGTAATGGAGGTTGTCAGGAAAAATACTTTTATTATAATTCAAGTGTTTTGAGGACAGAATTGTTTGTTAATTGTTTTAATTGTTTGGAGGAAGGTGGATGTTAAGGCATTGCAGTCCTTCAAAATGTTGGGAACTACTTTTCCAGTGACAATGTAATATTCCAGAAGAAATACTTGATTTTCTTATCTGTCTTAGAACTAATGTGAAGGAAGATCATGGACAGCCACTCTTTGGTGCACAGTTCAATCATCATCTGAAAGAAGGGCAGCCTTTGATATTTGCAGCTGTTGGAAGCAATCGTGTTTCTATATATGAGTGCCCGGAAGGCAGTGGAATTAAGTTATTGCAGTGTTATGCTGATCCTGATGTATCCTTCTAATGTGATGTGTGCAGTTTGTACATAGGTGAAAAGTTAATGGTAGATTGGTTGAAGGCTTGTTTGTTGTTTGAAGCAGAAGCCAATATTTTATTCACAGCATGGACAATCCCTTTCAGATACTGAATTAATTCCAATGTATGTGTAATTCTTGGAAGATATGTGGAGAATTTCTCCTATGGCAAAATTGAAAAGTTCTGGTTTACAAACTCTTTGGGGTATGTTGAATATTTTAGGCAGTTTACTAGGAAAGAGAGATGTATAACAGCAGACCCTGTGGGTGCTGCCAAAATTTTAACGCACATTTGCTGAAGGTGGTAATGATGTCAGTGGTGCTATATTTTGTTGCAGAAATATATCATTTCCCATGTGCTGTTCCCATTGCATAGCTGCAAAGACACAGTACCATCCTTTTCTTTCAGGAGAAAAATAAATGAAGTGTTAGTATAAGGTGTTCAGGAGAGGGATATGCAAAGGCAATAGGCATCCTAAATGAAGAGAAAGAAGAGTATGTTGAATTGGAGTAAAAAAGACGTGATTCATGTGTTTTTTTTTATTTTTTAAGGAAGGGTTGAAGAAACATCAATTTTGAAACTGCTGATCTGTGATTTTTTATGACATATAAAACTAACTGACCTTTTAGTTGGAAAACTGAACATTTCCAGTTTCTGGATGTAGTGTTCATAATGTCTTTTGGCAAAGATCAGTACTGTAATAACAAATGAAGCACAGGTACCTTTCACATCCATTTGTTGCTGCTATGTTGTGGTTTTATTTGTAATTACTAACAGCTCTGGTACATAATGACAGAACAGCAAATCTTAGACCAATGGTTTCCCTGACATATTCTTTCCCAAACCACCTGAAGAGTACTGAGAGTCCTTTTGGCCCATGTAATGAACTTATGTTTCACATTTACAATAACGTGTGCTACAGATTCCAAACATCAGGAACTGAAGTAGCTATATTAGAAAATGGGGTTCACATCTTATTACACTGTGAAGTACATTGGGAAGGAAAGATTCCGAAATCAATGTAAATGTTCTGGGAAGTTGGATTTACAGACCACTAGAATGAATCTTAAGGGCAACCGGTGGTCCACAGTCTACTTTTGGCCTGTGCTTAAGGTTTTTATTTAATACCGTATTTACCCAAATGCAAGACGACTCTAATTGAATACTCCCCAAATAAAACACATCTGTCAAGGGAAAATGTATTTATCCAAATCTAAGATGACCTCCCGAGAAATAATACATCTGCTATGAAAAATATTTTATTATTAACGCATACGCTTAATACACAAAGTGTGTCAGATTGTATCTGCCTTTACCAATCAGTATCACTGTCTCCATCTTCACAGTCAATACCTCTTCTTCACACAAACTCCTGACTTTCCCACCCTCTTCACTGCAGTTCCACAACATACCAACATCAGTCCCGTCCATTGCATTGGGTATACAGCACTTAAAGCCCTTCATGATCACTGCTGGTGAAATGCGCTGCCATGCCATTATGAACCACATCAGTTAAAAAATACATTTGTACAGGGTGTATCAAAATGATTGGAGCAGTTTTGAAGTTGATTATATTCACAAGTATGGTGAACAGAATTATAAATACTGGTAGAAATGAAAGAGTAACTGAACAAGATTATGACACATACCTACAAATGTTCGATGTATGCACCCTTCGTCACACGGCACACATCGAGGCGATAGTCCAATTCCTGCCATACTCTGCTCAGCAAGTCAGGTGTGATGGTC
>Ga0123355_10004828_pt1 | contig 19626 bp, 20 predicted proteins | sample TergutEmb28metaG_3_FD_89872 | JGI IMG/M metagenome (GOLD analysis project Ga0123355, IMG submission 89872) | Embiratermes neotenicus P1 segment gut microbial communities from Petit-Saut dam, French Guiana - Emb289 P1 | ecosystem: Host-associated > Arthropoda: Insects > Digestive system > Gut ...
AAAGACCTGCTATCTCAGTAGCAGGTCTTTCTCATCTTAGTCTTCGTCTTCCAGATCAAATTCCAATCTTTCACCGCAATTGGGACAGTCAATCTCTCCCAGCGCTAATACATCTTCGTCAATGGTGATCTCATTGGAACATCTTGGACAGCTTACTGCGTAGAACAACGGTTTTACTTCCAGTTGTTCTGGAGGCTCCGACATTGGTACTTGCATAGTCGGCTGGGTCATTCCTAAGTTTGAAGTCGGATGCGATGCGGCAGAACAGCCGTGTTTGTGGCTGTGTTCTTCCTCTTCACAGTCTTCCAGGAAATCTTCTAAATCTTCCACACCCTCAGAAAGCGCATTGATGTCATCGTCAAGGGCGATGATTTCCTCTTTGAGTTCTGCAAGTTCTACCGTCATGTCCTCTAATATCCCAATCATCACATGCAGAATCTTCTCTTCCTTTGTATCTCTTCCGAGACCCAATCCCTCTGCCAGACCTTTTAGGTAGGTGATGCGTTTTGCCAATGACATGTGCTCCAACCTCCTTTTTGATGGACTTCCTTATACTAATTTTCGATAAAAAGACTATCGAAAATACACCTGCTTTGCGGGCTAGTTATTGTGTGAAAGGCACACATAACACGTCTATCTAAGACTAGTATTAGCCTTTTACACGCTCCACATAGTCGCCGGTGCGTGTGTCCACTTTGATTTTGTCGCCCTCATTGATAAATAGCGGCACTCTCACCTCTGCGCCTGTTTCGAGCTTTGCGGGTTTGAGTACATTAGATGATGCCGTGTCGCCCTTTAGACCAGGATCTGATTCTGTGACCTCTAATTCAACAAAGTTCGGCGGATCCACCGCAAATACTTTGCCTTTGAAGCTGGACACTGTACATGGCATGTTCTCTTGCACAAAGCGAAAACTTGGACCGAGCAAACTCCCATCAATGGGCTCCAGCTCGTAGGTTTCGTTGTTCATGAAGTAATACAGATTGCCGTCTTGATAGCTGTATTCCATCTCTTTGCGCTCTACATAGGCGGGCTCAAACTTCTCCGATGGGTTAAAGCTCGTCTCCACAGTGGCACCTGTGATTACATTTTTCATCTTTGTACGTACAAAAGCCGCACCTTTCCCTGGCTTTACGTGTTGGAACTCAATGATCTGCATGACTTTTCCATCAAGCTCAAAGGTGATACCATTCTTAAAATCACCGGCTGAAATCATAGTGTTTCTCTCCTTTTCTACGCTGCTCACGTCTCTGCAACTGATTTTACCCTATCTCACCTATATTTGCAAGTTTTTTTCGCAAGTTCAAGCAACAGGAAAAATCTATTACCTCCGCCCTTAGGCTCCTTTTTCAAAGGAGCTGTCAGCGCCAGCTGACTGAGGATTGCCCTTGACCTGTTTGCATTACTTATGGTTGTTGCATGGTGGCAGAAAACCTCCGACAGGCTATCGCCTGCCACCTCCTTTACAAAAGGAGGTTTTTAGAGTATGCCTGTATGCAACGACAGCTCGTAGGGGCGGCATTCTGCCGCCCGCCTATCCCTGTAGGTGCACTTCGGGCGGGATGACCCCGCCCCTACAAAAGTGCACTTAGCCGCACCCGCTTTTCAGAACGGATGGCTTGCCAGCCACCCCTACAGAATAATCAACTCTTTCGGTGTGCGTGTCAGGTTTTCGTTCCCAGTCTCCCTTAGGTAGAGCAAATCTTCAATCCGCACACCGAATTTGCCGGGTAGATAAATCCCGGGCTCCGCGGAAATGACGGAGCCTTTCGGGAAAGCACGTTCTTCCACCTGATTTGCACGAATGGCATTTGGTGTCTCGTGTACCTCAAGCCCGATGCTGTGTCCAAATCCATGCCCGAAATAGTCGCCATAGCCTGCTTTTGTGATCACATCCCGCGCCGCGCCGTCGATCTCTTTGCCGACTACTCCGGCACGTGCCGCCGCGATGCCTGCCAGTTGTGCTTCCAACACGATGTCGTACACTTTCTTCATCTCATCTGTCGCCTCGCCGACGATGATGCTGCGTGTCATGTCAGAGCAATAGCCCTTGTAGACAGTACCGAAGTCGATCACGACAAAACCCTCCAGCTTATAATCTCCCGGTACGCCGTGGGGCAAGCTGGAGCGTGGTCCGGATACAACGATGGGATCAAAGGATGTGCGTTCTCCACCATTTTTCAGGAGACGATAGACAATCTCTGCCACCAGTTCACGCTCTGTCATTTCCGGCGTGATGATGCCGAGTATTTGGGCGAATGTTTTGTCTACGATGCTTTGCGACTTTTGGATATAGTCTCGCTCTTCCTCGCTTTTGGATTGACGCAGGGTGTCCATTAGCGCTTGTGCCGGTTTCAGTGTTGCGTCAAGCTTATTTTCATAGTTTACATAACTTCCTTGCGTCATAACATCTTCTTCAAAACCCAAGGTTTTGACACCGTTCTGCGCCAAGGCTTTGTTGATCAAATCGGCATAGCTTTGCCCACTCTCAATCTGAACCACTTGCGCGTTTTTTACTGTGGCTTTGGCATTCTCGATATAGCGGCTGTCAGTGATGAAAGTGCTCTCATTTGGCGTGATCACCAAGACGCCCGCCGAAGCTGCGAAACCGCTTGCCCAGCGGCGATTGATCGCCCCTGTCAGGAGCATGGCATCCACTTTATACTCGGATAGTGCATCTTGGATTTTTGCGATATTATTCATCTCAATCTTTCCTTTCCCAATCGGCGAAATACTTGTTCTGCTATGTAGCGCAAGCGAAATAAGACTGTCATCTCTAGGGGCTTTACCACAATCGCGGTTACACCTGCCCGCTTGGCTGCTAAAACATCTGTAAAAATTTGATCTCCCATCAGGGCGGTCTCTGCCCGCTCTTTGCCCAGGGCTTTCATGGCTTCCTGCACAGGTTTTGGGCTGGGTTTCCCTGCTCTGGCTACATATGGAATCTCACAGGCTGCGGCATAGTTTCTGACACGCTCTTCGCTTGCGTTGTTGGATATGATATAGGGCGTAATCCCCGCCTTTTTGAGTGCGTCCATCCACTCTAACACGCGCTCCGGCGGAAGATCTTCGGAATAGGGCGAAAGCGTGTTGTCTAAGTCTAGGAGTAGGAGGGTAATACCTTTTTTCTGTAAGCGCTCCGGCGTGATCAGAAACACGTCTGGCGCTGTAATGTGTGGAATCATAATTGCCTCCCGAATCGCATAGGTTTAACAAAGTATATCAAATTTGTCTAAGCATGTCTACTACAGGAGGCGTCTTCTTTGGAAATGAAAGTGATTCTCTCTGCCCCACCGACCATGCTGAGCGGGGCTTCACGACATGAACAAGCGATTGCACATATGGCCTACCAAATCGGACAGGATTTCCGCTTGTTTCGCGCAAGCATCCCCCTTGGTTTGCGTGGCGGATACATGATGCTTGGCGAGGACACCGACGCTCCCCTGAGCGGAGATCCGGAAACTCTGGCGGCTGAGATTATGCGTGAATGCATTCACCGAGGATTTGCAGGTGTAATCCTCGCGCTCCGCCGCACCTCTCCCTCGCTCCACTCTCTTGTTGCTGTGCTATCTGGACGGCTGAAGCTGTCCGGCGGCCAGCTATATTTACCGGAAGCTTATGCACATGACAGCGATTGGGCAAAAATTCTAATCTCCACGGCAATCTCCGGCGGAAGCCTTGCCGGACGGCTGGGGGAGATGATTGAATATTACGGCGCTGGGCGGATTTGTCTGGATATCGAACGCATCCGTCACGACTTTTGCCTGCCGACAGAGGACCGCCGGGGAGAAGCGCTCTCTGCCAAGGCACTTGCCGATCTAATAGAAGCCCACGGAGCCGAATCTTATTTTTCTCAAGACCTTTGCGCCTATTACTTCACCTATCAGAACGAACAGGGTTCTCACTTTGTACTCTATGACGATGCAGGGAGTGTGCGCAAAAAACTATTTCTCGCCCAAAAACTCGGCATTTCCTCTGCCCTGCTGTTTTACCCCGAAACCTTTGACATTTTACCCGCTGCGCTTTTGTAGGGAATGGGTGGCGCACCTATTTGTGCTGGCATTTTTGTAGGGGCAGACCTTGTGTCTGCCCTCTTAGCTTGCTGTTTCGGGCAGACACAAGGTCTGCCCCTACTGGTGCCAATGTGCCTCTTGCAATACTTGTATTTTCCCCTCTTTTGTGATAAAATGCCATCATCTTATTCAAAGGAGCGTGACCACCCATGCGATTAATTCCAGCTTTAAACTACGATGAGATGAGCACATATGCCGCTACAATTTTGGTAGAGCAAGTGAGCGCATACCCTGCGTCTGTACTCGGACTCGCCACGGGCTCTACACCGATCGGAACCTACAGCGGTATGATCGAAGCATACCGAGCAGGGCGTGTCAGTTTTGCCCAGTGTCAAAGTGCAAATCTGGACGAATATCTCGGACTGGATCAAACAGACGAGCAAAGTTACAAAACTTTTATGCAAGAACAACTCTTTGCACACATTGACATGAAACCGGAGCATATTCACATACCAAACGGCAAAAACCTTGACACCGACGCAGAGTGCGCGCGCTATGACGCGCTGCTTGCTGAACTCGGTCCCATCGACATACAAGTTCTCGGTATCGGACACAATGGACACATCGGCTTCAACGAACCGGCAGACCATTTTGTCCCTGGGACACATAAGGTAGATTTGGACGAATCCACAATCGATGCAAACCAGCGATTCTTTGACAATCGTGAAGATGTGCCCCGCGCTGCCTACACCATGGGGATGGCACCCATCATGCAAGCTTCCTGTGTCTTGCTTCTGGTCTCAGGAGAAGCCAAGGCAGAAATCCTCCACCGCAGCCTGACAGGACCCATTACACCGCAGGTGCCGGCTAGTCTCTTGCAGCTCCACCACAATTTGATTGTGATTGCAGACAAGGATGCATGTCGCTTGTTTGATTTTGCGTAAGAGTTTGTCAACTTTTTAATCTTCCAACCTTAAACCCCTCTATTCATCGCTGAATAGAGGGGTTTTGCAAATGCTGCGCAAACGATGCTATGGAGATCAAGCCTTACCACTCTCCATTTAAGTATTTTTCTACATCTACTGCCGGTATATCACATCGTTTCGCAACTTCTTCAACTGACATCCCGCCGGAAATGAAGCGTTGGAGCACATGTAAAAATTTTTCCCCAACTTCGATAATATTCCCATCCAAGTCGTAAAGATGAAGCACCCTTTGACCCCAAGGTTGCTCAACCACGCCGCCTTTTACAAGCGTAACATTTGGATAATTTTCAACTTTTGTAATAAACGCGTCAAAATCGTCTGCCTCAAAAACCAATTCCATATTATGAGGGCGAGAAATAACACTCTCTTTTGGAATACCAAGCATTTCATCAAAGCCTTGCTGCAATGCAATGCCGCCTTTAAAGCCAACATTGACACCCCAATCGCTATCAATTTCCAACCCTATCAAATCTTGATAGAAACTTTTTGACGCTTCAATATTTTTTACAGCCAAACATACACATTCATATTTCATTCGCTTCATCTCCCACAAATCCGTTTGGGTACGCTTTGTGCCACTGCCAGGCGGTCTGGATGATGGTCTCCAGCTTTTCATACTGGGGCTTCCAGGCAAGTGCATTTTTTATTTTTTCTGAAGACGCTACAAGCTCTGCCGGGTCTCCCGGTCTGCGGGGCGCAAGCTCAGCGGGAATCGCATCACCTGTCACCCTGCGGGCAGTTTCTATGACTTCCCGTACGCTAAACCCTTGCCCATTTCCCAGGTTAAACACATCTGATTTACCGCCTGCTTGGAGATAGTCCAGCGCTTTCACATGGGCATCTGCCAGATCCATGACATGGATATAATCACGCACACAGGTTCCGTCAGGTGTGGGATAGTCTTCGCCGAAAATAGATACAGTTTTCCGTTTTCCGCTGGGTACTTGAAGAATCAGCGGGATCAAGTGTGTTTCCGGATTATGCGCCTCGCCAATTCTGCCGCTGGGATGGGCACCTGCTGCGTTGAAGTAACGGAGAGCCACATAGTTTAGATCGTGCGCTCCGCTTACCCAAGCCATCATGTGTTCCATGGCAAGCTTGGTCTCACCATAGCAACTGCTCGGATGTGCGGGCGCGTCTTCGCGGATTGGCATTTCTGTAAGCTCACCGTAAACAGCAGCAGTGGAGGAGAAGACAATGTGTTTTACACCCGCCGCCAACATGGCTTCCAGCAGAATACGTGTGCCGCTCAGGTTATTATCGTAGTATTGGAGTGGTTTTTCCATGCTCTCCCCCACTTGAGAGCTCGCGGCGAAGTGGATCACACCTGTGATGTCTTCTTTGGCGAACAACTTATCCAATGCCCCTCTGTCGCGGATGTCAAGTTCATAAAACTTCGCATCTGGATGGACTGCGCCATGATACCCTGTGGAGAGATTGTCCGCTATGATCACTTCACCCGAATAGCCGTTCTCAATCAAAGCATATACGGTATGCGAGCCGATATACCCTGCGCCGCCTGTTACCAAAACTGCCATTTGTCTGTCCTCCTTCTCAATATTACATGCTTTCCCCGCCATAAGCGAGGGGAAGCAAAGCCTCTCATACTCTCTGCTTAATCTAAGACGATCTGAAAGGTATGTCGGGTTCCGCTTGGAGTCTCTGGGATCACCATGGTTCCTGTACGGACAAAACCCGCCTTGATCATCACTTTCTGCATGATCTGATTCTCCGGATGTGTGTCTATTCGGATATCTTTATAGCCCAAATCAATCGCCCGCGTGATCATTTCCTTGAGAAAGGGCGTTGCAAGCCCGCGCCCGCGTGTGAACGCTGCCAAGGCAACGCTATGAATGGCAACATACTGCGGATGGCGTTCATCCCAGTTCCCTTCTGTGAGTTCGGGAAAGCGATCCGGTCCCGGATAGCCTGGGACAAGGGATGTATAGCCTGCTATCTTGCCGTCAACGATGAGGACATAGCCATAGCCCTCCCGGATATCCCGCTCCGCTTTCTCTCGGCTGGGTCCGTTTCCGCATTGCCACTGGACAATCTCTTGCGCCACCAGATAGGCGCGTCCTGCGTCAAATATTGCCAGAATTTCATCTAAGTCTGCCCCTTGGGCGAGACGTATTTCGTGGTTCATAAGTAAGGTGCCTCCGTGGATGGTTTCTTATCTGTAGTGTACCGCCCGCGCCTGCACTTGTCAATGGCAAAGAACGTGGCTGCCCATGATTTATAAAAGCCCGAAAAGTCATTTGACATTTGAGAAAAAGTAGTATATATTCATTCTGACAGTTAATTGAATAGTTACTTCGATTTTGTAAGGCTAAAGCAAAAACGCCATGCCGAACAAAACGATAGGGTATCTATGGAAACGTATATGCCTTCCAGTGTGAAAAGGAGTAAAAACCAGTGCAAAAAATATTTTTTGCACTGCTCAGAATACCTGTGTGCAGGTTTTCTGAGTCGTTGCGTTATGAAAATACATCCTTTTGGGGTGTATTTTTTTAATTTAAATTTTAAAGAGGAGTGTACAGTGTAATGCGTTTTATGAAAAAGTTTGGTTTGGTATTTTTGCTATTGATCCTGTGTGTGTCTTTGGTTGCCTGCGGCAGTCACAGCAATGAACCGCCGTCCCAAGACCCGGAACCTACTGTGTCTGTGGACGAAGATATACCCTCAGATGTGCCATCGGCAGGCGGAAGTATTATTTTAGCAACCACCACCAGCACGGAAGATTCCGGTCTGCTTCACTACTTGTTGCCTTACTTTACAGATGAAACCGGCTGGGATGTTCATGTTGTGTCCGTCGGCACAGGTGCTGCTCTCCAAATTGGACGCGACGGGGATGCGGATGTGTTGCTTGTTCATGCGCGTGCTCTGGAAGACGAGTTTGTAGCAGATGGTTATGCCGAGCGCCGCTATGATATCATGTATAACGATTTTATTGTTGTTGGTCCATCTGATGGTCCAATCGCCCACAATCAGGATATTGAGACAACTTTTACTACTATCTTAAATGATAGCCTGCCCTTTGTATCCAGAGGCGATAATTCCGGCACTCATGTAAGAGAACTGGATATTTGGGACGCTTTAAACCTTGACCCTCTGGGTAACAACAACTATATCGAAACAGGTGACGGCATGGGCGCCACCCTGGGCATGACGATTGAAATGGATGCGTTTACATTATCAGATAGAGCAACATGGCTAAACCGTCCCGATCATGGCAATTTGATTATCATTTGCGAAGGCAGCCCTGATTTGTTAAACCCTTATGGTATTATGATTGTTGGGACAACAGCAGAACCTGAGGGAGCAAGAATTTTTGTAGATTGGATGCTCGGCGCTCACGGACAATACTTGATTGGTCAATTTGGTGTAGAAGAATTTGGCAGTCCACTGTTTTTCCCTGAAGCAAACTAGAGAGGATGGATGGGTGGGGTAAGCTTTTTTGCCCCACCTAAAAAATATGCTCGCATTATTAATACAGCAAGAAGCTTTAAACATTATATTCTTAACCATGCGTCTGACAGTAACGTCAACGGCTATTTCTGCGGTTTTGGGCATACTGCTTGGTCTGCTCTTAGAAAAAGCAAGGTTTCCCGGAAAACGGCTGATTGTGGCGATAAATCGCACCTTGATGGCTACACCTCCTGTGGTTGTGGGGCTTGTGGTGTTTTTGCTCCTTAGAAGCGCCGGTCCTTTGGGGTTTCTAGATTTACTATTTAGTTTGGAAGCTATGATCATTGCCCAAACTATCCTTATCACACCTATCATCTGCGGCATTGTCTACACAGCCACAGCCAGACATGGTGATCGCATACGCAGCTTTGCCAAAACAATGGGTGCAAATAGAATACAGACGCAAATTTTATTCATCAAAGAACTTAGTAACGAAATTTTCTTTGCGGTAGTAACAGGCTTCGGGCGTGCCATGAGTGAGGTAGGCGCTATTATAATTGTGGGCGGAAACATTCGCTTTCTCACGCGCACGATGAATACCAGTATCACCATGATGCATCGCATGGGCGAATTTGAGCAAGCAATCTTATTTGGGGTACTTCTGATGGTGATTGCATTTACATTGCAACTGGCAGGAAGTTTTCTGCGCAGGAGGGAGCAAGGGTCGAATGAAAATTTCTAATCTCTCAAAAAAATTCGATACCTTTCATTTAGACTGGCAAAGAACTGATATTTTTGAAAATAAAATCTATGGCATCATCGGTGCAAATGGCTGCGGTAAAACCACGCTGATGAAAATGATAGCCGGTTTAATTAAGCCTGATAAGGGCTATATCGACTACGACGGGTTGACTTCTCGTGATATTACCATGGTTTTTCGCAAACCTTATTTGATGCAAGACACGGTTTACCAAAATTTGATCTACCCGCTGTCAATCAGAAAAATCAAGCCGGATCAAGATCAAATTCATGCTTATTTGCAGATGGCAGGACTTGAACGTTCGCACAGACAATATGCACCAAGCCTTTCTAGCGGTGAGCAACAAAAGCTCTCACTCATCAGGGCTTTCATTTTCTCGCCCCAAATTATTCTCATTGATGAAGCATTTTCTAATATGGATATTGAAAGTGTAAGCCTGTTTGAAAATCATATCTTGAAAATGCAAGGTGATAAGCCCATCACATGGATCATTATCAGCCATCAGTTATCGAATATTGCCCACCTGTGCGATCATGTGTATTTTCTGCACAAAGGCAGGGTAGAAGCCGAGGGCACGGTTGACGAGGTTTTGTTTCATCCTCAGAATCAAAATTTGCAAAAATATTTACGTTTTCAAACCATATGAGAAATCATCTGTGTTCCTCCGCCTACGGCGGGGAAACACGCACAAGCAACTATTGCAGGACATAAGTGTGAGGATGCAAACCATTGACAGATAATAGCTTTTTTGCTATATTTATTTGTGTGATAGCATACGATAAAGGAGTAACTGCCATCCGGCAATACTTGATGTTGCATAATCGGCAATGTAAGTGATGCGCGGAAAAGATAGATAAAACATAATTGAACACGGGAAGCAAAGCCGTTCATAGCGGCTTGTTCTTGTGCATAAACTTATGTTTTTTCTATCATTCCGCTTATATAAACAGTTCGTTTGTTGAAAGCTGTGGGATGATTCCCACAGCTTTTTTTATTGCTCAGTATGCTATCACAGTATTATCAAAATTTTTCATCGAAAGAGGTACTATCTTGAACTTAACAGCAAAAAAACTACGAAACAGAAACTTTCTGCTACTGGTCGCAGGAAAATTTATGTCTATATTCGCCAATCAGCTACTTACCTTTGCTTTGCCGCTCTATCTATTATACACGACCGGGTCTCCCGCTTTATTCGGCTCTGTTTTGGGTTTGTCTTTTTTCCCATTCATTGTAACGTCTCCAATTGCGGGCATTATGGCTGACCGATATAAAAAGCAAAAAATCATGTTTTGGCTCGATATGTCTGTTACTGCTCTTATCACAGTGTACATGATAGTCAGTGGCATGTTCGCCACAGTCGCGCCTATTGTGCTGATTAAACTCATTGCCCTAAATGCCATTCAAGGTATGTATACGCCCACATCACAAGCGTGTGTTCCATTTTTAGTGCCGGAAGATAAACTCGTTCGAGCCAATTCTATCCTTGAAACCGTCAATACATTGTCTAATATGGCGGCACCGCCCACGGCAGGTATTCTCCTCGCCGGATTTGGATTATTCCCAATTTTGGTGGTCTGTGCGATATGCTTTGCAGTTACAGCAGTTATGGATCTACTGATCCGCGTTCCATACAAAAAACAAGCAAACAGTGGAAATGTCATGCAAGTAATAAAGAGCGATATGGCACAAGCATTTCACTTTGTAAAGAAACATCCTGTCTTGATCAAACTTGCTATTCTCATGTTTGTACTCTCAGCCCTGATCCCTGGGGTGTTTAATGTTGGTGTTCCAGTCTTAGTAATTCAATATTTGGAAATGGATGCCATATACCTTGGAACAGGCAGAGCCATTGCATGGCTTGGCGGAATACTGGGCGGCATAATAGCTGCTTCATTGGGAGAGAAACTAAAACTCAAAAGTATTCCAATTGCTTCGATCATGCTTAGTTTTTCCATCGTGCCAATTGGCTTCGCTGTTTGGATGGACATACCGTATTTTACAGCTTTTGCCATTATAGTTGCGTCAGATTTTATCTCTGGATTGGCATTAGTTCTATGGTCAATTCCAATTTGGGCTTATATACAAACGATAGCCCCGCCGGAACTGATCGGGAAAGTACTGTCCCTGTTTTCGGGACTACCCATGATCGCAATGGGATTGGGATTGCTGCTTTTCGGGATGCTTTTTGAACAATTTCCCTTTACACCTTGGCATCTTATCTTTGCAACATCTTTCATTTGTTGTGTCACGACCTTGCTTTTGCGAAAACATTTTGTTGAATAAATTATTGCTACATCCTCAGCCACACAAACCAAAAGAGAGTTGGGTTCCGGCGCTTACGCCGGAACCCAACTCTCTTCATAGCTTATTCATCGCCTTTTACTTTGTCTACAATATTTTGCGCTTTGTCCACTGCGTCTTGCGCCGCGTCTGTGACTACGTGCTTCATATCTTCGGCTTTCTCTGCCACTACGCCTATCACGTCTTCGGCTTTTTCTTTCACATCCTCTACCACATCACCGTAATCATCCGTGAGCTGTTTCTTGAGTTTCTCCACCTCGCGCTTCTTTTTGGCGATGGTCTCGTGAGAGAGTTCAACCTCTTGAATTGCTTGCTTCATGTCCGGATCCGGGTTGTGCTTGTTCTTTTCATGATACATTCTGCCGATCTCGGCATAGTTTTTCTTGGCGCTGTCTCTCTCCAGAGCGATCTCTGCTTTGAGTTTTGTAATCTGTCCCGCTGTTTTCGCCTTGTCTCCCGCTACTTTGGCGATGTCTACCACTTTGCCTGCTGCTACGACTACCTTTTCTTTTACTGAATCAAAGTTTGCCATTTTGTCGTCCTCCTTTTTAAGTAGTATCCTGTTTTGCTTTTTGTTTTATGCAAAGTCTCGCTCTATTCCAAACCTGACAAACGCTTTGCCGCTGTCAGGGTATTGCGCATGAGAATTGCCCGTGTCATCGGTCCCACACCGCCGGGTACAGGTGTGATGTAGGATGCAAGAGGTTCCACATTTGGAAAGTCCACATCACCGCAAAGTTTGCCATCCGCATTGCGGTTCATTGCCACGTCGATGACCACTGCATCGGGTTTTACCATATCCGCTGTGATCAAATCCGCCTTGCCCACCGCTGCGACTAAAATATCCGCTTGCCGTGTCATGGCACCCAAATCCGGTGTTCTGGAGTGGCAGATGGTCACTGTGGCGTTTTTGTGGAGCAGGAGCATTGCTTGGGGCTTTCCTACAATGTTCGATCGTCCCACAACAACACAGTGCTTGCCCGCAGGGTCTATACCGTAGTGATCCAGCAGTGCCATCACCCCTGCCGGCGTGCAGGGTAAAAAGGCATAGTTCCCCTCCATAATCCGCCCCACGTTTAAGAGGTGGAATGCATCCACATCTTTGTCCGGCGAAATTGCCTGTATCACTTTCTGCTCGGCATAGCCCTTTGGAAGCGGCAGTTGGACTAAGATTCCGTGGATGTCCCCACGTTGATTGAGTTCTTCGATTAAGCACAGCAGGGCTTCTTCTCCGGCATCTTCCGGGAGCGCAAACTCTTCACTGCGGATGCCGCAAGCCACACAGTCTTTCTTCTTGTTATCTACATATATGCGAGAAGCCGGGTTTTCGCCAACAATTACAACGGCGAGACCGGGATTGAGACCACTTTGCTCGATTTCCGTTTTCACCTGCGCCCGAACTTGCTCAGCTAAGCCCTTGCCGTCTAATATCTTTGCCATGATCTACGCCTCCTGTGCTTTCTTTGTTCGTTTCATCATCACATAGTTCACTGCCACCGCTCCAATCACGCAGCCGATTGCAATAAGCATGTTGAGAGATACGGTGCCGATGAGCATATTTTGGCTTGGATCGCGGAGAGCTTCTACCCAAGTACGTCCCAAGCCGTACCAGCCGAGATAAAAGACAAAAATCTGTCCCTTATATTTTCTGCCCACTTTTTTGCTGTAGAGATGAATCAGAACCAGACCAAGGGTATTCCAGAGCGCCTCATAGAGAAAGGTCGGGTGAACATACAAGGTCTCACCGCCCCAGTTTAGACCCATGCGCCACGGGAGATCGGTAGGTCTGCCAAAGAGCTCACGGTTTACGAAGTTCCCCCAACGTCCAATCGCCTGCCCGATTAGGAGACCACATGCCCCTAGATCGATGAAAGAAAGAAAGTCAATCTTCTTCACGCGGCTGCATATCCAAGCACCAAGCACCGCGCCCAGCACCACACCGTAGATTGTAAGTCCACCGGAGCGAATGCCTGTGATGATGCGCAAAGGGTCACGCAGGTAAGTGTCCAGATTTCCCGCCACAAAGTAGAGACGGGAGAATACAATGGCGGTTGGAACAGCAAAGATCAGCATATCCAGCACATTGTCTTGGGTCAAATCATAGTCTTTGGCACGTGCCATGGCATAAATCGCACCCACGACTAATCCTAGACCTAGAATCACACCGTAAAAATGGATGCGGAAACCAAATATCGTGAACCAGCGCGGGATATCCAGCGCAAAGCCCTCGCCCAGTAGGGGAAATGTAATGATTGCATCTTGCAAAGGGATCACCTCGTTTTATGTAGGGGCGATTATCAATCGCCCGCAGAGTTTTGACGGTCTTTTGTATATCGTAGGGGCAGACCTTGTATCTGCCCTATGGCAACATTGCTGGGCAGACACAAGGTCTGCCCCTACATGGGGTTCACAATGGAAATCGCAAAACGTTCCGCTGTGAGATGTTCCTTGATAAACGCCAGCACATCAGCACTTTCGATGCTTTGCAAAATATCCGGCTGATTTAGTGCCGATGCACCGTGGAAATGGCTGGTGGTTTGTGCATAGCAAATATGCTCTATATTGTCAAACTCCCGAATGAGCTCGCCCATCGTTGCACGTTTGAGGCGGGTAAAGCGGACTTCATCCATGCCCTGCTCCAGCGTTACTGCGATCTCTGCTTTGATCTCTTTCAGCACACGCTCCGGATCAGCGCTTTCGCCGGAGAACATAGAAAATGCATAACTGAGTCCCCGCATGAAACCAATGGAGAAGTCACTGGTAATGAGTCCCTCGCCATATAAGCGCACGTAAAAGGGGGAAGATTTCCCTGCCAGATAGGCATTTGCCAAATGTCCCACTAGTTCCTGTTTCTGATATGCTTCTCCGCTCGGTCCCGGTTCCACACGCACGCCTGTGATAAAGAGCGGTTTTGCCACCGCCATCTGTACCTCTGTCTTGGCTTTTACAACAGGCTGTATATCTTTCTCCCCATATTCTTTCACCGGCGGGGCGTGATATTCACTAGGGAGCATCTCTTGAGCTAAATTCACCACAAACTCCGGGTCTATATCCCCCACCGCGCAGAGCACCATATTGCTGGGACGATAAAAGGCACGGTGCAGATCATAGAGTGTTTGGGCTGTGATCTCGCCAATGCTCTCCACGGTTCCGGCAACGGAGTCTCTCACCGGATGGTGGGCGTAGATGGATTTTAGGAAATTGAAATACATCACATATTCCGGCATGTCCTCTACCATATTGATCTCTTGCCCGATGATGCCCTGCTCTTTTGCAACGGATTCCTCGGTGAAATAGGGTACGGATACAAAATCAATGAGAGTTTTCAGGTTTTCCTCAAAGCCCTCGGTACATTCAAAGTGATAGGCTGTCAGTTCCGAGCTGGTAAAGGCATTGGGCGAGGCACCGTTTGCGGCTAGGTCTGTCAGGGCGTTGCCGTCCTCTGTGTCGAAGAGCTTATGCTCTAAGAAATGTGCAATCCCAGCCGGTGTATCCCGCTCTATGCCGTCTAGCTGGAATTTACGGTCTGCGCCGCCGTAGCTTGTGGCAAAAAAGGCGTATTTTTTTACAATATCCGGTTTTGGGATCACATATACAGTCAATCCATTCTCCAGTGTCTGGGTGTAGAGGGTTTCGCCCAGCTTTGTATATTGTTTCTGCTCCATTATGCACCCTCCTCTTCTGCGCCTTTGAGGAAATAGATCGCGTCTAGTTGTAGTCCCTTTGCGATCTCCACCAGCTCCGCTTTTTCTGTCTGCTCCACTTTGGCAATGATTTCGTCGATGCTGTCTTCCTCGCCAAGAATGGTTTGTCCCAGATGAAATTCTTCCAGTTGATGCTGATCATCTTTGATCATGGCAAGATCGGTCACAAGAGCCCGCTTTGCCCACAGCAATTCCTCATCTGTGATATCACCTGTCTGCACAGCGCACAGTTGGGCTAAAATCTCGTCCTTTGCTTCCTGATATTTCGCAAACTCAATGCCGGAAGCCACGATGAGCAGTCCCTTATACTTCTCCAATATGGATGAGGCGTAATAACAAAGGCTCAGCCGCTCTCGAACGTTTAGGAAGAGCTTTGAACTCACGCCGCTGCCATAGAGACAGTTGAATAAATCCAGAGCCGCATAGTTGGGGTCTTCCATACACTCGCCCAAGCGGAATCCAAGGTTGAGTTTCCCTTGGGTCACATCCATTTCTTCGGCGAACTCTCTGGCAGACTCTGTCACGCTGTTCATGCGGACATCTGTACCTAGGTCTAAGTTCGGCTCGCCTCGCTTGAGACCATTGAGGGCTTTGATCAGTGCCGTTTCCACTTGATCTACTCCGGCTGTCCCACTGTAGAATATCTCAATGGGCGCTGTTTTCAATAGAGTTTGATAGTGGCTGGTCAATACGGACGCGTCCATGCGCTCCGCTTCCGCCTCTGCGCCGAGCCTGTAGGTTGCAAAGGCTTCTCCGTCGCACATGAGTTAAAGCAAACGACCGATGCCATAGCCTGTTTTATCATTGATGCGTCCGGCAATCTCGTCTACCAACTTATCTCGTTCCGACTCCACATAGTCCGCCCGCAACTTGCCCGCTTGTTTGGCAGGGCGGAGCAAGAGTTCGCCTAAGAGCTCTGCGACTTTTTCTAGTATCACCTCATCTGCGGAAAGCATCCTGTCATCTACAAAATTCGCATAGAGTCCGATGCATTGAATCTCGCCCTTTTTGCGGATCATGGGTTCTATTTTTGCACCGTAACACTCGTCTAACTCCTGCGCCAAACGCTCCATATCCGGATATTTCTCCGTACCGCGCAAGAGAACACGGGGCAGGACTGCATTCTTTGCTGCCGTATCCCGATCCAGTTGGGTCAGGAGTGTGATGCTCAGGGTGTTTGTTTTGAACTTCTTTGTTTGCAGATGGGTCAGGAAAACATAGGGGAACAGTTCTCTCCTTCTTATATCTCCCATGGATTTTCCTCCTTTTTGTTTTATGTCCTATCCATTGTAGGGGCAGACCTTGTGTCTGCCCTGCTTGTTCGACTTTAGGCAGAGATGAAGTCTGCCCCTACAGTGCGCCGCGTGGAGCGACGCATCGCTGCATCCTACTATATATTTCCATTATACAGGGATTTTGTTCTACTTTCAATGTATTTAAACGCTTGATGCAATATTTGATATACAAAAGGCGCGCGAAGCAGGGATACTTCCTGCTTCACGCGCTTTGTCAATATATGCATTTCTGTTGTTTATAAATTAAAAGGGATTCTCCGTGGGATAAGGCAAGCTCTTCGGCTGATTGTAAGAGACTTTCGGCACACCCAGATAGCTGAACACGTCAAAGAGTGCGCGTCCCACATGACCAAATGCCACAGCACCGTGGTGGGGATAGCGGTCTGCAATCAAAACATGGCGATAGAAGCGACCCATCTCAGAGATGGCAAACACACCGATGCCGCCGAAAGAGCGCGTGGGAACAGGTAAGACTTCTCCTTGGGCAATGTATGCTTTCAGCTCGCCCTCTGCGGTGCCTTGCAGACGGAAAAATGTGATTTCGCCCGGGGTAATGTCGCCCTCTAATGTCCCTCTGGTGATGTCTGGTTCGCTGTTTGGCTCAAGGAGGCGATGCATGATTCGTTGATATTTCAGCTCTCCCTTGGTCAAGCAGCAGATGGGCGTATTGCCGCAATGGAAGCCCATGAACGTATCGGTGAGCGTGTAGTCAAACTTGCCTCGTATATCGCTTGCATACATATCCGCCGGAACGGAGTTGTTGATATCCAGCAATGTCACACCTGCTCCAGAGACGCAAGTACCGATATATTCAGACAGAGCGCCATAAATGTCCGTCTCACAGGCAACTGGGATGCCTCTGCTTGCCAGACGGCTGTTTACATAACATGGAACAAATCCAAATTCCGTTTGAAACGCTGGCCAACACTTGTTTGCAAAGGTGACATAAGATCGACTTCCTTTGTGTTTCTCCGCCCAGTCTAGAAGAGTTAGCTCATACTGAGCAAGTTTCGGCAAAATTCCGGACATCTGATTCTCCGCACCCAGCTCTTGCTCCATATCCGCAACAACTTCCGGGATGCGTGGGTCATCTTTGTGCGCATGAAAGGCAACCAGCAGATCAAGCTCAGAGTTTTCTTGAATCTCGACACCCAAATCGAAGAGGGGCTTAATGGGCGCATTACACGCCAAGAAATCTTGGGGACGCGGACCAAAGGTGATGAGTTTCAGATTCGATACACCAATCACCGCGCGGGCGATCGGAACAAAGTCAGCGATCATCTGCTTGATATCCATCGGTGTACCAACAGGATACGCCGGAATGTGCGCCTTGATGTTGCGTAACCCTAAATTGTAAGAACAGTTGAGCATACCGCAATAAGCATCTCCCCGACCGCTCATAAGCGTGTCCGCTGCGTCTTCCGCTGCGGCAACGAACATGGTGGGTCCGCCGAAGTATTTTGCTAGTAAAACTTCCGGCGTTTCAGGACCAAAGTTGCCAAGGAATACGACTAAGGCGTTTACTCCGGCTGCTTTGACATCTTCTACCGCCTTTAACATGTCCAGCTCATTTTCCACCGTGACTTCACAGGTGTAAATGTCACCATAGGCTTCCGCTACGGCAGTACGGCGTGTTTCTGAGAGTGCAATCGGGAAACAGTCTCGAGAGACAGAGATGAGTCCCAGTTTGATTTCAGGAATATTGTGCATGATTTTTCCTCCTTTGTTTGATCTGATTTTTTATTTGAGAAAGATGGTTCTGTGTTCCCCCCGCCAAAGGCAGGGGGAACACAGAAATCTAACATTCTCTTCTATTTCTGCCCGTAATATGCACCGGGACCATGCTTGCGGAGATAGTGTTTGTCCAGAAGCGCTTGTTGCATCGGCTTTATTCCGGGGTCTTGCATTAGGTTGTGCCATGCCATGCAGGCGATTTCTTCCAGCACCACTGCATTGTGTACGGCATCTGCCGGGTCTTTTCCCCAAGTGAAAGGACCGTGACTGTAAACCAAGGCTGCTGGTGTCGCATCCGGGTCTCGCCCTGAGAATGTTTCTGCAATCACCGCGCCTGTTTCTCGCTCATACGCACCCTCGATCTCCGCCTGTGTCATCTGGCGTGTACAAGGAATCTCGCCATAAAAGTAGTCGGCGTGGGTAGTACCTAGTGGAGGGATCCCCTTGCCCGCCTGCGCAAAGATCGTTGCCCAGCGGCTGTGTGTATGCACCACACCGCCGATGTTGGGAAAAGCGCGATAGAGCGCCAAATGCGTTTCCGTGTCGGATGATGGGTTCAAATCTCCCTCTATCCGTTCGCCGCTCTCCAAATCTACGACTACCATATGCTCTGCACGCATGTCCTCATAGGATACACCTGATGGTTTTATGACAACAAATCGCCTTGTGTTGTCAATCCCCGAAACATTGCCCCATGTGAATGTAACCAATCCATACTTGGGCAAGAGAAGATTTGCGTCAAACACTTGTTCTTTCAGTTTGTTCAACATTTCGATTTCCTCTTTTTTGAGTTGCTCATTCTTCAGACAAATGCGCAATTGCTGCGCGCTCAACCTCTAGAAATGCCTTATAGCGTCCCATATAGCTTGCAAAACCTGCTGTATCCGCTTCATCGGGAGTTACACAGATCGTCTGGGCATTTGAAAATACCTGCTGGGCAAGGAAATCTTCGAGGCTCTCCTCTTTGTTTCCTCTCACAGCATAGGCTGCCAAGAGCGCAATGCCCCAGGCGCCGCCCTCTCCTGCTGATTCCATGACGGCAAGCGGGATATTTAGAGCGCCCGCCATAATGGTTTGCCCAACAAGGGGCGTCTTGAATAAGCCGCCGTGCCCCAACAGTTTCTCCAGTTCTACACCCTCACCCTCACGCAGAATGTCCATGCCGATTTTCAGCGTAGCCATGGCGGAGAATAAGAGTGTGCGCATCACATTCGGAATCGTGAAGCAACTGTCTACCGTGCGAGCAAAGAGGGGTCTACCCTCGTGAAATCCTGTAATATGTTCGCCGGAGAGATAGTTACAGGACACAAGTCCGCCGCCGTCACTCTCGCCTGTCAGCGCCGCCCGATACAAGTTGCCGTATAGATCAGATGCCGATACATCACCGCCCATTAGGGCAACAGCTTCGCCGAACAGCTTGACCCA
>Ga0123355_10004829_pt1 | contig 19626 bp, 12 predicted proteins | sample TergutEmb28metaG_3_FD_89872 | JGI IMG/M metagenome (GOLD analysis project Ga0123355, IMG submission 89872) | Embiratermes neotenicus P1 segment gut microbial communities from Petit-Saut dam, French Guiana - Emb289 P1 | ecosystem: Host-associated > Arthropoda: Insects > Digestive system > Gut ...
GCCAGCGGCCAAGAAGGAGGGCCTTTTTCATCGGGCTCGTTCACTCATAGCGCAGGGCCTGCACCGGATCAAGGCGCGCGGCACGGTCCGCGGGATAGAGTCCGGAGATCAGGCTCACCAGGAAAGAAAACACGATGCCCAGGACCACCAGCCACCAAGGCACAACCCAGAAGTGCTCGGGAGGGATCGACTGGCTCCTGAGCCAGATGTTGGTTCCGAAGTTGATGACCTGACCGATAGCCCAGCCGAGAACGACGCCGACAATACCGCCGAGAATCCCCATGGCCCCAGCCTCGGCGAAAAACAGTTTCTGCACGTCCCGGTCACTGGCTCCGATGGCCTTCATGATTCCGATCTCGCGACGACGCTCCAGAATAGCCATCACAAGGGTATTGACGATTCCGATCGACGCCACCGCGAGCGCAAGGCTGCCGAAAATTCCGAGAAACGCGTACAGCACCCTGAAGACCTGCTGCAAACTGTGACTGGCGTCGAGAATCGAGAAGGTGTTGAATCCCATCTTCTTGATCGCGTCCTCTACACCCTGGATCTTCGAAGGATCTTTCACCCGCACGCTGAGCGAGGAATAAATTGGCTGGTTGCTCGAGGCCCGAGAAATCTCACGCAGATCGGCAGCCTGCACCACATGGAGACCCTCGGCGAAGCGCAAGGGGAGAAATGCCCGTGCCCGCATGGGTCCGCGCATGCTCTCCGGATCGAGATCGGCGATAGCGATGATGGTCAGTTTCTGCTCGCGCGATATGACCGAATAGGAAGCGCCGGCTAGGTCGCTGTCCGGGGAAGCAGCAGCCTCGGATGCTCGGGCCGGGGCCGCTTCTGGGCTCGCCCCCCGCTGGGCGTAGTGCAGGGTGAGTTGCTTGCCCAGCAGAGGTTTCGCCAACTCCAGCACGCTGGGTTCAGGCGCCCCCAGCGGAGGAGTCTTGCCCAACAACTCTTCCGCAAATGCTTTCTGCAGGATTACTTCGGCGGCCATGTCCGAGGAGAAGAAACGGCCTTGCATTCCTTCGAACGCATCATTGGACTTGGCGGATGAGGGCAGAGCCGAAATCATGGTCAGATGCGGTTTGTCTTCGAATTGCAGTTCCGAAGAGAAGCGAATATCGGGATAGACCTCGCTGACGTTCGGGAGCTTCTCCATTTCGTTCCGGGCATCCTCATCCAGCATGCGGCTCTCTCCCGCAGTGGGGCCGTTCCTCTGCTCCTGGCGTCCCATGCCCTGCACCTCGCGGCGCGAGGAAACAAAAATCGTGTCAAATAAACCTGACTTTTCCAGCCGCCGTGACAACAACTGCTGTAAGCCCGTCCCCAGCGAGAGCATGGCTACCAGCGAGGCAACGCCCACCGAGATTCCAATCGTGGTCAGCGAGTTTCGCAGCAGCGATTCACGCAAGTTGCGTAGCGCCAGCTCGCCAAGGTCAGGCAGCTTCACGGGCGGCCTCCCTGGGGCTGCGGATGATTCGGCCGATCGTCGATCAGTTTCCCGTCAGCCAGAAAAATCATGCGCTCGGCATAGCGTTCCGCCAGGGTACGCTCGTGGGTCACCATCACAACCGTCATGCCCAATTCCTGATTAAATCCACGAACCATGTCCATGATTTCGGTTCCGGTGTGGCTGTCGAGATTGCCTGTAGGTTCATCGGCGAGAAGCAGCCTGGGGCGGTTAATCAGCGCGCGCGCCAATGCGGCCCGCTGCTGCTCACCGCCGGAAAGCTCGCTGGGACGATGGTTGATCCGGGCCTTGAGCCCTACTCGTTCCAGAGACTCGCGCGCCCGCGATTGGCGGAGTCCGCGGTCGACCTCGGCAAATCGCAGCGGGAGTTCGACGTTTTCAGCGACCGTCATGCTGGGAATCAGATTGAATGACTGAAACACCATCCCGACGACGTGCAGCCGGTAGCTGGCCAGCTCTTCCCGCGAGAGTCTGGCCAAGTCGCGGTCTTCGACGATCACGCTGCCCGCTGTCGGCCGGTCAAGCCCGGCAATCAGGTTCAGGATGGAAGACTTTCCCGAGCCAGAGCTCCCGAGCAGAGCCACGAACTCGCCGGCCGCCACCTCCAGGGAAACCCCGTCGACGGCGCGGATGATCGTCTCGCCCATGCGGTAGTGGCGGCAAAGATCTTCGCTGCGGATGGCTGCGGTAGAACGCTCGGTGGAAACCAGGGGGACGGTGGTCATGGCGGTCAGCGCATCTCTCCCCGCAGCACGCGCAATGCGTCGCCGGCTTTCACCTCACCATGGTTGGCGCCTCGACTATTGCCTCCCACCATCACCGTGTCGCCCTCGCCGGGCGCCAGAAACAAGTTTTCTTCGACCCCGTGCTGCCGGGTGTAGAGGTCATAGTAGCGTCCATGCGCGGCATAGAGCTGGGGGTGAGTGCCACGTTCCACGATTTGTCCTTGTTCCATCACCATAATCTGGTCGGCTCGCCGTATGGTGGAGAGCCGGTGGGCGATCACAAACGTCGTGCGTCCCTGCATGAGATACGACAGCCCCTGCTGGATCATTTGTTCCGATTCCGAGTCGAGGCTCGATGTTGCCTCGTCGAGAATCAGAATCCGCGGCTCTGCAAGAATGGCGCGCGCGATCGAGATGCGCTGCCGCTGCCCGCCGGACAGCTTAACTCCCCGCTCGCCCACTACCGTGTCGTACTTTTCGGCAAAGGTTTCGGCAAACTCGTCGACGCGCGCGATCCGGCAGGCTCGCATAATATCGTCTTCGCTGGCTTCAGGCCGCGAAAACCCGACGTTCTGGCGGATGGTCCCGTCAAACAGGAACGACTCCTGCAGGACCACGCCCAAGCGCGTGCGGAACGAATCCAGGCGCACCGTGCTCAAATCGACGTCGTCGACGCGCACCGTCCCCTTCGTGGGGACGTAGAAAGCCGAGATCAGTCCAATGGTGGTGGATTTCCCCGATCCAGAAGAGCCGACCAGCGCGGTGACCGTCCCCGGCTGCGCCAGGAATGTAATGTTGTGGAGTACTTCCTGAGTTCCATCGTAGCTGAAACTCACGTTATCAAACTCAATTGTACCCGCGATGTCAGCCAGGGTGACCGACCGTTTGGGATCCTGATCTTCAGGCCGTTCGCGCATGATTTCCTGGGTGCGCTCAAGTCCGGCAAGGGCCTCGGTGATCTGCGTTCCGATCGAGACCACCTGCAGGATCGGCGCCACCAGGAACACGAGGTACAAGTTGTAGGAAATGTAGCCGCCGGGAGTGAGGGTATGACCTACCATCTGGCGGCCGCCGACATACATGGTCGCCGCCCCGACCACGCCTAGCAAAACACTCGCCGAAAGGCTCATGAGCGAAGTCGCGGTGAGGGTGCGCATGACGTTGTCCAACAGCTGCCGGACTCCCGCGGCAAAGGTCTTCTCTTCACGCTCCTCCGCGTGGTATCCCTTCACGACCCGTACGCCGCCCAGCGACTCCGTCAGCCGTCCCGTAACTTCGGCGTTGATCTTGCCTCGCTCGCGAAAGATGGGGCGGATGGTCGAGAACGCCCGGCTCAGCACAACCGCGAAACAGGTCAACGAACCAACCGCGATGAGGGTCAGGGGGACGCTGGTCCGTAGCAGCAGAACCAGCGCGATTCCGGCGGCGACAATCCCCCCGGAGAAATCCACCAGCCCGGTGCCCAGCAGGTTTCGGACGCCTTCCACATCACTCATGATGCGCGAGACCAGGGCTCCGGTCTTGTTGGCGTCGTAGAAGGCGACCGGCAGCCGAGAGATGTGCTTTTGCACTTCTTCGCGAAGTTCGGCGATCAGGCGCTGCGCCGCCTTGGACAGCAATTGGGTCAGGGAAAAGGAGGTGATGCCCTGCACCAGGGTCGCGACCAGGACGGAGAAAACCAAGGGTCGCAGCATCCACAGCTGATTCTTGGTGACCACATTGTCGATCAGGAACTTGGAAGAATAGGGCAGCACGAAGCCTGCGACTTTATTGATCACCATCAGCACGAACCCCAGGGCGAGCAGTCCACGGCGCGGGCGCATCAGCTTCCAGACCTCGGGCAGCACTGCCTTCAGTCTCCGGATATTCGGGGGTTTCGCGGCTTCTTTCGCTGGGGAACTCAATCTCCTGTTGGACTCCGTTCCGCCCGTCGCGGCTTCATTATTAATGCATTTTCACACATCTTCGCCACCCCTGCCGGGACCATGACCCGAGCAACGCCCTGTGACACCGGTTGTCCCGCCGATGTATGCTCGATGCGTGTCCCGCCCGACTCCGCCGGAGGGTTCGCCGACGCTTGGCCTGCTGCTGGGCCTGATCATCACGCTGTCGGCGGTACTTGCTTACTCGGCCTACATCACCTGGCAGATCACCGGCCTGCGCAAACTCCAGACCGAACTTGTCGACCGCAACCGGAAGGATTCCCTGCAGTTGCTGCGCATCCAGAACGACCTGAACTTGCTCGCCGTGGACCTGCGCGACATGGTCAGCGGCGACGAGCCTTATCCGCTTACCGCGTGGTCGGCGCAACTCCAGCGAATCCGCACCGATCTCGACGACGCCATGCGCCGGGAAGCCGGTTTGGCTGCGGCCAGCCGCACACCGGAGCAGAGCGCGTTTCTTTCCAGCTCTTTCACTCAGTTCTGGGACGCCGTGGATCGCGTTTTTGCTCTTGCCGGTGAGGGTAAGGAGAACCAAGCGCGCGAGCAGATCCGGGTTTCGCTGCAGGAACGTCAAGCGGCGCTGAGTTCGGCGGTGGCGCGCCTGCTCGTGCAGAACAGCGAGAACCAGGAGCAGGCCGGGCGCCGCATCGTCGAGATTTACGACCGGGTGCAACGCCAGGTGTACATCTTTCTGGCCGCCACGCTGCTGGCGATTGTCCTCAACGGTCTTTCTCTCATACGCTGGAATCGGCGCCTGTTTGCCCGTCTCGGAGAAATTTCAGAACGACGCAGTGAGCTTGCCCAGAAGCTGATCGCCACCCAGGAGTCGACTCTGCGCTACATCTCGCGCGAACTGCACGATGAATTCGGACAGATCCTCACCGCGGTTGGCTCCATGCTGCGTCGCGCCGGGACTCATGCCCCCGAAGGTTCGTCACTCCGGGCCGATCTGCAGGAAGTCCTTGAGACCGTCCAGACCACGCTCGAGAGCGTGCGCAGCCTTTCCCAGGCGCTGCATCCGGTGATGCTCGACGAAGCGGGACTGGAAAGCACGCTCGACTGGTACATCCCCACCATGGAAAGGCAAACGGGAATTACCATATCCTATGAAAAGCAAGGGCCGTCTTTTCCGGTGGAGAACAGCGCCGGGGTGCACATCTACCGAGTCCTGCAGGAAGCCCTGAATAATGTCGCCCGGCACTCCGGTGCCACGCAGGCGTGGGTGCGTTTGCGGTTTCTTCCGCGCACGCTCGAACTGGAAGTTGAGGATCGCGGCACCGGGTTTCCGGAGCGTCAAAGCAAACGCGGCATCGGGTTGGTCGCGATGCGCGAGCGCTCCGAGTTGATGGGCGGACAAATCATTTTCTCGCGGCCCGCCGCAGGCGGCACCTTGGTGCATTTAACCGTGCCCCGGGAGAAAGCAGAGGTCTATGGCAAAGAAGATCACAGTCTTGCTCGTGGATGACCACAGCCTGGTTCGCCGTGGTTTCCGGCGCATGCTGGAAGATGAGGCCGACATGGAAGTCGTCGGCGAGGCGGGGAACGGCGAAGAGTCCGTTAAGCTGGCCAAGGCACTGAAGCCGCAGGTGGTCGTGATGGATTGTGCCTTGCCCGGCATGAACGGTCTCGAGGCCACGCGGCAAATCCGGGAAGGCTCTCCCCAGACCTCGGTTCTGGTGCTCAGCATGCACAGCGAGAGCACCTGGGTTCGCCAGGCCATCGAAGCCGGGGCCAAGGGGTACGTTCTGAAAGACGCCCTCGATCTCGAGCTCGGCGCCGCCATTCGCAAGATTGCCGCGGGAGAAACCGTATTCGATCCCAAGGTTGAGCAGCGAAGCGCCCTGCGCGGCGAACGCAGCGCAGCCCTTACGCCGCGGGAGCTCGAAGTACTGCAAATGATTGTCGACGGAAAATCCAACAAGGAAATCGCCGCCGCACTCGATCTCAGCGTCAACACCGTGGCGGTTCACCGCGCCAACATCATGAACACTCTGGACATCCACAAGACGGCGGAACTGGTGGTCTACGCGATTCGCGCGGGGCTGGTGAACGTTCCGTGAATCGTCGCTCCTTCCTAGGACATCTAGCCGGGCTCGCAACCTGGTCGCAACTCTCCCGCCTTGAAGCCATTGGCGCTCAGGGTGGAGCCAGTTCCCTGGGATTTCGCTTCACCGATGTAACCACTCCGGCCGGAATTCACTTCCAGCACAACAGCGGAGCCTTCGGGGGAAAATTCCTTCCCGAGACTCTGGGTTCCGGTTGCGCTTTCCTGGACTACGATGGCGACGGCTGGCAGGACATCCTCCTGATCAACGGCGCGGACTGGCCCGGCCACAAGAAGTCCCGCACCACTCTCCGCCTCTATCGCAACAACGGAGACGGCACGTTCACGGACGTGACTTCGCGTGCCGGACTCGACATCGAGCTCTACGGCATGGGGGTAGCAGTCGGGGATTACAACAACGACGGCTTCCCCGACCTCCTCATCACCTGTGTCGGTCAGAACCGCCTGTTCCGCAACACCGGTAAAGGCACCTTTGTCGACGTAACCAATGCCGCCGGGCTGGGCAAGCGGGAGGGCTTCAGCACCTCAGCTCTCTGGTTTGACTATGACCGCGATGGCTTTCTCGATCTCTTCGTGTGCAACTACGTGAAGTGGTCGCCCGAGACCGACGTGTTCTGCAGCCTCGATGGCAAGCATAAGTCCTACTGCACGCCCGAAGCCTATCGCGGAGCCACTTGCTGGCTTTTTCACAATCGTGGCAATGGCACCTTCGAGGACGTGACCGCCACCAGCGGGATCTTCGACAGCAGCTCCAAATCGCTGGGCGTAGCGCTGTTGGATAAGAACCACGATGGCTGGCCTGATCTGTTAGTCGCCAACGATACCCAGCCGAACAAGCTCTACCGAAACCAGCACAACGGTACCTTCAAAGATACCGCGGTCGAAGCCGGCATGGCATTCAGCAGTGAAGGCAAAGCCCGCGCCGGCATGGGCGTCGACGTGGCCGACTTCGACAACTCAGGCACGCCGGGCGTGGCCATCACGAACTTCGACAACGAAATGATCGGTCTTTACCGGCTCAATGGCAAGACTTTCGAAGATATCGCGCCGCAATCCGGGATTGGACTGGCTTCCCGAAACAGCCTGGGGTTCGGCTGCAGTTTTCTCGATGTCAACCTCGATGGCTGGCTCGACTTCGCTGTCGCCAACGGGCACATCGACGAGACCGTCCGCAACATTCGCGGCAATGTGGGATACGCACAACCGCCACAGCTTTTTCTCAACAACGGAAGAGGAAACTTCCGCGACGTCGCCGCAGAAGTGGGCGGCGGCTTCGATCAGCCCAAGGTGGGCCGTGGTCTGGCCTACGGCGACTTCGACCGCGACGGCGATCTCGATCTGCTCATCACCACCAACAACGGTCCCGCATATCTCTATCGCAACGACCAGTTGAGGGGAAACCGCAGCATTCGTTTCCATCTGAGGGGAACGAAATCGAACCGCGATGCGATTGGAGCCCGGGTGCGCGTTTTTGCGGGCGGACTCACCCAAACCCGGATGGTGAAAGGGGGCTCCAGTTATCTGTCGCAGTCGGAACTTCCCGTGACCTTCGGCGTCGAAAAGCATGACGTCATCGAGCGCGTCGTCATCGATTGGCCGAGCGGGCAAACCGAAGACTATAAGAATCTCTCCCCCGGCCGGGCCTACCAATGTGGTGAAGGAAAGGGAATTGTTCCCTTGAATGGCTATTGAGGGTGGGGCCAGACGGGCCGGTTCAGGGAGCCGAACCGGCTGTCGGCCTTACCACCCTTCCCGATGTCACCAGGTCAATCTCCACCGAATCGCTGACTCTGAGAAACAGCGTACTCGGATTCTTCATCCCCCAATTGGCGTAAGGGACGGTGAAGTGAGCCCTCGCTGTCCAGTGCTCCGCATCCATTTCGACTTGTGCCGGAACCGTGATTTCGCGGTCCACCCCGTGAATGTTGAACACTCCGTGTACGCTCACGGATGATTTTCCGTGATTGGCGATGGCACCGACGATCCGTGAAGGGCGAAAGACGATCTCGGGATAACGATCGCTTTCGAGTACATCGTTGTGCATCTTCCGGTCGCGCATGGTGTTTCCGGTCTGCCCGCTTTTCGCGTCCACCAGGATCTGTCCGGAGATCTGCCCCGAAGCAGGGTCAAATTGCAGGGCGCCCTGCCTGGCCTGAAACGTTCCGTGTACAGTGTGGAGTGCGGCGTCCAGGGTGAATTGTACGGTGGTTTTGGAGAGATCGAGCTCGAGGGCCAGGGGCTGGGCCGAGCCCGAGATCGCGGCGGTGAGGAGCAGAGCCAAGGCCGCTGCTCTCGTCGGAGAGAAGCGGCCGGCGGCGCGAACTAGGTTGTGAGCAATCCCCATCCCAGGCTCAAGCCATCTTTCAAGATATCGAGCAGCGGCAACTCGCCCACATACCACTCGAGGAAGCGGCGGAAAATCTCCGGATGTTTCTGGAAGACCTCGAGCGTTCGTCTCTGCAGGCTGGGCCGCCGGTCCATGACGAGCATCAGCCGCGCCATCCAGGTGGGACGGCGCGCCAGCTTGCGATGTTCGAGCTGATAGGGCGATAAGTCCCCCGACTCGAGGCAGGCTGCCAGTCGAAGCGCTTGGCGGAATGAAAGGCCCAGCCCTTCGCCGGTGATGGCATCCACCGTCCCGGAAGCGTCCCCAATCAGGGCGACGTTTCCCCGCCAAACGCGCGCCAACTCGCGATTGCCGATAAGGCCACCGCGTTCACTGGAGACAATCTCCGCACCTTTCAGCCGGGCCGCCAACCGGGGCAGTGTCCGCAGCCCTTCTTCCAGACGCATCCGGGGATCATCCGACGCCAGGGCTACACACATCTGTTCGCCGCTTACGCCACTGGCGTATCCCTGGCAGTGCTCTCCCCAATAAACTTCCATGTGCTGGGTCCAGGGTGCGATGCGGAAGTGCTGCCGGAATGCGTAACGCAACCGCGGACGCGAGCTGCTTTGTAAACGCGCCCATCGCCGCACACGCGAATTCGAGCCATCGGCTCCGACGATCCAGCGGGCCCGGACGGCATGATTTCGCAGATGAACTGCTTCCCGCGAAATGCCGCGAACCGAACTCCCCCACAGCAACTCCGCACCCAGTTGCTGGGCGCGCTCCACCATGGCGCGGTGGAGAACGGTACGGCGAACCGCAAGACCATGGCGTGAGCAGCTGAAGCGGGCGGCGGCCGACTGCTCGGCATTCAAAAAGCGGACCCCGCGGAATTCCCGCGCTTCCCCCCGGGGTATCTGAATGCCCAACTCGTGGAGTGCGGCCACGCCATCGGGCAGCAGCCCCTCGCCGCAGGCTTTATCAATCGGGACGAGCGTGCCGTCGGCGACCAGAACACTCAAGCCCTGCTGGCGGGCAGCGATTGCGGCCGCCAGACCCGCCGGTCCACCCCCAATCACAAACACGTCGGTCGAGTAGGGGAGGCTTCGCCTTGAGCTCATCGCTTCACCACTTCACCACTTCAGCAATACCAGCTCCGAGCAGAATCCCGGCCCCATGGCCGCCAGCACACCCAGCGTGCCCGGCTGGGGACGCCGGTTTCTCATCACGTCTTCGAGCACTACCAGCACGGAAGCGGACGACAGATTGCCGACTTTCTTAAGGCAGTCCCAGGAAGCATCTAGCTGACCGTTCTGCAGGTCGAGCGCCGCGGCGGTGGCCTCCAGCACCTTGGGCCCGCCGGTGTGCAGTACCCAGCTCCCGATGTCGCCGCGCTTATATCCGTTATCGGCGAGAAATGTGTCCATATCCCCGCCCAGCTTCCGGCGAATCAGCGTCGGCACCTCGGGAGACAACGTAATCCGGAAACCCTTTTCGGTGACTTTCCACCCCATCATCTCTTCTGTGTCAGGGTAGAAAATCGATCGAGTCGCCACAATCTCGGGGCCGTCGGCCTCCAACTCGTCGCCTGCGACAATGACCGCAGCCGACCCGTCGGCAAACAGTCCCGAGGAAATCAGATTGGCCACGGAAAGATCGTCACGCTGAATGGTCAGCGAGCACAACTCGACCGATACCAATGCGGCCGCCTGGGAGGGATAGGCACGAACATAGTCCGCAGCACGGGCGATTCCCGCCGCTCCCGCCACGCAACCCAGCCCGAAGATGGGTAGCCGCTTGATATTGGCCGGCAGCCCCATTCGATTGATCAGCAGGGCGTCGATGGAAGGGCTGCAAATGCCGGTGACGGAGGTGAAGAACAGCGCCCCCAGTGCGGTCGCCTCCAGACCGGCATGATGCAGTGCCCGGCAGAGGCCTTGCTCTCCCAGTTCCTGAGCGACTTCGATCCAGATATCGTTCGCCCGCCCCCAGGTATTGATGTCGTAATACTTCTCATACGACATGGCCAGGTGGCGTCCTTCGACGGCGACATTCCGGTGCAGGCGAGCCAGTAGTTGTGGATTGCGTAAAGTGTCGCACCAGTATTCTTGCAACTTTTCCAGGAGAAACTTCTGAGAGTAATAGTGCTCCGGAAAGGCACTTGCCGCGCTTGCTATTTTCATCTTTGTCTCAGGTCCCAGTCCCGGCGCGGAGCGAGCGTCATCATCCGCCGGACATCGTAAATGGAGGCTAAGATGGCTCGCCGCTGTCTGCGGTTACAGTCCGCTTCCAGCGCACCGTCGAGTGTATTGTCTTAATGCCACGACCGCCGAATTGTCACGCCATTGTTAAAAAGAGGAACCGGGGATGTCAAAATTCGACCCTAAGGCGATACCACGATCGAAGTCGGCGCCCCCGATCCTGTCAGCGGATACGCGCCGACAGACGTTAGCGTTCCGCTACTACCACCCAGGCTGAAGGATTGTAGCGCAGGCGGCGAGGTTCCGTACCCGACAAATATATAGCCTCCTGCCGGATCGGCGGCAAGAAAGTTGGGCTGGGTTCCGGTGACGTAGGGCGAGGTGCTCAATAAGGTGAGGGAGCCGTCGGAGCCGATCGAATAGCCGATCACATTTCCATTGCCCTGATTGGCGGCGTAAAGATATTTACCCGACTTATCGATGACCAGGGAAACCGGCGAGTTATACACCTCAGTGATCGGGGAGTTCGCCAGCTGGGTGAGGGTCCCACCGGAGTTAATGGTGAATTCGGAGATCGAGGAATCCGTCTTGTTGCTGGTGTAGAGAAACCCTCCACCCGGAGCAATGGCCAGCCCGTAGGGGTTATCTCCGGTGATGTAGGGCGATCCGGCAAGCTGCATACCAAGAACCCCTTGATTGAGCGGGAACGCTTCGATGAATCCCTGTGTACCCTGGCCGGTTACATAAAGAACGCTTCCCGAGGGCGCCACGGCCATATTGATGGCCGACAGACCGATGGGCGCGGTGGCGCCCGAAAGTTGGGTCACCGGGTTTAAGCTTACCGTGCCGTTTGTCTGGGCGATGGCAAAAACCGAAATGTCAAAGGATCCAGCGTTCGCTACATAGAGAAAACTTCCGGCCGGATCGATGGCCAGCAGCGTCGGCGAGGTGCCAGCGGGCGTGCGCGTCGCGGATTCCGTGAGGGATCCGTTCGAAATGCTGTACACCGAGACGTTGTTCTGCGCGGAGTTGGCCGCGAACAGGAATTTTCCCGTAGGATGCATGGCCAGCGATTGCACCGCCGGACCGGCCGTGACCGGGCTGCCCACCAACTGTACCAGGCCCCCCGAATTGGGGTCCTCGCGATACACCACGATTGCGTTCGAGGTGGGAAGCGCCGCAAACAGGTAGCGATTGCTGGACGTACTACTACAACTGACCCCCAGGGCAATGCACGCACAAACAAGCAACAGAGCTGCTGCTCTCTTTAACATCCGTAACTCCTCAAGAAATTTGACCGAAAACGAAAACTGGAAGTGCTGGTTGGCCCCGCACCGGGACGAATCGGTGGCTCTCAGGCTGTTTTACTCGTAATCCCTATCATACGGGACAAGCGGTTCTTGCGCATCTTCAGGGGCTTGGTTCTGCGATGCGGGATTTCTCCGCCAAGGTTGCACCCGGCCCCCCTGGGCACGGCATTGCGGGATCAGCGGAACCATCAATCCCCGGGGGCCGGGCTGGGTCTCGGTGGTCCGGGCAGGGAAGTTGCCGGCAGGGCGTGGTCTTCTCGTCCTCCGCGCAAGAACAGCCTCAGGCGGTCGAGATAGATATAGACGACGGGGGTGGTGAAAAGGGTGAGCATCTGGCTCACAATCAAACCGCCAACGATGGTGATGCCGAGTGGCCGGTGCAACTCCGACCCTACTCCGTTGCCCAACGCCAGCGGCAGGGCGCCCAGCAACGCCGCCATGGTGGTCATCATGATGGGTCGGAAGCGCAAAATGCAGGCATCGTAGATCGCCTCAGCCGGTTTCTTGCCCTGGTTTCGTTCCACTTCGAGAGCCACGTCGATCATCATGATCGCGTTTTTCTTCACCAGGCCGATCAGCAGGATGATGCCGATCATTCCGATCACGTTGAGTTCGTTGTGGGTCAGCAGGAGCGCCAGCAGGGCTCCCAGCCCGGCCGATGGAATCGTCGACAAGATCGTGATGGGATGAATGTAGCTCTCATACAGCATGCCCAGCACGATATAGACGGCCCCCAATGCGGTGATGATCAGCACCAGCATGTTCGATTTCGAATCCTGGAACGCGGCCGCTGTGCCCTGAAAGCTCGCCTGGATGCTGGGAGGAAAACCGATCGTCGCTTCCGCTCTTTGAATCGCGTCGGTGGCCTGGCCCAGAGAAACGCCCGGGGCCAGGTTGAACGAGATCGTCACCGATGGAATTTGCCCCTGGTGGTTCACCGCCAGCGGTGTGTTGGAGGGCTCGAAGTGGGTGAATGCCGAGAGCGGCACCGGGGTGCCCGCCGTCGACCGCAGATAAATATTCTGGAGGGCCTCGGGAGTCTGCTGGAATTGGGGCGCAACTTCCATGACGACGTGATACTGGTTGAGCGGCTGGTAGATCGTCGAGACCTGGCGCTGCCCGAATGCGTCATAAAGCGCATTGTCAAGCGTCTCCGGAGTAATTCCCAGGCGGCTGGCCGTATCCCGGTCGATCACCAGCTTGGCCTGTAGCCCCTTATCCTGCTGGTCCGAGTTCTGGTCGCGCAACTCCGGCAGGGTTCTTAACTTCTGCAGCAAACGCGGAGCCCAGCTGTTCAGCTCATTCAGATCCGCGCTCTGCAAGGTGTACTGGTACTGCGCGTTGCCGTATCGCGCACCGATGGTGAGCTCCTGGGCTGATTGCAGAATGAGGGTCGCCCCCGGTACCACCGCCAATTTGCCGCGCAGCCGGTTGATCACGTCATCGGCGGTCACGTAGGTGCACCGGTCCCAGAAATGTTTCTTCTGGCACGGGCCTCGCTGCTGCAGCGGCTTTAGCATCATGAAGAAGCGGCCCTGGTTCAGAGCGGTAGTTCCGCCCGTCGACCCTACCATCGTATCGACCGCCGGATCTTTCATTACGATCTCGACAAAGCGGCGCATCTTGTCGGCCATGGACTGGAAAGAAATATCCTGCTGCCCAATCACTGTGCCCTGGATGCGCCCCGTATCCTGCTGCGGGAAAAACCCTGTCGGCACCTTGGTGTACAGGTAAATGCTCAAGGCGGCGACTCCGATCGTGACCAACAGCGTCGCGAACTGGTGGGCCAGTACATGCTTGAGCATGTAGTCGTAACTTCCACGCAGGCGGTCAAACCACCACTCGCTGATGCGGTAAAAGACGTTGTGCTTTTCCTCTTTCGCAGGCCGCAGGAATTTTGCGCACATGGTGGGCGTCGTGGTCAGCGAGACCAGCAACGACACGGCAATCGCGATACTCAGGGTCACCGCGAACTCGCGGAACAGGCGGCCCACAATGCCGCCCATCATCAATAGCGGAATGAACACGGCGACCAGAGACACACTCATCGAAAGCACGGTGAAGCCAATCTCTGCGGCGCCCTTGAATGCCGCCTGCACCGGGCCCATGCCGTGCTCAATGTAACGCGTGATGTTCTCCAGCACGACAATCGCGTCGTCGACCACGAATCCAGTCGAAATCGCCAGCGCCATCAAGGAAAGGTTATCCAGGCTGTAGCCCAGCAGATACATTGCGCCAAAGGTCCCCACCAACGACAACGGCACGGCGATGCTGGGAATGATCGTCGCGCGCACGGTGCGCAGAAATACGAAGACGACCATGATGACAAGAAAGATCGAGATCAGCAGGGTCCTCTCAATGTCCTGGACCGAAGCGCGGATGGTGGTGGTGCGGTCCATCATCACCGAGAGCTTCATGGCCGGCGGGATCGAGGATTGCAGGTACGGCAGCAGCGCCTTTACCCGATCGACGGTCTCAATGATGTTGGCCCCAGGCTGGCGAAAAATGGGCATCACGATTCCCGGTTTTCCGTTGATCAGCCCCAGGTTGCGGACGTCGGCGACTGAATCCTCCACCGTGGCCACATCGCTGAGCCGCACCGGGGCCCCGTCGTTGTAGGCCACAATCAGGGGGGCATACTGCTCCGCCCTGGTCAATTGATCGGTCGTCTCCAGGATCTGAGTCGTCGACCCGCTTTCCACTTGCCCTTTTGGCCGGTTGGCGTTGGCGGCGTTGAGGGCATTGCGAACCGTATCGAGGCCGACTCCGAGCTTATTCAGCAGCGTCGGATTCACCTCCACCCGCACCGCAGGCTGGGCGGCTCCCCACACAAACACCTGGCCCACGCCGTTCACTTGCGCCAACTTCTGGGACAGGATCGAATCCGCCGCGTCATACATTTGCGGCACGGTGTTTATATCCGAGGTCAAGGCCAGCAAAAGAATGGGCGCGTCCGAGGGGTTGACCTTGCGGTAGGTCGGATTGCTCGGCAGGTTGGCGGGAAGCTGGCCGCGGGCGGCGTTGATGGCAGCCTGAACATCGCGCGCCGCAGCGTCAATATTCCGGTTGAGATCGAACTGCAGCGCAATCGCCGTGCTCCCCAGCTGACTCGACGAAGTCATCTGGTTCACGGAGGCAATCCTCCCGAACTGCCGTTCCAGCGGCGTGGCTACGGCCGACGCCATGGTCTGCGGGTCTGCTCCCGGCAGCGAGGCTCCGACGCTGATCACCGGGAAGTCCATCCTCGGCAACGAAGCCACGGGAAGAAAATTGAAGGCGAGAATTCCCGACAGCAATACCGCCGCTGCCAGCAGCGAAGTGCCGATCGGGCGCCGGATGAATGGAGACGAAATGCTCATGACTCAGTCTGCCGACATCGGCTCTTGCGTAATCTCATTGCCAATGCGATAACGGGAGAATTTCTGCGCCAGCCGGTCAAACCACAGATAAACCACCGGCGTGGTGTACAAAGTAAGCAACTGGCTCACCAGCAAACCGCCCACAATGGTAATTCCGAGCGGACGCCGCAATTCGGCGCCGGTCCCGGTGCCCAGCGCCAGCGGCAATCCCCCCAGCAATGCCGCCATCGTCGTCATCATGATGGGACGGAAGCGCAGCAGGCACGCTTGATAGATCGCCTCTTCCGGCGGTTTGTGTTCCACACGCTCCGCCTCGAGCGCGAAGTCGATCATCATAATGGCGTTCTTCTTCACGATGCCGATGAGAAGAATGATGCCAATCAGGGCCACCACGGTGAGGTCGTTCCTCGTGATCATCAGCGCCAGAATCGCGCCCACGCCCGCCGAAGGCAGCGTCGAGAGAATCGTGATGGGATGGATATAGCTCTCGTACAAAACTCCCAGCACGATGTAAACCGTGACCACCGCCGCCAGAATCAGATAAGGCTCCGACGCCAGCGAGTTCTGAAACGCCGCGGCGGTTCCCTGGAACGAGGCGTGAATGCTCGGCGGCAGCTGGATGTCTTGTTCCGCTTGCCGGATTGCTTTGGTCGCATCCCCAAGAGAGGCTCCCGGCGCGAGGTTGAACGACAGAGTCACCACGGGAAACTGTCCCTGATGGTTCACCGACAGCGGAGTGTTGGTCTGCCTCATCCTGGTAAATGTCGAAATGGGAACCGGATTGCCGCTGGTCGTCACCGCAGCGGCGTTCCCAGTCGGTGCCCCCGTGTTCGGCGTTACTACGCTCGGACGGATGTAAATATCTCTGATATTGTCGGGCGTCTCGGCGAAGCTCGGCAGCACCTCGAGCACGACGTGATACTGGTTTAACTGGGTGAAGATGGTCGAGACCTGCCGCTGCCCGAAGGCGTCGTAGAGAGTGTTGTCGATCGCCTGCGGGAAAATCCCCAGCCGCGACGCCGTATCCCGGTCAATGGTGACGTTGGTCCTCATTCCGCTGTTCAGCTGATCGGTGGCGACGTCGGTCAGCTGCGGCAAGGTTCGAAGCTTGGCCACCAGCTTCGGGGTCCACTGGGCGAGTTCCTGGGCATCGGCATCTTCGATCGAATACTGGAACTCGGTCCGGCTCACGCGATCTTCGACGGTCAGATCTTGTACCGGCTGCATGTAGAGCGTGATGCCTTCCACTTTGTTGACCGCGGGCTGCAGCCGGCGGATAATCGCCGAGGCATCGTCGGAACGCTCATCGCGCGGCTTCAAGTTGATCTGAATCCTGCCCGAGTTGGGCGTGATATTGGTTCCATCGACCCCGATAAACGACGACAAGCTCTGGACATCCTTATCCTGCAGAATGATCTTGGCGAGTTCCTGCTGGCGCTGGGACATGGCATCAAACGAAACCGCATCCGGCGCCTCTGAAATTCCGAGAATTACCCCGGTATCCTGCACGGGGAAAAATCCTTTCGGCACGATCACATAAAGGAACAGCGTGAGCACGAGTGTCGCGACCGTGACCAGCAGCGTCGCCGTCTGGTGCTTCAGGACCCATTTCACGGTCCGCCCGTAGAACGCGATGATCCGGTTGTACAACTCCTCGGTCTTGTCGTAGAACTTGCCCTTTTCACCTTCCTTGCGATGCTTGAGCAGCTTGGCGCACATCATCGGGGTCAGGGTAAGCGACACTCCGGCGGAAACCAGAATCGTAACCGCCAGCGTAACCGCAAACTCACGGAACAGCCGCCCCACGATGTCGCCCATGAACAGCAGCGGGATCAGCACTGCGATTAAGGAGACCGTGAGCGAAATGATGGTGAACCCGATTTGGCTTGATCCCTTCAATGCCGCATCCAGCGGCGAGTCCCCATGTTCGAGGAAACGATCGATGTTCTCGATCATCACGATGGCGTCATCCACCACGAACCCGGTGGAAATGGTGAGCGCCATCAGCGTCAGGTTGTTCAAGCTATAGCCGAGCAGGTACATCACTCCGAAAGTGCCAATCAGCGAGAGCGGAACCGCGACGCTGGGGATGACCGTGGCTGGCAGGTTGCGAAGAAACAGGAAGACCACCATCACCACCAGCGCGATGGCCAGCATGAGCTCGAACTCGACGTCTTTCACCGAGGCGCGAATCGTCGTCGTCCGGTCGGTAAGAATCTGCACCTTCACGGCAGCGGGCAGCGACGCCTGTAATTGCGGCAGCAGCTTCTTGATCCGGTCTACTACGCTGATGATGTTGGCGCCGGGCTGCCGCTGAATGTTGACGATGACGGCACGGGTAAGGGTCGGCTGCTGTCCTTGGCCAGCCCCAATGCCCATCCAGGCCGCAAGCTGGCTGTTCTCTACGCCGTCAATGACATTGGCTACATCGCTGACCCGGACGGGCGCGCCGTTGTGATACGCAATCACAATCGGCTTGTACTGTTCGGCAGAAAAGAGTTGATCGTTGGCACCAATGGTGTAGGACTGCCGCGCCCCATCGATGACACCCTTGGCCTGATCGACGTTGGCCTGCGCCAGCGCTGCCCGCAGATCCTCTAGGCTGAGGCCATAAGACGCGAGCGCGGTAGGATTGGCCTGAATCCGCACCGCCGGCTTCTGCCCACCGCTGATCGAAACCAGTCCCACGCCCGGCAGCTGCGAGATCTTCTGCGCCAGCGAAGTGTCGGCAAGGTCCTCCACCTTCGACAGGTCCAGGGAATCGGAAGTGAGCGCCAGGGTCAGAATCGGCGCGTCCGCGGGATTTACCTTGTTGTAGATCGGAGGATTCGGCAGGTCGGTCGGCAGATAGGTTTGAGCAGAGTTGATCGCCGCCTGCACCTGCTGCTCTTCCACGTCAATGTTCTGATCGAGGCCGAACTGCAGCGTGATGACCGAGCTGCCATAGGAACTCGTCGACGTCATTTGGGTCAGTCCGGGTACCTGCCCAAACTGGCGCTCCAGCGGAGACGTGACCGACGACGCCATCACATCGGGGTCTGCGCCCGGATAGAAGGTCACGACCTGAATGGTGGGATAGTCGACTTCCGGCAGGGCGGAAACCGGAAGCTGCGTAAAGGCGACCCAGCCCACCAGCAGCACGCCCAACATGAGCAGCGTGGTTGCGACGGGCCGGAGAATGAATATTCGTGAAGGGCTCATGAACTGATCTACCCCAGTAATCGGCGCTAGTCGCCCGGGCTGCTTGAGCCTGACCTCGGAGGCGCTCCCTTTCCGGTACTCGGGGCGGTGTTGCGCGGCGCGATCAAACTCCCAGGTTGCAATTTGTCTTGTCCGTCCGTCACTACCGTTTCGCCGGGACTCACCCCGCTCGTCACCACCGTGGAATCTCCTTGCGTCAGCGAAACCGTTATTGGCTTATCCTGCACGGTTTTGTCCGAATTCACGGTGTAAACAAACGTGCCCTGCGGCCCGCGCAGAACCGCTGCCGTGGGCAGTACGGTGCTGTTTTTTCGCATCTCCAGCAGCAGGTTGGTATTCACGAACTGGTTGGGCCAGAGCTTGTTGTCTTTGTTGTCAAAAACCGCTTTCAGCTTGGCGGTTCCGGTGGTCGGATCAATCTGGTTGTCGATGGTGAGCAGTTTCCCGGAAGCCAGCTTGGTCTGATCATCGCGGCTGAAAGCGTCCACTTGCAGCGTGCCTTTCTTCATCTGATCGGCTACCCTCGGCAACACGTCCTCGGGCAGGGTGAAGATCACGGCGATCGGCTGCAGCTGCGTCAGAATCAGCATGGGGTTGGTGTCCGTGGCGTGGACGATATTGCCCGGATCGACTTGCCGCAATCCCACGCGCCCGCTGAAGGGCGCTGTAATACGGGAATACACGATCTGCAGCTTGGCGTTGTCGATCTGCGCCTGATCGGTGCGCACCTGGCCTTCCAGCTGATCGACCGTCGCCCTCTGTGTGTCAACTTGCTGCTGCGCGATGCTGCCGGAGGGAATCAAGGCGGTGTAGCGGTCGAGATTCAGCTTGGCGTCGCGCAACGAGGCCTGATCCTTGAACAATTGCGCCTGCATCTGGTCTAACTGGACCTGGAAAGGCCGGGCATCGATCTCAATCAGCAGCTCGCCCTGATTGACGAACTGCCCTTCGACGAAGTTGACTTTCATGATCTGCCCGTCGACGCGGCTCTTGATGTTGGCGGTGTTAAACGCGGTCACCGA
>Ga0123355_10004830_pt1 | contig 19625 bp, 12 predicted proteins | sample TergutEmb28metaG_3_FD_89872 | JGI IMG/M metagenome (GOLD analysis project Ga0123355, IMG submission 89872) | Embiratermes neotenicus P1 segment gut microbial communities from Petit-Saut dam, French Guiana - Emb289 P1 | ecosystem: Host-associated > Arthropoda: Insects > Digestive system > Gut ...
TTTAGACAGAGATTCGAACTCAGAATTGCTGGAATATGGACCCAGTACACTAGGTCTTTAGCTGTGGCATTGTTTTTGAAGCTATCTCTTGCTCTTTTTGCATTAGAGGGCTCTGTGGGGCAAGTGACATAATGTCTGTTGTACACAATACCCAATTTAAATCTCAGATTCTTTGTACTCACTCCTCTCAGTTCCATTGTAAGAATGTTAGTTGATGCAATATCACTAAATTACTTATGACAGTATTATTGTCAGTGACATTCCTGTGAATTACTCCCAACCATTTTTGTAGGTAATTTTTAGATTTTCATATGAAATCTGCTGTGTCAGAACATTGTATTTTGCAGTCTACTGTTTATATTCTGTATTTCTTTATTTTTTAAGGAAGTCTAGGCCAGTAGAACCATCATTTACATGTACTGTATTTACTTGAATGCAAGGCAAGATTTTTTCCTTTAAATTTGGCACTTAATTTATGAGATCATCTTCAATTCATATATAAAGCGCAGAACTGGGCCGTGCCAAACCGGATTGCTCCGAACCAGATCATTCGGAGTCAAACCAAGGCCTGCCTCACCAAATCGTCATGTGAGAGTTGCACTCTTGTGAGATATTGCACAGTGTGGACTCGGAATTCCCTACACATTTCAGGACAACCTATCAGTCCCATCTTCAAGGGCCAAGAAATCCAAAAGAGAGAACAGAGCATGACTGAAGTTAACTGACCTAGTCTTCTTTTTGGGACTTTGTCATTGTCTAAATTTTTAAAGAAGCATTACATTTTTGAAGCCAGCTCTTTTTTTGTTTTCAGGGAAAGAAGCACCTAAACTATTGGACCCCTAGACTGAGTTATTCTCAACCACCAGGCACCATAGAAACAATAACTTGTTGAAATATGTGCATGAGAACAGATCTAGTTCAAGGGTAGTAACAGGAAATAGGCTCTGGCATGTGTAGTGTATTAAGTGTATGAAATTAACAGTAAAACATCTTTTCTTATCAGACATTTTAATTTTGGGTGGCCGTTGTAGATTTGGATGAATACATTTTCCCATGGCTGATTTTTTTAAGGGGTCGTCTTGGATTTGAGTCGCTTGCCATGCGGATATCTACAGTATGTGTGTATTGCAGTGACTTGATAATACATTTTTTTTTTTTTAATTTTCCATAAATATACCAGTGGAAACCATCTATACTTTATAATTTTGCATAATCAACAATGTCCATGTGGCAGCTATGTAAGTGTCTGAGGTAGGAACAATGCGTGGCAGTGTCTAATTGCTGGCAGCGATGTTTAAAAATATGAACTTTTATTTATGTTGCCATTTTTGTGTGTACTTGTAAACTTATAACAACATATGAAATCCTGTATGGGGATAGGTCATAACAGCACATACAGTTGTGTAAGACCAGGTCTTTTCTGGGAGTAAAGCTGCCAGCGTGTGGCATTAACTACCCATCCTTCACCCAGTGTGAGGTTAAAGAAAGAATAGCACTGTACATCCACTCCCCATTTGGGCCTTCATGGCCTGATCTAGGGTGAACTCTACTTTTACTTTTTACAGTTGTGTAAGACATTTGTATTGATAATTACAGATTCAGCTGTGGTGTGGAACTTTGACTTAATCTAGTAACATTCATGCATGCAATTGTTCTAACAGAACAATTGCATGCTGAGATGTAATTATATATTTTTTAAATTGTTGTAATAAAAAGTACCTGATGATTATTTGTGTGAAATGTAGCTCAGTATTATGTGTAAAGTTTTTGTGTTGGACACTGTATTTCAGTTGTTTGTGATATAGAAAACAAAACAGGATGTACCAAATTAAATTCTAGTGTTTTTTATGTATGTAATCTGTATAGGAATTTATTTTGTTTGATTATTTAAGTTCAGTGCAGGTGTCCTATATGATCTTGAAAACAGTTATGTCACTAGTTACCAGATCTGTTCAGATATCAGAATTTATTAAGACTGTTGAAGTCCTTTCTGAGAAATCTCATTTCAACAATTTTTTTCATGTGGTGCAAATGTTTTAATGCACCAGGGATGTAGTATTATTGTATGTAACAGAGCATATCAAGATGATTCGGTAATTTTGAAGTTTAAGTTTAATTAGGAAGAAAACTTGTTTGTGTGCAAGCTGCACCTCTTACGACCTCAGAGTTTCTGTTACTAAAGTCACTTAGGAACTTTGAAGTACAGATAAATCAGCTTTCAAAATAAGGTCATCTTCAACTATCCTACCAAGTTATGTTACTAAAGTGCAAGTTAATTACTTCCTATTTTGAAGTAGGCCAGTATGAAATTCAAAGTTTCAAGTGTGTACATGGGTACTTGGTACTACTGCAGCAGAGAAGCCGAAACAATATTGAAAATGCTGATATGTTCAAAAATGTTGTAACAAGCAAACTGGTGTGGGGGTAATGCTTTACAATCATATTCAGGAGGTACCTTGTTTGAAACTTGGCTGGGACAGTAGCTTTTGTTACTGAGGTTTTTCATGGTTTTTGTGCATCTGTCCAAATATGCTGGGATAGTGCCTCAATTAGGCTATGAACACTTCCAAAATCATTAACAGTTATCATTCACTGATCCTATCAGTCAGTGATACAAAATGTCTCAGAGACTAAACCATTAAGAAAGTTTTCTTCACCAGTTTCCAAGAAAGCACTGTTCTCACAGTGTAGGTAATGTCTGTTTCCGTACGCACTAGAACACAGTTTAAAATCAGCTGCACTTTCATTTATATTTTGATGTGGAATCAAATGTTCTGTTTTAATCCTGATGGTTTATAATGAATATTTCACCATTTTACACTTTTATTACCACCAAATGGTATCAGGCTTTTCTGGACAGCCAACCCAGTGTTGTGGTGCAGGTAGAGGATAACGTTTGTCTGTTCTAATCATAGTGTTGTCAAATCGCCAAAACAGTCTCCCTTTGAAGAAGTAGGTTGAACCGTCTGTCCAGGTCATTGCAGCATCTAAGTTAGAAGGAACCCCTCTCCATCTGTCAATATTATGAGGATATCCAGGATCCATTTTTCTTGTTGTTTCATTGTACCTCCAGTACATGTCCTTGCTGTAATTAAAATTGAAAGTACAATTTAAAATGTATTGTAAGGTATGTAATTTAAACAGCTGTTAAAAACTGCTAAACAAGCTCATGTTCCTATGGAATTCGTAGGACAATTGCAGGTTGGTAACCATATTTTTATCAGCAACATTTCTGATGAGGGGTAAACTTATGATTTACTGTATGATTGTAACAGTAAATAAGTCATTGTATTTGATTATGTGACGTTTTTATTCATTAAGCTAATACTACAGTGGTACTTTTTTCAGTTGGTGTTACTTTCCTTCCAATAAACCCTTATGAATGGGTCTGAGGCTCAATTGCAAGGAACATATCATATAACTGACCTGTATAGGAATGTTTTACTGTTCTTGCTCCACACCATAACAGCATCTATTTTGTTGAGATGCGGTGGTAAACCGTAATCTGTCAGTGGTCGAGGGCTGCCTTCTATAAAGTTGTCACCATTATACACCCAAAACATCTTTCCTGAGGACACACATGAAATATTAAAATGTTAAGAGAGAATCTCACAGGATTAGAGGTGATGCTGTATAATAAAATGTCAGGGTGAAGTATCTCAGATACACACACTTGACTTGATCTTGTACAGGCAAGAAGCAAACATGGTACAATTGTAAAGTCATTTGTATTGTTCAGCAAGTTGTCTGCATTCGTGTGAATCAGCATTTGGAGGCAGAAGCATTTTGATTTTCAGTGGATTGTATTCCAACACAACACATGAAGGTGTTGTTTCTTCAGATTGAAGGTCAGTTTCTTTAGTTCCAAAGCATATGAAAACAGTATCTTTAATTGTTTTGTCACAGACTTTTTTTTTAGGCATGTGAACGTGAAGTAATATTGTGGCTAAGGCCAGATTGTAGGGTACAGGCATGCAGCCATAGCGGGGACTGCCAGGCTGCAGTCCACTCCCGCAATTCAAAATTTAAAAAGCACAAATTTCTTAGACACTAACATATGTTTTACATGATTAACCCTTTTGCTGCAATCAACCACTGAGATTGTCTGATGACTAGTGTATTGGAATTTGAAAAATACTATAAAAGGTTTAGGAGGTCTTAGATGACCTTGGGAAAAAGATGTGTGTGTATGTTTATATATATATATATATAGAGAGAGAGAGAGAGAGAGAGGCTTTGTGATTTAAATTAGGTGAGGGAGTGAGTCATGGAACATGTTATATTTAATATGTATATAAATGCAGTTGCAAACAGTGTTATGTTACAGTTATATTTATGGCACAATTTTATAATATAGTGTTTAAAATCAAACATAAATTATGTGTAGCCTCAGGGTCAACCACTCCCCTTTCCCTTCTCCCAAAGAAAAATTCTGGGTGTGTGCCTGGTAGGTTAGACAGTAAAGGACTCAATGAAATTGCATTGAGCAGAAAATGTCCTCTTGTCAACTTGTCTTAGGACCTGCACAGATGCTAAAAATGAGGAACTTGCAATTGTAGTGGCATGATGTGAGAAGATGACCCTTCTTGTCACAGAATTTGCTTACTGTAATATTCCCCAGCAGATTTCTGGACGCAAAGTGTAGTGTTCAGGATCGTGTTTTTCCACTACGCTGTTTGCTGAACATTACCGGCAAAGAGGCAATACAGTTTGTTTGGGACACTCTTTAGATTTAATGTACAGGTAATGAGAAGTATGTAACATGTGCAGCTTGTTTGATGAACTGTAAGTTATCTATATTAACCTTTTAACATGCTGCTTTTGTGTCACACACAGAAAAAAACATGGTTTCAAATAGTGATTAAAGACTGAATAAAATAAACTTATTATATCAGAGTTTTTTTACAGTATATATTGTGACCTGTAAAGAGCACAATGCTTCCATCTGTTTCACGCTGGTAGGCTGCATCAATTTTAGTAACATATTTTGGGAGTTTCCAGAAAAGTTGTCGGAATTTTACAGGATATCCTTCTTGCACTTCGCCACGTTGAGTCAAACGCCACATATACTGTAAAAGAATTTTAGGACATCATTCTGTGTTATATTTTGTGCGCAGTGATGAATGTGGACAATTGTTACATTGTTATAACATGCTATGTAAAGTAGAAACTGAATTGTTGTTTGTGTAGTAGCAGTAGTCATACTTGTCTGTATGTGGGTGTATTATGACTTGCATTGGCTCACATATCTCTTCCCAAGAGGAAAATAATAGCATGCCTCAGTACTGTCATATTGTGGAAACTGTTCATATCATATATACTGTGCACAGAATTTAACATAGGTGTGCAAATGAAGTATGGATACAGGTCACATTGGGCCTGTAATGATCCTAAGTGGACCATACTGTTGAAAAATGAATGTCCAAAAGCTGTTAATAAGAGACCGTAAATGTCTTATCGCCATGTCTGCCTATGCACGTTTAAGTCACCAACACATCCTGATCATAAATGATATTCAGAATATATACTGTGTGACACAGTTTTGGTATGAAATGGCTTATCAGTCAAGAATACACTCTCTAATCATGATGACTTTCAATATGCTCCATTTTCTTGCCATCCTGTATGTGACAAAATAAAAATGAAGGCAAGAAATATTATTTCAGACTACCCATATGGCCATTCTTTACCTAGAATGTCACTGAATCACATTCTGTCTACTGCAGAATGTGATTATTTGTCTTTATTTGACAGTACATTTTGACTCTTAAATGAGTGGAGGTCATAACTACGTCCCTTAGTGCAACCCCAATAAAAACAGTTAAAGGCAATCAGCAGTAAATAAAAATTAGACTTAATAAATCTGCTTGAAGAAGGTGAACACATTGCCAGCGTGTGCTAAGCACTGTGCTGACCCAGCTGACCCTGTCACAGCTACCAGCACCAGCAACTTCCTCAAGGCATCCCATCCAACATTTAATGTAAGTGAATGCAAGTTGTTTAACATTCTTATCCAGTTTACAAGGTTACAACAATATTGTTTATATCTGTATGAATATCAATAATGAAGTGGTAGGAAAATAAGTGTGTGTGAGTGTATGTATATATAGTACGAGTTCATGAAAATGCTGTCATTGGTATGATTGTATCAAACCTCTAACTCTTCCATTATTTCTTACAGGAATATAATTTGCGATTTATGACAATTATCTCAAGAACACAACTTGGGCGTAAAACAAGGGTTACCTGTACTGTGTGCACTGAAATGTGGTAAGGTTAAATTAAATTTAAATATTATTGGTTTGGAAAAGGAAAGTAATGTTTATAGTAACATGGAACAAATAAATGAATATTGACAGAATTTGTCATTCTACACCAGACTTCAGAAAGCACCACTAGTCAGTTACACATAAAATGTGACCTGTTTGAAGCCTGGATATTGTATTGTGTTTATTACCAATATACTTGTTGATTCAAATGTGAATTTTTTTGTTTATCAACAAGGGATGCTGACAGACCTGTATAAAGGTATATACCTTGGTTTAAGTGACAAATAATGAAATTGTGTTGGTTCACAATTAATTGATGAATTAGAATGTGTGTACTTAAAAAGTACTACCTAATGCTCTGGATTGTGTAGTTAATGGCTGAAAGAAAATAATGGTAATTTATCATGCAAGTACTAAGTACAGTAATTAGTACAGCTGCAGTTGTAAAATTAATTGATTAAAAATTGTAGTTTATATGGTCAGTGGTGAAAAGGAAATGCTTTATCATTCAAGAATTAATTGCCTAGGAAGGACATCCTCAGTACTAAAATGTGGAATCATACCTCTTCCTTAAAAATAAACAACTCTCCACGAAGGACAGCTACAGCATCAAAATTTCCATCACATATATCAGGTGTTAATGGTGAGGATGATGGAATTCTGTGTTTGTCATCATGTCCCTTATGGTCTTCAACAGTTTCATCATCACCAGTATATATTCTGTGTTTGTCATCATGTCCCTTATGGTCTTCAACAGTTTCATCATCACCAGTATATATTATAGTGTCCTCTTCTGTTGGTGAGGTAGGAGAAAATGTATCTCCGTTGCCTGGTGATTCTTCAGCACCTGTTTTTTCCTTATCCTCGTCTTCAGATCTTGGGGTTACATCATTGTCTCCATTCTCTTTGCTTCTTTCTTCAGCACCATCTTCTTCATGGTCTTTCCATCTTGCTGTTGTCTCATAATCCCCTTCTAGGTGTCTTGCAACTGAAAGCAGAGTGACATGTTGGACAACAAATTCTGTTTGGAAAATAATGTGGTTCTTGACACATGTGTAGACTCATTTGTTAATTTTGAAAGAGAGATTACTATCATTATTGTGGTCAAGTTGTTTCTTTTTATTCTTGGAGTGGGATGGGACTGTGTCACCTGGTACAGTGGTTGCTCATGACCATTTTGTATGAGCCCATCTTGAATGAATGTTACACCATACCAAGCAGTAAATATTTACAGGGTTTTCAAAGGATTGAAGTATCTTAATATTGAGGATCAAGCAGTCCACTCTTCTGTGACTGCTTGACACTGAAGATGAAGGCAATACAATCCTTCAAAACATCAGTATCTACCAGCCAGTGTGGTGTAACATCCAAGAAGACCTGAATATTCAGCAGCACAGCTGTGAGGACCTCAGATCTCACAACCCATTAGTAATGGATGTGAATCTTGAGAGTATACATCTAGTGGTCCACATATGCATGAGTTTGCTATTTGTAACTGTTTATCTATTTATATACAATGCCAGCAAATTCTCTTATCTTTATTTTGCCCAACTTTGTTATGCTTATGTTTGAAGCCTGGTTGTTCATTGTATCTTTTTCTTTTTCAAGCCTTGCTACTACCATATTTACCCAATAGAGTATGATCTCCCCTTCATAAAATTCATTTTGCAGGAGCAGACCTGTGCAAAGCACTTTTAGGTGCATTTGCAAAATTGCAAAAAGTGACTATTAGCTTCGTCATGTCCATCTGTCCACGTAGAACAAATCAGCTTCCACTGGATGGATTTTCATGAAATTTGATATTTGAGCAATTTTTAAAAATCTGTTAAGAAAATTTAAGTTTCATCAAATATTGGACAGGAACAAAAGACCTATGAATATTTTTGATCATATACCGCCCAGTTCTTTTTGGAATGAGAAATGGTTTTGGACAAAAGTTTTAGATAAAATCAAAACACATTTTATGTTCAATAACTCTCTCTCTCTCGCAGTTTTTTTTTATTGTACCATTTATGAGATGATGTGGAAAATTATTGTGGGGCCAGGCAGGCAACAGATGACAGTATGGTGCATGTGCATTGCATACTGGGTAACTAAGGCTACAAACACACACTCAGAATATGCAATACTTAATGATTTTCTGCTGTACCAATGGTTACACGACCGTGCCTCAGTGTTACATTATATTTACAAATATTGCCTGTCTTGTTAACTTTCTGTTTTATTATAAAACAGCCCCTTCTTTTTCAGATAAAGAAGTATAAAAAAATTCTTTTCTTTGTACTGAGGTGAACACTAAGTATGTTTTTTTATTTTATGCCATGCATATTCTTATAATTAATACATCAATGAACATATGCACATCATACTCCATACAGAACACAGACAGCTACGAACTTGTTCCTGGGACAGCTATCACATGGTTTTAATATCACAACACTGTAATTTTATGCTTAACAATTTTAGGTATTTCAGAATTTTAATCTTTCAGAATTTTAATCTTCCAATGAATCCAATTAGCATGTTGGGCTTGAATTCCTTTGACCTGAAATACTGCCTGAGGATGGCAGTCTGGTGCCAAAACATGTAGGAGATTAATACTTGTCATAAATTTTGTTTTATTAAGTGCATTTGTTGGTTGATATTTTAATTAATCTATACATGTAATTGCTATTGTTATAACTGAAGACTAAATTTAAAACTTTTGAGAATTGTGGTTCTATTCTGGTAGTACCATGAAACCATTTAAATAATACTGATCCAGGTTACAGAGCTAGTATCTCACATACATTAAATGTACTTGAATCAAAGTCATACCTTTAAAATATTATTTGAAAATGTTATTTCTGTGTTATCTCCCATTTCCATCAGTGGTGGCATGCGATGATATGTCACTATGTTGTAATAAAAGGAAACACTTGGACTTAACTGTAAAGTTCATACATGGCAAGGATGTCATCATAACCAAGTTGGAAATTGTTTTGATAGCCCTTGTAGTAAGGAAACATGATGGAAGTTGAGACTGGTGAATGAGCTAAACCCAGACTATGGCCCAGTTCATGTACTGCAACTGTGAAGAAGTCCACACCTAGGAAAGGGAAATGTATCTATTATTGAAGAAGCGTACACCATTTATGTGGTCATTAAATTACAAGGGCATTCAGAGTTGCCTATATAGATCAAGATGCATACAAAAATGAGAAAACAGACCTTCTGTCTTTAGCCACTTTCCTGATTAATTTCATAAAGGGAATAGGTCCAAAAATGAGTTTTTAACACTAATTCTGGAATATTGGCATTAAGTCAGATTTTTTTATTTCTTTCCTTTAGAATTTACCAACCCAAGATACCATAGGATTATCAAGGAAGTGGTTAAGCATAGATAAAATCAGTTTGTTCCATACTGAATAGTTCTGAATACAGTTTGTTCCTTTTAGCTTTTTGTACCAATGTCCAGGCATGAGAAACATTTGTGACATACCACAATAGACAAAGAAGATAAATTTGTAATTTGGGTTGGTTATGAAATTTATTTTGCCTTTGAAGCATATGTATTATTTACATATCTTCAGAACTTTAGCTCCTACATCACAGAAGACACCACATATGCATTAAAAGGATCATATGTAACCACTCTTCATGCTGAGAATCATATGAAATACATAAATTGTATTTGTAGTAACCCCTGTGCCTTTAAGGGGTTCAAAGACAAAATGTTTCATGCAGTCCAAACGTTACAGTTCTGCAAGACACTACTTGAAATACGAAAACAATTCTTGAAACTTCTCATTGCCTATATCCCTCTTAAAAAGTAAAAAAGTATTATTTTTACATGACCATCCTGTGTGTGTGTGTGTGTATGTCCATTTCTGTTTAAACTTTGGAAACAGTTGATGGATTTTCACAAAACTTTGTATGAATATAATGCCATTGGAGGACACCCCACTGCTGTATTTCATATTTCCTACAATGCGCAAAAGATATGTGGAAGATGCTCAAACTTGTGAGGTGGTAGTTTTACAACTGCCACTCACTTCTAGGTCCTGAAATTACATATGGAAAGGTATGCCTACAGTGGTATTTTTGTAGAATGTAATAAACTTTTGGTTTCATATATTGCCATCAAACCAAAAACAAAAGCAAATTTTTTACATACTTCCGAAACACGCCTACTAATAATGTATAAAATTCTACTTTTATTTTTTGCGTCCTCCTGTGTTGATTAGACTACAAAGTTATGATTTCAAAATATGAACTACTGTTTGTAAGTTAACAAATACCAGCATGTTAGTGGTTGGAAAATTTGATGTTAAATTTAGTTTCATCATAAAGTGCATGCAAGTAAAATTTCTTTACAAAATAAAAATAAGAAAACACTAATAATACTAATAGTTATGTAGAACTAGCACTCTGTGCAATAGGTATGCAAACTTTGAGCCCTGCTCCGAAACCTTTGTATAGTGTTTCTGATTGTAATGTAATATTGAACTGTTCGCTGAGGAGAAATATGATTTTAACTCTGAAACCCTGTGTTGTGGAACACATTTACCATCATCTGAATCTGCATTTGCAACAACCTTCCAGTCTTCGTCATCATCAAAATGTATGTCACCACCGTAACTGTCCATTTCATATGGGTAGAAGGCATGCGCTAGTATATTACCAGGTCCATCGAAAGGATACCTGTAAAACGGAAAATTCAATACATATGTCTGCCTCCTAATTCTCATTCCCTGTCATGCACAGATTAACTTACTCTGAACCTAGTAATGCACTGAAGGCCGTTGTACATAGAGGATGCAGAAGAATGTATTTCAGAGAACAGTTGCTGCAGTGGGCCAGTCAGTATGCTTTGATTCTTTCCTCATAAAAAGAAGCACAGTTGACTGCCATATTTGTTTGCAGAAGCATGCACATTTGTACACGCACATACATAAAACTCTACTCTAGTTGATGAAAAACAATACATTATCTATTTTTTTTCCTGTCTCTCCAAAGCTAACGTACAAGTAAAACTGTACTTTCAGTTGCAGAAGGTTAACATTATGTTGTCCTTTATACGCAGTCAAGGGCTTTATTAACTGTAAGAACAATAACTACTTAAGTAAAAAATTTTTTGTATTAAAAGTTATACATATATTCTTTGAAATTCTTAACAAACAAGGTGGTCCATGGCTTCTTCACCCTGCAATGCCTGCCTCAATGCACAGTACAGACCTATAATTATTCACATGCTGCTAGCCTCAGTGCACAGTTCGGTCATGAGAGCTTTAAAGTTGATATAAATATAAGACCCTCTGTGTGCTAGGCAATAGCTGGAATTGAAACACCAGCATCTTTGAAGGGATGAACTATATAGGTTCTAAATACAAAGTTTTTAGTCCTTTAATGATTATGAACATACATTTTTATGTTCAAGAACGGAAGCTATATAAACACAAATATTGCTGTTTGGTTTGAATATCTGCATATATCTACACTTACCTGAAATTTTGTTGTGGTACCACCTCTACAGAAGAAAACTAATTTCTCAGGTTTGTGTGTCAGCACTAATTCTTTCTGATAAACATGTTACATACTCCATTTACTTTTAAATCAGATTTAAAAACATTTACCCATCTTGATGAGGCCCTCTCCCAAATGCTATTGTAATGTCTGCATTAGGATCCTGAACATGATGAAAATTGAGCCGTGCATATCCACTCCATGCTTTGAAAGCTTTCTTCATCTCATTTACCACGTCTTCTTCAGAGAGCTTTGGTGACCAGTTAGCAACACTGTTAACATTATAAATTGTGAACATGTTGGTTTAAACATGCAAATGATGAAGCTATTTACTGTAAACTCCAAACCCCTAATATCACCATATACTACAGTTCTATCCAACCTATATATATATAAAAAAGAAACTTGCAGCATTTAGATATGTAATAGATTGCAAATGTGTTCTGCCATTAGTTCTAAATATACAATACAGATACATGTATTGGATACAGGGACATTTTACTTTCTAATGGGCATCATGCAAAATTTTGACAGAAAGATAAGATTAAAAACACAACCCTTTTACCCACAAAATATCGAAGGTTTGGATTCCACTTACATATAATGGCACCTATTTTAAGAAAATTACTAAGAAATTCAAGGAGACACACATCAGAAACTACAGAAAACAGTCAATTCCATTCAAAAAAATTGCAAATTTATGTACCTACTGCAGTGTGTGAAAATGGCAGTATGTATAAATTTGTGTGTTATGATTGCAGAGAAGTTTCCCTTGGTGAAATAGATTTTTGCTTACTAACAGGTTTAGCAATACCATCAGTAGGAATGTAATAAAATAGGAGGCTGAAAAGAAGTTGAAATATACTAGTTGTAACATAGAAATTCAAATGTGTGGAACATAAAATACTGTCATATACCTTTGATGACTGGAACCATAAGAATTATCAATAACAAGGTACAAGAGTATCTGGAAGGAACACCAGGCAAACACTCATTTGGTTCTTTGTAAAAAAAAAAACAGGCCTACTAGGAACATCACACATAAGAAGGAAGGTGCTGCAATATGAAATTTGAAGAATGAGTAGTAAAGTGCACTATTGTTGCAGGAGGATAACTATGGAGAAAAAGGACCCAACATTAGAAGTGATGATGATGATGAGCATACATTATTGTACATTACGTTAAAAGTACATCACAACAGATCATATAATAGAAGAGCTGTACAAAACAACAAGCAGGAGCTCACATTATGCGGCTTCTTCAGTCCCTCCCCCACACATGCTGTTGTATCGTTGCATGTAATGGAATTAGGAAGACAGCATTTTGAAAACTCAAACAGAAAATACTTGTGATGTTAAATGAATTCATTTATTGCAAATAAAATACTGGTTGAAGTGCAGTAAGTTGGTTTAAGATTGTCAAGTATCCTTACAGGAAACTATTCTTTTTGTAGGTGTATATTCTAATTTATGAAATCTGATCCCAATAAAATAAGATATTTAACATATTCAGAAATGTTAAAGCTTTCAGTAGTTTCCAATACATGTGAGGATTCAGGTCTGCTGGGAAGTGATGCTGTGTCATTAGGTGAGTGGTTCCCAAAATTTCTGAGGATCATTAATGCCATCATTTTCAAGTTCCAAGTGGATTCTTTTATCCTTGTAGTATCAGATACCAGGAGACTTGAACCCTCAACCACACAGGTGTGAGAACTTGAAAACTCACATTGTAAACATGTTTCCTTGGAGATGGTCTATTATCAACTGAGATACATTGGAAACATTCATGTAAATAACTCAGAGAAAGATTAAGTTTTCTTCTGTGTACACTTGTAGTATCTGGCTGGATAATGAATGGAAATGATGTTTTGCATGTCTTGAGCAATAGCAGTAGGAAATTATAACCTCTTCCTCCTTCTCATTAAAGTTAATTGATAACAAACAGGAGGTTTTGTGTTACAGCTGTTGATTGCACCTAATATATTGTACAACTTACAAGTAGCTGATATCTCGTTTCTTCCACCCTGCAGCGCCCACAACATATCTTTTTTGTCTGTCACCCTTGTGACGTACTATGTCGGGCACTCCACAGCGTTTTGATACCATTAGCTAGGAAAGAAGGATTTCATTTTGTGCTCATTTGTTAACAACAATGCAGGTGGCTTGGGAGCTGCGATTCTTTAACCCAGAAAAAATTTAGCAGTGTTAAATGTCGGTTTAGTTATGGAGAAATACATACTGGTATATTCACCTTCATGAATTGCCCACCTATCTGAGAAATACAAGTACTCCTTTTGAATAGAGATTTAATCAATTTAAAATAAAGGCTTTTTCATTTAATGGAGATATCTAGAGGTAGAAAAAATCTAGCTCCCACATCAAGGAAAGGAAATGCATATGCTTTACCATGGTGATTAGAAACAACAGCCTTTATTTACTGTGGAAACTAATTGTACAAATAAAATATGTCACTGAATCAGAATTGTTACCATTCATACAGTTGTGTACATGTAATTATCCCTTTTCTATAAAAGAAGGAGCAATATATATATGAATTCATAAAACAAGGTAGGTAAAATTAAAAACATAGGCTACTTAAAACACAGGTTCCTAGGAATGCGATTGTGTACAGGCAATCTGGGGCAAAAACTAAATAAAATAAAACAAATAAGTTGCAGACAATGGCATATTTGATCTTAATGTAACTAAAGTGATTGGGAAATTAAACAATAAATTAAATAACTCCATACATTTTACTGTTCTCGTAGCCTTGTTTTTAATTGGCCACTGCCTCTAGAACGGTGCGAGGAGGTCTTTTTCTATTGGATTATTTCGGTGTCTTGGTGTTTGCTTTGGTTGTGACTAGATGTAGGGTGAGAGTGATTATGCCACAAATGGACATATACAGAATCCTAGCACAAAAACATTCTTTGACGACATACTTAGGAGGAAAGGCAAAATTGCAATTGAAACACGTAACACGCATATTCATGTTATTATTCTGGATCAGATTACAATCAACGGTGGTATTTAAACTAGTTAGGTAGCGAGTCTATATGTCTGTCTGTCAGTTACCTGAAGAGTTGCATTGTCCAGCTTTCCTGTTTGTGGAATATCACCATATTTTTGAACAGTTTTTATTGCTTCTATAATAGCTTCTTCATTGTACAGAGCTTCAGAATCAGGCGTTCCTTGTTCCAGATAGCCATACTGTCGCATGAATTTTAGCTGAAAATAGCAGGATACTGAGCAGCATATTGAAATAAGAACACAATATTGAGTTGCGTCGATTTTAGCGCCAGTAAGTTCTGGTACTGAAAATTGTGTGAAAATTGCAGCCCACTGACAAGCTGCATTGGAATCTACTACATTACAGACGATATTTGATCGTTGTTGTTAAGAGTAATTTCATTGTAATGTTCGTCAGTAATGGCGAACATTTGTCTTTTAATCGATGTAACTTTGAATAAAGTTTAATAAACTATTGTCGACTAATGTATTTTTACCAATGTTTAATGAACGCTGCCCCACTCTACTAAACTTCTCACGGGTCATTTCCATTGCAGAACTGTGCACGTGTATGTGTTGATGTTGAATACGAGACATACCATTTTTGTACGGTTTTATCTTCATGCTTCTGCGTGCCTAACGATGTGTTGTTTACATGTAAGGGTATCACATTCATAAGAAATTTTTTGAAGATCGTTTATATTCAAAAGTGCTTAACCATGGACACGCAAACACAAACAAGCACGGACATAGCAGAATAGGTTATCATTACTTCACTGCTTACATTGTGTTAAGAACTTATTAGAGTAGTTAGGTCGTATAAATATTAATCAATATCCGTTCACTAAGAAAGCATGGGATACCGGGTCAGGGTCAGATTTAGACACACATAGGCTATATTTGCACTCAGTAAACAATGCTTCAAATCTAACAAGTAGAGCGTACAGCCATTACAGACCAGCCAGTAGCTCTTCTGATAGACTTAGCTGCTTTGTTCGTGATTTGGACTTATTAAGTGTCAAAATTGCACGTCGCGAACTCACTGTGTTGGTAAAGTTACTGCGCTCCGGAGTGAAGATTAAAAGTTTGGGTCAACGAACACGATTATACCCCACATCCTCATACCCTTACACCCTTTGTCTTCACCAAATGCCACCCCTGAACAAAACCTAACCACTCTTTTCTAAATACTTTGTTTTACAGGAAGTTTTCTTCCTTTCTTTTGTTTTTCAAAAATCGCACCTTCTTAGCAACTAATTAATAAGTAGTAGTATTATGTACATGGTGTAATTAGAAGAATTAAGTCATATTGGCTCACAAGATTTGTTAAATGACAGAGAAATTAAGTTGTAGATCTACAATTAATAACAGAGCCATATTGGTGGGGGAGTCTGAATGCAGAAGGAGTCAACTGAATTTGGTGGCAGGGAGCAATTGAACTGATCTGCCGCAACATATAATCTAAACCTCTAAGCGAACTTGTAGCTAAAATACTACGGTATTTCTGATGTTTCAATTTTCATGGCCATGCCGCTGCTTTCTTGACAAGCAAGTATTCCTGTTACATAGCAAAACCAGAGTCAAGGCTCAGATGCTCCATTTCTCGGATTTTTATCAACTCTTTGACGTGAAATCCGTCATTTATGTGTACTAATTTTATTCCTTGCCGCTACAAGTTTAAGTACGTGCTAGTCTTTAAATATTCAACGAATGACGCTTGTAGTTACATCCAACACGGACGTGATTAAAAAAAAACACGTGTACCTACCGCTGATGCAGGAGGGAGCCCTTGGGAAATTGGAGCGCACGAGGCTAGCGCCAGCAGACAAGAGCAGAGCAAGAGTGTGGTTCTGATGTACGACATTGAATCCACTCGAGTAAGCAAATACGAGTCTGAGACTTCACGAAACGCTCCCTTGTGGTTCACAAGCACTCAATTACAGGATGCCACTTCATAAAACTGATTAAACTTTAAACTCCTAGACAGAATTGGACAGTGCACAGTCTGAGAAACAGTAATGCTCACCATTCCATTTCATCTCTTAATGAACAATTATATTTAGACGCAATTATTCCTAACTTTAACTGCTAAGTTTTTGAGAAGACTCGGTAGAATTCCTTGTTATTCTAACCGAACATATACAGACATCTCAATGTTAACACCACAATAAAGTAATTAGTTTTCCTAAATGACACAGCGCTCTATATTTTCGGCGTAATGAAAATTGCCACACATTCGCTGTGGAGACACTCTGGCTCTGAACAGGAGTATGGACCAGCCCCTACTGTGAAAGGTTTTAGAAGCACGGCCGTGTTTATATCGCAACAGCTGGGTAGAAGGTCGGGTGTTTTTTGATGCTTCTATGCGAGGAGTGAGGGTATGAATCATCATACGCACGAAACGTAGTTCATTCATTAGCGAACAATAAAAACCACATGTGTGCGGCGACGACTGTCGTAATCCACGTCCTGTTTGTTTATTTAAGATTCATTATTATAATACAGTCTGCCATGACTAAGTGCCGCACATTTAAGAAGAGACATTGATATTCTATTTGATTAATTAAGAACATAAAAATTGTGAATGTGACCTATTTTATTGCAAACTGCGTTGTATCACCGCAGTGCCACACAAAGCATGTACTTAATCGGATTGACTACAACATTTTGTTTTGTGGAATTATAAACTTGTTTTAGAAGCCAGCGTATTCAGATATCCTTGAATCGATTCTCTGATTTTCCTACGTTGCTTAGTTCTCCTCAGTTCATTAAAGTACTGTTTTTCAGTCGGAGACCGCGGTAGCACAGTGGTTAAGGTGCTGTGCTACAAATCTGAAGGTCGCTGGTTCGATTCCAGATGGTGTCTTTGGAATCTTTCATTGACATACTACCTAAGGTCGACTCAGCCTCTAACAGAAATGAGTACAAGGAGCATTTCCTAGGGGTTAAGGCGGCCGGTACGTAGGGCCAACAACCTTACCACCATCCTGTGCCGTTGTCATGTAATCTGGGAACCTTAACTTCCTGTAACCCTCGAGGCCACTCCAGGCCTGTAACGGAACTGTTTTACCTTTGCTGTTTTTCAGTCAGTGTTTCAGGAACATGCGACCATCCCTCAGCAGTTCCTCGACCGACACACAGCTGTGAACTTAATGTAAGTTCATTACGTGTCAAAGCAGCCATCCCTGAAATATTTTTTCTCCTTTAGGGGGAAAAAAAACTTTTTAGTCATACACAAATCGGGTATAATGAAATATTAGTACGGCTACTCTTCTTAACTCCTAACTCAGAAAAGGCGCTTCTGTCCTTCGAAACGACGTTACCTATTTGCCGGTCCACAGTGTTTAAATTTACATTACTTGAATTTTCATTAGTACTTCTCTGCATAGTCATTCGTCATAGCACGTATACATTCGGGATAAAGAAATGACGGAATACTGGTGTTTCACGGAAGTGGATGCTAACAGCTGCTTTAGGTCTGTTCAGTACAAAATCGGGCTGCTCCCTATAGAGCTGCGTTTCATAAATAAATAAGCTTAATTAATCCCAGGAGGGTACGCCCTCCTGGTGCAACCTGGCAAAGATTCAGCCCTACGATTCTCACCTTCTGTTCTCATATCAGATTGCGCCGGTCTTGATGTTTCCTTCTGCGAAACAGACGAAGATTGCTTCGGAAGTCTTCGTCATTATTAGCAGTACAGTATTTTTGGCTAAGCCACATCTACTTTATTCCTAGTCCTTTCCATTTCATTACTTACTAATTATCCTATTCTTTTATGGTATAATCTGAGATAATATGAGCTCCGATCAATGAAGATCAATATTACCTGCGAGGCGAGGTTTCGGCCTTGTGTTTGTGAAGTATAAATTGCAGCCGCGATGATGACTAACCTGAATAATGTTCATCGTGGTGCACCTCAATGTCTCGAGTATAAAATTCATATGGTTATTGAAAGAGACCAAGACAGCCTCTGTCCAAATCCGTACGACTCCTACTTTCTTACCGTTCGTGACGATAATTTCATTTCTTTCGACGCTGCATAATGATTGCAGTTGACAGAGAGATGTTAAATAATATCAAAATCACCAATCACTGTGTCCAAAACACGTTAGCTAGCGGTGTTGTAAAATCCATGTAATAATATTTTATCTGTTTTTGACCGTGCATCTCAGTACAATCTTAGTAACTGACAAACTTAATGCACAAATTTTTGTTTTATAAGAAGTTTATTATATTCCTCTACATGTTTCGAGCACAACAGGGCTCGAAACATGTTGCACCGAACGACCACCTACAGAGCGTGATGATACCAGATGTTGTATAATACAATTTTGACCTCCTGATGATAAGCACAATAGTGCCCGAAACATGTAGAGGAATATAATAAACTCGTTATAAAACACGAATTTGTGCGTTAAGTTGGTCAAATACTAAGATTCCGTGTAATAATTTTAATGTATTAAAGCAATTTTGTTCGAAAGCCACCGAAAATTACCCAAGAAAAAGACCCGCAGACGAAGAGAGAAAATTGGAAAGGAAATGTGAATAACACACTTCGGTTCAATAGAGTGTACGTTTCGTGACACGTAAGGAAGGTGAGTGGCTCTGGGAAAGTCCCTTCGCAATGTGGTCGCGAGAAGGTAGACACATGATGACGCAGACGAGAACGTATGTGACCTCTACTTCCGATATTTTCCCAAGCAAAACTTTTTTTTTTTTTTTTTTTTTTTTTTTTTTTTTCAATCTTTTTTTTTTTTTTTCTATTCTTTTTCCCTTTTTTTTTTTTTTACACCATTTTAGGTCACCAATTTCTTTTTTTTTTATCAAAAAAACAAAAAAAAA